>Ga0116217_10001783_pt1 | contig 20362 bp, 15 predicted proteins | sample Sb_taG_6_FD_89697 | JGI IMG/M metagenome (GOLD analysis project Ga0116217, IMG submission 89697) | Peat soil microbial communities from Weissenstadt, Germany - Sb_50d_4_PS metaG | ecosystem: Environmental > Terrestrial > Soil > Wetlands > Peat | place: Germany: Weissenstadt | collected 2010-09-21 | reverse complement strand
CCGAAGGTGCGCATCAGCCGCGGCAGGTCCTTCGGCCCCACCACGATGATCGCCACCACGGCGATGACCAGGAGCTCAGACCAACCGATATCGAACATGGTGCGTGTCAGGGCCGGATGTGCAGCCGATCGCGTGAGATGCCGCGGCGGGCCCCACGCGGCCTAGGCCTTTGTTTTGACGCATGATCCTACGAAAAGTCTGCAACTTTTCGGGATCATGCTCTAGCTCGTTTTCGGCGTCCGCGGGGCCTTGGCGCGGACCGCCGATTTTGTCCTGCCCGTAGCGGGCTTGGTGGCCTTGTGTTCGATCACCTTGGGCCCGGGGGGCGTGGGCTCGGGCTCTGGCTTGTCCTCGTCGTCCTCGGCCATGCCCTGTTTGAAGCTCTTAATGCCTTTGGCGACGTCGCCCATCAGGCCGGAGATCTTGCCGGTCCCGAACAACAGCACGAAGACGAGGAGGACAAGGAGGATGTGCCACCAGCTCAATCCCATCGACGGTCTCCAACTCCTTTGAGGGCGCCCCTCAGCCCAAGCACTATGGCAGCAAAGCGCGGGCGCTCGCAAGCCGGGGGCGCGACGTGCCGCGGAGCTCGCGGCGGCCGGTTCCTCGGCTTCGAAGACAAGGACCGCGGAGTGCGTCTGCACCGCGATCTCCAGAAGCGCCACGTCGCCGAGGAAGCGCGCATCGAGCACGCGCGCCGGCACGCCCTCGCCCTCGCCAGCAATCGCACGCCGCGCTGGCGCACGCAGACGATGGCGTCGGCGCCTTCGCCCACGCCATTGGCGGGGAAGCTCCCCAGCGCCGTCTTGGCGGTGCCGTGCTCGATGCGCGCCGGCAACTCGTTCAGATCGGAGACGGTGCGCGCGGCGAGGATGTCCTTGGGCGCGCGATAAAGGTCGAGCGCCTTCCCGGTCTGCATCACGCGGCCGCGAAAGGCTCGTCCATGAGCAGCACGCTCGGCCGCGGAACAATGGCGCGCGCGAGCGCCACGCGCTGCTGCTCGCCGCCCGAGAGGATGTGCGGATACTCGTTCGCGTAATGGGCAAGCCTGACCCGCGTCAGGGCGGCAAGAGCTTCGGCTTTCGCCTCGCGGCGGCGCAGGGATTTGAGGCCGAAGGCCACGTTGTCGAGGATCGACAGATGGGGGAAGAGCGCGAAATCCTGAAACATCAGCCCGACGCCGCGCTTCTCCGGCGGAACGAAATGGTCGGAGCCCGCGTCGAGCAGGACGCGCCCCCGAAGATGGCCGCTCAACGCCTGCGGCAATCCTGAGCAAGGTCGTCTCGCCGCAGCCCGATGGCCCGAGCAGGCAGAGCACCTCTCCGGGCGTCACGTCGAGGGAACATGGTCGAGCGCGAGGCCATCGCCGAAGCGGCGGGACACGTCCTCGAAGGTGAGGCGTGCGGGAAGGTAACGCCGGCCCTGCCCCGCTCGCTTGGGACGTGCCGCTTCAACGCGCGGCGACGCCTGCCCGCTTTCAAGAATTCAAGCACAGGGCTGATCTACGATCTCGACCGCAGAAGCGCAACCGCGAGCGGTGCGACCGCAAGCGTCAGGCTGGCGGCTCGCCCTCGTCGCGTCCGGCGTCGGCCGAGCTTCCCTCGTCGGCGAGATCAGGCTCGTCCTCGAGCGGCTCCTCGTCCTCGCGAAGGTCCGGGGCGTCATTGGGATTGGGCATCGAGAAGCCTAGAGGCAAGGTCGAGTCGAGGAGCCCTGCCCCCTTCAGCTCAGCAAGGCCCGGCAGATCCTGGATCGAGTCGAAGCCGAAATGGGCGAGGAACTGCTCGGTGGTGCCGTAGGTGACCGGGCGTCCGGGCGCGCGCCGGCGCGCCCTAAGCTTGATCCAGCCGGTTTCGAGCAGCACGTCGAGCGTGCCCTTCGACGTGCTCACGCCTCTGATCTCCTCGATCTCGGCGCGGGTGACCGGCTGGTGATAGGCGATGATCGCCAAGGTCTCGAGCGCCGCGCGCGACAGGCGGCGCTGCTCGACGGCCTGTCGCTCGAGCAGGAAGGCCAAGTCCTCGGCGGTGCGGAACGCCCATTTGCCGGCAACCCGCACGAGATTGACGCCCCGGCCGGCATAAAGGCCCTGCAGCTCCTCGAGCAGCGCAGCGACATCCTCGCCTTGCCCGAAATGCTGGGCGAGCGCGGCCTGGTCGAGAGGCTCGGGCGACGCGAACAGCAGGGCCTCGAGGATGCGCAGCTTCTCCCGCCGGTCGGCCGAAGGTAGCGCCATCACGTTCTTGGAGGGAAAGGGCAAAAGCAGCGAAGCGCCGCGCCCGCTCTTCTCCTGCGGTACCACCCTATCCAGATTGTTCGCTGTCATTCACGACCTCTTTGTTGTTGTCAGCGCTTCAAGCGGCCTTGGCGCGGCGGCGAATGAGAAGTGGCGCGAAGAGCTTCGCTTGCCGGATCTCAAGCGCGCCTTCGCGCGTCATCTCGAGCGTTGCGGTGAAGCCGCTCGCGAGCGCCGTCTTGCGGAGGTGGGGCCCGACCAGGAACTCGGCCAGAAGCTGATCGAGCGGCGCCCAGTCGCAAGTCATGCCGAGCAGCCGCTCAAGCTCCTCGCGCGCCTCTTTCAGCGACCACACCGTACGCTGCCGCACCTGCCAGCGGCGAACCGCGGTACGCTGCCGCTGTTGCGAATAGGCCTTGAGCAGATCGTAGACATTCGCATCGTAGGTGCTGTTGCGGGTGATGCGAATGGGTTCCGGCATGCCTCTGGCGAAGACATCGCGGCCGAGCCGTTTGCGCGTCATCAACTGCGCCGCGACATCGCGCATGGCGCCCAGACGCTTGAGGCGGAAGGCCAGCAACTGGGTAAGCTCCTCGCCGCTCTGCTCGCCTTCGGCGCTCGGCTCCGCAGGCAAGAGCAGTTTCGACTTGAGAAAAGCAAGCCACGCCGCCATGACGAGATAGTCGGCGGCGATCTCGAGCCTGAGGCGGCGCGCCGCGCTGATGAAGTCCAGATATTGCTGCGCCAGCGCCAGTACGGAGATCCTGGCAAGGTCGACCTTTTGCGTGCGAGCCATCGCCAGCAGCAGGTCGAGCGGCCCTTCGAAGCCCTCGACATCGACCACGAGCGTTTCGCCCGCGCCCGGCGCGCGACCATCCGCCTCCGCCTGCTCCCAATCAGAGGCGTCGTCAACGCGCTCTTGCGGCTCGTCGGTCATGCTTTCCTCGGTCGCGTCCATGGTCGTCCCGGCGTCTTGAAGCTTCACGCGACGCTTCCGGCCCCGCCGGCAACCTCCGTCACCAGCACCAGCGCCTGAGCGGCATCGAAGGCTTGCGGCTCGCCGAGCTCGGCGTAGGCGCGGGCGAACCGCTCGGCGCTGTCGCCGGCAAGTGGCGGAACCGCGCTTGCGACCTCGCGCATATCGGCAAGCTCGCCGCTGCAGTGGAGGGCCACATCGCAGCCCGCTTCGACCACGGCCGCCGCGCGGCTCCCCATCGAGCCGCCGAGGGCCGCCATGCCGATATCGTCGCTCATCACCAGGCCCTTCAGTCCGATCAGGTCACGAATCACTTCGCTCATTATAACGGGCGAGACGCTTGCGGGTCGCTGATCATCGAAGGCCGGCAGCAGCACATGGGCTGTCATGGCGAGCGGCGCGTCGCAGAGCGCGATGAAGGGCCGGAAATCGACCTCGCACAGCTCGTCGATCGAAGCATCGATCCTCGGCAGCGACAGATGGCTGTCGGCCTTGGCCCGCCCATGGCCCGGTACGTGCTTGATCACCGGCAAGACGCCCCCGGCAAGCGTCCCTTCGACCACGGCGCGCCCAAGGTCACTCACGATGTCGGGGTCGGAGCTGAAGGCGCGATCGCCGATGATATCGTGGGATCCCGGCTCCGGCACGTCGAGGACGGGCGTGCAATTGACGTTGATGCCGGCGTCGCGAAGCTCGGCGGCGATCAGTCTCGCGCCGGCAAAGGCTGCCGCCTTCGCTAGGGCCGGATCGTGACGATAGAGCTCGCCATAGACCCGCGCCGGAGGCATCTGGCGCCAGTTTGGCGGGCGCAGACGCTGGACGCGGCCGCCCTCCTGATCGATGAGCACCAGGGTTTCATCGCTCTCGACCGCGTCCCGAAAGGCGGCGATGAGGGCTCTGAGCTGCGGCGGCGATGAGCAGTTGCGGGCGAAGAGGATCAGGCCGCACGGCCGCACTTCGGCAAAAAAAGCGCGCTCGTCGTCGCTGAGAGTGGCGCCGGCGCAGCCGGAGATGAAGGCTCTGAAGTCCACCACGCGGGGCTAACCACCACGCGGCCCGCGGTCAAGCCGCCTACTGCGCCGCCATCACTAGGCAATCGGGCAGGCCTTGCGACTTGAGTTGGCCGCAGAGCTTAGTCGCGGCTGACTTGTCGACGATCGGTCCGATGCGCAGGCGATACCAGACGCCCTTCGCGCCGAGATCCGCCTTCTGCACCATCGGCCGGTAATTGGCGAGCAGCGTCGGATATTTCTGCTGCATGTCGGCGAAGGTGGCGAGCGCCTCGGTCTGGTTCTGCTTGGAGCCGACCTGGACCACATATTTGCTGGAGGCGGCGGCTTGTGGGGCGGCATCCGCGACGGCCACGGGTTTGGGCTTGGGTTTCGCCGCCGGGATGGCGGCCACGGGCTGCGGATCTGCGGCCACCGGGGCGGCAGCCGGGCGAGGCGCCGGGGCCGCGACCGGTGCCGGCGCGGGTTGCGCTTGCGGCATAGGCGGCGGTGGCATGGCGGGCTCGGCACTTGCCAGCTGCGGAGCCGGAGCAGGTGGAGCAGCATCAGCCGCGGCCACCTGCGCCATGGCCGGCGGAGCGGCCTCGGCCGCGGGCGGCGCTGCGGGCGGCATCACGGATCCGTCCGGACGCACCACGAGCGTCTTCACACGGCGGGGACCTCCGTCGGCGGCATTGGGGTCATCGACGGTAGCCACGGTGGGCGGCGCCGCTGGCGCGACCGCGGCCTGAGGCGGCATGCCCGCAGTGGGGTTGGCGCCGGGCATCGTCGGCATGGCAGGCTCCTCCTGCCGCGGCACGACATTGTCCGCCTCGGGCTGATCGCCATTCTGCAGGCGCTCGTAGATGAGCTTGTTCTTGTGTGGAAAATCCTTGCCACCCGGTTGCTGCGGGGGCTCCTTGACGGGCCGGCTGTCGGCCTGAACCAGCGGAGGCTGGGCACCGCTCATGGCCCCGCCGCTCTGTTTATAGGCAAAGGCAAGTGCGCCACCCAAGGCCACGACGCCAAGCAAGGCGCTACCGGCCATGAACATGCTGCGGCCCTTCATCCCGGCCTTGCGCGCCGGCTGAGCAAGCTGGCCCTCATCGAGGAAGTCGGCATCGACGTGCTCGTCCTCATAGAAGCCTTGCGTGCTTCCGCGTGCGTGCTGGGTTGAGCCGAGCGGAATTTGCGGAGGCTGGTCGTAGGGCGCGTCGAAGGCTTGCAGCGCCTGGTGAGGCGGTATGCCTCGCCCCTGCCCCGCCGGCGCGCTCTCTTGCCAAGCCTGGGTCACATAGTCATGCACGGCCTGCTCCTCGTGCGGCGCATAATCTTGCTCGGTGCCATAGCTGTCAGCCGGACCATCGAGGTCGAGGGGGTCATGTTCGCCATAGGGCGCCTGGGCGGACTGAGTTTCGTCAGCAAAATTCGCGTCCGGGAAGCTGGCGTCGGGAAAACTGGCGCCGGGAAAGCCCGCGTCGGGGAAACTTGCGTCAGTGAAGACTGAATCGGCCAAGCCGTTGGGAAGGCTCGCTGCCGGATAGCCCGGCTCGGGGAAACCGGCGTCCCGATAGGCTCGGCTCGGGGCTACCTGGCTCTGATAGGCCTCGCTCGGATAGCCTCGGTTTGGGCTCGGCTGGGACGGAGCGGCCTGGCTCGGACCGGTTCGGTTCGGTTGGGGCTGCGCTTGGGGCGGGTAGCTCTTGGCCGGATAGGTCTGGTTCGGCTGGGCTTGCGGCCTCGGCTTCTGCTCGGTGGGATAGCTCTGCGCCGGATAGGTCGAGCTTGGATAATTTGGGGTCGAATAGGCCGGGTTTGGGTAGGCTGGGGTCGAATAATCGTGGGGGGCGCTATGGTCGTTGTTTAAACTTGGATAGGACTGAGGCGCGCCATCGGGGTTAGAGAAGCCCGGTACCCCCGGTTGATTGGCGCGAGGATCGGTTTCTCCGCCGCCTTGCCGTGCATAAATCCCAAAATCCGGCTGTGGCGGCTGGGGCTGCTCGCGTGGATCGGGCGCCCGCGTGACCGGCGTATAGGCGGGGACCTGCGCAAAGACCGGCCCGCGGCCGGTTCCGAAGATCGAGCGCTGTCCCATCAATGGCTGGCCCGGTCTACCTGCTCCCGAGTTCATGAGGGGTCCCTCGCTTCTATGAGCATTGTGTACGTTCATGCCCCAGGGCTGGTCGACCGGAGCGCTTCCGTTTCTCAGTGCGTTGGTGAAATCCGACTCAAACTCAAGGATCGGATCGGCGTTGCCGCCGTATCCTTCATCGTGCTCGGACATGGTACTTCCCTCGAACCATCCCCCCGGCCCCGATCAATGCATCTCAATTCATCTCATGCAGTGCCCGGACGCCGAGAATGCCCAAACCCGACGCCAAGACTTGTTTCGTGGCAGCCACCAACGCCACGCGACCGCGTGTTAACTCTCGATCTGTTTCGTAAATAAATCGTAATTGTGGCGAGTCTTTGCCTCTATTCCAGAGGCCGTGGAACTCCCCAGCAAGATCATAAAGATAGAAGCCGATGCGGTGTGGCTCATGTGATTTCGCCGCGCCTTCGACAATACAGGGAAATTGGGCGATCTTGCGGATCAGCGCCACTTCGGCTTGGTCGCTGAGCCGATCCAAATCGCTGCGCGCCAAGGCACCACCCCCCAAATCTAGATCGGGGAAAACGTCCCGCACGTAACGCAACACGGAACTCGCCCTGGCATGGGCGTACTGAACATAGAAGACCGGGTTATCGCGCGATTGCTCGGTGACCTTGACGAAGTCAAAATCGAGCGGCGCGTCGTTCTTCCGGTAAAGCATCATGAAACGAACGGAGCCGGGGCCCACCTCGTCCACGACATCCCGGAGGGTGACGAATGTCCCGGCACGTTTAGACATCTTGACAGGCTCTCCGCCGCGAAACAAGCGCACAAGCTGGCAAAGCTTGACGTCGAGTTTGGCCTTCCCATTGCTGAGCGCCGCCACCGCGGCCTGCATGCGCCGGACGTGGCCGCTGTGGTCGGCGCCCCAGACGTCGATCATGGTGTTAAAGCCGCGTCTGAACTTGTCGCGGTGATAGGCCATGTCGCTTGCGAAATAGGTGTAGCTGCCATCCGATTTGACGAGCGGCCGATCCATGTCGTCGCCGAAGGCGGTAGAGCGGAACAGGAGCTGCTCGCGGTCCTCCCAGTCCTCGTCCACCTTGCCCTTGGGCGGCGGCAGACGGCCCAGCTCGATGAGGCCCTTGGCATTGAGCTCCTCGATCGTCTCGGCGACTTGGTCGCGCGGTCCCTCGATCAGCGACCGCTCCGAGAAGAAGACGTCGTGGTGGATGCCGAGCTCGGCGAGGTCCCCCTCGATGATGGCGAGCATCGCCCGGAGCGCCGTGTCGCGCACGATCGGAAGCCATTCGGGCTCGGCGAGCGTCAAGAGCTCCGGCCCATGCTGGTCGACCAGCGCGAGGCCCACGGGCTTCAGATAGTCGCCCGGATAGAGGCCTTCCGGGATCTCGCCGATCGTCTCGCCAAGGGCCTCGCGGTAGCGGAGATAGGCCGAGCGCGCCAGCGCATCGACCTGGGCGCCAGCGTCATTGACGTAATATTCGCGAGTGACAGCGAAGCCGGTGAAGGCGAGGAGATTGGCGAGCGCATCGCCGAACACCGCGCCGCGGCAATGGCCGACATGCATCGGGCCCGTCGGGTTGGCCGAGACATATTCCACGTTCACCACCTGGCCTTGGCCGATGGCGCTCTGCCCATAGGTCGCGCCCTGCTCGAGCACCATGCGCAGCACGCTCGGCCAGAAGCTCCGGGCGAGCGTCAGATTGATGAAGCCTGGCCCGGCAATCTCGGCGCGCGCGATATTGGGATCGGAGGCGAGCAGCGGAACGATGCGCTCGGCAAGCGCCCGCGGTGCGAGCCGCGCGGCCTTCGCCAGCACCATGGCCGCATTGGTGGCGAGATCGCCGTGCGAGGCGTCCTTCGGGGGCTCGAGCGTCACCCCCTCGATGCTTGCCCCGGTGGGCACGACGCCGTCATGCTTCAGCTGCTGGACCGCGGCCAGGACGTGTCCGTGGAATCCTGCAAAGACGTCCATGACGGCTCCGGAACGTGACGCCCGGCGCGACTAACGCAAATCGGGAGTGGCGTCAAACAGGCGACGGTGCTCGGCCAGAGCATAGCGGTCTGTCATGCCGGCGATGAAATCGCAAACGTGGCGCGCATAGGACTTGGCCGGCCGGTTGCGCGTCTGCTCACGCCATTCCGGCGGCAAAGCCTCGGGGCTACGGCGGTAGAGCCCGAGGAGGTCGGTCACCACCCCTTCCGCGTCGGTCATGATGCGCATGATGCGGGGATGCCGATAGACGCGCGTGGTGAGGAAGGCCCGCGAGGCCGCGAGCTCCCGCTGCATGAGCTCCGAGAAGGCGGCGACCGCGTGACCGGCATGCCTCACCTCGTCGGCGCTTCCGGGCTTAAGCTCCCGCAACCGCGCGCTCGTCTCGGCCACCGCATCGTCGATCATTGCGGTGATGAGGCGGCGGTTCGCCTCAAAGAGCAGGCGCGGTCCCTCGAGATGCGGATGCGCCGACCCGACATCGGCCAGAGCGTACCCCGCGAGCCGCACTTGGGCGAGCTCGGCGAAGGTGAAAAGGCCCGCCCGATACCCGTCCTCGACATCGTGGCTGTTGTAGGCGATGTCGTCGGCAAGCGCCGCCAATTGCGCCTCGACGGACGGGTAGGTCGCGAGCTTGAGGTCCTGCTTCGCGCAATAGGCGACGATCGATTGGGGAACCGGTCGCGGGCCTTCGCCAATTGCCTCGCCGGTCAACAGCGGGCCGTTGTGCTTGACGAGGCCCTCAAGCGTCTCCCAGGTGAGGTTCAGGCCGTCGAAGCTTGCATATTTCCGCTCAAGCTCGGTGACCACGCGTAAGGATTGGGCGTTGTGGTCGAAGCCGCCCTCCCCCGCCATGGCGGCATCGAGCGCCCGCTCGCCGGCATGACCGAAGGGCGGGTGCCCAAGATCGTGGGCAAGCGCCAGCGCCTCGGTCAAATCCTCGTCCAGGCGAAGCGTCCGAGCCATGGAACGTGCAATCTGCGCCACCTCGAGACTATGGGTCAGCCGTGTCCGGTAGTGGTCGCCTTCGTGATAGATGAAGACCTGGGTCTTGTGGGTGAGCCGGCGGAACGCCGTCGAATGCAGGATACGGTCGCGGTCGCGCTGGTAGAGGGTGCGCGTGGGGCTTAAGGGCTCGGGCACAAGGCGTCCCCGGCTTTGGCGCTCCTGGACGGCGTAGGGCGCGAGGCCGATCGGGTCTCTTTGGAAGCCGACGGGCCTCGCCTTGGCGGCATAGCCCCGCTCCCCTTTGCGGCTGTGGTCGATTGACAAGCCCGGCCGCCATCCTATCTTTCAGTCGAGGCGTGCTCACGCGCTGGCCCACCCCGAGCCAGCCTGCACCTGGGTTAGCTATACCGACATGACCGAAGCGTCCATCACCTTGAGCGAGCGCGCCGCCCGCCGCATCGTCGAGATCTTGCGGGCCGAGGATGCCGTGCTCATGCGCGTCAGCGTCGAGGGCGGCGGCTGCTCGGGCTTCCAATACCGCTTCGACCTCGTGCAGGAGGGGGCGCCGGATGACGTCTTGGTCGAGCGCGACGGCGCCCGGGTGGTGATCGATCCCGTCTCGCTCGGCTTCGTGCGCGGCGCGGAGATCGACTTCGTCGACGATCTGATCGGAGCGCAGTTCAAGGTCAAGAATCCGAACGTGACGGCGGCTTGCGGCTGCGGCACGAGCTTCTCGATCTAGCGGCAAGCGATCGCCCGACGCGGGTCGTATCTCAGCACGTCGGCCGATCTCTTTTCGCCGTTGGGGCCTTTAGGCAGGATTCCCTGCACGTTTCGCTTGGACCGGCAGAGACGGTACCGATCCATATGCGCAAAACACGCAACAATCACCAGGGGTCGGTTTTAGTCTCTCTCCGCATTCTTCGCAGTCATAGAAGACTAGGCACGCATCAATTGGCATCGTTTCGGTCACCTCATGGCCGCAATGTGGGCAAGTCAGAGGCGATTGAAGCTGTGTTCGATCATGCACCTCATGTGGCATGGCACCGAGACGCGTTCCAACCCGCGTCAAGGCCTCTAATTTTCAAAACGAGACACGGCCCAGCCCGGGCGACGATCCCGGCTCGATTCCGTCCGCCGACGTGCTATCGAGGGTCGCCACCCCTCGCGCCGTGCACACACCTCATTAGCCCATGAAGATCGCCACCTGGAACGTCAACGGCATCAAGGCGCGCGTCGATAGCGCCAAGACTTGGCTCGCTTCGGCCGCCCCCGACATCGCCCTCTTCCAGGAGATCAAATGCGTCGATGAGGCATTCCCGACCCAAGAGTTCGAGGAGCTGGGCTACAACGTCGCCGTGCACGGCCAGAAGGGCTTCAACGGCGTGGCGCTCCTCTCCAAGCTGCCCTTCGACGAGGTGGCGCCGAGGCTCGCCGGCGATCCCGACGACGTGCAGGCGCGCTATTTGGAGACCGTCGTCTCGGTTCCCGCGGGCGTGATCCGGCTCGTTAATATCTACCTGCCGAACGGCAATCCGGTCGGAACGGAAAAGTTTGCCTACAAGCTTGCTTGGATGAGCCGGCTCCGAGAGCGGGTGAAGGCGCTCCTCAAGCTCGAGGAGCCGATGATCGTCGCAGGCGATTTCAACGTCATCCCCACACCCGACGATGTCTATGCCCCCGCCGCCTGGGTCGACGATGCCCTGTTCCGGCCGGAGACGCGCGCCCATTTCCAGGCGCTCGTCAATCTCGGCCTGACGGACGCCTTCCGCGCCTGCCACGACGAGCCGCACCGCTACACCTTCTGGGACTATCAGGCTGGCGCCTGGCAAAAGAATCGCGGCTTGCGCATCGACCATATGCTGTTGTCGCCGCAGGCCGCGGACCGGCTCGTGAAATGCGAGATCGATCCCGGCCCCCGCGGCTGGGAGAAGCCATCGGACCACGTGCCCATATGGCTCGAGCTCAGCCCTTAGCGCCCTGTCGCCTCACAACGATCGCGACAGAAGCCTAGATCCGATTGGAGCATGTTCTAAGGCTTGAGCGCGGCTGGGTCCGAACCCGTTGCCCCGAAGCCCACGGGCACACCCATCTCAGCCGGCGGATGGGCGGGGCTCGCGCCCTCGCCTGAGGGCATAGCGTCAGCCGCGGCAGACGCGCCCGGAGCGCGATTGGACGAGAAATCGCCCGACGCCGGAAGGAGCAGCTTGTCCGGAACCCCGGCCTTGGCCGCCACCGGACTCGTGTCGAGCGCCGGTCCGCCAAATTCCGGCATCAGGGACTGCGCCTCTTTGAGCATCGCCGCATCGGCGGCGCCCTGCGCTTCGACGTAGAGATCCTCGATCCATTTCGGCTCCTTGCCGTTTGCCTTCGCATTGGCATGGGCAAGCATGATCAGAGCCAGCCCCTTTGCGGGTTTCTGGCGGATCTCGTCGCCGCCACGCCACAACAGCTCGCCCAGCTTGGCCTGCGCCTCGGCATGCTGCTTCTTCGCGGCCGTCGCGAGCCAATTGACCGCAAGGCCCATGTTCTTCTCCACGCCGGTGCCGGTGAGGTAGAGGCCTGCGAGCGCATATTGCGCGTCGGCGTCGCCGAAATAGCTCGCCGCGTGGCGGAACAGATCCGCCCCCCGGGCGGGATCCTGCAGCACCAGCGTGCCCGGGATGCCTTCCAAATAATATTGGCCAAGCGCGACGAAGGCTTCGGCGACATATTTGGCGACGGGGCTCAAGGGCGTAATGTCGGCGTGCTCGTTGGCGATCTGGCGATAGAAGAAAAACGCCTGGGCATCGTCCTGCTTCACGCCATTGCCGGCCGCGTAGATCCGCGCGAGCTTGAGCTGGGCCCCGAGCACGCCGCGTTCGGCAGCGTATTGAAGCGCGGGGAGGGCCATCTCAATCCGTCCCGATTTGAGGGCGGCCATACCCTGGTGATAGGCCTCGGTCGCCGAGGCAAAGGGCGGCGCGTCGTCGGCGCCGACGGCGAAGGAGACGAGGATCATCAGCGTCGCCAGAGCGGCGAGCGCCCTGACGTTACACATCCGCATAGCACGTCACTTCCACGCCAGCGCCGGGATGCGTGACCGCTCCCGTCCGCGCCGGACCAACCTCGTTCGCGTATTTCCACAGATAACCGCTGCGGAAGGCATCTGGCCGCGCCTTCCAGTCCTTCGCCCGCTTGTCGAGCTCGGCTTGGCTGAGCTCGACATCGAGGGTGCCCAGCTCGGCATCGAGCACGATCATGTCGCCGTCGCGGATCAGCGCAATCGGACCGCCGAGCGCCGCCTCCGGGCCGACATGGCCCACGCAGAAGCCCCGCGTGGCGCCGGAGAAACGCCCATCGGTGATGAGGGCGAGCTTGTCGCCCATGCCCTGGCCATAAAGGGCCGCCGTGGTCGACAGCATCTCGCGCATGCCGGGACCCCCTTTCGGGCCCTCATAGCGGATGACGATGACGTCGCCTTCCTGGTAGCGCCTGGCACTCACCGCGGCGAAGGCATCTTCCTCGCAATCGAAGCACCGCGCGGGCCCGCGGAATTTGAGCCCCTTCATGCCCGCGACTTTGACGATGGCGCCATCGGGGGCAAGCGAGCCGCGCAAGCCCACGACGCCTCCCGTGGGCGAAAGCGGATCGTTCGCAGGCCGCACCACGTCCTGGTCCGGGTTCCACGCCACCTTGGCGAGGTTGTCAGCCATGCTGCGCCCGGTCACGGTCATGACATCGCCATGGAAGTAGCCGTGATCCAACAGCGTCTTCATCAAGAGCGGCACGCCGCCCGCCTCGAACATGTCTTTGGCGACATACCGGCCGGAGGGCTTCAAATCGGCGATGTAGGGCGTGCGCTTGAGCACCTCGGCAACGGCGAACAGGTCGAAGTCGATGCCGCATTCATGGGCAATGGCCGGCAGATGCAGCGCCGCATTGGTGGAGCCGCCGGAGGCCGCCACCACGGCAGCTGCATTCTCCAGACCTTTCCGGGTGACGATGTCGCGCGGGCGGATGTTGAGCGCGATCAGGTCCATGACCTTCTCGCCCGCCGCCATGCAGAAGCGGTCCCTGATCTCGTAGGGCGCGGGTGCGCCCGCGGAATAAGGCAGTGCCAAGCCGATGGCCTCGGACACCGTGGCCATGGTGTTGGCGGTGAACTGGGCGCCGCAGGACCCCGCCGAGGGGCAAGCCACCTGCTCGAGCACGTCCAGATCTTCGGCCGACATCTTGCCCACCGAATATTGGCCGACCGCCTCGAACAGATCCTGTACCGTCACCGGCCGACCCTTGAAGGAGCCGGGCAGAATCGTGCCGCCATAGATGAAGATCGAAGGCACGTTCAGGCGGCACATGGCCATCATCATGCCGGGAAGCGACTTGTCGCAACCCGCGACGCCGACCAGCGCGTCGTAGCAATGGCCGCGCATGGTGAGTTCGATGGAATCGGCGATGACCTCGCGGGTGGGCAGCGAGGATTTCATGCCCTCATGCCCCATGGCGATGCCGTCGGTCACGGTGATGGTGCAGAACTCGCGGGGCGTGCCGCCCGCGGCGCCGACGCCTTGTTTCACCGCCTGCGCCTGACGCATCAGCGAGATGTTGCAAGGGGCAGCCTCGTTCCAGCAGGTCGCGACGCCGACAAGAGGCTGGTGGATCTGCTCGCGCGACAGCCCCATGGCGTAATAATAGGAGCGATGGGGTGCGCGGGCCGGACCCTCGGTGACGTGCCGGCTCGGCAAACGCGACTTATCGAACGTCTTGGCATCCATGTCCAAATGCCCGGATGAGCGTGCAAGAGAAGCTGGTGACCCCCGTCACCGCTTACAATCGTATCGGCTATCCGATCTCGGCTTTTCGCCCCTGCTAGAGCCTTAGGAACGCTTTTTCGCCGATGCTCCTCGAAGGGCCTGATGTCTCAAAGTTTTATGGCGCAAACGAGGCGAAAATGCCGCAGTCTGTGGCATTTGGGCTACAGTAGTGAAGATTTCGTATAAAGGTGCGCAATTGGCGGCGAGGCTGGCTTAGAGCGCGGCTTCGAGCCGCCGCAGGGCCTGTTCGAGCCTTGCCGCGGTCGCCTCGGCGTCCGCTTTCCGCTCGCGTTGCTCCTCGACCACGTGCTGGGGCGCGCGGGCCACGAATTTCTCGTTCGAAAGTTTGGCGTCGAGCTGCCTTATTTCTGACCCGACCTTGTCGATCTCACGCTGGAGACGCTTCGACTCGGCATCCACATCGATGATGCCGGCAAGCGGCAGCGCGAGCATCGCCTCGTCGAGCACGATCTGCACCGCGCCCGGCGGCGTCTTGCCGAAGTTCAAACTGTCGAGGCGGGCGAGGCGCAACAGAGTCTCCTCGTGGCGCTTCGCCCGCGCCTCGGTGTTCCTGCTCGCGCCGGAGATGACAAGGGGCACGCGGGCGCCCAGCGGCACATTTATCTCCGAGCGCACCGACCGCACCTCTGAGACGAGCCGGATCAGCCAGCCGATCTCGGCATCGGCATCGGCATTCTCGAGTCCCCGTTGCTTGGGCCAAGCGGCGAGGATCAGGAGGCTCTCCCTTCCCTCTCCTTCCGGCGCGCGTTTTGCCCAAAGCTCCTCGGTGACGAAGGGCATGAAGGGATGGAGCAGCTTGAGCGCCCGGTCGAGCACCCAGGAGGTCATGGCGCGCGTCTCAGCGACCGCTTTATCATTGCCGGCCAGGATCGGCTTGATCAGCTCGAGATACCAATCGCAGAACACGTGCCAAACGAAATGGTAGATGGCGGCTGCCGCCTCGTTGAAGCGGAAGGCTTCGAGCGCCTCCGTGACGGCGGCCAGCGCCCGCTCGCTCTCGCCGGCGATCCAGCGGTTCACGGTCTCCTTGACCTGCGCCGGATCGAAGCCCGGGCGGGACACGCAGTCATTCATCTCGGCGAAGCGCGCCGCGTTCCAGAGCTTGGTCGCGAAATTGCGATAGCCTTCGACTCGTAAGGGGCTGAGCTTGATGTCGCGGCCTTGCGCCGCCATGGCGGCAAGAGTGAAGCGGAGCGCGTCGGCGCCATAGGCGTCGATTAGCTCGAGCGGATCGATGACGTTGCCCTTCGACTTCGACATCTTCTGGCCCTTCTCATCGCGGACCAGCGCGTGGATATAGACCTCGCGGAAGGGCACCTCCTGCATGAAATGCAGGCCCATCATCATCATGCGCGCGACCCAGAAGAAGATGATGTCGAAGCCGGTGACGAGCACGTCGGTCGGATAGTAGCGCGCGAGCTCGGGTGCGGCGTCCGGCCAACCCAGCGTGGAGAAGGGCCACAAGCCTGAGGAGAACCAGGTGTCGAGCACGTCCTCGTCTTGCCAGATTTCGACTGCCCCGCTTTCGCTTCGAACATCAAATCTTGTTGGCTCAATACTTTGGTACACGGCCGGCTGTTTAACGACCTTGACTGCCTCACCGTAGTACTCCGTCGCCTGACGGATGGCTTCGCTTTCGGTTTCGGCAACGAATATCTCAAGCGCAAACGGAACGGATCTTGATCCGGTTTCGTCATACGAAGCCTTAGCGCGCCCATACCAAGCCGGAATCTGGTGACCCCACCAAAGCTGGCGTGAGATGCACCAGGGCTGGATGTTTTCCATCCAATGGAAATAGGTCGACTCCCAGTTCTTCGGCACGAACACGGTGCGGCCGCGCTTGACCGCGTCGGTGGCGGGCTTCGCTAATTCTCTCGCATTCACGTACCACTGGTCGGTGAGGAAGGGCTCGATGACCTCATTCGAGCGATCGCCGTGCGGCACGGTGTACGTGTGGGGCTCGATCTTCTCGATGATGCCCTCCGCCTCCATCTCCGCGACGATGCGCTTCCGCGCGGCGAAGCGGTTCATGCCGTTCAATTGCTGAATCGTCTTCTCGAGTTGCGGACTCGGGTCGACACCGACGGTGAACTCGGGATTGGGGTCGAGGCTGAGCTTGGCCTCTGGATCGAGCACATTGATCATGGGCAGGCCGTGGCGCTTGCCCACCTCGAAATCGTTGAAGTCGTGCCCGGGCGTGATCTTCACCGCGCCCAAGCCCTTTTCGGGGTCGGAATATTCGTCGGCGATGATGGGGATGCGGCGGCCGACCAGCGGCAGGATCACCTGCTTGCCGACGAGAGCCTCGTAGCGCTCGTCGGCAGGATGCACCGCGACGGCGGTGTCGCCGAGCATGGTTTCGGGGCGCGTCGTCGCCACGACGATGTAGGTCGAAGGGTCGCTCGGATCGAAGGACCTCCCTTCGAGCGGATAGCGCAAATGCCAGAGATGGCCTTTCACCTCGACCTGCTCGACCTCGAGGTCGGAGATGGCGGTCAAGAGCTTCGGGTCCCAATTGACGAGGCGCTTGTCCTTGTAGATGAGCCGCCGACCATCTGGTCCCAGCGTGTTGTAGAGCTCGACGAAGACCTTGCGCACGGCGCGGGAGAACCCGTCATCCATGGTGAAGCGCTCGCGCTCCCAGTCGCAGGAGCAACCGAGCCGCTTCAGCTGATTGATGATGGCGTCGCCCGACTCCGCCTTCCATTGCCAAACGCGATCGATGAACGCATCGCGGCCAAGCGCGCGGCGGTTGGGCTCCTGGTGTTCCATCAATTGGCGCTCGACTACCATCTGGGTGGCGATGCCGGCATGATCGGTGCCCGGCTGCCAAAGCACGTCCTTGCCCCGCATGCGTTCGAAGCGGACGAGGACGTCCTGCAGCGTGTTGTTCAGCGCGTGACCCATATGCAGCGAGCCGGTCACGTTCGGCGGCGGGATGACGATGGCGAAGGGCCGCGCGGCCGCGCGGTCGGGGCGCCCCGATGCAAAGGCGCGCGCCTCTTCCCATAGGCGGTAGGTCGGGCCCTCGATCAAAGCGGGCTGATAGGTCTTGTCCAGCATCAGCGAAGGGCTCGCGAGACGGAGGGCGAAGGTCCCGCCTCCTACGATTTTGGCTTCCGCGCTGTCAACTCAAGGAGGGTCCGGTGTCACTCCGGCGGAAGCCGGACTCTGTTGCGCCAAGCGCAGCGAGCGCGCGGAGGCCGGCGGTCGCCGGTCGGGCGAATTCCTACAGGAGGCGAACCAAAGCGGCGCTTAGCTGTCGCGCCGCCCCATCTCGGAGTTCTCGAGCTCGTCGCGCAAGGCCGCGGTGAGTACGCGCGCCATGTTCTCGTCGAGCCACTGCCTGAGCAGCGGGCGAAGCATTTCCTTGACGCTGTCCTCAAGCGATTTGGATGAGGGCGATGTCTCGAACGAGGGCGATGTCTCGAACTCATGATGCTGGTGACCGGAGCCGCCATTGACCTGCGCCGGGCTCGGCTGAAGCGGCGGCGTGCTCGCGCTCGTGCCCCAAGACAGATCCTCACCGCGCCAGGGCGCGGGAGCGGCTTCGGTCTCGGGCGTGCTCACGCTGTCTGGCCAGGACTCGCTTCCGGCGGACCACGCCGCTGGCGCCGGCTCGAGCTCGGGCTCGCCGAGGATAACCGGCTCGTCCAGAGCGAGGGGCTCCTCCAACGCCATCCTTGCCGCCGGTTCGGGCTCGGGGATCGACGGCTCGGCGAGCGGCGCCGCGGCAGGTGTCGCCTGTGCGGGCGCGGGCGCCGCGAAGTCCGACCCCGCCTCTCGCGCAAAGGCCGACAAATCGCCGGCCTTCAACGCGGCGATCGCCCGTTCGAGCGCCGTGGTCGGCTCCTCACGCGCAGGCTCAATGCCACTCGCAAAGTCCTGCGCGCTCGCAGCCATCTCGGCAGGCTGGGGCGGCTCGCTCAAGCTGCTCGGAGCGGGCTCTGAAAGGCTCTGGTCGGTAGACGGGAAGGCCGCAGCGAAATCGGGCACAACGTAGACCTCCGTCTGCAGCACGGTCTCCTCGACGAGGACGAGCTCCACTTCGGCCGGGGCCGCACCGACCGGCCCGTTCCTGGCCTCGGACACGCCGAGCTCGGTCAGCTCAAGGATATCGTCATCGCCGCCAGCTGGGGCGCTGCCCCCGCTCAGAACACGCGCAATGTCGTCGATGATCTGCGTGTCGGCGGCTTCTTCCTCCGCATCTTCGGCCCTGACCTGCTCAGGATAGTCGGCAGTCGTTGCACGCTGCTGTGCCGCATTCGCTTCGTCGTCAGAGATGATCCGACGAATGGAGGCAAGAATCTCCTCCATTGTCGGTTCGGGAGCCCGCTCCGTGCTGCTCATGACTGGATTCCCTTGCCGCCATTTCCCCGCTGCATCCCGCGGTCATCACCTGGGTGGCCCTCAAGCGTCCGCAGTTTAACACAGCGTTAACGTACAAGTCTCGGCCTGGTTCGGGGATGCCTTTATGATTGTAACCTTAACCCCCCGGTTTTCTCAGTCATCCGGCGATGGCGGAGGCGGCGGTTTCAGGCCGAACCATTTGTCCTTGACGATATTATAGTGCTCGATCGCGTCGTAATAAGGCACTGATAGGCCAAGACTTTGCGCGTCCAGCCGGCCGACCGAGCCATATAGCGCATATTCGGCGACCACGCGGTCGCGCTTCGCCGTCACGAGCTGGATCTGTGAGCCCAAATATTCCAGCTGGGCGTTCAAGACGTCGAGCGTTGTGCGCTGACCGACCTTCTCCTCCTCACGTACGCCCTCAAGCGCGATCCCGTTGGCTTCGAGGGAGGATTGCGCCGACTGAATCTCCGAGGCGGTGGCTTGCAGCTGTGCCCAATTCGCAATCACCTCGGCGTGGATCCTGAGCCTCGCGTCCTCGACCTCCTTCTTCAGCTGGTAGTTGGCTTCCTTGGCTTGGCGGATACGCGCCGCGACACCGCCGCCCTGGTAGAGTGGAACATTCACCCTCCCCATGACCGTCGTCGTCTCCTGCTCCTGTAGGATCAGGTTCGCGTCGAAGCGCTGCTGATATTGCGCGTTGAGCGTGACCTGGGGCAGGAGCTCGCCAAGAATCTCGTTGACGTTATAGAGGGAGGCCTCCTCCTGATAGACGGCGTCGAGAATGATGGGGTTCTCGCCATCGGCAAGGGTCATGGCGTCATCGAGCTGTCCTGGCAGCAGCTGCATGATCGTGGTTGGATGGACGAGGTCCGAGGGCGGATGTCCGATCACCTGCTCATAGGTGCCGCGGCTCGATTTGAGGTCGGCTTGTGCCGCGTAAAGCTGGGTGATGGCGTCGGAGCGGCGCGCCTCGGCTTGCGCCACGTCGGTCCGCGTCACCTCGCCCACATTGAAGCGATCCTTGGTCTGTTTGAGCTGCTCGGTCAAGACATCGACGTTTGACTGGCGCAAGCGGACCACCGCCTGGTCGCGCACCACGTCGACATAGGCCGTCACCGCATTCAGCAGCGTGGTCTGCTCCACCGCGCGAAGGCTCTCGCGCCCGGCTTGCACGGTGGCTTTGGCCTGACGGAGGGCGTTGAGGTTCTGGAAACCTTCGAAGACGGGCTGGGTGAGTTGCACGGCATAACCGTGCGGATGCGTGGTGCCGAAGCCTAAAAGAGCATTTTCAGAACTGGCCTGCTCGGCGAGGAAGGCGCAGAAGGCTGGCTCGTTCTGCTGTTCGAGGGCGCTGCACGTTGGCTGAGCGGCGCTTCCGGCAATGCTACCGTCGGAGCTCTGGAAGCCGGCGTCGCCGCTCGCGCTGACATTCGGGCGCATACCCGATTTCGCGATGGCGACCTGCTCGTCGGTGGCACGTAAGCGCGCGCGCTCGGAACTGAGCGCCGGGTTGATCAAATAGGCGTTCGCCAATGCCTCATCCAGAGTCTCGGCCGAGACCGGTCGCGCGCAGAGAGCGACCACGATGAAGAGGCAAACGGCAGCCGCCGCCCCGCCACGCAGCCACAAGCTCTCCGCGCAGGACGTGTCATGCCTGCTCAGGACGCCAATCACTTTCGCAGCCTCCGCAGCTAGTGACGCCCCCGCCCTGACTGCGGTTCGAATCATAGAGCACGATAGGCGTGGCGGGATAGCCGTTGAAGCCGGATCAGGCCGATTTCAACAAAAAACTCAAAGCGCTGTGGGATCGCAGCAACAGTGCGACGCGCGGCTGCGGACGACTAGAAGGTGAAGCAAGGCGCGGGGGTAGAGTCCGGAAGCGGCTTGGCATTGGCGTCGAAATGGGGCACGCCGCTCACCTCACCGTCGACCTT
>Ga0116217_10001778_pt1 | contig 20382 bp, 26 predicted proteins | sample Sb_taG_6_FD_89697 | JGI IMG/M metagenome (GOLD analysis project Ga0116217, IMG submission 89697) | Peat soil microbial communities from Weissenstadt, Germany - Sb_50d_4_PS metaG | ecosystem: Environmental > Terrestrial > Soil > Wetlands > Peat | place: Germany: Weissenstadt | collected 2010-09-21 | reverse complement strand
TTCGGTCTTTTCCCATTTTTGGGCTTTCTTTCCTTGTTTATTTGTATGCTTTGCTTCTTTTTTCTCTCTTTTGTTTCACCCCGAAGGGGCCTCCTCTCTACCCACCCTCTTCCCCGTCCCACATTTTTCCCCGCCATATCATCGCCTCGGGCGTCCAGCGGGTCGTTTATATAGAGCCCTACGCAAAAAGCCGCGCGGAGGAATTACACGAAGATGCGATCATCGTCGAAGAGACAGCCCAGGATCGCGGTCACCGCCGAAACAAGGTTCCGTTCACCCATTTTGTTGGGGTGGGCCCGCGTCGTTATTTTGACCTGTTCTCGTTGACGCTTAGCAGTGGGTACGAGCTCCGGCGCAAACTCGATTCGCGGGTAATCGAGATTGTCACAGAAAAAGCGTGGACGAGGGTTCCACTCTCGCCTTATTCGTATATCATTCGTGAAGCGATGGCGATTCGCCAGCTAGACCGCCTTCCCCAGCAATTGCGCATCTTTACCAAAGCGGAGAAAACCGATGCCCCTAGTGAAAAATAGGTCGACCGAGCAGAATCGCCAGTTCTGGTCGCACGTTGAAGCCGTCGCTCGTGAAGCCGACAAGCTCGTGCCGCGCCCACAGCAGGAGCAGCATGACGAGTCTTGCGAACAGCAACGGCCCGCCTTGAATAATCAGAGCGATGACAAGCGCGGCCAGAGGTGAGCTCCCCAGTCCTGCAAAGCTGCTTCTTCCACCGATGAGCGTGTGTGTGTTACCGCCGCTCCTCGCTCTGTGAGGACGAGCACCTAGTCTGAACAGCACCAGTGCGAGAGTGCGGGAAAAGGAAATTATTTTTCTTGCATCTTATCTAAGCGTTGAGATAAGATACTTGTATGGAGAAGAACCCTGCGGCACAACAACTCGGGCGACTCGGCGGTCTTGTGAGAGGAAAGCAGCTCACCAAAGCTGAGTTGTCGGAGATGGGCAAGAAAGGCGGGAAAGCACGCGCTGCGAAGCTTTCTGCTGCTGAGCGCAGCCGAATCGCGAAGTTGGCTGTTGCTGCCCGCGAACGCAAGAGAAAGGGGAACTGAGATGCGAAAACAACACGGACAAGTAATCCGCATCGGGGACCGCTGGTACGTGCGCTATTGGGAGCGGCGGAACATCGGGGGGACCATCGAGCGGAAACGGGTTACTCATGCTCTCGGCCCGGTCACAACTCGCGGCAAGCGACCCCCTGCCGACATCGTGACCGAAGCCGAGCGGCACATTGCAACCATCAACAGCGGTGCAATTCCCGCAGAACGGATCGTCACCATTGGCGATTTCGTTTCGCGGGTGTACCTGCCTTGGATTCAGCAGCACAAGCGTCCAAGCACGGCGAAGGGATACCGGGACATCTGGGAAGATCATCTCCAGCCACGCGCTGAGAAAGTGTGGCTCAAAGATGCTCGCACCTACCACGTTCAGCAATGGCTAAACGACATCGGCAAAGACGGCAGCCTGAGCCGAAACAGCCTGCGGCACATCAAGAGCGTAATCAGCGCGATTTTCACCTTGGCGAAGCAGCAGGATTATTTCCAAGGGGAGAATCCTGCCCGCGATACCGCAATCAATCCTGCGGCTGCTGAGGCGCAGGAAACGTATGCCTACACGCTGGAGGAAGTGCAGAGCATACTAACGCACCTGCCCGAACCGGCAGCGACGGCGTTTGCTGTCGCCGCATACATGGGACTGCGCCACGGTGAAATCCAAGGGCTGCTTTGGGAGAATTACCGGGATGGCGAAATGCACATCTCTCGCTCGATTTGGAATGGCCGCGTGGGGCAGCCCAAAACGCGCAAGGGCCGGGCGCCTGTACCGGTCATTCGGCAGTTAGCAGAACGGCTGGAGATGCATCGGTTGCGCTCCGGCAGTCCACAATCCGGGCCGGTTTTCGCCAATGCAGCCGGGAAGGCGCTTTCGCTCGGCAGCATCGTGAACCGCGTCATTCTGCCCGCGCTCAACCGCTGCGAAACCTGCCACAAGCCACAACCGGATCACGGCAAGGAACACGAATTTAAGCGCGATGCCGCGTATCCCGAATGGCACGGCTGGCACGCAGCACGGCGGGGACTCGGAAGCAACCTCTACCGCTTGGGCGTGCCGGACATGGTGATTCAGCGGATTCTACGTCATGCGAATGTAAGCACCACGGCGACGTACTACATCAAGACGGCTGCCGATGATGTTCGGAGTGCAATGGCGAAGCTGGAAAAGAACATCCCGACCGCGAATCCGGCCCCGGCAATCGTTCGGGACACCTACAGGACACCAAACCTCGATTCCACCGCAGTGCCACCTACGGTGAACTGAGGCTTAAGTGATTGGGATTGCAAGAATCTGGCGGAGAGGGAGGGATTCGAACCCTCGATACAGGTTTTGGCCCGTATAACGGTTTAGCAAACCGCCGCCTTCAGCCTCTCGGCCACCTCTCCGGCGTGTAAAATCAACAACTTAGAAAGATCAGGGCAGAGTCTTACTGCACATTTACTGCACAGACTGCGTGTTTCCGTTTGATTTTACGATCGCGTTCTCGAAGTTCGTCATCGCGCTTTCGACCTTCTCGTCGCGGATCTTGATGTACCGCTCTCGGGTGACATTCACTCGCGAGTGCCTTAAAACGCGTTGCACCGTCAGATCGTCCGCGCCAAGCTGGTACAGATTGCTGGCCGTCGATCTGCGGTATGAATGCCAGCCGTGCCACTGGATCCCGGCGCTTTCAATTGCCGGCCGGATAACACGCAACGCCAGCTTATCAAGATCGATGTACTTTTGTCGAATACCCGGAAACATCGGTGCTTCCGGCAGCGGGTGACCATCCGGCGTTAGCGCCGCGGTCGCCTTGAGCGCGTCCAAAAGCGTCCGCAACGTCGGAATCACCGGCACCGGCGCTTGACTTTTCGCTGTCTTCGGCGGATTCGGCTCGCCGGTTACGCGGTCAATCGAGCGCATTACAGAAATCGTTTCTCCGGCATCGTCCGACCATTGCAAGCCGGCAATTTCTGACTCACGCAGGCCGGCGAATGCGGCGAGACCGATTGCCGCCTTAGTCGCAACATCAAATGGCAACCGCAGCATAGCGAGGATCTCGTCCAGCGTGTAAGCGTGCGTTTCACGGGCGCCTCGCGCTTGCGGCAGCATTACGCCGGTCATCGGATTTGAATCGCAAAGACCTTTGTTCATCGCCAGCACAAAGATTCCCGAGAGCAGGAACTTGACTCGCTGCAACGTCGCCTTGCTGATCTTCGCGGTTGTTGCGATGCTCTGCAAGATGTCGGCGCCGTGCATGGTACGAAAATCGCAGACGCGCAGACCGCGAACCTTCGACGCGATCTCGTAACGTGACCAAATGCTTTTGTACTCGCGCACTGTCTTGGCGCGGAGGCTTGCTTCTGCGTGCGCCCAATAAACGGATTCCACGAAATCCGCGAGTAGCACCGAAGTTGCGGAATCATCGCCGATGACGCGCTCGACCAAGGCGACATCCTGCTCGTCCGGCTTCGATCTGCCGCGGGCTTCAGCGACGGCGAGCAGCAGCTTCATTCGCGTTGGATCTTCGTTACCAGCGTGCAACTGCGCGACCAAAGCCTTGTACTGTTCGCTGTTCCGAACGTCCTTCTTGCTGTGAAAGCGATCAGAACGGCGCATCAGGCGCACAGCGCGGAACTTCACACGGCCGTCAGATTGCGTTTCGCGCCACCGAGCGAAGAAACACCGCGACTTTTTGTCGTAAGTGATCGTCACTTTGATCCCCCTATCTGAGATTGGGATCCCGATTGCTTGTCCAGCCAGTCCTGAACATCGCGCCACGAGAACAGCAGTCTTCGGCCTACCTTGCGATGCGGCAACGGCAACAAGCCGCGGTTCGCGCGCCGGCGACGTGTGAGTGAATAAATCTCTTTCACTTGGCAGCGGAGCCGCACAGCCAGTTCGCTGATGGTAAGTAGGTCATCGCCATCGCGTAAGGGGGATCTGTCGCGCATGACGTATATGCGACTGAGCAGTGCCTTCGTCGCGCGATCGGGGTCCATTCCCAAACCCTCAATTCTGTGCAGTGCGTGTGCAGTTCGTTGTGTACTTGCAAGCATTTGCAGGCTTAGAACGGTGTAGCAAACCGCCGCCTTTGCCCAAAAGTAGAGCCTGCCCGAGGATGGCGCCCGCGGCTTTGGCATCGACGTAGCGTTCGATGTGTGGCGTCGAGGACGGCTGGCGCCCCGAAGAGACGTGAACAGCGTTCTCTCGTCGCAGTGGTGTTGCGGCAACGGCTCCGTGTAAGCTCATAGTGCGCCTCCGTTGGAACTGGATTCGCACCGAGAACCAAAGAAAATGCCGCTCATCGGAGCGGCGAATCCTTTGGGGAGATACAGTTACGGGATTCGCTTCCCGTCGCATCGGGCCTTGTCTCCGGCCCTGTCCACCTTGCGTTCTCCTCGCAGGTTGGCCGATGTGCCGTGCAGCACATCATTCTCGGATGTTAGAGGGAGTCTACTGACGTTGGTCGACATCATCAAGATGCCGAAGGTAACCGGCTTCTGGTACGGGCGTGCGCGGTTCGCGGAAGTCGCGAGCCACACAGCTTCGAGTGTCCCGAAACCGGCATGGCGGATCGAGTACGGGGAGGGCCGAGATCCCCCGTAGCCCCAAAATTTTCCGGGACTCCTACCGTCACGGACATTTTCAGTTTCAATGCGCCGGCCCTCAACTGATCCCCCTATCTCGAAAAAATGAGCCTGTCGATTTTTTTCAAACTGAAAATTTAATGGCCGGCCAGCGCGGAGGAAAATTCAGCATTCAACGCGCGACAGGCATGGCGGCCGCCTCGGTCTGTTCTGATCTCGGAACAAGACGCGAAAGCTCTTGCTTCGCGCCCGTTTACTGGAATAATAACGAGCAGTTACATACCTGCAATTCCAAGGACAGGACGTGGCCAACAAGAGGTCTTCGAACACTCCTGCCAAGGGCAACAGTGCGAATCTCGGCTTCGAGCAGAAGCTGTGGGCGGCGGCTGACAAGATGCGCGGGCACATGGACGCCGCCGAGTACGACTAAGGATGAAATGCGGAGACCCAAATTCAATGCGGGAAGGCTAATGGAGCAGGCGATCGAGATAATGAAGCAATCTGTCCATGAACCCCGCCATGATGGGAAGGCGAACCCTCTGGTCGGAGCGGTGATTTACACAGCAGATGGCTCGATTGAAACTGCCTGCCGGGGAGAATTACGCTACGGCGACCATGCGGAATATACGCTGCTGGAAAGGAAGAAACGAAGCAGCCGGCTTGATGGTGCGATTCTGTTTACGACTCTGGAACCGTGCTCACCGGGCGCGCGCCGCCATCTTAAGCTTAGCTGTGCCGAGCGGATCATCCTCGCGCGAATCAAGGAGGTGTGGGTGGGTATTGAGGACCCCGACCCTACGGTCGATCGCAAAGGGATCAAGTACCTCCAGGACAACGGTGTAGTCGTCCACATGTTCGACCGCGGCCTTCAGGAAGTGATCCGCCAGGAAAATGCTGATTTCATCTCGCAAGCGGAAGAGAGGGCGGCGGAAGCAAGCAAGGAGAAGAAACCGCGGAGTGAGAAGCTCTCGGGCTTAGAGGATGCGCTACCCAGCATTTTTATGGCTGGGTTGTCGAGCGAGGCGCTGGTGCGGTTTAAAGACCGAGCAAAGATAAGCGATGAAGTCGGTTCTCCATCGTTCAATCGCCGACTTGTACAGCAAGGGATCCTGAAGGAAGAAGCCGGAAAGCTCGCACCAACAGGGTTCGGTTTTCTGGTTTTCGGTGAGCAACCTCGAACTGCTATTCCTCAAGCAGGTCTGCTCGGGACGATTCACTACCCTGACGACAAGGAAGAGACCCGCGACTTCAACTCCCCTAGCATTCTTATCCCCGAGATGGTGGAGGACTGGCTCAGAAATAAGTTGCCCAGTACTATCGACCGTAGCCGGATGGTCCGGGAAGAGCAGTCAGCATTACCGTTTGGGATGGTTCGTGAAGCGGTGGTCAATGCTCTGGTTCACCGTGATTACGATATTGCTGGGGCCAAGTGCCAGATCGTGGTTACGGAGGATACGATCACTGTCAAGAGCCCGGGTGGGCCACTCCCGCCAGTCACTTTGGAACAGTTGCAGACCTTCAATGCGCCGATGCTTAGCAGAAATCCAGAGCTTCATTACGTCTTTACGCAGGTGGGCTTGGCAGAAGAACGGGGACTGGGTCTTAGAACGCTCAAGTCTCTTCCTGAGAAGTATGGCCTTCCGATACCACAGTATGTCTTCGAAGATCCTTACCTCGCGCTGACGCTTTACCGAAGCGCTGCAGGGGCGGTACGGAGTTTACCCGGCAAAATTGTTTCTTCGCTTAGCAAGGATGAAATTGAGGGTTGGCAGTTTCTTGCATCGCAGACCGCAACCACGAGGACCGCGTATGCGCGCTACATGAAGTTCGAACAGCGCAGGGCGCAAAGGCACCTCAAGCACTTTGTCGAGTTGGGCCTGCTCCGTCGAATTGGCCAGGGACCAGCCACGAGATATGAAGTGGTGCGGCGATAATCGCGACAGGAATCCAGACAAGATGTCGCGATTGCCGATATTAAACTTCGATTTAACCTGTATCGCGACATTTATCGCGACAAACTGTCGCGATAGATCGTGTTTACTTCCGGATAGCGGGCAATCTTTACAAGTTGATGATTATAAATGCTTTAAATTGATATTGCCGTTGTCGTTACTGCCGCTCCATTGGACTCTTTGAGCACTGGGAGGCGGGACAGGCATCAGGTTCTGACCAACTGCAGGGGGCTTCTGAACAGTCGGCGCTTCGGCATCACCCGGCGCAGGCTCGAGCCTGAGGCCAGCCAATTGCTCGTAGTCAATCGTTGGATCGAAATCCAGGATCTGCCAATGGAAGTAGACGGGACGCTCTCTCTCGAGGTCATGGTTGATGTATTTCAGGAACCCCATAAACACGTATGGCCCGCGGGCAGTCGTTCGCAGGAATAACAGGATGTCGTTTTCCAGATGGTTGTGGTCGATGAGCTTCTGGATCGTCGGATCTGCAAGCGTCTGATGCGGCTGCGACTGCCAACGCAGTATCCCGTTCGCGTAGACCGCCTCGTCGAATTCGTGCTCGGCTTGCTTTTTGCCGAACGTCACGAAGAATACGTAGTTTGGACCGCTGTCAAAACGAACGATTCCGCTGATGCCCCATGAGCCCCGCTGCGGCTTGAAGTCGTAAGCCGGCGCCAGCGCGGCCGCCACGTCTTGGCGATCGTAAAAGTGTTGGCGCTGGAACGGGTATTCTCGAGCAGCCATGCGCGCAAACCTTACCACGGGTCGCGGTGGTAAATGGGGCTGTTCTTGCTGATCCGCCTGATCCCCCAGCCGCATAGTCTCCCCGCTGGGCAATGAAGCTGAGACCTCGGTAAAGATGTCTGAGATCACTGCCCTAATTGGGTTGTGCATTTTCGGAACAGGAAACATTCACGCCTTGCAAGGACCCGGAACGCAAACGCCAGTGGGAACGAGAGCATCGCGAGCAACGAAACGCAATGCGGAGAACGCGGCGTCAACCTCCACGGACAGCCCAGCGTTTCAGCTAGCGTTTCAAAGGCAACAGCCGACATCGTAGCGCTGCCGAAAGCCAGCGCCCGACCCTGCCTCGGATCAGAAGCCGCAAGGCACCGGGAAAACAATTCTTGGGTGGGCGGTCGACATCGGGGTCGTTGTGCTTGCGGCTTTTGCGAGCATGAGTCTGCCCACGCCCGGCGAGCTCGGCACGTCACCGGAGTCGGGCGATTTCGGCCCTTCATGATCGGTTCGTGTCCGAATGTTCAAGAGCATGCCGCGCACTGCTATGATACTTCGTCGAAATCAGTTGGACGGGGGGTAGCCGTGACTGCGCGATCCAGACTGCTCACGAATATTCTTAGGACCTGGGATTCTAGCGTGGAGGGTTACCTGTATCTCCGCTGTCTTATCGACCCTGATATTGCCGACTGCCTGGGCCGTACAGGTCATCCCGAGGTGGAGGGTGGGGACGTATTGCGTGAGGCCGTGCTCGACATCCTTGAAGGCCCCGGGCTGACGCAACGTCCAGTGGATAACGCGATTCAGGAGTTCTGTACCCACTTGTCGGCTGAGGAGGCACCTCTCATGAGAGAAGCGGCCGCACAAATTGGTACCTGGTTAATGGAGCTGCAGACGGCTGTACGTCAGAGGGCCAAGCCGTACCATGCAATTGGTCTCCAAATCCTTGCTTCGATGAATCGGCAGAATAGCTCTTCGCCCGACGCTTTCGCGCAAGACTTCCCTGAGATCGAAGAGGCTTTGGACCAGCGCAGGAGACTTGGCGCCAGCGAAACAATCTCGGCGGCAATCGCGGCACTTTCTTGTACTACTGCCGACACTGCCACAGATACCGTCGATCTCGACTTGGATGTGCAGTGGAGAAAGTTCTGGCGCCAAGTACTACTTGACCAGGGGTGGCGGAAAGAGCACTCGAACGTAGCATCAATACGAAATGCTTTTGAAGAGTGGCGGGCTAGCGAAAAGTTGGACCGATACTACGCATCCGAACTCGCGATGCGGCTCGAACAGATCGTGAACCGCGCTGCCGTGTTGGAGCCCGTTCAGCTGGAAATTACTGACAGCCGCATCAAGCGGTTGTTCCAAGCCGCGCACGAGACTTTTCTCTATGGGTTTGATGTTGCCTGCGTTGCACTTTGCCGCAGCCTTCTTGATCACGCACTCCAGAACAAACTCCCTCGCTTAAGAGTCGACGCGAACCGACAATTAAGCAGTTTGATCGAACGTGCGAGTTGTGAGAACGTCCTCCAAGGCCCAGATCTAGCGGGTGCACGAAAGATCAACCATTCCGGGAACAATGTAATGCACGACGTCGCCCGTTTACGACAAACGGCTCAACAAACACTGGACTGCACGCGCCTGGTTCTCAATCGGCTTTATGGTGCGCATCACGCAGAGGGAACACCTGCAGGCGGTTGAACCTCAGGGTCAGAGTAGTGCGGCCCTACTGGGGGGCGGACCCAGGGCGTGGAAAAACGCACCGGATTGACGCGAAAGAGGCACTTGGGTCTACAATTTGCCGTCTGAACAGCGGGTCGCTGCCTGGCAACGAACATTGCCCGATAAATGATGGACGTCACATCGATTATTGAGCACTGCAAGAAGACGCACCAGCCGTGTGAGCGGGACGCTTCCTTCGACTATTGCTTCAACTATTTCCAAGAATTTAGAGAGGGGCAGAGAGTCACGCAGCTAGCCGATCCCCAGCACATTCAGGTGAGTTGCTTGCAGATTGCGTTTTTCCTTGCGAGCTGGGGAATGTTACGAGGATCATCGTTTCTGTTTCACAAAAGCATTAAATTCTACGAGCCCCTTATTAGAGGAATAGCTGGTTTTGACGAGCGCATCTGGGCAATAGATGTTGATTCGTACTCAGACGATCGCCTCAAGCTACTGTTTGACTGTCAAAAGATGATCGTTTCAGCGCTTGGCCCGTACCGACCCTCGGACTTGCTGGTTACAAAAATCATGTTGGGCATCTTTGGTAATGTGCCAGCGTTTGATGTTAACTTCTGCAAATGGCTTGGCGCGGTGGGTTTTTCGCAACAGTTTAATCAAAAATCCCTGCGACAAATTGCCGGATTTTACCAACGCTGGAAAGTCGATATCGATGCAGTCACCGAATTCACACTCGATTTCGCGACAGGCCAGCCGACGCACCGCAAATACACAAAGGCACTGATCATTGACATGATCGGCTTTACGGAAGGCGCGAAAGCGAGCTGAAATCCGCAGGTTAGAAACCAAATGCCCCCATGGCGACCCGGAACGCACACATCAGCCGCGCACGGATCGGCTCGCCCCCGCACCCCACGCGCCCGCCCAGTGCACGCGGCCACTACCTTCGGCCGTTTGCAAAGATTTTGCTGGCGCTAGCGGCCTTCCGCGATAAACAAACCGAGACTGCACGTACGCAACTTGCGGAGCTCGTCACGGAGTTCCCGCTTGAATTTCCGAATTGGAATAGGAGTTGTAGGGTTCGGTGTCGTTCACGATGTTCCCCACGACTTTGGTTGCAATTATGACCCGATCCAGCATCCATTGGTTGTAACCGTAGCACTCGAAGACGAAGCTCCCACCTTGTGCGGCTGTGGGTTCGCCAGGAGGAGGCGCGGGCGTAGTAAACACTGCCTGGCCAGACACAGAGTATTGATTTCCCTCACTCTTTTTGCTAATTGTGTAGTCGGTCCTATCGAGCACCACGAGGGTGGACAATGTGGTGGGCGAGGGTATGTCGAACGCGCTGCTCGGGAAGAACCGGAGGAACATGAGTCTGCAAGCTCCGGGCTGGGCACCTGAGTCCAAGCTCTGCATCGTTGTCTTCGCAGTCACTACATAGGTGCCGGGAGGAACCTCAAGGAACATGCTGTATTCATTCTTATTCAGGTTGGGGCAATGCTGTTGGTTCGTCCCAGCATAACAGCCCGGTTGGTAAATACAAGGACCGTTAGCGGGATGATCGAAATTGGGTAGTGCGAAGTTACAGAAACGCAAATATATGGGAGTCGATTGAATTCGATTTGCTACGAACACATTCTGCGCGTAGCTCGCGGGAACCCACAGAGCGAGTGCCAATCCAATAACAATCATCATGCGTTTCACAGACTTCATGACAGGCCTCCGTCTTCGGCTGAGTTTGATTTTTCTGTTGCGGAGCCCAGGGCCGTAAAACCTTACATGCCGCGCGGATCCTATTGCGATGGGACCCGAGGCCGGTTCAGCCACAACCGATTTTCACCGGTCAGGAATTTATTTCTGGGCCTACGGAGCTGGGCCTGAGATTCAGGAAAGACTTATGTAAGAGAAACTCAGAGACCTGGGCAATGGGAAGATGGCGCATACCATAGCAGCCGCCACATTAGTATGTCAAGAAGAACACACCCGAGTCATCGCCTCCCTGGCCCGGAACCACGCCCGCGCGGATCACGACCGCAGCCGCCCACGGCCTCCAGCGCTATTCAACGATTAATACACACATGTTTACTGGAAGGGCAAGGGGGTGTAGCTGAACTCGTCCCGAAGGATACTACCCCCCAACGCGTTGTCACCACATCAGCCCGGCCCTAGACTGCGGGAAGCGTTGCGCCGTGGATGACGCGGCTGGCCGCTCGCCTCGATCCGCTTGGCCGGTCATCTGGGTGACCCTTTCGCCTGCAGTCCACGACGCCATGCTCCCGAAATGAAGGGACCGGAGGTTCCTCAGATCGAAGAAGTCGCTCACGGACGGGGGATCTGAAACACGATAGAAGAAAGGGAATAGCAGATCCCCCAGCCACGTCTCGTTGCGATCTCCCACTTCAGAGGCCCGTCGCGAAGGCTGAGACTACGAACCGGCGTCGGTTCTGCTGGAGCGGATTCAGGCGAGTTGGGGGGCTGCGTTAGGTACCAGTCACAATCACCAGAACGAACGCAGATCGCGTCCTCAGCAGGTTCGACGTGTTGCGGCGAGGATAAGGCCGGAGCACAGTCCACCTGTCGTTCAGTCTGGCAGGTCGATGCGGTCACCGTGCTTTCGGTCACACTCGTGATCGTATGCGAGTACTTTGTCTAACCACTTCGCTTGCCTCTCGGCGTTCTTGGCATTCGCCAGCGCAGGATGATGGCCGATCAGGAACTCCTCGCCACAACCGTCACATCGGACGGTTCCCATCGTGATGAGCCCTGCCGCTTTCATTCGGTTCTGGCCTTTTCTTATCGCTACGGCGCTCAAGGCATTCCTGTCGTTCGAAGTTAGTGTCGGCGCCCCGGTGTTCAGGCGGAACCTAGGACGACCTTGTGTTTCATGGTAATGCATCGAGGAGCCGGGGAACACTTGCATTGTCAAGCTGGTGGGCCTCCAATCGTTTGGGACGAATGAAAGACGAAGATGCTACAATGTCTCGCCGTGGACGAAGGCCGCAAGCGCGTTCTGCTGATCGCTGCGAGTATTCTGGCAGCGAGGAAGCTGTCCGATTGGGACGGCAGGCCGTCGCCAGCCGTGGACGCCTGCATCGCGAATGCGATCACACAGGCCGAGCGGATTATGGCGAAGATCGACCGGTTGTGCCCTGTAGAGCAGATTCAACCGAAATGAACATTGTCCACATCTTTGGTCTCGACCATTTTCATCAGAGCCTTGAGACGCGGTGCATCACCGTGGCGGGCATTGCCGATGAGCAACAACAGAAGGCCGGATTAACCGATACTCTGCGACAGATCATCGCTGAGAACAACGTCACGTTAATCGCGGCAGAGGCCGAGCCGGACCTCCGATGTTTGGGACACAGGCTCGCTCAAGAGCACGGCATCGGCTACATCAACATCACAATGCCCGTTGCGGAGCGCGAGAAGCATGGTGTCAGGACTCCTGATTACGATCGACACGAAGATAGCCGGCGGGCTGCATACAAAGTGTTTGAGCAGTACATGTTTGAACAGATAAAAAGCCGTGATGAGAAGACTATCCTCGTGATGTGCGGTCGTCGCCATCTTCGTGGGTTGCAGGCGTTATTCTCCGCTTGTGGAGATGACGTGCGGCCATATGACATCAACGACTATCTCTGGTACCGCGGAATACCAAAAGAGGACACAGAGGGCGTGGTGGGATACGACCGGGATAATGCGGTGGGAGCGTGAACTCCCGGAGTTTCGTCCAGTGTTGCAGAAGGTGCTTTACGAACGTGATGAATCAAGCAGGAACGGGCAGTCGGTGACGCCACTCGCGAGCCGGCTTACCTGAACGAAATGACGTGGCGTTTCAATAACTGCAAGAACCCGTTTCTGTTTCGCGATGCTCTCAAGCGGATGCTCAATGTCGACAATCTGGAGTTCAAAGAACTCACTGCTGCTTAGGGAGAAGACCAGCACGATATTTCCCCATCAACTCCGTCAAACGAGTTCTTTCGCCTTCATTTGGTTTTTCCGCGCCGAAGTAAACAGTAATTACATCTTCTGCAAGATCCGGATTCGAGCCCGCTTCTGGCTCTATGCCGACATTTTCGAATGCTTGACAAACGTTTACGAAAGAAGGCGAAATCGTAGTCCAGAGTCCAGAGCGCCAGTTGTCGGGGTCCAGATGTCCAGTGCCCTTCTTGAAGAGCGTCACACCAGCATATGGCCTCGCCAGCGCTATTCTCGCTACACGGTTATCTTGAATCTTCCATCCTGACTCTCTAAATAAGTCGATGAATTGTGCGGCATATACACATGTGTTTTCGTCAGCTTGGGCACATGCGATTTGGATCAGTTCGCGTGGATATGTTTGTTCTTTAAGTAGTTTCTCAAAGATTTCGCGCTCATCCAGAGCAAGTATATGCCTGTGAAACGGAGGCCATACCTTCAGCCCAACGCCGACAATTATCGCTCCCCACACAGCAAGTGCAAAGGTGCGTGCAATCCATGCGTTCTTACCGGGGATCACCCATGCCGCAAGATGTAGAACGGGATAAATGCCTAGGCCGAACAAGACGCATAACCAAAACACCGCTGCCGGTTTCGTTTGCGGCGGAGAGAGAACAAGAATCACTCCCATTGCCGCCGCCACAAACGCAAGCGTATAATCGAACCTGAACTTCTTCTTCCCCTGAGGTTGATGTATAAGCAGTTTCGCTAATTCTCTTGCAGTGGCCCTACGTTCCGCTCTAGTAACGTAGCCCTTCTGTTCAGACATATTAAGATGGTAGCATGGTGGCTTGCGTGAGGTACATGGTCCCGCACGGTATCATACCTCCACGTTGAAGTGATAATCCCGAACGCCAATCCGAGGAGCCATCTGCAACAGGTCAGCGCCAGACGATCCGCTCAGCGACGGCTGCGCCCGAACATCGCGCCGACGACCGCGAACGCTTGCTTCCGTTGTTTGAGGAAGCCTCCCGCCTTGCAAACAATCTCGACCTGAGACTGCCCAACGGGGGGAGCGCCGCCGCAGCCATCGCCGCCGGGCTCAACGGTCTGCGCGATCTCGTCAACTGAAGTTATCTCCCGTCGGATCGACGTAGTGCCTATCGGTTACCTTCGTAAGTTGCCTATGCTGCTGCATCAGCATAGAGTCACCCAAGCATCAGGAGATTTCCCTAAACGGGGAAACGCCAACCGGCCACGAGATCGGCACGGTGGTTTGAATCGGCAACGATTCGATGTGGCGGGCGAACAGTCCACAACAGTGATCTCAAGACACTGCCGCCTGATGCTTGGGCGGCATTTGTGTTTCTGTTCCTGATGCACTCTGCCGAAAGGGGTGCATCACATGTGGTCACTTCCCGACATAAATCGCCTAAACGCAGCCGCCGTCACCAACCGGCAAGCCTTGGAAGACGCCGTTCTCACCGGCATGCTCCACGGCGAACAAGTCGCCTGCAATGACGCAGACGACAACTGCCGTGGTTCACTCAGGTACGAGTTGTGGTTCGATGTCTTTTCCGATCATCCGAAGGGAATCGTCGGCCACTGCGCGTATCACCGCGAGTTGTCCGGCGTCCCAACAGGCTACTTCCGCTGCGATGTCTGCCGGCATCTGTTTGTCGAACGCTATACGCACGAGTTGTACTCCATCAACACGAACAAGGGACTGATGTGCCTGCCGTGTGCGGCTGCGTACTACATCGGCAATTCGTCAAACTGGATCGAACTGACGGAAGCAAAAATCGAGGCTTTGGACTTCGAGCGTGTTCGACTGGCGGCGCACTGCCTCGCGGTTGGGATGCAGGTTCCTAAGACCATTCAACTGTTTGGTTGCGTTGAGCTCGACTTCGCAACCGGCGGCGAAGTTCGCAGCACTACATATGCCGATCCGACGCCGGACGCCGGGGTGCAACACTTGCGTGACATTCTGACTGACGCGAAAGATGCCGGCCACAGCCGCGCACTTCTCATCATGGACGCCGGCTACCAATTCTCAGTTTCGATTGGCTGCTATGTCGATAGCCCTAAGCGGCGTCAGATCGTGCAATGAGCCGCAGGGGATCGATTTGTTTCGTGACTGCAGGAAAGGACGAAAGGATGATTATGGACATCGAGAGTATTGTCGCGATTCTCGGTCTGTTGGCCTTGCTTGTAGTCTTCCTCAAGTACCGGCGCCCGATCGTCTTCGGGCTGAAGGCGTTATTCTTTGTAGCCTTCATTCTCTGCATGCTTGTCGCTTACGCGATCGTCGCGCTGGCAATCCTGCTCCGGTCTTGCCGCATCGTTTTTGGAAATTAGCCACGGAGGATGCATGGTTGACATCGACACCATCGACGAAGCCAAGATTCAGAATCCCGTCAACGATCTGGCGCTGCTCAGCATGACGAACGCGGACAAGTGGAATTACCGATTTATTTCAGCGGAGGATCAGCAGGAGCGCACGCTCAAGGTCGGCGAGACCAAAGTAGGAGGCATGAACGGTGGGGGATCAGACGATGATCGTCTGCACCGGCTTTCTTCACGTCCCTGGCCATTACCTCGCGCCGAGGTAGTATGAGGCTTACTGCACGGAGACGTTGGTTGCCTGGCGGGCGATGAGGCGCCATCCGCCATCCTCGAAGTAGTAAATGTTGGTGTAACGCCGATTAATGGTCTTCCCTGAATTTGGCACATCTCCCTTCGGCACGACAATCTCATAGCCCATGGTGACGGCACAGTTCCGGCGGATGACCGTCGCTTCGCGATGCCGCTCGAATGACGAATACTAGAGGCCGGTGTGCTGCCTCATTCGCTCAAGGACTTGGAATAGGCGTAGCACCTGGTTGTTCGGCGCGTTCACGGTCAAGTCCATGGCCCAAAAGCGGGTCGTTGTCGCTTCGTCTCCCTTGAGAACGCCGGCCGGCTCTTCGTCATCGATCGCCTCTACAGCTTGGCGAAGCTGGGCTTTTTTATCTGCGGTTAGACTCATAGTCGAACCTCCGCTGCAACGTCTGAGATGAGATCCCCCACGCCAAGCCGTCGCTGACGGCTCTACGCAGCTTTCTTCCGGTGTTCGGCCCAGCCACACCCTATGACGTAGAGACTCCTGAAGATGGATTCTGATGGGCAGCAGCACTACCCCCACCCTTCATTTCGGAAAGGTCTGGCAGGTCACTGGCTTCGATTGTAGTGAGCACATCACCAGTCATGTCTGTACCCACGATGCGACTGGATTGATTCTCGATTGCTTTTTCGAAAATATTCCGTGCAAGCCGTGCGTTGCCGAACCGTGCATCGCGTGCTGCATAGGCGGTCCCAAACAGGGACTTTATCTTCTCTGTCGCGGGCTCGGTTAAGCGATAGTCGCCTTCTTTGCAGAAAAGGTTGACAATCTCCACTAGTTCGGCTGGCGTGTAGTCTTCAAAGAACAGATACTTGTTGAATCTCGATTGCAATCCAGGATTTGATTCAATGAACCCGTCCATCTCAGCCGGGTAGCCTGCGACGATTACGACGAAGTTATCACGATGATCTTCCATCAACCTTAGAAGAGTATCGATTGCCTCATGGCCATAGTCGCTCCCAGATGGGTCGCGTGGGGCAAGCGAGTATGCCTCATCGATGAACAGTATGCCACCGAGTGCTTTTTCAACGACCTCTGTCGTCTTGATGGCTGTTTGCCCCATGTAGGCCGCAACAAGCTTAGCGCGATCTGTCTCGACCAGATGGCCCTTGCTGATTACGCCAAGTGCTTTGTAAATCTCGCCGATCAGCCGAGCAACGGTCGTCTTGCCGGTACCCGGATTGCCACGGAAAACCATATGCAGGGAAATTTCAGAAGCTCTTAACCCCTTTGCCTTGCGCATCTGTTCAACCCTGATGAAATCAGAGAGTTGCTGCACATCTTTCTTAACTGTGTGAAGGCCGACCAAAACGTTCAAGTCGGCGAGAATGCTTTTGAGATCGCGGACGCTGGCGGCCACATTCGGTGCGAGAGTGCGAGCGCCGGCACCGATGGGTACAGATTGTGAAGTTGATGACGTGACAATCGCCTGGTGATCGCGAGCCACTTTCGCCGGTACATCCGCCAGTCTTGCTGTCGTCTCGGACTCATACCGCGCCTGGAGCCGTGCGAGTTCCAAATCCTGATCAGCGATGGGCAGCGGATTCGGCGGCTGCGCCACCGCTGCATTCCACTCTCGCTGCAGCAGGTAAATTCCGCCATCTTCCGAGCCCACCAACTGAATGGCCGATGATTTGAACCTGTCCGTGAAGGCTTCCCACTTGGCGAGGGTCTGCTTGCCTGCTACGTCCAGTTGTCTGAGCGCATTGCGGATCTGCTGGAGGGCTTCTGGAGGAAGCCTTAATGCTTCAACCGCCTTTTCCGCGGCGTGTTTTCGTGCACACTCGGCATGTCTTCGTGCAAGAAAGCTCGCTTTTTCCTCAGCGCTCATAGCTGCCACGTAACCGTGGATGAGTTCCTGAACCTTCGGGTTGGACTCGCACTGCGCTGCAGTCAGCGTGAGCATACGTGACATGGCGTCGCGTAGTTCGGAACCGTACCTCGTGGAAAACGCTTCATCATATTCATCAACCCTATCGATGCTGGCGAAGCTTCTAGTCGGGTCTGCCGGCGGTACTTTGAGAGACGAGGCCAGTGACTCTCGCAAGTCGTTAGGGAGATAATCAAACTCGCCCTCTCGTCGCTCCAAACCGTAAAAGACTTGGGATAGCTGAAGTAAACCAATTGACGCATGCGACTGCGTTGCTGCAAACAGTGCCACCATGTCCCCGATGTCGCTCTCTATATCCTGATCTAGATACGAAGTATCTAGATCCTGCTGTAGATCCGAAGTAGAAGCCATACTCTTTGCGGATTTCTTTGGTTCCGCCGCAAACCTTTGGCTGATGTCGGACAAAATCCGGCAAATTGCAGCAAATTCGCCGCGCTCTTTGGATGACAAGACGTGGTCCGAGTCTAAGTTGCTTGACAATCCGCCGGCGGAGTCGGCAGATTGGCTCGGTGGTGGCGCCATCAAGCTATTGCCGCACAGTTCGCAAAACCTAGATCCCTCCGCGTTCAAATGCCCACAGGTGCATTTCATGACGGCCCATCGATAACATCAAATGACAAATCGCAGGACAACGACAAGCAGTACGATCGCACCAATGATCCAACCCCAGTGCACGTGCCCGTCGTTAGCAGCAGCCGCTTCTTCCGTAATTTGGGTTCCGCATTGATTACAGAACCGTGCGATTGGGGAAAGGCGATTGCCGCAAGCATTGCAAAAGCGTTCAACTGGGGGTGGTGGCTGGACCGATTCTGATCCTGCCGGAGGCGTTCTCCCGCCTAAAGACTCGCGGTAGTAGACACCGCCTCGGCCAAGGTGGACGTAACTTCCTTTCGGCCCCGTGCCGATACGGGCGCCTTTTACGCCAACGGAATATCCAATTCCCGATTTCGACAGGTTCAGGCGTAAGGGCCCGAAACTCACCGATTTTCTAATGTACCAGCCCATGAGAGGCAACTGGCGCTACGCAGTTTCTCCCTCTCGTTGCTCGAGCCGGGAGACCCCACGGCACAGTCTGCCGAGAGGATTGCACCGGAATTGTCCTCCCGAGCGGGTCGGAAGGCAAGGGCATTAGGCACAATCAGCCGTTCACCTCGACGGGCCACACGTGCTATCACGATGGCGAAGGAAGGCGAATATAATAGAGATGGTGGCGCGGGACGAAGCCCGCAAGCGTGTTCTCCTAGCTCCGGCGGTCTGACTGTCGTTTGCGTTCCCCTGACCTGCTGCTCGGCGCCCGAGACGCGATCGCACCGGAAACTCTCGCTCAGACCGAAACTCGTCATGGTCAGACGAATCGCTCTCGGTTGGGGGATCAAGACCGTGTGGTAGCCGCAGATCCAGTGAGTGCCAGTTGTTCTGTTTTCAGAACAAAACTCAAATTCAGCTTGACCCGGCAACTGTCGCTGATAGCCTTCCAGCAAAACTAGGTCCCCAATTCCATCGAACGGAGGCTGTCATGCGTAAGTCCGCGACCACCACGTGGATCATCCTGCTCGCCTTGGTTCTGGGCCTCACCACATCGCTAAACGCTGCGCCGAGTAATCAGCCGGCGCCCTGTGTCTCTGCCATCGGCCAGTGTCCCCCAGAGGGCTGCGGCGGCGATCCGAAGCTCAACAAGCTCAAGAACGTCGAGGACGCGGTCGAGAGTCCAGAGGAGTGGACGATCGACGCCATCGTTGCCCTGAGCAGCCCGAAGAAGTGGACAACCGGGCAGAATCGCGATTCACTGAGCAATCTGGGAGAAGGCAACGGGGTGGTCGTCGAGGCTTTCCTCATCCACGCAAAGCAAGCTGAACCTGAATCATGCAACTGTAATCTCCACGGTCAGCGCAGTACGGACTTTCATCTGAGCTTGGTCTCCGACAAGGACATGACGGTAGACGATGCCGTTGTGGTGGAGATCACCCCGCACATTCGTCCTAGCGGCTGGACACTCAAGAAGCTGCAATCGCTGGCTGGAGAGAAAGCCTTCGTGCGTGTTACCGGTTGGCTGCTCTTCGACAGCATGCATGTATCCAGCTCTGGAGGACCCAGGGCAACACTTTGGGAGATCCACCCCGTGACCGCGTTCGAGGTCTGCATGAAGACAGAACAAAGCTGCACGGCAGGTGATGGCTGGCAGGCATTGGAGGATTTCTAAGGCCGTTGGAGAGGAAACGCTGAGTCTCGCTCAGACTTGCAGCCTGTTCTGGTCGCACGAATCAATCTTGGAGGGGGATCTAGACGATGACGAGATCCCCCGTCCGTCCACGCTCAAAAGAGGCAATCGCTCTCAGTCCCGCTGAACGGCGAGCAGACACCCTCGGTCTCGACTGGCTCCGAGGAGCGAGCGGGCAGCGGGTGGTACAATCTCGTCATGGCCGAAACCTACGAATACAAGGGACAGACGATAGAGGTGAACGCCTTCCAAAAAACATCAAATCCTCACACATGGGAGCCAGTGATCTTTATCACCGGAGTGCGGCATCTTCTGACGGCAACGGGAGACCCCCAAAGCAAACTTTTTCCGACCGAAGCTGAGGCTATCGAGTATGGAAAGAAAGCCGCCGAGTCGCAAATCGATCACCCCATCAGAACCCATTAAGAAAATCGAGCCATGAGCCCGAGAACGGCAAAAACTCCCCCCGGCCCTTGTCCTCTGCCAGCAACTGCCAGCATTCTTTTGCTGGCACCTACAGTGGTTGCCGCGCTAAGCAAGTGCCCGATTGACTTGATGGTGCTTGCCTACTAACATCCGCAACCGTCAGCCGCTGGGGGATCACGCCGTGATCGGCCAGACCATCTCGCATTACCGCATCGTCGAGAAGCTGGGCGGCGGGGGAATGGGTGTGGTGTACAAAGCCGAGG
>Ga0116217_10001775_pt1 | contig 20388 bp, 19 predicted proteins | sample Sb_taG_6_FD_89697 | JGI IMG/M metagenome (GOLD analysis project Ga0116217, IMG submission 89697) | Peat soil microbial communities from Weissenstadt, Germany - Sb_50d_4_PS metaG | ecosystem: Environmental > Terrestrial > Soil > Wetlands > Peat | place: Germany: Weissenstadt | collected 2010-09-21 | reverse complement strand
TGGGGCTCTGCTGCTGGGTCTGCTTGCCGTCGGACGGCGGCGTGTCGTTCTTGCCTTTGCCGCTCTGCTTGCCATCGACCGGCGGGCTGTCCTTGCCCTTGGGGCTCTGCTGCTGTGTCTGCTTGCCGTCGGACGGCGGGGTGTCGTTCTTGCCCTTGCCGCTCTGCTTGCCGTCAACCGGCGGGCTGTCCTTGCCCTTGGGGCTCTGCTGCTGGGTCTGCTTGCCGTCGGACGGCGGGGTGTCGTTCTTGCCCTTGCCGCTCTGCTTGCCGTCAACCGGCGGGGTGTCCTTGCCCTTGGGGCTCTGCTGCTGCTGGGTCTGCTTGCCGTCGGACGGCGTGCTGTCGTTCTTGCTCTTGCCGGCCTGCTTGCCGTCGGCGGGCGTGCTGTCCTTGCCCTTGGAATTCGACGGGGCGGCGTTGTCGTCGCTGGCGCGGACCAGGGTGCTGCCGAACCCGAACGCCAAGGCGACTACGGCCGCCAGAACCACTTTACCAAAACGCTTTAGAGACACTGGAAAACCTCCGGTTCGGGGGCGGACGTCACCGTAACCTGGGATCGGGTTCGCACCACAGTGGTCGCGACACTCCGGCGGGTTCAACTCGTTCGTGTCCCCACCCCTCTACCATGATAAGCGGAAACCGCCGGACGACCCGGACAAGTTGCTGCGATTTGTCTCGCAACCCCGAAAAAGTCATTAGTCATTAGTCCGTAGTTCGCAGCGATCCCGAGGGCACCGCTCCGAACTACGGACTAATGACTAATGACGAATGACTACTTGTCCTTGGCGGCCCGATCAACGTAAAAGGTCACTTCTCCCTGGGCGAAGTCGCCGAGTCCCTCCAGGTCGGCCTTCACGTCGCGCACGGCCTGCTCGCGCTTGTCGTCGTTTTGCAGCACCTCTTTGTTGAGCAGGCTCCGCATCTCGTCCTCCTGCTGGGGGTTGAAGAAGAAGCCAAGTCCTTGTCCGCCCTTCTTGTCCGACTCGTCGTCGCCCGAGCGATCCAGCCCCGTGAAGTTGAGCGGTTTGCTCGTGACCACTCCCTTGACGCGGTTGTCGCCGACGGCCTCGCAGACGAACCTGAACGTGTCCTTGGGGCCGGGGAACTCGATCTTCTTGCCTCCCGGCGGTATACGGTTGTCCTGTCCGTCCATCGGGAACAGCACCTTGACGTTGCCGTCCTTGTCCAGGTGCAGCAGGTACAGGTAGCCCGGCTTCTCCGACAGGACGGCGACCTTGTAGGGGTCGCCCTTCTTGTACATGCCGTTGAAGTCGGCGGTCTGGACGAGCAGGTGGAATTTTGAGCGCTTGTTGGCGACCAGGGCGATCAGGTCGGCCGGCGTCAGCGTGACGGTGCCGGGCTCGAGGTTGAGCGTCGGCTCCTCGGCCTTGGGCGCCTCGGGACTGGCGTCCATGCCGATGGGCTGCGGCGGCCGCCCCGGGTCGCTCATCGGCTCCGCCAGGGCCACGTCGGGCAGGTCGAGGTTGCGGCTGAACGATCCCTGGCCGAGCATCTCAAGCACCTTGGCGACACTGACGTTGGGGTTCTCAGGCTTGGTCACCTTGGGATACCAGGCGAAGTCGGGATGGTTCTTGACGCTGGGGCCGACCCAGTGGCCGGAGCCGCTCACGACCGAGCCGCCGCGCATCTTGAAGGTGCAGTGATAGGTACGCGAGCCGGGCTTGGTGCCGACGAAGTCCTTCGTCACGTTGTCCTCCGCATACCAGATGGTGATGCGGCCGCGGTAGTCCTCGCCGCCGGTGCTGCTGTACTGCACGCGGTAGTGGTAGATCGGGTAGTTCCAGACTTGCTTGCCGGCTTCGAGGTCCATGATCAGGGGAACGCCCTTCTGCTGAACGTACAGCTTGAGGTAGCGCCACAGCTGATCGGGTGTCAGGTCGATGTACTCCGGCCGAGTCGGATCGTCGGTTTCGGAGCGGCGACCGAAGCTATCGGCGCTGTCGGCTGCGTGGATGGCGCAGAGCAGCCCTTTCTGGTCGCCAACGCTCAGGGTCAGCCCTCCGCGGATGCGGCGGACGCGGTTGGGCTGGGGATGGACCACCGCGGCCGCCGACCCGGCGTGGCAGTAGCCGAACCACGAATCGGCACCGGCGGCCGGGTGATTCTTGTGCTCCCAGTCGAGCGCCGCCATGTCGCCGACGAAGCGGCCGTACTTCTCCAGCGGCTGCGAGAGTCCACCCTTGCGGTGCGGCCACCAGTAGAAGGACCACGGGGTGAGCCGGGCGCGCCCGTCGTCCGACAGCGCCGGGGCCGCCGCGGGAAGCAGCGTCAGGGCGAGAGAGGTCAACAGGATGATGACGAGGAAGCGCTTCATGGGGGGTCTCCGAATTGCAGATTGCAGATTGCAGATTGCAGATTGCTCGATCCAATCTGCAATCTGCAATCTAGTTCTTGGGTTGGGCCAGGGTGACCTTGATCAGCCGGGCGGTCGTCTGGCCGTTGTTGGCGTAGAGCGGCCAGGGCTGACCCACCTGCCACAGCTGACGGACCTCGCGCTCGCTCGTCTTGAGCTTCACCTCGACCACCGGCTTGGCCTTGAGGTCGCGGTTGAACTCCTTGAACTCGTCGGAAACGAGGCGCTTGACGTCCTCTTCCTTGGCGGGCGTGATGTGCTGCTCGATGTCCACGGCGAAGGCGACGTCGTTGGCGGCCCGCTTGCCGCCGGCCCCGCTGACGGCCTCGTAACTGAACTTCTCCAGGCCGCGCGTCGCCCCGGGCGTGAACAGCGGCACGTCGAGCACCAGGGCGGTCAGCGGCGCGGTGACCGGGGCCGGCTGGTTGTCGCCGAAGGCGTAACTTTCCGTGATGGTGCGGAAGCCGCCGGGTACGGGGAGCTGCGTTTGCAACTGCCGCAGGGCCATCGACTTCTGATCGATCCACAGGACGCTGCCCGGCTGCGTCTTATCGACGTTCCCCTTGTCGTCGAGGCAGGCCACGTCCAGGCGATGGCACTCGTGCCCCGCGACTTTCTCCGCCTTCTTGACGGTGAGTTTCCAGTTGATGGGGGCCGGCTTCTTCTCGCCGAGATCGTTGCGCGCCTGGATCACCTTGGTCGTGGTCTCGATGACCCAGCTGTCGTCAACGTTCCACTTGGGCTTCAGGTCCTCACCCTTGACGTCGGCGGGGCCGTCGGCCGCGAGAGCGCCGATCAAACCCGCTCCCAGCCCGAGCAAGCCCAGGAACAACAGCACAAAGCCGGACGGTTGCCGTCTCTTCCACATGCTCACGTCTAAGCTCCTTTCGAGAACGACCGGCGGAAAGGTCCGCCGGTACGGGGACGCGGTCAACTTGGGATCGGCGACACGGAGCGCGGCCGCCCGGGGGCAGTCGGTTCCCCGGCTCTGGCGCGAGAGCCGCCCTGTAACGTTAAGCGTAAGTGCCCGCCCGGGGCGGACAGAAATGTCGGGACGGGCGACTTTCCTGCCGATTCCACGGCGAAGGCGAAGATACCCCCGCGCGGAGGGGTTGTCAAGCAAGTCACGGCGGCCGCGCTACTTACCCATTCCGGACACCACGCGCTGCATCGGCTCCTGGCTGACCGTGATCAATCCGCGGTGCGGCTGGTTCAGGTCGAGTGTCACGCCCACGACCAGGCTGACCAGCACGACGAAGGCCGCCATGGCGCCGGGGTGATGCTCTCCCGACGCCGCTTCCTGGTACGCCATCAGCCCCACGCAGAGGAGTCCGGCCAGGACCAGGAGCAGAACGATGCTCGGCGACAGCCGATCCCGCGTCGCGGCCAGGCGCGCCGCGTGGCTGCTGGTCACCTCGTTCAAGGTGTTGGTGAGCGGCACCGCGATTGGCGTCCCCTCGTCCACCGCCTCGGCCACCAGGGCCTGCATCCGGTTCTGCGTCGCCTGGATCTCCGCGAGTTTCTGCTCGAAGGCCGCCTCGGACAGGCGCGCGCGCGCCAGCGCCAGGCGGTGTTCGGCGTATTCGCGGATGACGCCCTGGAGTTTCCCCCGGACGGGTTCCTTTAGCAGGCTCGCGCAGGTGTAGAAGTCGCCGACCGCGTTGCTGTCGCTGACGACCATCAGGCGTCGCTGGTCGTGCTTCGACAGCGACATCGAAAAGGTGAAGCCCAGGAGCAGGCCCAGCAGCGCCATGCTGGCCTCGTTGAACTTGCTCGCGGGGGGCTGGCGCGCCTTCCCGCTCCGACGCCGTCCCCACAACCAGCCGACGGCCGAGGCGGCGAGCAGGGCCGCCGCGAAGACCGACGCCGTCACCCAGGCGTCCACTTCGGTCAGGAAAACACCCATCGCGGAACTCTCGGATCACGGATCGGGACACGAAGCAGGCGCACCGGTCCCGGAAACGGCAGACAGTCCGTCACTACTGATACAATCGTCACATCCTTCCAGCGTCTGCACGAAAAAGGTGCCGGGAGAGAGGCTATTGCAGGTGAAAGAGGGGGTCGGGAGCTGTGCCGTTGCGGTTTCCTGGCCGGTCCGGCGCCAACTGCTTACAAACCAAGGTGTTACGCCGCTTGCGGCATCGCGCGGACGCCGTGGCTGCCGCACGGCGACTTCCCGACGTTTTCGGCCGGCCGAGGCGCGGGCTGGCCGAAAAACGCAACGGCATAGGGCCGGGAGTCATTTCGCCCTTATCAACCCGGAATAACCTGAAGCCCGAAACACGTGGCCCCTCCTCATAACGCTTCCTTATGACCCCGCGTCCAGGTATCACCAGGTTTGCGATGCGCCTTCCCGTTCGCCCCGGGTAACTTACACGCGCACCTCGCCCACCTGACGCGGAAGTCTCGGGAGACCCACAATGAGGCTCTATGACCTGTTGGCAGTGGCCGCCGGCCTGTTCCTTGCTGCCGACGCCCTACCGCAAACAGACGCGGGCGGCAAGACAGATCCGCTTCAGGGTGAGTGGAAGTTGCTGTCCACCCAGGACGAGAAGCACACCGACCCTGGGTGCGACAAGTCCGGGATGATCGTGCAGGCGGACGGCGGGGTCGTCTTCAAGCTGGCCGGGCTGACCCTGAACCACGGGACGCTCACGTTCGGGACGGCCGGGAAGCTCAAGTCTCTCGACCTGAAGCTCGCGGACGGCAAGACGCTGCTGGGGGTTTACGAGCAGAGGGGCGACGACCTCACGATCTGCTTCGAGGAGGCGGGCAAGGAGCGGCCAGCGGGGACGGCGCCGAAGGGCACCCAGTGGGCGGAGAAGTGGAAGCGGGCCAAGCGCTGAAGACACTTGTCCCTGCTGGAGGTGTGACCATAGGTTTCGCCCAATGGAGGTGTCGTCGTGCGTCTCGGACTGTCTGCCGTCGCCCTCATCGCCATCACTCAGGTCGTCCTCTGCGGAGTGGTTTACGGTGACCCGCCGTCCGCCGCGAAGATGGGGAGGGACGAGTTAGAATTATTCCCCGCCGACAAGATCAAGTGGGAGGAGGGCCCGCCGTCCTTACCGAAGGGAGCCATGATCGCCGTGCTGGAGGGGGACCCGACCAAGGAGGGGCCGTTCGTCTTCCGGGTCAAGCTCCCCGACCGCTACCGCGTCCCACCGCACACGCACCCCAAGACCGAGCGGGTCACGGTCATTTCCGGCACCTTCCACATCGGCATGGGAGACAAGTTCGATGAGAAGGCAGCGAAGACGATGCCCGCGGGAACCTACGGACATTGGGCGGCGGGGATGAAGCACTTCGTCTGGGCCAAAGGCGAGACGGTCCTGCAGTTTCACGGGACGGGGCCGTGGTCCATCCAGTACGTCAACCCCGAGGATGATCCCCGCAACCAGAAAAAGTAGGGCTCGTGCTTGCGGGACAGGCGGGGTGGGCTCGGCCTTGCAGTCCTCCGGCAAGACCTCGCGTCGGCGCGGCGACGATTCCGCGCCGACGCGAGGTCTTCCGGCTGACCGGGAAACCTTCTGTTCGAGTCACCGCCGAACAGGAGGACTTGGTGCGGCCGCTCAGTAGAGGAGCGTGAAGCCGCCGTCCGGCCGCGCGAACACCGCCACGAGGCTCCACGTCGGCACTCCGTCCGCCCGCCCTTTTGCTCCCGTTGGCTTGCCGTCCTTGTCGAAGACCTGCCAGGCCACGGCGCCGCCCTTGTTCCAGCCCATGCCCTCCGTCCAGGCCAGGACGGTTTCGCCCTGGGCGTTGACGGCGACAGCCGGGTGCTTCCGCCCCCTGCCGTCCCCCGGTGCGGCCACCGGCGGCGACCGCTTCCCGGTACCCTGGTCGATGCGGGAGTAGAAAACTTGCCCATTCGTCTCCCAGGCCGCCAGGTCGGCGCCTGGGCCCTCCGCGAACGTCGCCGAACTCATCGGGCAGATGTTCGTCTCCCATTCCTGCACCTTCTCGCCCCGGAAATGGTCGCCCTTGTCGGTGGACGCCAGCAGGTACATGTCGCGGTGGATATCTTTGCCGGCGCCGCGGTAGAGGACGTAGAGCGCCCCCTTGCCGTCGGCGAAGGCACGCATGCCGCAGCAGCCGCAGGCGCCGGTCGGATCGGCATTGGCCCGCTTCTCGGCCGCGAACGTCTTGCCGTCGTCGCTGGAATGGGCTACCCAGACGCAGCGGTTGCCCTCGCCCTTCTCGCCGGGCACCGGTGCGTGCCAGGTAACGTAGACGTTCCCCGCCGCGTCGGCGGCGACCGAGCCCCCTCCGTCGAGGCCCGCGGCCGACTGGATGACGTTCCGCTGCGGCTCGAACTCCGTCCCCGCGTCGTTCAAGCGGGTGTAGAGCATCGGCGTTTCCCCGCCGGGGCCTTTCGGTTCGGCCTTGCCGGAACCCATCCAGGCGACGTGAACGCGGCCCTTCTTTCCCAGGGCCAGGTGGGCGCCTCGGATGTTGCCGACGGCGATGGCGCTTCCCGGCGCGCTGTTCACCCGAAGCGGCCGGGAGAACTTGTCCCCGCCGCTTTCGGAGTGGACGTAGAAGATATCCCCGCGGTTGGAATCGCCCCCGAAATAGATCAGGTGGACGGTGCCTTTACCGTCCACGGCGACCTGGGGCTGGATGCCCTTGTCGGGAACCCGCAGGACGGTCATCTCGGCGGGCCGGTCCGGTCGTGCGGATTGCTCTGCGCTTCCGCCTGGGGCCCTACCCGTCAGCTCATCGACCTTGGCCAGGGTCTTGTCCGGGTCGGCCAGGGCGCTCTTCTTGCAACTTCCGCAGCACAGGAACACCGGGCGGTCTTTCACCACGATCTTGACCGGCACGTCCATCGAGCCGAGCCGGTTGTCGCTGTTGACCGCGCAGAACTTCTGTTCCTGGGCCAACTTCCTGTCCTCGGGACCGAGCTTCGCCAGGTTGGCCTGGATGGCGGCCTCCTCACCGCCGGCCTCGGCCTTTGTCTCCGGGCCGCGAGTCTTGCCCGGGTCCGTCGGGCCGCTGCCGCAGCCGGCGAGGAACAAGGAGCCCAATAGCGCCGCCACGACGAGCCAGGAATACCACTTCATCGGGTCGCCCCTCTATTAGGATCGCGGGCGAAGGGCCAACAGCACGACCCGGAAGGGACCAATCCCCCTCCGGGCCGTGGCTAAACGCGGGAGTTGTTGTCGGACGTCCCCTTACAGCAGCTCGGTCACCGGCTCCCGGTCATCGAGGACGTACATCGGCCGGCCGGAGCCGTTGGGGAAGGTCTGGGCCGGGTCGATGCCAAGGGCGTGGTAGATGGTGCTGAGCACCTGGGAGACGCGGTAGGGCCGATCCTTGGGGACCTCGGCGCGAGGGGAACTCGTGCCGATGGCCTGACCCATTTTGAGGCCGCCGCCGGCCACGAGGGCCGACATCACCGGCGGCCAGTGGCCGCGACCGTCCGGGGTGGAGTCGCCGACCTTCGGGGTGCGGCCGAACTCGCCCCACATCACGGTGACCACGTCTTTCTCCATGCCGCGGTCGTGCAGGTCCTGGATCAGGTTGCTCAGGGCCACGTCCAGTGGCGGCAACTGCCGGCGCAGCGTTTTGAAGTTCTCCGCGTGCGTGTCCCAGCCGCCGTAGGAGAGGGTCACGCAGCCGACGCCGGCCTCGACCAGGCGGCGGGCGGTCAGGAACTGCTCGACGCCCTTGTAGCGGTCGCGGCTGCGCGGGTCTTCGCGCGACAGGTCCAGGGCCTTGCGGACCGCCCCCGAAGCGACCATGTCGAACGCCCGCGACTTGAAGCTGTCCATCCCGCGCATGGTCCCACTGGCATCCAGGTCGCGGCGGACGTCGTCGAAGCTGGTCAGCAGCGCCTTGCGATCCTCGGCGCGCGTCGCATCGACTCCCCCCGGCAAGCGGAGGTTCTGAAGGCCGGGGCCGTCCGGGGTGAACGGCCGGTGAGCCACACCCAGGAAGCCGGGCTCGGTGCCGGCGCCCATGCCGCGCAGGCTGACGAAGGGCGGGATGTCCGAGTCCTGCGAACCGCGCAGCTTCGAGACGACGGCGCCCAGCGACGGGTGATGGGCGGTGCGATTTTCCTGCTCGGTGTAGCCGGTGTGCGTCTGCGAGTCGGAGTGCTCGGGGCCGCCGATCAGCGAGCGGATCACCGCGAACTTGTCCCACAGGCGCGCCTGCAGAGGGAAATGCTCGCAGATCTGCACGCCGGGGACGTTAGTCGCGATCGGCTTGAATTCGCCGCGGTACTCCAGCGGTGCTTCCGGCTTCAGGTCGTACATGTCGATGTGGGACGGTCCGCCCCCGAGCTGAATCATGATGGCCGCCTTGGCGGACGATTTGGCGGTGCCGGCCGTGGCGCGCAGCCGCAGCATGTCGGCCAGGGTCAGGCCGGCCCCGAAGGCGCCGATGCGGAGGAAGTTGCGACGGGTGATCCCGTCGCAGAAGCGCTGACTGGGTCCGAGAAGCGTAAACATTGCGGCCCCCCATGCGGTTAAGGAAAGATCGACGGCCTTTGAGGACAGGCTGATCTTTCGCAGGTGGCCGGCCCTCTGGGGCGAGCCGGCGGGTGGTGGGTAGTCCTTCGGGGAGGTTGCTTTCCAACCTCCCCCATCGTCGAAAAAGCTCGACGACTCCGAACAACTAGTGTCGCCTTGGCCTTCCAGGGAGTCAAGAGTCGTTTGCGGCCTTTGTCAGCCCGTCAGAGTTGTTGCGGGGGATCCCGTGGGACGAACTTGCCGCCGATATACCTGTCGCCGAGCCGCCCCGCGAAGAGCTGGTCGAGGGCGATCAACGGCCGGACGAACTCGGGAAGCAGCGCCTCGGCGCGGCGCTTGAGGATCAAGCGCACGATGCGATCGACGCACTTGGCGACGGGCCAGACGCGGAACGGCGGCGGCGGCGGCTTGTCCCACGGCCGGCCGTCCGGGCCCAGGACGTTGTCGCGCAGCGGCGTATCGACGAAGCCCGGGGACACGACGCCGACGTGAACGCCGTCCGGGGCCAGCTCGCGCCGCAGTGCCTCGTACAGCCCCTGCACGGCGAACTTGCTGGCCCCGTAGCCGGCGTAGGAGGGGGTGCCGCACTTGCCCGTCAGGCTGCTGATGGCGACGAGCGAGCCGCGCGTCTGCTTGACGTACGGCACCGCGAACCAGGTGGCGTACAGGGTGCCGAAGAAGTTGACGCGCACGACGCGCTCCAGGACGTCGAGGTCGGAGTCGGCGAACGGGGCGCGCAGCGACACACCCGCCGAGCAGAGCAGCACGTCGAGGCAACCGAAGCGTTCGACGGCGGCCGCGACGGCCCGGCGGCACTGCTCGCGGTCGGTCACGTCGGTTGGCACGGCCAGCGCTTCGGCGCCGAGGCGGGCCGCCTCGCGGACGACCTCGTCCAGGGCGGCGGCGGTACGGGCGGCGACGGCGACGCGGGCGCCGAGGCCGGCCAGGCGAAGCGCCGTGGCCCGGCCGATGCCGGACGAGCCGCCGGTGATCAGGACGACCTTGCCCTGGAGGGAGTGCATGGTAGGGGAGAGACTACCTGTCGCCGCGGGGAACGGCCAGATTGCCGGCGGGGTCATATCGTACTGGATGACCTGCCCCGCCGCTTGCGGCTTCGCCATCCCCATCGAGGAGCCCGCACCATGCCCCACCGTCCCCTAGTCGTCGTCACCGACGCGGTCGCCGAGCCGGGCGCCGAAACGAAGGTCCTCGACGGCGTGGCCGACCTGAAGCTCTTGCAAACCGACGACGAGAAGGTGGTGGCCGAGGGCGCCGCCGACGCCGACGTGCTGCTGGTCTTCCACACCATCAAGATCGGCGAGCGGACCCTGGCGCGGTTGACGCGCTGCAAGGGGATCGTGCGCTGCGGCGTCGGCTACGACAACGTGGACATCCACGCGGCGGGGGCCCATGGCATCGTCGTCTGCAACGTGCCGGACTACGGCGCGGAGGAGGTCGCCGACCACGCCCTGATGCTGCTGCTGGCGACGGCGCGCCGCTTGCTGCCGGCCCACCAGGCGCTGCGCGACGGCACCTGGGACACGACGCTGGTCTTCGGCGCCCCGCGCCTGCGCGGCCGGACGCTCGGCCTGATCGGTTGCGGCCGCATCGGCACCGCGATGGCCCTGCGGGCGAAGGCGCTGGGGATGCGCGTCGTCGCCTACGACCCGTACCGCCCCGACGGCCTCGACAAAGCGCTGGGCATCGAGCGCGTCTACACGTTGGAAGAACTGCTGCCCCAGGCACAATTTCTCAGCCTCCACTGCCCGCTGACGCGCGAGACGCGCCACATCCTGAATGAGCGGACACTGGCGTTGCTGCCGGACGGGGCGTACGTGGTGAACACGGCGCGCGGGCCGTGTGTCGATCTGCCGGCGCTGGCGAACGCGCTGGACGCGGGGCGAGTGGCGGCGGCGGCGCTGGACGTGTTCGAGAACGAGCCGCTGGACGACGAGCGGATTCGGCGACACCCGCGCGTGCTGCTGACGCCGCACGCGGCGTTCTACTCGGCGGAGGGGTGGATCGAGATGCGGACGAAGGGGGCGCTGGAAGGGCGGCGTCTGCTGCTCGGCGAGGCGGTGCGCAACCCGGTGAATTTGCACTGCCTGGTCAATCCGCGGGCGGTGATCCCGCGGCTATCGCCGCCGGAGGCGTAGCTAGGTCGTGACAACACAGCCGCGGTCGGGAGGGCGCCGCTACGGCCGATACTCGACTTGGACCACCTCGACACTGCGTTGGACGGTATCCACCGTATCGAAGACGAGGAGGGGAGGTTCGTACAGCCGATACAGCCCTTCCTTCATGTAGTCTGCGTTCCCAACCGGATCACGGGCCAGGCGCTGCTCGATTACGTTCTCCGCGACCGTCACCGCCTTGCGATCCGGCGCGCGGTTCCAGCTATCCGCTAGGTCGTCAATCGCCCCATCGGACCAATCAACCGTGAAGGGATTCAAAGAGGTTCTCCTGCCTTCGTGCGTCGAACGATCTCTTGCACCCTCTCCGGCGTCACCTCTCCCTTGTCGTGAAGTTCTTGGAGCTTTTGCATCATGGCCGTCACCCGCGTCCCGGGGATCCTGGGCCCCGGCTGAGCCAGCCTTCGCTTGCATTCGGCGATGATTTCCGCCTCGCCCGGCTCGTAGGGCTTGAGGAACCCGAGAACCTGCCCTTGCGGGTCGCGCACTTCAACACCCGTTGCGGCCTGCGCCACCAGGCGCGCCTGTTCTTCCGTCAACACGATCTGTGGCATGAGTCACCTCCATCGACAGTCTAACGCCCACTTCGTTCGGCCGTCAACCTCGTCCGCAGTCGCGAGGCACGCCGGTTGCATACACTGACACGGAGCGCCGTTGCGCCGCGGGATTCCGGCGGCGCGATTCACACGGAGGACCCCTTATGAAAACGTGCCTTCTCGTTCTGACGCTGGGCCTTGTCGGCACCGCCATCCTCCTGGGCACCGGGGCGGCGGCCGCGCAGGACAATCCGCCGGCCGCCGAGGACATCGAGCCACTCGCCCGCGGCCCGGTCCACGAGGCCTACGCCGAGCCGGTCGATTACCACCCGCAGCCGGGCCCCGTCGTCACCAAGAAGCCGGCGGACCCCATCGACGAGTTGCCGCCCGACCAGAAGCCCGACGGCCACGACGTGCGCTGGATCCCCGGCTACTGGGCCTGGGACGGCGAGAGCAGCGATTACCTCTGGGTCAGCGGCTTCTGGCGCGACGTGCCGCCCGCTCACCACTGGGTCCCCGGCGCCTGGCAGGAGGTCGAGGGCGGCTGGCAGTGGTCGCCGGGCTTCTGGGCCTCCGACGAGACGCAGGAAGTCAACTACGTCCCCTATCCGCCGCCGTCCGCCGACGCCGGGCCGTCCACCCCGGCCGACCAGCCGACCGACGTCTACGCCCCCGGCTGCTGGGTCTGGCGCGACGCGCGCTGGTTCTGGCGGCCCGGCTACTGGGTGGCCTACAAGCCGGACTGGGTCTGGGCGCCGGCGCGCTACGTCTGGACGCCCGGCGGCTGCGTGTTCACCGACGGCTACTGGGACCACCCCCTGGAGCGGCGCGGCCTGCTTTTCTGCCCCGTCCGCATTCTGCGCCGCGATCTCGCAGGCTGGGCCTACGTCCCGAGCCTGGTCGTGCGCACCGACTTCCTGCTGACCGCCCTGTTCGTCGGGCCGTCGCGGCACCACTACTACTTCGGCGACTACTTCGGCGACGGCGACAAGAAGCGCGGCTTCGTGGCCTGGATCGATTACCGGCCGACGAAGCACAGTTGGGACCCGATCTACGACCACTACCGCGTGAGATACCACGCCGAGCCGGCCTGGGACCGCAACCTGCACGACCTGTACCGCGCCCGCTTCGCCGGCGAGATCGCGCGGCCGCCTCACACCTTGCGGGAGCAAGAAAAGGTCATTCAGAATTTCGCCGTTAACAAGAACGGCTCCGTCAACGTCATCAAGAACATTAACTTCACCCGCGCGGAGAACGTGGCCGCCCTGACGACGCTGTCGAACGTCCATGAACAGAAGATGACGCGGCTCGCCGGTCTGGCCCCGGGGCTGAAGGTCGAGGCGGTGCCGGCGATGAAGTTGCAGGTAGTGAAGAAGGAAGACCTCGCCCGCGAGAAGCAGCAGATTCAGCACGTGCGCGAGGTGACCCAGCAGCGCAGCGCCCACGAGGCGAAACTGGTGACCGCCGGCACCGTACACCTCAAGCCCGCGGAGCACCCGAAGACGACGCAGCTGGTGGTGCCGAAATCGCCGGTCGTACGCCCGGCGCCGACGGTGAAGCCACCGCCGCGACCGGTGATGCCCAAGCACGAGGAGCGAACCGTGCCCGTCCACGAGCCGCCCAAGCCGCCGAAGCCGCCGCACAAGAAGTAACCGGCCCGCTGACGAGACACCATCCGGCGAGAGAGGCCCGGCGCGCGTTCGCCGGCTTCTCTCGCCGTGAATATTTCTCGGGGACTCGTCGTCCAGAGGAGTGATCGGCCGCGCCCCGGGCGACGAAATTCCGGCATGAGACTCTGGTAAATCGGGAACGATCTCCGATAATCTTCCACGTGGCAGCGCCGGCCGCGCCCTCCCGACTCCCCCGCCGCCCGCTTTGAACCCGCCTGACGACTCCACCCCGAGGATGCCCCGTGGCGACCGTAGCTGAGAAGCCGGAGACGAAAGACAAGCGCCCCAACAGCAGTGCCTTCAAGGTCGTCCCCGAGACGCGCGAGCTGCGCGACCGGGTCCGCGCCGCGGCCGCGGAGTTTGGCCAATCGCTCGACCGCTCGGCGCCCCTCACCCGCGAGTCGCTGCGCGCGCTGGCGGCGGGGCTGCTCGAACGGCTCGGCCTCGGCGAGCAGTACCTGGGCTTCGCGATGGTGGCCGTCAGCAACGAGTTCTGGCGCGAGCAGGTGCAGGCCATCGCCTTCCCGCGCCGGCTGCTGCTGCTGCCCCACTGCCTGAAAAACGCCGAGGGCTGCCCCGCCGACTATGACGAGTTCGGCCTGGACTGCAAGAAGTGCGGCGCCTGCTCCGTCGCCGACTTCAAGGTCAAGGCCGAGGAACTCGGTTACAAGGTCCTCGTCTCCGAGGGGACGCCCATCGTCCTGAAAATCATCGTCAGCGGCCACGTCGATGCCCTCGTCGGCGTCGCCTGCCTGAACGTGCTGGAGAAGGCGTTCGACAAGATCCTCCTGGCCGGCATCCCCTGCGTCGCAGCCCCCCTGCTGTCGAGCAACTGCCGCAGCACCTCGGTGGACGACGACTGGGTGGCCGAGTTGATCGAGCTGCACACGCCGGCCGGGCAGAAGACGAAAAGCTACGTCCACCTGATGCGGGCGGCGCACTCGGTCTGCGAGGAACCGGAGCTGTCGCGGCTAGCGCCGCGCGCCCGTGCCCAGGCGAGCGGGGGGCGTCAGCCCCCCGGTGAAGTAACCGGGGGGCTGACGCCCCCCGCTCGCCAGGATCCGCTCGTGCAGCACGAAGCCATCGCTTACGACTGGCTGGCCCAGGGCGGCAAGCGCTCGCGGCCGTTCATCACCCTGGCCGCCTACGACGCCCTCAAGGGTGCGCCCGGCACCCGCAGCGCCGACGGGTTGGACCTCCCTGATCCGGTCAAGCGCGTGGCCCTGGCCATCGAGACGTTCCACAAGGCGTCACTGGTCCACGACGACATCGAAGACGACGACACGTTCCGCTATGGCCGGGCCACCCTGCACCGCCAGTACGGCGTCGGCACCGCCATCAACGTCGGCGACTATCTCATCGGCCTCGGCTACCGGCTGGTGGCCCGCGAGCGCAAGGACCTGGGCGGTGACTGCACGGCGGACGTCCTCAACAAGCTGTCCGACGCCCACCTGAAGTTGTCCGAGGGTCAGGGGGCCGAATTGCTCTGGCGCGACGCACGCGACAAGGCGCTGACCGCCCTCGACGCCCTGAAGATCTACGCCCTGAAGACGGCGCCCGCCTTCGAGGCCGCCCTGTACGCCGGCCTGCGCCTGGCGGGGCCGGCCGACGGCTATGAGAAGGCGGTGAGCGAGTTCAGCAAGAACCTCGGCGTCGCCTTCCAGATCCTCAATGACCTGAAAGACTGGGAGGGCGACGGCGACAACAAGCGGGTCGCCGGCGGCGACGTCCTGGCGGCCCGGCCGACGCTGCTGCTGGCCCTGGCCCTGGAGGGGCTGCCGCCCGCCGAGCGCGAGGAACTGCTGGCCCTGCTGCGCCGCGACGAAACGCCTTCCCAATCCCAGGGGTCGCAACCCCTGGGCCTGGATGCGGAGATGATTGCCCGCGTCGGCCGGCTGTTCACCCGGGCGCAGGTGTTCGCCAAGGCCGAGAAGCTCGTCGAGAAGTTCCGCGCCAAGGCCGAAGGGGTCGCCGACGAAGTCGAGCCCACCGAGCTGCGCGAGCTGCTCTATTACCTGGTCGATTCCGTCCTCGACCGTCAACCGCCGCCGGAAACGGAGCCGGCGGCGCCCCCCTTGCTGCAAATAGGCCGATGAACCATCCCGCCACCGTCCGCGGCCCCCACCTAGACGAGTTGTTGAGCCTGTTCCCCACAGCCGACGACTTCAGCAGTGTCGAGGCAGTCCCCGCCGAGGAGGTTCCACCCCCCTACCACGGCCTGCTCGTTCACGAACACCACATGACCGTCACCGTCGAGGCGTTCCACGGCGACCGCGTGGACGTCCTCATCTACAACCGCCGGCACGACGGCCCCTTCTACGCCCGACGGATTTTCCTCGCCCTGCGGAACAGCCGCCGCGTCGTGCTGTACGGACTGGTCCGCATCAACCTGCGCTTCTGCTCGCCCGCAGTGCGGTCCGAGATCATCGCCGGGGAGACGCCGCTGGGGCGCATCCTCATCAACCACGACGTGCTGCGCCGCATCGAGCCGACCGGCTTCCTCCGCGTGCTGCCGGGGCCGGAGTTGATGGAGCAGTTTGGCCTCGACGAGCCGGTCCCCACCTACGGCCGGCTGGCGTACATCCACTGCGACGAGCAGCCGGCGATCGAGCTGCTCGAAGTGGTCGCGCCCGAATCCGAATGAGGTGGTGTGACATGCCCCCTCCCCGCTCGTGGTTCGCGCTGGCGCTGGTCCTGGCTGCCGCAACTTCCCTGCCCGCGCAAGACAAGAAGCCGCCGGAGAAGAAGGACGCCCCTACCGTGATCGTCGCGCTGCCGCTCGGCGTCCCCCCCGGCAAGGCGACGAAGGTGACGCTGCGCGGCCTGAAGCTCGACACGGCGACGGAGGTGCGCTTCCGGGCGCCGAAGGCCACCGCCAAGGTCGTCAGCAAGGGCAAGACGACGGTGCCGAACATGCAGGAGGCCAAACGCGTCGGCGACACGCAAATCGAGGTCGAGGTGACACTGCCCGCGGACGTGCCGGAAGGGGCCGCGGAATTCACCGTCGTAACGCCGGCCGGGGAGAGCGCGCCGCACCATCTGCTGGTGGAGAAGACCATCCCGGTGATCGCGGAGAAGGAGCCAAACAACGGCTTCAAGCAGGCACAGCCAATCGCCTTGCCGCAGGCGGTGGACGGCGTCATCGGCCAGAATCAGGACGTGGACGTGTTCCGCTTCGAGGGCAAGGCGGGCCAGCGCGTGCTGATCGAGGTGCTGGCGGCACGCCACGGTTCGGCGCTCGACTCGTTCCTGTCGCTGCACGACGTGGACGGCAAACTGCTGGCGACGTGCGACGACATCGAAGGGAGCACCGATTCGCGCATCGAGCTGACGCTGCCAAAGGACGGGGCCTATTTCGCGAGCGTGATCGATGCCAACGACACCGGCGGGCCGGCACACGTCTACCGGTTGGTGGTGAAGGAGAAGAAGTGACGGCGGCCGCGAGATCGATTGACGCATCTCTCCCCCCTCTGTATGTACCTCTCCCGCCCGGGCCCATCGTGGACCGTCCCGGGGAGCGAAGGAGGGGAAAGACATGGCCGCTTGGCGAACCCTGGGGACCGTGGTGGTGCTGCTCGCCGGCGCTCCGATCGCGACGGCCCAGACCTACCCGCTGTCGGAAACCGTCAAGGCCGGCGACTGCTTCCGCGTCCGCCTGGAGATGGACCTCACGGGCGAGATCAAGGTGAGTCGCGATGGCAAGTCGGCTTCGCTGCCCCTGACCGCGAAGGCCACCCATGAGTTTCCCGAGCGCGTCCTGGTCGTCGGCGACAAGGGCCTCGTCGAGAAGAGCGCCCGCGTCTACGAAACCGCCACCGCGACCATCACGGTCGCGAGGGACACCGAAACCAAGTCGCTGCGCAAGGAGCGGCGGCTCCTGGTCGCGCAGCGGCCGAAGGACCAGGCGCTGACCTACTCGCCGAACGGCCCCCTCACGCGCGGGGAATTGGAGCTGGTCGGCGATCACTTCGACACCCTTTGCGTCACCGGCCTGCTGCCAGGCAAGGAGGTGGCGGTCGGCGACACCTGGAAGGTCAACAATTCCGCGGCGCAGGCGCTGTGCCACTTCGACGGCCTGACCGATCAGGACCTCACCTGCAAGCTCGAAGCCGTCAAGGACAAGGTGGCGCGCGTCTCAGTCAGCGGTCCGGCCAACGGCATCGAGTTGGGGGCGATGGTGAAGCTGAAGATCGACGCCACGTATCATTTCGACCTGGAGGCGAAGCGCCTGACCTGGCTGGAGTGGAAGCAGACCGACGCACGCGACCAGGGGCCGGCCAACCCGGCGCTGACGGCGACGAGCACGACGACCCTGACGCGCAAGCCGATCGAGCGCCCCGACGCGCTCGCCGACATGGCGCTGGTGTCGGTGCCGCCGGACTTCAAGGTGCCGGAGACCCTGCTGGTCGTCGAGTACCGCCATCCCAAGGGGAAGTTCGAGTTGAACTACGCTCGGGATTGGCAGGTGGTTGGCGAGCCGCAAGAGCGGCTGATCCTGCGGCTGATGGAGCGCGGCGACTTCGTGGCCCAGGCGACGATCACGCCCTGGACGCCGGCGGAGAAGGGCAAGCACCTGTCGGCCGACGAGTTCAAGGCGGCGGTCACGGACACGCCGGGCTGGGAGGCGGAAAAGGAGCTGCAGGCCGGGGAGGTGCCGCCGGCCGGCGAGGGCCGTTGGATCTACCGCGTGTCGCTGCTGGGCAAGATGGACGGCATGGCCGTGCTGCAGAATTTCTACCTTGTGGCGGGGCCGAACGGCGACCAGGTCGTGGTCGCGGTGACGCTGACGCCGAAGAAGGCCGAGCAGCTCGGCAGCCGCGACCTGTCGCTGGCCGGGAGCATCGAACTGCCCGCCGAGAAAAAATGACCTCGCGCCGAGATCCCCTCTCCATCACGGAGGAGTTTTGCGATGTCTCTGCTCAAGTTGATCCGCCGTTGGCTCCGTCGGCCGGTGCCGACGCCCCCCGAATTGAGGATCGTTCCCCGACCCGCGACAGGAGCAGCGGCCAGGCCGCAGCAGGGCCGACCCGTCAGCGGCAACGCCCTCCGGCCGTTCCGGAGTCGGCCCGTCCGTGGGAACGCGGCGTGATTCCCAGTCGTGGCGCAGACGCGGTGGAGTTCATGGGCTCGGCGGGCCGAGGGGAGTGGCCGGCATACGGAGTGTGCCGGCCACTCCCCATTTGCAGGAACCCGTTTGAATGGATAAATGGTGTCAATAAATGGTCAATAAATGGTGTCAGATAAATGGCAGATAAATGGTGTCAGATAAATGGTGTCAGATCATTTTTCTGTCGGCGCCTGACGGAAAAAATAAATGGAAATAAATGGTGTCAGATCATTTTTCTGTCGGCGGCTGACGGAAAAATGATCTGACACCATTTATTTCCCAGATCATTGTTCTGTCGGCGGCTGACGGAAAAATGATCTGACACCATTTATTTTGACACCATTTATTTCCCCATTTATTTCCATTTATTTCGGAAAAATGATCTGACACCATTTATTCTGCACCATTTATTCCCGCGCTGGCCCGCGACCAACCGGAGTTCGAGCGTATCCACGCCACGCTGACCAAAGCTGCCAACAAGGCGCAGATGGTGTGGGTCGTCACGCACTCGCAGGAGGTGCTGGAAGGGGAGCCGGACGAAGACGGTTTGATTCCCGCTTACCCAAAAATCATGGATGTCCGTCTGGCCTGACCGGGTTTGCCTCTGCGCGCCGCCGAAGGCCAGAGGGACAAAATGGGGACGTTTTTCGCAAATTGTCGCGACAGCGCCGCGACAATTTGCGCGTCGGGAAAAGCTTCGGCCAACCGCATCATGCGGGACAGGTTTGGCCAGGAGAACCCCCGCCCGAACTCGGCGGTCAATTCTTTCGACAGCGTCGAAAGAATCTGCTCGCCGTAGGCCGCCCGCTCCGCCTTGAGGATTTCCGTGCGGATGCGATGCCCCACCTGCCAGTACAGCAGGACGAGGGCCGAGTTGACCGCCTGGGCCACGCCCTCGCGCGTCTGCCGGATCAGGGATCGCAAGTCCTCCAGCAGCGCCTCGGGCGACGCCGGACCGGCCCGAGCTTTCGCCGGCAGCCTGGCCGGTTCACGCGACCCCTTCTGCCTGGCCATCGCCGAGCCCTCCGAATCCTGCACGGGCACAACTGTCCCGGGCATCATCGGGTCATCACCCCGTGCCGATTCTACCCGGAATAAGGCCGCGGCCGCCAGACAGCCGCTTGCGGCTTCGCAGGCGCTGCGAAACCGCAAGCGGCTAACCGCCCTGCCGCGCGTACAGCGGCGCCACGCGCCGCGCATACTGCGCGTAGAAGTATTCCAATTGTTCCTCGACGCCGCGATCGCCAGCGAACTGGTGGCTCGGCAGGAACACCGGCTCGATGCCGCGGTCGAGCAGCCGCTGCGCCACCTCGCAGCGCAGCATGTTCATCAAGAGCGCCCCGCCGACCGTGCTAAACGGCCCCGTCTTGTTGCGGCACCCCTCCAGCGCCAGCAGCGAGTCGCCGACCGGGGCGCCGTTGTCCAGCATCACGTCGGCCACGTCACTCAGTTTCCGCCCCGACGGGTGTGCCGGCTTCGCCTGGGCGCAGTGGGCCGCGCTGACCACGCCGATCACCTTGAGGCCGCGCCGCCTCGCCCCCTCGGCCATCTCGATGATGACTTCGCGGATGCCGCTCGTGGAAATGACGATCATCACGTCGCGCGGGCCGAAGGCGAAGTTGCGCAGGATCTGTTCGGCGTAGCCGGGCGTCTTCTCCAGGTGCAGGCTCTGCCGCAGCCCGTTCGGCCCCACGATCAGGTTGTGAAAGGTCAGCCCCAGCTCCACGATGGTGTGCCAGCCGACGAAGCAGCCCTGCCGCGGCGTCATCTCCTCGCACATCATCCGCGAGTGCCCGCAGCCGAAAAGGTGGACCAGTCCGTCGGCGGCGATCGCCTCGGTACACAGGGCCGCGGCGCGGTCGAGGGCGTCGCGCTGCCCGTCGAGCAATCCGCGCAAGCGCGTCGTCGCCTCGTGGAAATAGCGCTCGGCGGCAGGTAAAATGGGGGTCGGCATGTCGATCCGGGGAAGGCGGGTCGCTGGCGGGCGAACACGTTCCGCCCGTGCGGTTAAGATAGCGATTGCCGGACCGG
>Ga0116217_10001771_pt1 | contig 20399 bp, 23 predicted proteins | sample Sb_taG_6_FD_89697 | JGI IMG/M metagenome (GOLD analysis project Ga0116217, IMG submission 89697) | Peat soil microbial communities from Weissenstadt, Germany - Sb_50d_4_PS metaG | ecosystem: Environmental > Terrestrial > Soil > Wetlands > Peat | place: Germany: Weissenstadt | collected 2010-09-21 | reverse complement strand
GGCTCATAACCCCACGGTCCCAGGTTCGAATCCTGGCCCGCCCACTGAGCGTGGCTGGCGTGTGCCGCAGGTCGTGGAAGCGAATCCGGGGGAGTCCGGTCTTCGCGACCGTACCGCCAGTGGGTCGCCGATCACGCCACCGCGTTCAGGGAAGATCCATCCTCATCTGGCTGAAGGTCCGGGCTTGACAATGCCACTTGATATCAAGTAGCTTGCTTTCAAGTTACATGTTCACTCGAGCATGCCCCTGGAGGACCACCATGGCAACCAAAGTCTCCGTGGCGCACAAGGTTCGCGACTACGACGTCTGGCGTCCCGCCTTCGACGGCCATGCGGCCGTCAGGGCGCAGCACGGCCTCACGAACGCCGAGGTGTACCGCGGCGCTGATGACCCGAACAACATCCTGGTCGTCATGGATGCCCCGTCACGCGAGGCTCTTCTGGGCTTCGTCTCCGATCCCTCGCTGAAGACCACCATGGAGAACGGCGGGGTGATCAGCGAGCCCACAGTGGTCATCGGTGAGATCCTCGCCGGGCAGCCAGCCTAAGAACGCGCAGCCCAGCCAGGAACCGCTGCGCCAGGCGGCGCATTTCGAGGTGGAGTTCCGGGTGCGAGCAGGTCTGCGAGCGAGGTTTTGTTGAACCTCGCTCGCACGTCCTGGGTCAGTCTCGCCGAGTTGGATCGACGCCACAAGACGGCGATCGGCAATCTCTCCTTGAGCGGCTGGCAGGCACTCGCAGTCATCGAAGGCGCCGGCAAGCCGCTGCCGCCGAAGGTTATCGGTGAGCGTCTGCTGCTGACGAGCGGGAGCATCACGTCACTCCTCGATACGTTGGAACGCCGTGGATTCGTGCGCCGCGAACCGCATCCGGACGACCGGAGAAAGCTTCTCGTCAATATCACGGACGAGGCGCGGAAGCTCGTCGACCGCATGCTCGCGCAAGTGCACGCAACCTCGATAGAGGTGATGGTGGAGATCAGCGAAGCCGATCGCGAGCACCTCATCCAGACGCTTGCGAGGCTTCGCGCGAACGCCGAAGCGATGGGAGCGCGCCCCGTACCGGCGGTTACGCTCCGAAGGCAAGCCGCGCGTGCCCCATCCGCTCGCACCGAGCGGGCGAACTGACGCGAGGAACGTTCACGGATCCCGATATGACCAAGCTCAGGGTGTGCCCTGCCGTGACACGCCAAAGGGTTTTTGCCGAACATGGGTATAACACTGCCCGAGGGCCACATTGTCCGTGCTTGGCGAACAGCTGTTTGGTACACTGTGGCGATGGAACCGGTGCTCGACAGCGGCGCGGTCCAGCGCTTCACGCAGCCTCGCCGGCCCCAGACCAATGGCAAAGTTGAGCGCTTCAACCGGACCTTGCTCGAGGAATGGGCCTACGTTCGCCCTTACGCCTCAAACCAGCGACGGACCAAGGCCTTGACGACCTGGCTGCACATCTACAACCATCACCGTGCTCACACCAGTCTCGGTCAGCTCCCACCCATCTCACGCCTCAACAACGTGTCTGGGCATTACATCTAGCCCTCTCCGATCACTTCGAAGACATGTCGTATTGCGTCAGCCGCATCATCGAGACACGGGGCAATACCCGTGAGCCCTCTGGCGGAACCGGCGAGTATGAGGCCGGGGATCGGCTGCCTTGGATCGCGTGTGGCCGGCAGCGGCGCACCCGGAAGAGCCTCGGGCCAGCTGATCGCCCTGGCATCCACCGGACTGCCATGAATCCCCCACAGGTTGGCCACGATCGCAGATGCATTCGCGATGAGCTGCTGGTCGCTCCAGGCGTCGTGTCGGCGGTCGAGTACAGCGCGCGCGACGGCCACGTCGGGCCGCGGCACCGATGCCGGCCACTTCACGTCGATCCAGGTCAGGCCAGTGACTGGCGTGGAGTCGCGCAGCGCCGCTGATCTGAGGAACCCAGTGCTGCGGTTCGCCGGGACGTGATCGTGCTCGTAGGCGAGCAGGACTGCCTGACGAGGCGCGAACCTTGGCTGCGAATACAAACAGACGCCACGCAGGATCTGCCGAACCGATCCCGGTGGGATGGCCATGACCACCGCGTCGCTGATGATCTCCGCGCGATCGACGAGAGATGTCACCCATTTCCGGCCTAAGGGTCGCAAGTGTGCAACCCGCGCGCCGCATCGAATCGGGCCCGCGACACCCGTAAGTTCCACGGTCAGGCGCCACATCCCGCCGCCGACGCCCACGACCTCGCGCGTTCCCCGACATGGATCACCGAGGGCAACGTATCGATCACTCCGGATCAGCTGCTGTGGGGCTCCCTGCGGCCGGACTATCGGAAGGTCGATTCCGAAGCCGAGCAGTTGGGTGGTGAGCGTCTCGGGCGTGGCGGCGATAGCATCGGCAGCTGCATCAACGATCATGCCCGCCAACTCAACCCCGCGGATCATCCCGCCCGGGTGGTCAGCTGTTTCGAGGACGTCTACGCCGACGGCGCTGCCCAGGTGCCGTCGGAGGCCGCTGGCAATCGCCAAACCGGTGACGCCGGCACCAATGACGGTTACCCGAGCCGCACTCATCTGACGTGCAGCATCAGGTTCGTCCCCGCACCTCGGCGGGGACCGCCGCTACGTCAGCGGCATCCACGAGGTCGGCACAGAGTGTGATGAGGTCAGCGTCGGCGTTGAGCATCTGCGGCCGGATGAGACGACGTCCGTGACTCTCGACGATCCTCCGAGCTAGCACGTCGATGTCGTAGAGCACCTCGAGGTGATCGCTGAGGAACTGCACCGGGGATACCACTACGGCACTGTCGGCGGTTGCGGCCGCTTGACTCGCAACGTCCTCGAGGGCCGGTCCCAGCCATGCTTGGTGAGAGATTCGAGGCCTGCTCTGGAAGGCGAGACTCCAGCGTGTCTCGCGTAATCCACATGAGCTGGCCACAAGTGCGGCGGTGGTGTACACGGCGCCCGCATATCGATCGCTCCCCGCCGTCGCCTGCGGGAGGCTGTGCGCGGTGAAGATGATCGGCGCGCTCCCGCCGGCATCGCACAGCGCCACGCGCAATCGTCGTGCCAGCGCCATAACGAAGTCGGGATGTTCTCCGAAGGCGCTGACTTCTGCGACAACTGCCAGGCCGCGTTTCGTGGTTGCGATCGCGTCATCGAGGCGGACGCGGTACTGCCGGCGATCGGCGGAGTCCTGCGCTGAGAGGGGCAGCAGGACGATCGGGGAGTTGTCAGGGATGGCACGCAACGCCTCCTCCGGCGTGGGGCTGCCATGGCGCATGGCGACATGCACGGTGAACCGTCCGGGGCCACGGCGGCGCCGCAACTCCGACTCCAAACGCGTGGCCTGCAACGCGGTGATGGCCTCCAATGGGGAGCCACCGATGATTCGCAGGCGGTCGATCAGGTTCGCCACGTGACCCATTGATGGATCGCGTCCGGTCACCTCTGCGAGATACCCGCGTGCGCTATCGATATCCGGTTGCGCGCTGCCAAACGCCATGAGCAGCACCGCGGTCGCGGTCATGCGCCGGCGATGGCGGGCCGCGTGTACCCCGACGCGGCCATGAGGCATCCTGGATCCGAACCGAGAACGTCACCATCGCTGTACGCGCGGGCGCGCGAGCCGCCACAGAGGAGTCGGTCAGGACACGTCCCGCACGGACCGTCGAACTCGGCGCCGCGAAGTGCGCGGAGCAGCGCACTCTCACGATAGATGTCGAGCAGTGCGCGCTCACGCACGTTCCCGGCAGTGATGGGCAGAAACCCTGAAGGGTGTACCGAACCGTCGTGGGCAACGAAGACGACGCCGCTGCCGTCCCGGGTCGCTACCGTGGGTGCGTTGACAGGGTGTTGGGGTCGGCCGAGCTGCATGACGAGGCGACTGCGCAGACGCTGGTAGAGAGGCGAGAGCTCGAAGATCTCCGCGGCATCGCCGTCGCCAGAGTCTCGGCGCCAGCGGCGAACCCGCCGGAAGAATGGGCCCTCGACGGTCCGAATGGTCATGCCATACCGTGACGCATCCACGAGGAAATGGCAGACGTCCTCATTCTCGGCGGGAGTGAGCTCGGTCAGCTGCGTTCCTCGACCCGTGGCGATCAGGAAGAACACCTCCCATGTCTTCACTCCATGCCAGTGCAGCAGGGCGGCGATGTCGGCCATCTCGTTGACGTTGGCCGGCATCACGGTGGTATTGACTTGGACGTGGAATCCCAAGCGAACCAGGTGATCGATGGTGTCGACAGTTGCGTCGTAGTGACCGGGAATGCCGCGGACCCCCTCGTGGGTCGTCGGCGTGGCCCCATCGAGGCTGATCGACACAGACCGCACGCCGGCCTCGCGGAGCCGGACCATGGTCGACGGCTCCAGCCGCGGGGAGACAGACGGTGAGACGGCGACCGGTACCTCGCACCGTCGGGCGTGGTCGAGGAGGTCGAAGAGATCGGGCCGCATGAGGCAATCGCCTCCGGTAAGGATCAGCGTCGTCCGGGGACGTCCGGGGCCGGCGAGCTCCTCGATGAGCGCTGCTCCCTCGCCCGTACCGAGTTCCGCGCAGTCTCGAGTCACCCGTGCGCTGGCTCGGCAGTGGCGGCACGCGAGGGGACACGCCTTGGTCGTCTCCCAGAAGACGAGGAGCGGCCGCTGGTCGAATCGTCCCAGCACAGAGCCTGCGCCACTCATCCTTTGATCGCCTCCGAGTATGCCGCTGGTTCGCGCGGTGGCCAGGTGGTTATACCTTGACCGCCGCAGTCAAGGTTGAGCGAGATGATACATTTTCGCGGCAAGGAGCTTCGCACCATCGATCTGACCCTGAGCAAGCGGGCGGACTACGCTGTCCGTGCGGCGATCGTGCTGGGACGCGCATGGCCGGAGCGGCGAACGATTCGCGCAGTCGCGCTGGCGACTGGTGTCAGCGAGGTGTTCACCCCGCATGTACTCCGCTCGCTGGTCCGAGCTGGGATCGTGGATGCGCGGGCCGGACGATCTGGAGGCTACGCGCTGGCGGTTGGGCCTGAAGACCTGCGCATTCTCGACATCGTGGAGGCAGCCGAGGGTCCCCTTGCCACCAAGCGCTGCACCCTGCGAGGTGGTCCCTGTTACTGGGAGAACGTCTGCCCGATGCATAGCACGTGGTCGGAGGCCATCGTCGCGCTGCGCGGTGTACTCCGCAACGCCAAATTGTCGGAGGTCATCGAACGCGACATCGACCTACAGATGGGACTCCTGGAAACTCCCGCGGACAGCCATCGTCGCGGACCAAGCTGATGATCGGCTGTGCGAGGTGGACCAAGCCCTTCTGCGCTCGGTCCGGGTCGACCGATGTTTCCGGCGGCACCCTCAACGCACGCGTGGTCCAGCTCGACCTCAACGGGTGGCGAGCGCCGATAACGCAGCGCGTACGCGTGCTTGACCAACACCCAACATCGTTCGCCCGTTGCCACGTGACTGCACCAATTGCCCTGGAAACAATGTTGCATGCTCGGGTGTGCGAGCACGGTCAAAGGCTAACGCTCCAAGCGAAGCGGTCTGCCCGTCAGCAGCCGTGACCCCATGGGGTAGTGCCAGTCCTCTTGGAACTTATCACGCACGACGAGCACGGCTTGGAGCTCCTGGTTCGTGACTTTGATCCCCGTCGGGTACAGGCCGCGGGTGATGAGCGCCCTGGGCGCACTCCCACCTATCTTGGCCGAGCCGCTGCGTCTGGTCGCCATCGAGGAGCGCAGCTCTGCGGACCAGTCGGCACGCGCAACGCAAGTTCTTGGCGTCGTTCAGGCGCTGCAGCAACTGCGGCCGGGCACGATGCACGCGGGACATGACCGTTTCAATAGGAATGCCGCGCTCGGCTACTATCGGTTGTCCCATGGCTGATGACGAGGCAATCCCGAATCTCGACGCCCCGGACATCGCGCTGTTCGAGGCGGTCGGCACCAGGCGGTCGGTAGTGGCCGGCGACTATTTGTACCGAGAGGGTGATTCCGCGTACGACTTCTACGTCCTCGTCTCTGCGGAGGTGGAGATCGTCCTCCGGACAGACAGCGGTGAGCAGCTCATCGCCCAGCACGGTCCCGGGAGGTTCCTCGGCGAGCTCAACATGCTCACGGGGCAGCGAGTGTTCGCGTCGGCTCGCGTCGTCGAGGCTGGTGACGTGATCGCGGTGCCGAGGGCGGAACTTCGGCGGGTCATGACAACTAATCCGCGACTCGGCGACTCGATTCTCGCCGCGTTTCTCGCCCGCAGAGCGCGGCTCATCAGCGGCGCCGGCAGCAGCAGCATCCGTGTCATCGGCTCCCGCTTCTCGCCCGAGACGATGCGGCTGCGCGAGTTTCTCAGCCGGAGTGGGATCCCGCACGAATTCTTGGACCCGGAGCGCGACGCTGCTGTGGAGGCAGTCCTAACATGCCGAGGCCTCATGCCTGCGGATCTCCCTGTGGTCATCGTCACGGGAGCCGTGCTGCGCCGCCCAACACCCGGCAGTCTCGGCGACTACCTCGGCGTGTCCGTCGGCAATCTTCCTGAGCGACGCTTCGACCTGATCGTCGTCGGTGGAGGGCCTGCCGGACTGGCGGCGTCTGTCTACGGTGCATCGGAGGGGCTGCAGACGCTGGTTGTGGAGATGATGGCCGTCGGCGGCCAGGCTGGCACCAGCTCGCGCATCGAGAACTACCTCGGATTCCCCTTAGGGATCTCCGGCGGCGATCTCACGCAGCGCGCCCACGTGCAGGCGCAGAAGTTCGGCGCATCACTCGTCAGTCCGGTCACGATCGCGTCGTTGCAAGAGAGGGCCGGACACCTCGTCGTCGGACTGATGGACGGGACCGAGGTGGCGGGTCGCGCGGTGATCGCGGCCACCGGTGCGCGCTACAAGCGTCTCGACGCCTCGCGTCTCGAGGAGTTCGAAGGCAACGGCGTGTACTATGCCGCCACGGAGACGGAGGCGCGCGCGTGCGGTATCGCTCCGGTCGTCGTCGCCGGTGGCGGCAACTCGGCGGGCCAGGCAGCACTGTTCCTCGCAGGGGGTGGTTGTCCCGTAACCATCGTGATCCGTGGTACCGACCTGGCGAAGAGCATGTCGCGGTACCTCACCGATCGGATCGATGCCGACCCGCGCATCCACGTCAGGGCGAACGCGAGGATCGTCGCGCTGGACGGAGACCAGACACTGCGCTCGATCACGATCGCGACACCCGGCGAGACGACGACAGTGGCGTCCGCCGGCCTGTTCTCGTTCATCGGCGCTGAACCGTCATCGGAGTGGCTGTCCGGCTGCGCCGTGCTCGACAAGCGCGGCTTCGTGCTGACGGACCGCTCCATCGGCGACGAGGATCTCGACCGGCGATGGGACACGCTCGGCCGGCGGCCCCTGCCGTTCGAGACGAGCCTCCCCGGGCTGTTCGCGGTGGGAGATGTCAGGTCCGGGTCCACGAAGCGCGTGGCCACCGCGGTCGGTGAGGGGTCAGCCGCCGTTGGCTCGGTGCATGAATGGCTTGCCTTCGCGCATTAGCAGAGATGAAACTTCATGACCGGTCATCGACTCCAGGTTCGACACGCGTCAGCCCTGATAGGGCTGGTCGGCAGCGGTCAGACCTTCGAGGGCCATACCCGAACGGCACGTCCGTCACGATCCGCCGCCGAAGGTTCATATTCAGCGGTTGCTTTTGCATGCCGCGGTAGAGCGCCGGCTTACCGGCGAGGAGCTTCGCAATCTCGATCCCCCGATCGACCGCTCGATCATGCGGAACCACCTCGTTCACCACGCCCCACTGGAGAGCCGTTTGGGCGTCGATGTACAACAGGGGTTGACCGCACGCACATCACCTCCGTCAGCCCTGTGAAGGTCGCGGCATCCCCCGCTGCGTTGGGCTCAGGGCGGAAGCACCGCACTGGCCAACCTCGTGGTTCGTTAGTACAACCCCATCTACAGCTGACGAGTGAGATCAGGGTCGGCTGCGCGATACCGTGCACCACCAAAGTGGTAGCTCTCGCAGAAACGAGAAGTTGACACACTTGAGGCTCCAACTAGTGACACACGCACTCCCTTTCTGAGGGAACGCCGGGTGTAAATCGGAGGCAGGATGCACGGACGCTTCTCGCGAGGAGTCGTAGCAGCCGGCCTACCAGCGGCTACGACCGGCACGGCCCCCGTGACCGAAGAGGACCTCGCACGTCTCCCGGCGGTCGTTCGGCGCTACCTGCGATTCATGGGCGTGGTCGGCCGACCCCGAGACTGGTCCTTCCAGGCCCGCTTCACGGGCCGTTTCCGCCTGCGCCCAGGCACGCCGTGGATGGCTCTCGACTCGTGGCAGTACAACTCGTCGCTCGCCGTCGCTCGACTCTTCTACATGCGGATCCGTTTCGCTGGCGTCGTCCCGCTGTACGGCTGGGATACGTATGTAGGAGGGCGTGGGCGGATGCATGGCAAGCTGCTTGGCCTGGTAACCGTCGTCGACGGTCGGGGCGATGAGTTCGACATCGGGGAACTGGTGACCTACCTCAACGACGCGATCCTCATCGCTCCGTCAATGCTTCTCACTCCGTCGACGTCGTGGTCGGAGGTCGACGACCGCTCCTTCGACGTCTCCCTCACCGACAGCGGTCGGATGGTGACGGCCCGGGTGCTCCTCGACGAGACCGCCGCGCCGTGTGATTTCAGTACCACCGACCGGTATGCCAGCCTGCCGACGGGACTACTCCGCGCCCGCTGGACCACCCCGGTGAAAGGTTGCCGTGTCGTCGACGGGCGTCCGCTGCCCGAGCGCGTCTCGGTCATTTGGCACTTTCCGGATGGACCTTTCACCTACGGCGAGTTCCGGTTCAGGGACGTCGTGTACAACGTGTCGCCCGGCATCTGAACCGTAGTAACCGACGAAGCAAGAGAACCCATACCGCCCCTGGGGACTGACCCGACCCTCGTGTCTGATCGGGAGCATTTCGGACCTCCTCCTGTGGAGTTGGAGTTTTGAACACCGCCGATGCTCCCCCTCCGCAATACTTGAATCGGATGTAGGGCGCTGCTTTTGTACGGGACAAGGAGAAGGAGAAATGTCGCTGCACGTGATCGTCGGCGCCGGCGCGGTCGGCACCGCCACCGCGACCCTGCTCGCCGAGCGCGGCGAGCGGGTCCGGGTCCTGTCCCGGCGCGGTGGCGGCCCGCAGCATCCGGCGATCGAACGGATAGCCGCCGACGCCACCGACGCCGATCGACTCGCTGCCCTGGCCAGCGGCGCCGCCGCGCTCTACAACTGCGCCAACCCGCCCTACCACCAATGGCTCACCGACTGGCCGCCGCTGGCAACCGCGCTGCTGACCGCAGCGGAACGCAGCGGGGCAGTCCTGGCCACCGCCAGCAACCTCTACGGCTACGGGCCAGTCGACGCGCCCATCACCTCGTCCACAGCGCTCGCCGCGACCCAGCCCAAGCTGAAGCTCCGCGCCCAGATGTGGCTCGACGCTCAGGCCGCCCACCAGGCCGGCCGGATCCGGGCCACCGAGGTGCGCTCGAGTGACTACATCGAGGCCAACTCCATATTCAGCATCGTCCTAGCCAAGCCGCTGCTAGGTGGAAAGCGGGCCTTCATGCCAGCCGCCCTGGACGTGCCGCACAGCTGGACCTCGATCACCGACGTGGCTACAACCTTGATCGCAGCCGCCACCACTGAGCAAGCGTGGGGACGCGCATGGCTGGTGCCAACCGCTCCGCCACTGACCGTCCGAGAGATCAGCACCCGATTCACCACACTCGCCCACGCCCCGGCGCCGAAGCTGACCTCCCTGCCCTACCCGGTGCTATGGATCAGTGGCCTGTTCTCCGCGACGCTGCGCGAGCTGCGCATCACCAACTATCAGTGGACCCGCCCGTTTGTCGTGGACTCCACAGACACCGAGCAGACCTTCAGGCTCACCCCCACGCCAATAGACCAGGCACTAGCCTCCATTCAGTCCACGACCTGACCCCGATCCGGCCGCCCCGCGCCTTACTCTCTCACCGCTCATCCACTGCCGATGCTCCCGTCTTTCTCTTGTTTGGTCAGGTCAGACGTAGCCTCACCTTCGTGCAAGTCGAGTGAGATCAGCGTCCGGTGCGCGAATGCCCTGACCCTCGAGCGATCCGGAACACGGGGTAGTACCCTGCGACACCCTGGATCTCGTCCATCGACGGGTCGGCACTGACGCCGAAGAAACTGCGTGCTTCTTTGGCGACCGCCCGTGAGCCGGCGCGCCTACCCCATCGCAGCAGGTAGGCGCGAATGACAGGCGCCCGCTCGTCCGCCGGTACTTCGACCAACGTTAGCTGCGTGTAGTTCCCTGCGGCCAATCTGTGCAGACCCGCCGGCGGCACGCACGTTGCGCACCCACTCGGACTCACCTGCGAGGGACACCAAATAGTGGTTTCCACGAAACGCTCCTCGGACCAGTGTGGTGCGGCGCGGCACGCCAGACCGGCGGCCGGGGACCTCGAGGGTGACGACGTCTTTTGGGCTGATACCCACCGTGTTGAGGAGCGTTCCAAGCCACTGCATGCGCAGGTACAACTCCGGCGGCCGTCGATAGTTGGTCCTGCGTGCGTAGTCGACCGGTTTGAGGAATCCCTCGCCGGGCCGTCGCATATTTGGCGGCTCAGCTCTTGGCTTGTCCTCATCCACGGGAGCGTCCTCAGCCTGCGAGCGCCGACCCCGGTCGGGCTGCAGGAAGATCCAGAAACGGATCGTGTGAAGGCCGAACAGCGCGGTGACCGCTGCGCGGCGTACAACCTCGAGGCGGTTCGGCGACGACGCGGCCGCCTCAATCGCACCAGCTCTGCGAAGCAACCGGAGGCCAGTCGCGGACGCAATGACACCCGCGCTGAATTCGAGCCACAGCAGCCGCGCCGGAACGGGACGGAGCCGCTGCGGGGCACCGCCGGCGATCATCGCCGCATCCCGCAGCACCAACCCGACGCAGACGGCCTCAACGACGCGAGCACCACGAACACCACTGCGGCGGATGAGCGTCTGTGTGAGCGGGTAGCCACCGGCACTCAATCCCAGGACGAGCTTTGCAATTGGCCTGGGCATGACGTCACCGCTCGTGGCTTGCTGAGAGGTGATCGGCGAAAGCGCGCACGGCACCCGCCGTTGCAGCGCCAACCATGGGCGTCCCGTGGCCACCCGCTAGTACGGTCGGCTCGAGCATCGCGAGCCTGGCAACCGACTCGGTGGCCGCTTGCCGGCTCCAGGTCGTGTACCACGGTGGTCCCGAGATCCCGGGTTTCTGGAGCAGAAGCCCCCAGACCGTATTGAGCTGCAGGTTCACCACGGCATCGCCCGTGATCAGGACCCGGTCAGCGGTTCGCAGGAAGGAGACGTGACCCGGTGTGTGCCCGGGCGTGGGGATGCACACCCAGCCCGGCAGGCCTGGAACTTCGCCATTTGGTTCGATGGGATGTGCGACATCTCGGAGACTCGATCGGGCGAGCATCTGCTCCCGCCGCCGCCTTCCCACGGCTCGCATGAGCGGCAGGATCGCCCACCTGTCTAGTGGGCCCGCAGCCGCCACTATCGCCGAGAAGTCACCGCTGGCCAGTGGTAGCTCGTCCGGGTGCACCAAGACGGGACAGTTCCAGAGTCGGGCGAGCTGGAGTGCCGACCCGGCATGATCGGGATGGGAATGCGTGAGCAGAATCGAGGCTGGGCGCGTACCCGCCCCGAACACCCACTCCGCGGCCCTCTTGATCCGCAGACCGTCGTTCGCCCAGCCGGCGTCGATCAGCGTCCACTGCGATCCCGAACGCACAAAGTAGACGTTCGTCTGCGTGCGGCCGGAGGGCCCAAGGCAGTACACGTCCTTGACGATCTCTCGGGAGACTGCCGAGGCACTCTTGCTGTGCGGCGGTGTCACGACGACCGACCTCGTATCACCGTCGGCGACTCCTCGGTGCCGCCACGCGAGTGGGACGCCGCCTCCGCTCATCCTCCGGGCTTCGCCCGCCGCTTCGCCAGGGCCGAACGGCCCTAGTTCGGCCAGGACGAGCCGATAACCCCGCGTGGCGGCCGATCGGTCACGTTCGGGAGCGAGCCAGGCAGGGTCACGCTGTCATTGTCGGGAACCCGGAAGACAGGCGCTCGCCGAGCTTGCCGCGGCAACTGAAGGGAGGCCTGGTGACCAGCCTGCTCAAGCACCCACGCGTGGATCGCGCCGGCGGCACCGGCTCCAAAACCAGGATCGTCATGGCGCTGTTCGTTGTCGCAGCCCGCGTTCACGCCCTGCGTGGATCGCGGGGTCGCGCAGGGCCAGGGCCGGACGTCACGGCGGGGCGAACGCCTCGAATAGAGTGAAGAGGTGACGCGTGAGCACGTGACGATCCCCACGCCCCGCGGTAACTTGCCCGGCTACCTTGCGACACCCGCAGGCGTGGGCCCGTGGCCCGGGGTGGTGGTGATCTTCGACATCGGGGGGATGAGCCAGGATGCGCGGAACCAGGCCGAATGGCTTGCCAACGAAGGGTATCTCGCGCTGGTGCCCGACCTCTATCGCGGCAGAAGTTGGGTGGCCTGCATCTGGTCGCTCATGCGGGACGCGAGCGCTCGCAGGGGACGAACTTTCGATGATCTTGACGCCGCCCGCAACTGGCTGGTGCAATCCACAGGCTGCACCGGCAAGACCGGCGTCATTGGATTCTGCATGGGCGGCGGGTTTGCGCTGCTGCTCGCTCCCGGTCATGGCTTCTCGGCGTCGAGCGTCAACTACGGTGGCGCCCCCAAGGATGCCGAGCGGCTCCTTTCGAGAGCGTGCCCGATCGTGGCGAGCTACGGCGCCCTCGATCGGTCGCAGCGAAACGCCGCGGCGCGGCTCAAACGGGCGCTCACGGTGAACCACGTGGAGCACGACGTGAAGGAGTATCCGGCTGCGGGCCACGGGTTTCTCAACGACCATGGGGGCGCCGGCGACCGCGTCCCGCTATATTTCGTGTTGATCGGGAAGCTCGTGGCCAACGGCTATCACCAGCCATCAGCAAAGGACGCGAGACTGCGCATCGTCTCGTTCTTCAATCAACACCTCAAGGCGTAACACACCCTTGTGGGGTCCGCCCGCACCGAAGAGCTGCGATGACTGGGCTAGCTAGGCGAGACACAAATCATCCGGTGACTTCGGCCGTGCCGACATGCTCGAAGGTAACGGCCCGTACGGCTCTGGCGTGGCTCGCTCTCTGGTTGCGGCCACGGCTGCACCGTCATCGAAGGGAGTCATCCGCACTGCTGCATCATCTCGACCCACGGCTCGTAACGAGGAACACCGGCTCAAGCAACTCGACGCCTGAGCGCCGTTCGCCGGTCAGTCAACCTCCCCTAGCTCAACCCTTGGCCTGCGCTTGGCAATAAGAGTCGCGCAACGCTGGCAGAGCCGATATCCGCCCGTGCCCGGAGCGGCATACCCACGACGCTTGACCCTCTGGCCGAATTGGCACTTGCTCTCGACGTGATAGTGACCGTGTGCTCGTTTATTGAGATGCAACACGCGTTTCGAGTGGAATGAGTCGATGTCGGCCATGAACCTGCAGCCTAGCCCTTAACGCCAGCTTTACTGGTCAGCCGCTACGTTATGGCGACCTTCTGACTTCCACCCCCAACCGAGAGACCCCTGGCGCTGGTGGCAGGGGTCTCGTTCTTGTCAGCGACCGAGTTGAAAGCACGAGCCTCACTCATACGAGTCGGTGACCAACGGCCCTGGGTGCCATCGGTGCTCGGGAGTGATCATCTTCTTATGGCTACCATCCTCGTATACATCGCGGCGGGGCTTGTATTCGCACGGGGCGTCGCACACGCGGCGCCAACCCGGCAGGTGCTCGTCGGCTTTGAGCCAGTTAGCGTTGACAACCGCCGAGTGATCCTGCAGGAGTGGCTCGCGGAAGCGTTCAGCATGTGGGGCATCGCCGCGCTAGTGGTTGTGGCCACTGCGGTTGGCGGGGCGCACGCGGACGCGAGCGTCTGGGTCGATCGCGTTGCTGCCGGATTGCTAGAGGCCCTCGCGGTCTTGACGGCGCTCACCGGCGCGCGTACGCCAGTCGTGTGGTTCAAGGTCTGTCCGGCGCTGCTGACCGGTTCCGCGATCCTCTTGGTGGTCGCAACCTTTCTCTAACTGCGGGTGGCTTCTCTTCTCCTGGGACCCATGCCTCCGCACACCAGCCTGTCTTGGACGCCTTCCAATCCCGACCTACATTTGTGGATTACGGCACCACCTCGCACAACGTCGCTTCGATCAACGTCACGCTGTTTTTCAACGTCGGGTTCTGGCTGCTCGCGGCACTGCTCGCCCTTCTGCTGCCACGTGTGCCCGCGGCGGGACCTGAAGCCGCCCCATCCCGAGCCGCGACCGCCCGAGCGTGGCAAGCGCCGTCGGCGATCGAAGGCGGTCCTCAATCAAAGGACTTCGCGTACTTGTGGTCGGCGCGAGCGCCGCGGTTGCTATCGGCCTCTCCGCTGTAGCGAGTTGCGCTTGTCGTATCGCCACAGTTGTAGGGCACGCCCGTGCTAACCCGGTCGCCTTGGGTGGCCTTGACTACATAGTTGTTGATCGACGCACGTAGGGGCCGAACTCACTGGCGCGCGCTCGCGGGCGGGGGAGGTATCCTGGCATATCCACAGCCGGAGCAACGCTTGACGCGAGACTGGCGGCTAAGTCGTCGAGTAATGCGGTCACCTGGTCGATTGGGGTAGAGGTCAATCCGGCGACGGTTTGCTCGGCAACTTGGCACCACGCCGCTTTCAGTTTCGGCAACAGTGCCCGGCCCTGGTCGCTGAGCTCGACAATGGTGGCGCGCCCATCAGTCAGTGATGAGCGGCGGACCACGAGTCCGGCTGCCTCGAGTTGCCGGACGCTCCAGGTGATGGTCGGCGGCTCACATCCGCTCGCAGTGGCGAGCTCCGCCTGGGTGCGCGGCCCTCCCTTGTCAAGTTCAAGCAATACCAACTTGTGACCAGGGTGAATTCCCAGCGGGGCGAGCGCAGAAATGGCGATCGCGCGGTGGCCGATACCGATCGCGCGGATCGCCTCGTTCAGCGCGTCTGCTTGATCGAAGTTCATCACGCGTCCTACCGACGTCGTATTCGCTCAGCGGAGAATGCCGACGGTCAGGCCGATGTAGGCAGCGTCGACTGCACCGAAGACGAGCGCCGGGACTGCTTCACGCAGGCCGTCGCGGTGGCGTGCATGCGCGGCCAGCGCTCCTCCCAGGAGCAGCAGCAACCCGATCGCGGCCGCCAGGCCGATCACCGGCGCGACGAGTCCGACAAGCACGCCTGTTGCCCCCGCCCACTCGAGGAGTCCGATGCGGCGGTAGCCCGCCACTGAGAACCCAAATCGAGCCGCGCGCTCACGCATCGCGGGCAGCGCCAGCACCTTGGCGGCGCCGATGGCCGCAAACCCTGCGGCGAGCACCGCCGCCAGAACCCAGATCGTCATCTCCGACCTCCTTGGATGACCGCTTGACAGTTCATTAGTGACGATAATATCATAAGTGATGGAATCGTCAAGTACGAGGATCATCGATCCAGGAGGCACCGTGGAGACCATCACCCGTAGCCCGAGACCCGCCGCGGCCGGGAGGACCGGGGACCGCCGCGAGCCAGGCACGAGCAACCGCCGTGAGCGGGGGAAGACTCGGACGCGTTCCGCGCTGGTGCGGGCAGCGCAGCGATTCATCCGTGACGGCCAGCGCCACGCCCCAATCCTCGAGATCACCAAGGCGGCGGACGTCGGCCTCGGCTCCTTCTACAACCACTTCGAAAGCCGGGACGCGCTGTTCGAGGCGGCGGTCGATGAGGCCCTTGATGCGCTCGGCGCCAGGCTCGACCAGCTCGGTGCGGGCCTCGACGACCCCGCCGAGGTGTTGGCGCAGGGTTTCCGGCTCACCGGTCGGCTGTTCCGCCAGGAACCGGAGTTGATGCAGGTGGCGATGAGCGCCGGCCCCGGCCTCCTCACGGCGCAGCACGGACTGGTGCCGTACGCCCGTCGCGATCTCGAGTCCGGCATCCGCGCCGGGCGGTTCACCGTCACGGACCCGGAGCTGGCGCTCGGAATGGTGGTGGGGTCGGCGGTGTGCCTCGGCGAGATCCTCCGGCAACGACCCGACAGGGATGCCGCGTCGTCAGCCGATCTGATGGCCGCGGCCGTGCTCCGGATGCTCGGCGTCCCAGCGACAGAGGCTGAGCAGATCGCTGCTGCGCCGCTTCCCGCCGTGACCGTGCAGAACGAATCAGCGCGCAGAGAGGTGGAGCGTATGGGGTGATGAATGGAATCTCGTCACAGACGTCGGATGCGGCGGCAAGTGTCAACGCCGGTCGAAGCTATGACAAACGGACCTGATTGACGTCAGGCGCCGCTCATTGAAGCTGGTGTCGAGCCAGCACTGAAGCAAAGGAGAACAACGGAATGTCTGAACGACAGGACTCTCTGACAACGATGCTGCAGCGCATCGGCGGAGCGTGGGGCTGGGTCCTCGCCTTCGGTCTCGTCGGAATCGCTGCCGGTACGTGCATGCTCTTCTTCACCGGGCAAGCGCTGTACGTCATCGCGATCGCGTTCGGCGTGTGGCTGGTGTGCTCGGGCGTGTTTCGCTTCGTCAGCGCATTCAGCTTCCCCGGTGATGGATGGTTGCGAGCGCTCACGGCCATGATGGCGGCGTTGTCCATCGCGCTCGGCGTCTACCTGCTGGCGCACCCGGTGCTGAGCATCCTCGTCCTCGCCATCACAGTGGGATTCTTCTGGCTCTTCTCCGGGACTCTCGAGCTCATGCTCGGCATCGAGCTCCGCGGAATGCCACATCGCGGCTGGACGATTGCCGGCGGTCTGCTTGGTATCGCCGCCGGCATCTCGATCATCGTCTATCCGGGCATCTCGACACTCGCGCTGGCGCTGCTCCTCGCCTTCTGGCTGCTCACGTATGGCTTCACGCTGGTCTTCGCGGCGTTCCAACTGCGTGGCACGACCGAGAAGGTTCGCGCCGTTCTCGCGCCTCGTCACGGCTGATCGCCATCTCGTTCCGAACAAGAGGGCTCGCTCTCCGAGGCGAGCCCTCTTTTCGTTGTCGAGATGACATGGCGACGATCGGGGTGTCATAGTGCTGGCCGAAAGCGCGGCGGCAGTGGGGCGGAGAGACCCGAGGTCCACAGTGGCGCACGAATCGCATCTCAGCGCCCCCGAACGAGGCGCGCGCGGCCACGCCGCGCGCCAGTCGGTGCCGCGAACCGAGCACGCGGCGTGGTCCTCTCCGGTGTCGCGTCGCGACCCCGTCATGCTGCTCGACGAGCAGAACCAAGCACGCGTTCCGTGGCTCGTGCCCATCCGCCACGGACGCATGATGGCGTCGCCGCTTGCCTTCTACCGCGGAGCGGCACGCCTCATGGCCGCAGACCTGGCGGCGACACCATCGTCGGGGCTCTCCGTGCAGCTGTGCGGCGATGCTCACCTTGCCAACTTCGGTGTCTATGCATCGCCGGAACGCCGGCTCGTCTTCGACATCAACGACTTCGATGAGACGCTACAGGGACCCTGGGAGTGGGACGTGAAGCGCATGGCCACCAGTTTCATGATCGCCTGTCGCGAGCATCGTTTCGACAACGCTGGATGCGACTCGATCACCCAGCAAGCGGTTGCGGGATACCGCACCGGGATGCGAGAGGCGGCGGCGATGCGAACTCTCGACGTCTGGTATGACCACATGACCACCGAGAAGGTCCTCGAGGCCGCAGAGTGGTCGCAACGACGGGCGCGTCAGCGCGTCGCCCAATTCGAGCAGCGAGCGCGCACCCGCGACAGCTTGCATGCCCTGAATACGCTCGCCGTCGAGGAGGGCGGGCGATTCCACATCCGCAGCGACCCGCCGGTGTTGCTGCCGCTCCGCGAGATCCCTGAGATCGGTGACCCAGCCACGGTGCTCGCCACGGTGCGAGCGACCTACGAGTCGTACAAACGGACGATCGGAGACGACCGCAGGGTGGTGCTCGACCGCTTCCAACCCGTTGACGTTGCGCAGAAGGTCGTCGGCGTCGGCAGCGTGGGAACGCGCTGCTTCATCGTGCTCCTCGAGGGGCGCGACAGCGGCGACCCGCTGTTCCTCCAGGTGAAGGAGGCGGTCCCGTCGGTTCTGGAAGAGCACCTCGGCCCCAGCCGGTACCCCAACCACGGGCAGCGGGTCGTCGAGGGCCAGCGACTCACCCAGGCAGTCAGCGACATCCTGCTCGGATGGACCCGGGACGAACGCGCGGGAATCGACTATTACGTGCGGCAACTGCGCGACTGGAAGGGTTCGGTGAACGTCGCCCGCATGACGCCGACCGAGGTGGCCGCCTACGGATACATGTGCGGGTGGACGCTCGCTCGTGGCCACGCGCGCTCCGGCGACCCCGTGGCGCTGGCCGCGTACATGGGGCATTCGGACGTCTTCGACCGCGCCATCACCTCGTTCGCAGCGTCGTATGCGCACCAGAACGACGCCGACTACGCCGCCTTCACTGCCGCGATCCGGAAAGGCTGCTTGACGGCAACGCCAGGTCGGTGATGGGCGGCGGTCTGGAGGCAAACACGTTGGTGGCTATCGTGGATGTCCGGGACGGTTCCCTGCCATGATCCGAAGCCGAGTTACGCGGTGTGAGGCGGCAGCTGACGGTTCGCAACTCATTCCCTTCCTGAATGGAGCCCCTGGCCAGACGCCAGGGGCTCTTATCGTTGTACGGGATGTGGGGGCGCGTGATCCTAGTCGCGCTCGTCGATCTCAGGTAATGCGACTTTGACTTGCGCTTGGCAATAAGCACAGCGCAGCGCTGGCAGAGCCGATATCCACCGGTGCCCGGAGTGTCAAAGCCACGGACCTTGACCCTCTGGCCGAATTGGCACTTGCTCTCGACGTGATAGTGACCGTGCGCTCGTTTGTCGAGGTGCGCCCTACCTGAGGAGTGGAAGGGATCGACGTCGGCCATCAACCCGCAGCGTAGCCCTTAACACCCGCTTTGCTGGTCGGCCGTCGGGTACATTGGGACGCGTCCAGCTCGGCCTGGTCGCGGAGCTTCGAACCTGGCAACGCGATCGGCTTCGTCCGGTCCCGGAAGCGGAGGCTGAGCGTCCCGCGGCTTACACCGTGATGACGACCTTCCCGCGCGCGTGACCCGCTTCGAGATACCGCATCGCGTCGGCAGCTTCACTCAACGCGTAGGTGCGGTCGATAACCGGGGAGACCTTGCCGGCTTCGATGAGGTCTTTCAAGACCTCTAGGTCCTGCTGATTCCACTTTGTGAGGAAGGGGTGCAGCTGCTGCCCGACGAAGGGTGACAAGAGGCGGAGCTTGCTCTCGCGACCAAGGCCGTTGATCCAACGACCGGCCGAGCCGCCGATGATCACGAGATTCCCCTTGGGGGTGAGCGCGCGCCGCAGGTCGGACAACGAACGAGCCGCGACGTCGACGATGAGGTCGTACCGCTTACCGCTCTGGGTGAAGTCATCATGAAGGTAATCGATGACTTGATCGGCGCCGATCGATCGCACCATGTCGAGGTTCCCGGTGCTGCATACGCCGGTCACATCGGCGCCGCAGGACTTCGCGATCTGCACTGCGAAGGTCCCCACGCCTCCCGAAGCCCCATTGATCAAGACCGCCTGGCCGGTCTGAATGCCCCCCTTGTCGCGCAGCGCCTGCAGGGCCGTCAACGCAGCCAGTGGTACAGCCGCCGCCTGCTCGAAGGTCAAATTGGTTGGCTTCGGAACCAGCAGGTCCTCCGGGAGGGAGGCGAACTCGGCGCAGCCTCCCGTTGCGACCGCGTCGCGAGGATCGGGTCGGACAGCTGCCCGCGTCCGCCCAAATACCTCATCACCTGGGCGGAACCGCGTCACGCTGTTCCCGACCGCTTCGACTCGCCCCGCGAAGTCACCCCCCAGGATGGTGGGTTTGCTGGGTTTGCTGACCCCATTGATCAGACGCACCAGGTAGGGCAGGCCGCGCATCAAATGCCAGTCGGCCGCGTTGAGCGAAGCGGCGCGTATCCGCACCAACGCCTGATCGTCCCGCACAGCCGGCCTGTCGATCTCCTTGAGCTCGAGGACGTCGGGCGTTCCATAAGTGTCGTAGACGATCGCTTCCATAGCTTCCCTCAGACCGGCGGTGCGCCCCCGGGCTCCACCTGGCCTCTGGCAGCGGCAGGCCGGCGGCACCTTCGCATGCGTGCAGCATGGCATTGGCTCACGCCGAGCGAAAGACCGTCCTCGCATCAGGTACCAGGCGAGGACGGCAAGCACGACGACGATCACGTAGACGACGAATCACGCGGGACAGGCCGCCTTCCTCCGGGAGATCCTCGACCGGCGATGGTCAGGCGACGTCGCAGGCCATGGCGACCAGGTCGGCCATCGTGAGCAGCCCCGGCCGCGCCGCGTACACGGGCCCGACGAG
>Ga0116217_10001770_pt1 | contig 20400 bp, 15 predicted proteins | sample Sb_taG_6_FD_89697 | JGI IMG/M metagenome (GOLD analysis project Ga0116217, IMG submission 89697) | Peat soil microbial communities from Weissenstadt, Germany - Sb_50d_4_PS metaG | ecosystem: Environmental > Terrestrial > Soil > Wetlands > Peat | place: Germany: Weissenstadt | collected 2010-09-21 | reverse complement strand
GTTGTCGGTGATCTTGATGTGCTCGGGGCAGACCTCGGTGCAGCACTTGGTGATGTTGCACATCCCGAGCCCGCCCTGTTGGCGCACGAGCTCGCGTCGGTCGTTCGTGTCGAGCGGGTGCATCTCGAGCTCCGCGAAGCGGATGAAGAAGCGCGGCCCGGCGTAGCGGGTCTTGTTCTCCTCGTGGTCCCGGATCACGTGGCAGACGTCCTGGCACATGAAGCACTCGATGCACTTGCGGAACTCCTGGCCCCGCTCGATGTCGATCTGGGCCATGCGGTAGCCCTCCGCGGGCCGCGGCGGTGGCGCGAACGCGGGGACGTGCTTGGCCACCTCGAAGTTGAACGAGACGTCGCTGACGAGGTCCCGGATGATCGGGAACGCCCGCATGGGGGCCACGGTGATCGGACCCTCGGGGAGCTGGTCCATCCGGGTCATGCACATGAGCCCGGGCTTGCCGTTGATCTCGGCCGAGCACGAGCCGCATTTGCCGGCCTTGCAGTTCCAGCGGCAGGCGAGGTCGCCGGCCTGGGTGGCCTGGATCCGGTGGATCACGTCGAGGACGACCTCGCCCTCCTGGGCCGGCAGCCGGTACTCGGCGAAGTCCCCGCCGTCGGCGTCGCCCCGCCAGACCCGCATCCGCACGTCGCCGGACTCGGCCATCAGTGGCTCTCCTCGAGCAGCGCCTGAAGCTCGGTGGGCATCTCTCGGATCGGCTCCGGGTCGGCCTTGATCGCCTCAGCGACCCCGCCCCCGGAGGGTTGGCGGAGGACCATGTTGACCTTGCCGAACTCCGGATCGGCGGTCGGGTAGTCCTCCCGGGTGTGGCCGCCGCGGCTCTCCTTGCGTTCCCGCGCCCCGAGCGTCACGCACTTGGAGACCGTCAGCATGGCCGGCAGGTCGGTGGCGAGGTTCCAGGCCGGGTTGTAGGCGCGGCCACCGGGCACCGAAACCTTGGAGGCACGGAAGGTGAGCTCGTCGAGCCGCTCCAGCGCCTGGTCCAGCTCGTCGCCGGTCCGGATGATCCCGACCAGGTCCTGCATGGTGTCCTGGAGGTCGTGGTGGATCTGATAGGGGTTCTCGCCCTCGGAGCGCTCGAAGGGGGCGAGCGCCTCCTCGACCGACCGGTCGATTTCGGCCCGGTTGGGCTGGGCCCCGCCGGCGCGCCCCCCGGCGTACTCGGCGGCCCCGATCCCGGCCCGGTAGCCGAACACCAGCAGGTCCGACAGCGAGTTCCCGCCCAGGCGGTTCGCCCCGTGCATCCCACCGGCCGCCTCGCCCGCCACGAACAGGCCGGGGACGGTGGCCGCCCCGGTGTCGGCCTCGACCCGGACCCCGCCCATGAAGTAGTGGCAGACCGGCCCGACCTCCATCGCTTCGCTGGTGATGTCGACGCCGGCCAGCTCCATGAACTGGTGGTACATCGAAGGGAGGCGCCGCCGGATGTACTCCGGGCTGCGGCGCGACGCGATGTCCAGGAACACTCCGCCGTGCGGACTGCCCCGGCCGGCCTTCACCTCGGTGTTGATGGCCCGGGCGACTTCGTCGCGGGGCAAGAGGTCGGGGGGCCGGCGGTTCCCGGTGTGGTTCTCGTACCAGCGGTCGCCCTCTTCCTCGGTGTCGGCCGTCTCGGCCCGGAACATGTCGGCGACGTAGTCGAACATGAAGCGCCGCCCCTCGGCGTTGAGCAGGACCCCTCCGTCACCCCGGACCCCCTCGGTCACGAGCAGGCCCCGCGCCGACAGCGGCCACACCATCCCGGTCGGGTGGAACTGCACGCACTCCATGTCGATGAGGTCGGCCCCGGCCCACAGCGCCATCGCGTGGCCGTCGCCGGTGCACTCCCAGCTGTTGGTGGTGTACTTCCAGGACTTGCCGGCCCCGCCGGTCGCCACCACCACGGCCTTGGCCGAGAACACCACCATCTCCCCGGTCGGCCGCCAGTAGCCCACCGCCCCCGAGACGATGCCGTCGGCGTCGGACAACAGGCGCAGGACCTTGCACTCCATGAACACGTCGATGTCCATGGCCACCGCGTGCTGCTGGAGGGTCCGGATCATCTCGAGCCCGGTGCGGTCGCCGACGTGAGCCAGCCGGGCATAGCGGTGGCCGCCGAAGTCGCGCTGCAGGATGCGGCCGTCGGCGGTCCGGTCGAACAGCGCCCCCCAGGCCTCGAGCTCCTGGACCCGGTCGGGGGCCTCCTGGGCATGGATCTGGGCCATGCGCCAGTTGTTCAGCATCTTGCCGCCGCGCATCGTGTCGCGGAAGTGGACCTGCCAGTTGTCCTCGGGGTACACGTTGCCCATCGCCGCGGCGATCCCGCCCTCGGCCATCACCGTGTGGGCCTTGCCGAGCAGCGACTTGCAGACGAGCGCCGTGCGCAGTCCCCGTTGCTTGGCCTCGATGGCGGCCCGCAGACCGGCGCCGCCGGCCCCGATGACGATGACGTCGTAGTCGTGCGACTCGTAGTCCGCCATCGCGCCCCCTAGAAGATCTTCGGGTCGGAGAACACGCCCGCCGCGACCAGCCGCACGTACAGGTCGGCCAGCGCCACGACGATAAGGCTGGCCCAGGCGAGCTGCATGTGCCGCGCGTTCAGCGGGGTGAGCGTCCTCCAGATCCGATAGCGGATCGGGTGCTTGGAGAAGGTGTTGACGTGTCCGCCACAGAGGTGCCGGACGGCGTGGCAGGACAGCGTGTAGCACCACAGCAGCACCGCGTTGACCACCAGCACGATCGTGCCCAGGGAAACGCCGATCCCGCCGGCCCCGGGGAGCCGGAAGGCCTCCACCGCGTCGATCGTGAGGATGGTGTTGAACATGAGCGCGATGTACATGGTGTAGCGGTGCAGGTTCTGCAGGATGAGCGGGAACCGGGTCTCGCCGGTGTAGCGGCCGTGGGCGTCGGCCACCGCGCAGGCCGGCGGGGACTGCCAGAACCCCCGGTAGTAGGCGCGGCGGTAGTAGTAGCAGGTCAACCGGAACGACAGCGGCCCGAGCAGGATCAAGAACGCCGGTGTGATGTGCCACCAGTGGATCACGAGGAAGGTGCCGTGGGCCCCGGCCACGCAGCTCTGGGTGATGCAGGGGGAGAAGAACGGCGAGATGAGGTCGCGGTGGGCCGCCGCGCCGACGTAGTAGTCCTTGTTCACGAAGACCGCCCACGTCGAGTACACGACGAAGGCGGTGAGGACGATCACGCTGATGGTCGGCTGGACCCACCACCGATCGGACCGCAGCGTGCGGACCGCGGGTCCGCCCCTCGTGCCTCCGAGCGCAACCGGCGTGGCCGTCGGCGCCTCAACGCTCACGCCGACTCCTTTCCTCTCCCCGACGCGTTCAAAGTTCCGGACATCGCTCGCGTCCCGTCCCACGTCAGCCGGCAGGTCGGCCTCATCTTTCCATCCCTCCCCTGGGCGAACGCAATCCAGATTCAAGATGTCCGATCGGGCCGGGCGATGGGGGCGGGAAGAGGTGCGGGGGACGGCACCGTGGAGAACCCATAGGCTCGTGGGCCATGGCCCCGCTTCCCGCCCACCCTCCCGCCCCGCCCCACGACCTGCCGCGCACGGTGGGGGACCTCCGGGCCTCCGGGTGGGAGTCGGTCCCGGTGTCAGAAGAGCTCCGCCGCAACGCCGCTCGCCGGATCGCGGCCGGTGAGCCGCTGATCGAGGGGGTGCTCGGCTTCGAGGACACGGTCATCCCCCAGCTCGAGAACGCGATCCTGGCCGGCCACGACATCATCCTGCTGGGCGAGCGCGGGCAGGCGAAGACCCGGATCATCCGCTCCCTCGTCGATCTGCTCGACGAGTGGATGCCGGTCGTGGCCGGCACCGAGATCAACGACGACCCCTACCAACCGACCTCCCGCTACGCCCGGCTGAAGGTGGCCGACGAGGGTGACGAGACGCCGATCAACTGGGTGCACCGCTCCGAGCGCTACGGCGAGAAGCTGGCCACGCCGGACACCTCGATCGCCGACCTGATCGGCGAGGTCGACCCGATCAAGGTGGCCGAGGGCCGCTACCTCTCCGACGAGCTCACCCTCCACTACGGCCTCGTGCCCCGGGTGAACCGGGGCGTGTTCGCCATCAACGAGCTCCCCGACCTCGCCGAGCGGATCCAGGTCGGCCTCCTGAACGTGCTCGAGGAGCGGGACGTCCAGATCCGCGGCCACCGGGTCCGGCTGCCCCTCGACGTGATGCTGGTGGCCACGGCCAACCCCGAGGACTACACGAACCGCGGCCGGATCATCACCCCGCTGAAGGACCGCTTCGGCGCCCAGGTCCGCACCCACTACCCCGAGGACGTCAAGACCGAGGTCGCCATCATGGTGATGGAGGCCGAGCTGCCCGAGCGTGGGCTGCCGGTGGTGGTCCCGGCGTACATGCAGGAGGTGCTGGCCGAGATCAGCCAGCTGGCCCGGCGCAGCCCGCACCTCAACCAACGCAGCGGGGTGTCGGTCCGTCTCACCATCGCCAACTACGAGACGCTCGTCGCCAACGCGCTGCGGCGGGCGCTGCGCGTCGGCGAGCCGGTGGTCGTGCCCCGGGTGAGCGACCTCGCCGCGCTCTTACCGTCGACGCAGGGGAAGATCGAGGTCGAGGCGCTCGAGGAGGGCCGTGAGGACGAGGTGGTCGCGCAGTTGGCCGGCGCGGCCGTCCTCTCGGTGTTCCGCCGCCGGGTGACGCTCGAGGACCCGGGCGGCGTGGTGGGCTCCTTCGCCGAGGGCACCGTCGTGCACACCGGCGACGACCTCGCGTCGTCGGACTACCTCTCGGTGCTGGCCGACATGCCGGCCCTCGAGCCCCCCACCCGCCAGCTGGCCGGTCCCGACGCGGCCGAGTCGCCCGCCGTCATGGCCGCCGCGCTCGAGTTCCTGCTCGAGGGGCTGCACCTCACCAAGCGGCTCAACAAGGACGCGTCGGGCGCCCGGGCCCTCTACCGCCGGCGCCGGTAGGGGAGCGCGCCATGACCGCCCGCTACGACTTCACCGACTGGGACGGCTCCCAGGAATGGGGTGACCTCGACCCCGACGACCTCCTGGCCGAGCTGACCGACGACCTGCTCTCGGGCGGCGACCTCAACGACGCGCTCCGCCGCCTGATGCGCTCGGGCATGCGCACCCGCGACGGCGAACGGATCATGGGCATGCGGGAGCTGATCGAGCGCATGCGCAAGCGGCGCGAGGAACTGCTCAAGCAGGGCAGTCCCAACGCGGAGATGGACCGGATCAACAAGGCGCTCGACGAGGTGATCGATCAGGAGCGCTCCGCCATCGACCAGCTCGAGCAGGAGGCCCGGGACTCCGGCGACGAGCGCCGCACCGAGGTGACCTCCGACGTCGCCACCGAGCGGCGGATGTCCCTCGACCTCCTGCCCCAGGACCTGGCCGGCAAGGTCCAGGGCCTCCAGCACCACGACTTCGTGTCGACCGAGGCCCGGGAGCGCTTCGAGGAGCTCATGGAGGAGCTGCGCCAGCAGGTGGCGCAGACCTACTTCGAGGGGATGTCCGAGGCGCTCAGCTCGACCGACCCCGAGCAGCTGGCCCGGATGCGCTCCGCCATCGACGCGCTGAACACCATGATCGAGCAGCGGGCCCGGGGGGAGGAGCTCAACCCCACGTTCGAGCAGTTCATGGAGCAGTACGGGGACCTCTTCCCCGGCAACCCGGCCAACCTCGACGAGCTGCTCGAGCAGCTGGCCCAGCGGATGGCGGCGGCCGAGGCGATGTGGCGGTCCCTCTCGCCCGAGCAGCGCGAGCAGCTCCAGTCGCTGGCCAACTCGCTGCTCGAGGACATGGACCTGCGCTGGCAGATGGAGCGGCTGGCGTCCAACCTGCGCGAGGCGATGCCCGGCGCGGGCTGGGGCCAGTCCTACCGTTTCCGGGGCCAGAACCCGATGGGCTTCGGCGAGGCCACCGACGTGGCCAGCCAGCTGGGCGAGCTCGACCGGATGGAGGACGTGTTCTCGTCGGCCTCCTCGCCGAACGCCCTGGACGAGATCGACATGGAGCAGCTGCGCCGCCAGCTGGGCGACGACGCCGCCCGCTCGCTCGAGCGGCTGGCCCGCCTGACCAAGACACTCCAGGAGCAGGGCCTCATCGAGCAGAAGGGGGGCCGGACCGAGCTCACCCCGAAGGGGGTGCGCCGCCTCGGCCAGAAGGCGCTGAGCGACCTGTTCTCCCAGATGCGCCGGGAGCGCATCGGTGACCACCAGGCCGCCACCTCGGGGATGGGGCACGACCGCGAGGAGACCACCAAGCAGTACGAGTTCGGCGACCCGCTCAACCTGCATCTCTCCGCCACCGTGCACAACGCGGTCCGCCGCGGCGGCACCGGGCTGCCGGTCCACTTGAAGGCCGAGGACTTCGAGGTGGTCGAGACCGAGGCGCTGACCCGCTCGGCCACCGTCCTCCTCGTCGACCTCTCGATGTCGATGCCGATGCGGGACAACTTCGTGCCGGCCAAGAAGATGGCCATGGCGCTGCAGACCCTCATCTCCACCCGCTTCCCGCGCGACTACCTCGGCATCGTCGGGTTCTCCGAGGTGGCCCGGGAGATCAAGCCCGAGGACCTGCCCACCGCCATGTGGGACTACGTCTACGGCACCAACCTGCAGCACGCGCTGGCGCTCGCCCGCCGCATGCTCGCCCACCAGCACGGGACGAAGCAGATCATCGTGGTGACCGACGGCGAGCCGACCGCCCACATCGACGACGCCGGCGAGGTCTGGTTCAACTACCCGCCGGTGCAGGAGACGCTGCGCCGCACGATGGCCGAGGTGATCCGGACCACGAAGGCCGGCATCACGATCAACGTGTTCGCACTCGACCTCGAGCGCACCCACTACCCGTTCGTCGAGCAGATCGCCCGGGTGAACGGGGGCCGGACCTTCTACACGACCCACGACGCCCTCGGGGGCTACGTGCTGGTCGACTTCCTGCGCCACCGGCGCTACCTCCGCCCGGCCGGCTGACCGCGCCCGCGGCGGCCGCCGCGACGCGCCGGGTGGCAGCGGTCCCCGATGACCTCGCCCAGGGTCACGAAGGCGCGGCTCATGGCGGGGGTGAGCCCTTCGACGGTGGCGGCGCAGAAGTGTGGGCGGGGGCGGCGTGGGAGACCCCGGCCCGCGTGGCGATCTCCCGCATGGACATGCGGCCAGTCGCCGCCGCCGCCCCGCCCGGCCACCCGGTGGTCCGGCTCGGGAAGGCTCGATCTCGGGTCTAGGTCGAGCCCGAGCCCCGTTCGGCGGCGCGTTCCTGATCCCGGACTCGAGGGTTTTCGCGACCTGTAACGCGGCGCCGGACCCCTCCACGGCCGGGAAATCGGGCCAATTGCGACCGAATTGCCACTCTAGGTGGTGAAATTGCCTTCGGCCCTGGCGTCAGTGACCACGAGGTGTGACAATTCGCGCTCTTGCGTTCGTGTGTCGGATAGGGGAAGATGACATGGTTGTAGTTACATCGGTGCCACTTACAGTGAGGGGAGGCCGACCGGTGGACTTGGCCGCAGTGCTGTATGGACGTCTGGATCGCAGCTGGCAGGCACAGGCCAACTGCATGGGCGTCGACCCCGACCTCTTCTTCCCCGAGCGCGGTGCATCGACCCGGGAGGCGAAGGAGGTCTGCCGGGGGTGCGTGGTCCGGGAGGACTGTCTCGAGTACGCCTTGGCGAACGGCGAGAAGTTCGGGATCTGGGGGGGCATGAGCGAGCGGGAGCGCCGCCGGCTACGCCGGGCGCGGGCCCTGCAGCGCCGGGCCGCCGCTATCCACGACGCTTCCTGAGCGAGGCGTCCTCCAACCTGGCCTCGAGGCCGTCGTCGGCCGAGAGACCCAGCTCCGTCCACCTGGTGATGGGCACGCGGGCCAGCACCGCCTCGGGGACCAGCCCGACCAGCTCGGCCCGCGCGATGCGCCCGGCCCGGGGGAGCGACGCCGTCACGAGGTCGTAGGCCTCCGCGGGCCCGAGCCTCCCGGGGTCGATGAGGTTGCACGACACCTGCAGTCCCGCCCCGAGCCCGAGCCCGAGCGCCCGCAGCGCCGGCCCACGGATCCGGGCCGCCACCGCCCGGGCGTCGGCGAGGGAGACCCCCTCCACCCACAGGTTGTAGGCGACCAGGGGGCCACGGGCCCCGACGGCGATCGCCCCGGCCCTCGGATGGGGCCGGTCGGGCCCGGTGTCGGGGATCAGCCCGGCGAAGGCGCCCCGACGGACCTCGGGGAGCGAGCGCGACCCGCCGTCGGGCATCGGGCCGTAGAGGAAGCAGGGGATCTTGAGGGTGGCGCCGGCCCAGATGGCCAGGCGGTCGCGGGCCTCGATGGCCGGGGCGAGGTCGGACGAGCCGACCGGGGTGAACGGCACCACGTCCACGACGCCGAAGCGGGGGTGGGCGCCGGTGTGCCCGGCGAGGTCGAGCGCCTCGACCGCCTGGGCGACCAGCCGCTCGGCGCCCCGCAGCACCGCGGTGGCCGGCCCCCCGAGGGTGAGCACGCTGCGGTGGTGGTCGGCGTCCCGGTGGACATCGAGGAGCACGTCGCCGCACGCCGCGGCGAGACGGTCCAGCACGGCGAGGTCGCGGCCCTCGCTGAGGTTGACCGCCGACGCGAGGACGCGGGCGGTCACCGGGTGAGGATCGGCGGTGCCCCGGGGGGGACGGTGCTAGCGGGTCGCCGCGACGCGACCGGAGCGGCGTGAGCGCAGGAGCCGGCGTCGCTCACGCTCCGAGCGGCCCCCCCACACACCGTGATCAATCCGGTTGGCCAGGGCATACTCTAAGCATGCATCGGCGACCGGGCAGTCGGCGCAGATCCGCTGCGCTGCCTGCACGCCGAGGCCGTCACTCGGGAAGAACACCGACGGCGGCAGCTCCCGGCACTTGCCCTCGGCCATCCATTGGGTATCCATCGGGCTTTCCATGCCTCTCGGGAGCGAGCATAGCGGGGCCACCCCACCGCTCTGAATGGTGATACGGAGCAGACCCCCGGTTCAGATTGGGTTTCCGGCGGAATGAGCACACCACCGCCCGGACCACCGAGGGGGGCCGCACCGGGGGTGCCACCGCCCCCACCCGGCTGGTCGCACGTGCCCGCCGGCGGGCCACCGGCGCCGGCCCGGCCGAACGGGGTGGCGACCCCGCCCCCTCCGACACCCCGACCCGTCGCCCCGAGCCAGTGGTCCCAGCCGACTCCGGCCTGGCCGCCGGCGGCAGAGGGAGCCGCGTGGCCGCCGCGGCGACCCGACTACTTCTATCCGTCCCAGCCGGTCGTGATGAACGTGGCCAGGGTCCGTCACACCCTCACGGCGCGCAATTGGCTGCTCGTCGTCATCGTGACCGCGGTGCTGGCCGGGCTGATCGGCGGAGGGATCGGCTATCTCGCCGCCCGCAACTCCCAGCAGACCATCGTCGAGCAGTTCTCTCCGAACTCCGCCGGCTTTGCCAAGCCACCCGACGTCCAGGCGATCCTGGCCGGGGTGGAGCCGGCGGTGGTGTCCATCGAGACCCAGGGGCTCCGGGGCGGGAGCGCGATCGAGGGCGCGGGCACCGGCATGATCCTGACCGCCGACGGGGAGGTGCTGACCAACAACCACGTCGTGGCCGGGGCCGAGACGGTGACCGTCAGCCTGTTCGGCCAGTCCGATGCGTTGCCGGCGCGGGTCATCGGGACCGACCCGTCCCAGGACCTGGCGCTCGTGCAGATCGAGGGCCAGCACGGCCTGCCGACGGTGAGGCTCGGTGACTCGAACGCGTCCCAGGTCGGCGACGACGTGCTGGCCATCGGGAACGCGCTCGCGCTGTCGGGCGGCCTCACGGTGACCGAGGGCATCGTGTCGTCGAAGGACCGCTCGCTCTCCGCCACCAGCGATCTCACCGGTCGGAGCGAGACGCTGACCGGGCTCCTGCAGACCGACGCCGCCATCAACTCGGGCAACTCGGGCGGCCCGCTGGTCAACACCTCGGGGCAGGTGATCGGGATGAACACCGCGGTGGCCGAGAGCTCGCGCGGCAACGCGCCGGCCCAGGGCATCGGCTTCGCCATCGCGATCGACACGATCAAGCCGCTGCTGGCACTCCTGCGTTCGGGCGGCACCGGCGGCTGAGCCCGCCCGCCGGAGCGTCGGGGCACGCCGGGTACGCTGGCCCAACGACCCCGACAGGAGGTTCTGTGTCGTCCCAGCCCGAAGAACTCGCCGCCACCGACGAGCACGGTGAGCCGATCCCGCCGGTCGGCCACGTGCGGGTCGTCTACCTCGGCCCGGTGGCTCCGCACTGGGAGGTGCAGTCCGACTTCGGCGACCCGGAGGCGATCGAGGCGTTCCGCGAGCGGGCCCTGGCGCGGCTGGTGCTGCTGCCCCCGCACGACCCGCAGTTCCGCCGCAACCGGGAGCGGGTGGTGCGGGACGCGGAGCGGGAGAACTTCACCCTCGATTGGGACCTCGGGTTCCCCGAGGAGACGGCGTAACGCCGCTCAGGCGACTCCGTCGTCGGTCGCGCCGTCGTCGGGCAGGTCGATCCGCTCGAGCCACAGCCCCGGCGCGTCCACCTCGGCCGGGGTCGGCAACGTCCGGCCGCCCTCGAGCAAGCGGGCGAGCCCGTCCTCGCCGGACCGCTCCAGCACCCCGCGGACGAACGCGGCGCCGCGGTCGACCTCGGTCCGGCTGACATCGAAACCGAACAGCGCGGCGGCGGCCTGCCGGCCGCGGTGGTCGGCGACCCGGTAGCGGTACCAGGCCTCCGACAGCGGCCCCGCCGACCCGGTGATCGCCTCGGCGATCCGGCTGGTGGCGTGGTCGACGTAGCCGGTCAGCGCGGCCACGAGCGCGGTCAGCCGGTCCGACGTCGCCCGGGAGCCGGGGGCGAGGAGGTCGGCGAGCAGGGCCTCGGGGTCCGACATGAGCTGCTGGAGCGACTCGGGCCCGGCGGCGCCGCTCAGCCGTTCGGCGATGCCCTGTTGGGTGGCCATGGACGCGGCCACCGCGCCCTGGAGCAGCTCGGTCAGCCGCTCGGCCACGTGCGGGCGGTCGAGCACCAGCTGCACGGTGAGCTCGTGCGCGCAGACCCAGAGGAGTGTCGCGTCCTCGGGGAGGCTCCAGTCCGTCGCGAAAGCGGCCACGTTCTCGGGTACCACCAGCAACTCGGTCGAGGGCGGCCAGGGGACGAGGAGGGCGTACTGGCCGAGCGCCTGGCGGGCCAGGTGTCCGGCGGCCGACCCGAACTGCAGCCCGAGGATGATCGGTCCCATGGTCGAGGCGAACTGGCCGAGGAGGGCCTGGAGCCCGTCGGCGACCTCGTCGTCGCCGAACCCGCCGACGATCGGCGACGCCGGGGCGTCGGCCATCCCCTCGACCATGGTGTCGAGCAGCGGCCGCCATCCCTCGAGGGCGCGGTTGGCCCATGCCCCCCGACCGATCGGCACGAACGAGTAGGACCGGCCCGACAGCGAGAGGCCGGTGGCCCCCTCGACGTGGAGCTCGACCACCCGGGCCAGCTCCTCGAGCTTGATCCGCTGCAGGGGGTCGACGTTGGTCTCGGCCTCGCCGTCGGTGGCGACGCCCTGGGCGAGCGCCCTCGCCGCGTCGAGCCACGGAGCGGCCGAGCCCCGCGCCCCGCCCCCGATCACCTTCAGCAGGTCGCCGAGCAACCCCTGGATGGGATTGTCGGCGTCGTCGGGGTTCATGGCCATGCCCGCATGCTACGGGGCGTCGACAGCCGGGCCTCCGGCGGACACGGGGTGTCGGGGGTCGCGCCCCTACGGCGTCATCGCCAGCGTGAGCCCGATCGTCCGGATCGCGTCGCCCCGTTTGACCTGGAGCTCCACCCAGGAACCCGGGGCGAGGAGGTAGAGGCGCGACTTCAGGTCGGCCATGGTCCGGACCCGTCGTCCGTTGATCGACTCGATCACGTCGCCGGCCTCGAGGTACCCCTTGGACGGCCCCGCCGGATCGACGGCGGTGATGACCGCGCCCTTCCGACGCGCCGAACCGCTGTCGGCGCCCTTGATGCCGAGCCACCCGTGCAGGACCTGGCCGCCGTCGACCATCAGCTCCTGGGCGACCTGGAAGACGAACTCGCCCGGGAGGAACACCGCGCCGGTGCCGGACGACACGCCGGACTTGTCGAGCAGGCCGACCACCGCCCCGTTGGATTCCATGAGCACCGCGCCGTCCGGGTGCTTGCCCTTGGGCGTGCTCGCCTCCACGCTCACCATGCCGGCGGCCGGTCCCGACACCACCGGCTCGCCGATCGAGGCGATGGTCTCGTCCCACCAGCTCGACCGGGCCGAGCCCGACGGCATGGCGGCGACCGCCATCTCGAACGCGCCGGTCCCCGGCTGGACCGCGCTCCAGTCGACGAAGCGGGCGACCGGCAGCGTGCCGCCGATCCGGACCAGCCCGACGTCGGAGTCCGGGTCGACGGCGACCACGGTGGCCGTCTCCCGCTTCCCGCTCGAGGTGGTCGCGAGGATCGTGGTCGCGCCGACGAGGAGGGTGGCGTCGGTGGCGATCAGCCCGTCCGGCGCCACGACGATGCCGCACCCGTAGGTGTTGGTGCTGGAGGTGGAGGCCTCGAGCCGCACGATCGAGGTGGTCGCAGGAGGCGCGGCCTCCGTCACCCGGGCCGGCGTGGCCAGCTCCGGACCCCGGCCGTTGGAGGCGAGCATCAGGCCGCCGCTCACGAGGGCGGCGACCGCGCCGACCCCGACGATTCCCGTCGCACAGGCGGCGCGCCGGCCGGTCGGCCCGGTCCGGAGCACCGGGGTCGCGTACGGGGGCGCGGCCGACCAGGACCCGGTCTCCGAGGGGTGCCTCCAAGCGCGCTGATCGGGCGGGACCCAGCCTCCGGGGCCCCTCAGCTCCTCGCTCGGGTCTCTCTCACCCTCTTCGGGTTCACCGGACCCCTGGTCAAAGGAGTCGCCATCCGATGAAGCCACAACGATCCAGGTTACCGACGCCCTTCCCTTCGATGGCATCGGCCGCCCACCCGTACCATGGGCCGAATGCCCCGGGACCTGGCGATCGACCTGGGCACGGCCAACACGCTCGTCTACGCGAAGGGCCGGGGCATCGTGCTCAACGAGCCGACCGTCATCGCCTACAACACCCGCAGCCGCGAGGTGCTCGCCATTGGGGCGGAGGCCTGGCAGATGATCGGGCGGACCCCCGGCTACATCGTGGCCGTGCGCCCCCTCCGGCAGGGGGCGATCACCGACTTCGACATCACCGAGCGCATGCTGCGGGTGCTCCTGCACCGCTGCGGGGTGTCCCGGATCAGCCGGCCCCGGGTCCTCATCTGCGTGCCCTCGGCCATCACCCGGGTCGAGCGCCGGGCCGTGCGGGAGGCGGCCCGCCATGCCGGCGCGTCGGCCACCTACCTCATCGAGCAGCCGATGGCCGCCGCCATCGGGGCCGGCCTCGCCATCCACGAGCCGATGGGCTCGATGGTGGTCGACGTGGGCGGCGGCACCGCCGAGACTGCCGTCATCTCGCTCGGCGGGGTGGTGTCCCAGCGGGCCATCCGCTGCGGGGGGTTCGACTTCGACGCTGCCATCCAGTCCTACGTCCGCCAGCGCCACGGGGTGGCGATCGGGGAGCGCACCGCCGAGCAGGTGAAGTTCGCCATCGGCTCCGCCTACCCCTACGAGGACGAGCAGGACGCGATGGTGCGGGGCCGCGAGGTCTCGACGGGGATGCCGAAGACCGTCCAGCTGGCGCCGGCCGAGGTCCGACACGCCCTGGAGGACCACGTCGAGCAGGTGATCGGGGCGGCCGCCGACTGCCTGGCCGAGGCGCCGCCGGAGCTGGCCCAGGACATCATGTTCGAGGGGGTGCACCTGCTCGGCGGGGGCGCGCTGCTCCGGGGGATGGCCCAGCGGCTCGCCAACGGCACGGCCGTCCCGGTGCACCTGGTCGACCTGCCGCTCGAGTGCGTGGTGCTCGGCGCCGGCCGCTGCCTCGAGGCGCTCGACGAGCTCCGCCCGGTGTTCGCCGACGCCGGGGAGTGAACGCCGCTCAACGCTCGAGCAGGATCTCGGCCGCCTGGCGGACCTGCCAGTCCGGATCGGCGAGGCAGCCCTCGAGCGCCGCCTCCACCGCCGGGCCGTCGAACCCGGCCAGCGCCACGACCGCCCGGCGCCGCACGGGCGGACGGTCGGCCAGCCCGGCCAGCACCGCCTCGAGCCCGCCCGGGTCCCCGATCGCGCCGAGGGCGGCGACGGCCGCCTCCCGGCACCGCGGGTCGGCGTGGCCGGTGGCCATGGCCGAGAGCGCGGGCACCGCGGCGCGATGGGTCCGCTCCCCGAGCGCCCAGGCACACGCCTCGGCCACCAGCGGGTCGGGGTCGTCGAGCCGATCGACGAGGAGGGCCGGCAACGTCGAGCGGCTCCCGGTGCCGCCGACCCTCGTCGCGAGGGTCGCGGCCCGCCGCCGGACCACCGGTTCGGGATCGCGCAATGCGGCCGTCAGCTCGGCCACGGTCAGCGCGCCGCTCTTCTTGAGGGCACCGAGCCGGGCCGCCCGCACCGACGCGTCGGGGTCGAGTCGCGCCGCCTCGATCGGACCGGGGTCCCCGCGGTGTCCGGCGGCCACCACCCGCCGGCGCCGGTCGGCGGGCGATCCCCCGCGGTCGCCCCGACCCTCGGCCATGGGAGGATCGTCGGCCACCGCGACGAGTATGACCCCGGCCCGCCCGCTCCCCTCCGTGCGCCGATGAGGCGGCCGCTGCGGGTGGTGGCGATCATCCTGGCGGTGCTGGCGGCGGCCGCGTTGATCGCCAGCCGGATCACCTTGAACTACTACGCGCTCCAGCCGGGGGACGCGCAGCCGGTCAACCCGCTCATCACGGTGCCGATGGACAAGGCCCACCACGTCCACGGCTCGATCTTCCTCACCGACGTCTTCGTCACGCCGGTCAACGCGCTCGACTATCTCTTCTTCCTCGGCGACGCCCACACCGCGCTGGTGCCGACCGACGAGCTGGTGTCACCGGGGGTCCCGCCCTCCGAACTGACCGCGCAGGGCTACCTCGAGATGGTCCAGGCCAAGCAGGCTGCCAAGACCGCGGCCCTCCGCAGGCTCGGCTACTCGGTCCCCGAGACCGACGGCGGGGTGGTGATCGAGGCGGTCGTTTCGGGGACCCCCGCCTCCGGCGTCCTGCACGTCGGCCAGGTGGTGACGGCCGTGGACGGCACGGCGACGCCCAACCACTGCGCCTTCGTGACCCAGCTCGCCGCGGTCCGCCCCGGCGACACCGTCCGGCTCACCGTGCAGCAGAACCGGTTCAGCGGGTCGGGGGGCCTCGTGACCGGCAAGCTCGCCACCGAGTCGATCCGCGTGGCCGCCCGCCCGGCGGGGCTGGCGCCCGACACCGAGTGCGCCGGCTTCAAGAAGGGCGCGGGCTACCTCGGGGTGAGCATCGCGACCCAGGAGAACTTCACCTTCCCGTTCCCGATCACGATCGACACCGCCAACATCGGCGGGCCCTCGGCGGGGCTCCCCATGACGCTCGGGCTCCTCGACACGCTCTCGGGCGGGCACCTGACCGGCGGGCGGAAGGTTGCGGCGACCGGCACGATGTCCCCGACCGGCCAGATCGGCGACGTCGGCGGGGTGGCCCAGAAGACCGTGGCGGTCGAGAAGGCCGGGGCCAGCGTGTTCTTCGTGCCGCTGCCCGAGCTGTCGGCGGCCCGCTCGGAAGCCACTCCCGGCCTGCACATCTATGCGGTCGGCACCCTGGCCCAGGTGCTCACGATCCTCGGGCGGCTCGGGGGACGGGTCCCGCCGCGCTGACCGGCCGGGCAGTTTGTAGGGCGGATCCTGGGAAAAGGGTCTCTCCATTGGGGGGTGGCGAGGCCGTAGGCTTTCGGAAATGGCGACCTCCCCGAGCGGCTCGTCGTCCCGCATGCGCCCCGACGAGGTCACCCGCCGGAGCTTCTCCAGGAACCGAAAGGGAGTCGACGCCGACGAGGTCGCCGCCTTCCTGTCGGCGCTCGCGGCCGAGCTGACCGCGTGGGAGGAGCGTGAGGAAGAGCTCCTGCGGGAGCTCGAGGACGCCGAAGAGCGCGCCGCCAACCCGCACATCGACGACGAACGCCTGACCTCCGCGCTCGGGCAGAAGAGCGCCGAGGTCCTCCGCAACGCCCACCACGAGGCGACCCGGCTCGTCACCGCGGCCGAAGAGACCGCCAACGCGGTCGTCCGGGACGCCCAGCAGCAGGCCACCGACATCCAGGTCAGCGCCGAGGCGACCGCTGCCGAGCGGATCGCCCAGGCCGAGCTCGACGCCGGCCAGATCCACGAGGGCTCGCAGTCCGACGTGGCCGCGATCCTCGAGCGGGCCCGCCTCGACGGCAACGCCCTGCTCGACCGGGCCCGGGAGCGGGGCCGGCTGATGATCGAGCAGGCCCAGGAGACCCGCCGCCGGATGCTCACCGAGACCGCGCAACGCCGGCGGGTGCTCCTCATCCAGATCGAGCAGCTGCGCGCCGCGCGTGACCAGCTCGCTCGCACGGTGATCGGGGTGCGCGGGACGGTCGACGACATCGTCTCGGGCCTCGCCCGCGCCGACGACGACGCCCGCGCCGCCGCCGCGGCGGTGGCCGAGCGGGTGGCCGAGGTCGAGGCCCAGGAGATCGAGGGGCTCGAGCCGGGCGAGGCGGGGGAGATCACCGTCGTGAGCACCGAGGTCACGGTCGAGACCGACGACCTCGCGCCGGTCGAGACCGAGAACGAGCCGAGTGCGACCGACACCGAGCCACTGGCGGGGAACGCGATCATCGGAGCGGCGGTCCCGCCGTCGGCGCCCGAGGACTCCAAGGTGGAGGAGCTGTTCGCCCGGATCCGTGAGGGCCGGACCACCACCCCCGGACGGCGCTCCGAGGAGACGGGCGCAGAGGAGACCGGCGCCGAGGGGTCCGTGGCCGGCGGTTCGGTCACGACCACCGCTCTCGACCCCGAGACCGAGCGGCTGGTCACCGAGCGCGACGACCTGCTCGACCCGATCATGGCCAAGATGGCCCGCCGGCTGAAGCGGGCCATGCAGGACGACCAGAACACGCTGCTGCACCGGTTGCGCTCGGACTCCGGCGAGTACCGCCAGGAGCTGCTCAGCTCGGAGGAGGAGCAGCGCCGCAGCCTCGTCGAGGGGGCCGTCGACTTCCTCGGCGACGCCTTCGACGCCGGTGAGCAGTTCGCCCGCCAGCACCTCGGGTCCGAGGTGGACGCCGCCCCGGACGCGAGCGAGATCAACCGCTCGGCGGTGGGGATCGGCGCCCAGGAGCTGGCCGACACCGTGGTCACCCTGCTCCGTCGGCGCCTCCTCGAGGAGGAGGTTGAAGGTCCGGGCCCGTCGGAGGAGGAGGCCGCCGAGCTGATCAGCGCCGCCTACCGGGAGTGGCGGGGCGAACGCATCGAGCGGTTGGTGGGCGACCACGTGGTCGGGGCCTTCTCGAGCGGGGTCCGGGCCGCCTCCGGCAAGGCCCCGCTGCGCTGGGTGGCCTCGGGCTCCGAGGACGCCTGCGCCGACTGCGACGACAACGCCCTGGCCGAGGCGGTCACCGAGGGGGAGCGGTTCCCCACCGGCCATCTCTACCCGCCCGCCCACGCCGGGTGCCGGTGCATCGTGGTCCCGACCACGACCTGAATCACCCCCGGACCTAGGCTCACCACCCGTGCGCAGTCCGCAAGATGTGGCGCCCCGCGTCCCGAGGACCCGTCAGCACCGGGGCCGGTGGTGGCTTCTCGGGGTCGCGATCGTCCTGATCGTCCTCCTGGCGTCGCTGCGCTCGCTCGCCACCCTGTACACCGACCGGCTCTGGTTCTCCTCGGTCAAGCTGACCTCGGTCTGGGACACCTTGCTCGGGGTGAAGCTGGGCCTCTTCGCCTCCTTCGGGGGGCTCTTCTTCGTCCTGCTCTGGGTCAACCTGATCGTCTGCGACCGGGTCAGCTCCTCGGCCGACACCACCGACCCGGAGGACGAGCTGGTCCGGCGCTACCAGCGGATCGTCCGCCCCTACGCCAACCGGATCTACGCCGGCCTGTCGGTGATCGTGGCCCTGATCGCGGCGGCCGGGACGATCGGGGAGTGGCAGAACTGGCTGCTCTTCACCCACGGCCAGAGCTTCGGGATCAAGGACCCCCAGTTCGGGATGGACGCCGGCTTCTACGTCTTCAAGCTGCCGTTCCTCGAGTTCCTCGTGAACTGGCTGATCGTGTCGCTGATCGTGATCCTGGTGTTCACCGCGGTCTTCCACTATCTGAACGGCGGGATCCGGACCCAGCGGGCCCGGCCGCGGGTCCGCCCGGTGGTGAAGGCCCACCTCTCGGTGCTGCTCGCGCTCATCGCCCTGGCCAAGGCGGCCGGGTACGTGCTGGCCAAGTACCAGCTGGTCACCTCGACCAACGGGTTCACCGAGGGGGCGGGCTACACCGACGTCCACGCCCGGCTCCCGGCCTTAGAGCTCCTCTTCTGGATCTCGCTCGCAGCGGCCGCCGTGCTCGTGTGGAACATCCGCCGCCAGGGCTGGACCCTGCCGATCCTGGCCGTCGGCCTGTGGGCCTTCGTGGCCCTCGTGATCGGGGTCATCTACCCGGCGATCGCCCAGGCGATCGTGAACCCCTCCCAGAACTCGAGGGAGGCGCCCTACATCGCCCGCAACATCAAGGCGACCCGCTACGCCTACAACCTCACGTCGAGCAACGTGACCACCTCGTCGTACCCGGCCAACACCACCCTCACCCCGGCCCAGGTCATCGAGAACAGCCCGACGTTCGACAACATCAGGCTCTGGGACCCGAACCCCCAGATCTCGCTCCCGACCATCAACAAGCTCCAGTACGCGCACGGCTACTACACGTTTAACGGGCTGGCGGTGGACCGCTACAAGATCGCCGGACAGCTCCAGCCGGTGCTGGTCGGCGTGCGCCAGGTCAACCAGTCGGGCATCGCCTCACCGACCTGGGTGAACACCCACCTCCAGTACACCCACGGCGAGGGCATGGTGATCGCCCAGGCCAACAAGGCCACCGCCAAGGGCGACCCCACCTTCGCCGTGCAGAACGTGCCACCCTCCTCGGTCAAGGGCGCCCCCAAGGTCACCCAGCCCGACGTCTACTTCGGCATCGCCTATCCGGGCTACGTGGTGGCGAACACCAAGGAGGACGAGATCGGGACCGGCAATCCCCACTACACCGGGAACGGCGGCGTCCAGCTCTCCTCGTTCCTCCGCCGGGCCGCCTTCGCCATCCGGCTCGGGGATTTCAACCTGCTCATCTCGGGACAGGTCACCCAGCAGTCCCGGATCATGTTCGTGCGCGACATCCAGCAGATGGCCCAGAAGGCGGCCCCGTTCCTCAGCTGGGACGCCGACCCCTACCCGGTGCTGGTCGGCGGCCAGATCGAGTGGGTGCTCGACGGCTACACGACCACCGCGAACTACCCCTATTCGGAGAACGCGAGCTCGGTGCTCGTGCCCCAGGGGAGCGGGCTGCCCGGCAGCTACAACTTCGTCCGCAACTCGGTGAAGCTGGTCGTCAACGCCTACTCGGGCTCCATGACCTTCTACGCGATGGACAACGACCCGGTGCTGCGCACCTACGAGGCGGCCTTCCCGGGTATGTTCACCCCGGCCTCGGGCATGCCCCACGACCTGCGGGCGCACCTGCGCTATCCCGAGGACATGTTCAGCGTCCAGGCCGCCCTCTTCGGCCGCTACCACCTGTCCTCGCCGAACAACTTCTACAACGCCAACGGCGCCTGGACCCTCTCGCCGAGCGCGGGGGCCGGCTCCTCCACCCAGGCCCTCCAGGTCACGCTCACCACCAACCCGCAGGGCCAGACCATCAGCGGCTCGATCGCCCCGATGTCCCCCCTCTACCAGGTGCTCCAGGAGCCCGGCACCAAGGGGCAGAGCTTCACCATCTCTGACGCGTACGTCCCCTTCACCACCGGGACGACCAGCCAGAACCTCTCGGCGTTCGTCATGGGCACCTACAGCGTCGGCACCGGCGGGAAGCTGCACGTGTATGTGACCCCGGGCGGCCAGACGGTCGGGCCGGCCCTGGCCGAGTCCGAGATCCAGCAGAACGCGACCGTCTCCCAGGCCATCACCCTCCTCGACCAGCACGGCTCGAGCGTGCTGCTCGGCAACATCCTGATGCTGCCCGTGGGCAACGCGGTGCTCTATGTGCGCCCGCTCTACGTCGAGTCGAGCGGCAACCCCCAGCCCGAGCTCACCGACGTGATCTCGGTGCTCGGCCAGAACGTCCAGATCCAGCCGACGGTGCAGCAGTCGCTCCAGCAGCTCCTCCAGGTCCCCATCGTCGGGCAGGGCGGGAACTCGGGCTCCTCCAGCCTGGCCTCGGCGACCGCCCAGGCGCTGAACCAGTACCTCCAGCAGGCCCAGACC
>Ga0116217_10001761_pt1 | contig 20475 bp, 19 predicted proteins | sample Sb_taG_6_FD_89697 | JGI IMG/M metagenome (GOLD analysis project Ga0116217, IMG submission 89697) | Peat soil microbial communities from Weissenstadt, Germany - Sb_50d_4_PS metaG | ecosystem: Environmental > Terrestrial > Soil > Wetlands > Peat | place: Germany: Weissenstadt | collected 2010-09-21 | reverse complement strand
CGTCCACCGCACCGCACGCCACTGGCACGTCGCTGACGTGTCAACGACGCCAACGACAACATACCTAAAGGAAAGAGATGGAACAACTTCAGATAAACGTCGCCGACCGCAAGGGCCGGCGGTTCTACGCGATCGTGATCGCGCGGTGCGAGCGCGAGCTCGAGGTCGAGCCGATCGACCGCCGCGTCACCTACCGCCGGGTGAAGGCGCGCGAGGTGCTCGGCATCTGGCGCAAGAGCCGCGCCACAAGCGCGCGCAACGTCGAGGGCGATCAGGCCGGCGGCATGAGCCAGCAGGCAAACGGCAACGGCCGTGCCGGCGAATCGGTCGCCCGGCTCGTGGTCGTCCGGGTCGAGGACACGATCGAGCCGGAGCTGGCCGGACACACAGGCGGGAGCTACGAGAGCCCGCCCCAGACGCACGAGCAAGCGACGGCGCTCGTGCGGCTGCTGCTCGGCCGCGCGGCTGCAGACAGGGATGGCGAGCGGCAATGGACGGCATCGATCGCCGGCGGACGGCGCGTGGTCACGCTGACCGAGGAGAGGAAGCGGTGAGCGAGCAGCCGGTCACGATCCGCGAGCACATCCAGGCGGGACTGCTCGCCGCCGGACCGGTCGGGCTGACCATGGCCGCGCTCGCCGAGGCGATCGTCGGGCCGTGGAGCCCGCGGGAAGTGCAGGACACGGTGCGGCGGCTGTGGGAGGTGGGGGAGCTCGCCCGCCGCCAGGACGGGACCTTCGTACTGCGCGAGCGGACCGCGAGGGAGACAAGGCAGGCCGACCGCGAGCTCGACGAGGCGGTCAAGCGGGTCGCGGAGCGCGCGCGGCGAGCGAGCCACCAGACCGAGGTCCGAGTGCGCAAGGTCGACCCGGCGCTGCTGCGCGCGTTCTGCCCGACGTGCCACACGCAGGTGATGCCCCGGCTGGACGGCCGCTGCCCGGCGTGCGGTACGCAGACGGGTGCGAACCTCGAGGCACCCGAGCCGGCGTCTCGCGCCCCGCGGACTCGAAAGCCGCTGCGCAAGGGCCAGGCCGGATGGGGGCCGCTGTGCCCGCGCTGCGGCGGACCGAAGGGCGTCCAGGCCCACATGTGCAGCAGCTGTCGGAAGGCGCAGCGCGGCGGCTACAACCGCGGCCGAGCAGGCGGTGGAGGCCGACCCGTCCACGTCACCGAGGAGCTCCTGGCGGAAGCGCGGCGGATGTACGCGAGCGGGCTCAGCCTCCGCCAGGTGGCGGCCGAGCTGCACCCGCGCACCGGTTACAAGACCGCGGCGTCGTGCGCCGAGGCGCTGTACGGACACTTCAAACGCCGCGGCTGGAACCTACGGCCGCAGCGCGAGGTGACCGCGGCGCGCAACTACAAGCACGGGCGCAAGCCACGCACCTAGACGCGCGAGCAGCAGAACGCCTACCGCCGCTGGCTGGCCGATCAACGCGGCTGGCAGGCGGTGCAGGGACCCGGGCGGCCGCTGTGCAAGGGCGTCAAGCAGAACCCGCCCGGGAAGGGCAGGCCCTGCCGGCGTCATGCGCTGGCCGATTCCGAGTACTGCTACGCACACGACCCGCACCGCGCGCTGGAGCGTCGAGCGGCTACTGCGCGGATGAGAACTCGCGTCGGAAGTGACGCGACAGCGGCACTCGCGCTAGCAGCTTGAGCTCACGCTGCTCGGTTTTAGGACGGGACTCGTCTAGCTCGCGGGATGCCAGCCCTGCCCGCTGCACTTGATCTGTCCCTCCGAGGCGAGTCCCGGGAGCACGCGGTACAGGTAATTGGGCTGGATCTTCATCGCCTTGGCGATCTGCGGAATCGTGATGCCGGGCCGCTGACGAACCAGCTCCAACGCTTGGGCCGCGCGCGAGTTCCGATCGACGCGGGTGGACCGGGTACGCGATGGCGTGCTGGTGCGTCGTGCGGTGCGGGTGCGGCTCGCCTGCGCACGGGCGCCGTGCGCGCGGTTGGCGCGTGCACGCGTGGTGCGCGCCCCGGTGGCCCGAGCGGCACTGCCACGGGGCCGGCCGGGACGACGACGTCCGCCGGTCAGGGCAGACCGCGCTGCCTCAAGGCGCGATACCTCATCGCGCAGCTGACGAAGTTGCTCGTCGATGTCCTTCACGGTGTTGTCAACAAATTCAGGCACTGCTTCTCCTTGGCTGGATGCAAAGTAGTGAATGACGATACAACGTCGTTCTTTTCGTCAAGCCAACCATTACACGTTGCACGGCCGCTTGCGGCAGCTACGAGTAAGACTCGCGTAAAGCAAACGCGAACCGCGAGTCGACGACGGCTGTACCGAAGCGCGCGCTGAAGTCGTAGCGACTGCGCGCTCATCCTTACCCACACGTACTCACCATAGGAGGTGATGCGATGCCATTCCCGGAACCGGGCGGCCGCGAGGACGCGGCGCCCGGGCCGGATCGCCTGCTCGCGGACCTGACTCCCGAACAGGCACAGGCTGTAACTCACAGCAGCGGTCCCTTGCTGCTGCTCGCCGGCCCGGGTGCCGGCAAGACAAAGACGCTGACACACCGAGCTGGGTATCTCCTCGTTACCGGGCGCGCGCTGCCGTGGGAGATCCTCGCAGTCACCTTCAGTGTCCGCGCCACCGGAGAGCTGCGGCTCAGGCTCGCGGACCTGCTCGGCGAGACGGTCGCACGCGCGGTGACCGCGGCGACGTTTCACTCCGTGTGCGCGAGGCTGCTGCGCGAGCACGCATCGGTGTTCGGCCGCAGCGAGCGCTACACCATCTATGACCAGGGCGATACGCGACGCGTGGTCGACTGGCTGCTCTCCGACGGCGAGCGCGGTCAGATCCAGCGGGCGCTGCGGGACTGCGGGCAGCCGGCGAGCGTCGAGGTGCTGGCCGAGATCTCGCGCGCGAAGAACCTGCTCCTCACGCCGGAGAGCTACGAGCGGTCGGCGACGGCCCATCCGGCGGGTCCGCTGATCGCGGCGGTGTGGCGGGAGAGCGAGGCGGAGCTCCAACGTTCGAATGCGATGGACTTCGATGACCTGCTCGTGTTCGCGGTGCGGCTGCTCGCCGAGCACCCGCAGCGGCTCACCTGGCTTCGCCAGCGCTGGCGCTGGATCCTGGTCGACGAGTTCCAGGACACCAGCCACGCCCAGGCGACCCTGGTCGACCTGCTCGCGGGACCGGACGGGAACCTGTGCGTCGTCGGAGACGACGACCAGCTGATCCACGGCTGGCGCCACGCCGACCCTGCGCACATCCTCGCCTTTGGCGACCGTCACCCCGGTCATACGGAGATCGTGTTGGGGCGCAACTTCCGTTCGCTGGCGGAGATCCTCGAGGCGGCGGTCCGATGCGTTCAGCACAACGAGCACCGCGCGCCCAAGGCGCTGATCGCGATGCGCGGCACAGGCGGGCAGATCCGCGTCGTCGGACTGGGCAACGAGTACCAGGAGGCGCACTGGGTGGCGGGGCAGATCGCTGACGCGCTCGCCGCCGGCACGCCGCCAGCGGAGATCCTCGCGCTGGCCCGGACGGGCTACGCGACCGAGCCGCTCCAGCACGCGCTGGCGCACCACGGGATCCCGCACCGGGTGCTCGGATCGCTCGGGCTGTACGAGCGGACCGAGGTGCGCGACGCACTCGCCTACCTCACGCTGCTGCAGAACCCGCGCGACGCGCAGGCGCTGCGCCGGGCGATCGGCTCGCCCCGTCGCGGCATCGGGCCGGCAACGGTCACGCGCCTGATCACCTGGGCGCGGGACGGGCACGACGGCGACCTGATCGCGGCCGCGGCGCACGCCGCCGAGCTGGATCGCGTGCCGAGTGAGGCGGCGCGGCAGCGGCTTGTGGAGTTCGGTGTCCGGCTATCGCACGTGCGCTGCGAGCTCGATGCGGGACGATCGCTCGGGCACGTGGTGATCGCGACGGTCACTCTGCCGGGCGGCCTGGTTCGCCACTACGAGCATCAGCGCGACCACTCGCCGAACCACGAGCGGCGCGCCGATGCCGAGCGGGTCCTCGAGGACCTCCGCTCACTGTGCCGCACCGCCCAGTCCTACGCGGAAGAGCACGAGGACGCCACCCTCACGGGCTTCCTCGACCACGCCGCCGGCCTACACGCCCAGGAGGTCGACGCGGCCGCTGATCACCGGATCACGGTGAGCACGATCCACCGCGCCAAAGGGGCCGAGGCCCAGCTGGTGGTGCTGCTCGCGTGCGAGGAGCAGCTGCTGCCGTCGTGGCGGTCGCTGTCCTCGCCCGATCCGGGGCGACTCGAGGAGGAGCGCCGCCTCTTCTACGTCGCCGCCACCCGCGCCAAGGACCGGCTGCTGATCACGCACGTCGCCGAGCGCGGCCGGCGGCCCACCGGCGGCCCCTCGCGATTCATCGCCGAGGCCGGACTCGTCTCGGGCACGCAGCCGCTGGCCGCCTGAACGAGGGCCAAGAGCAGCCGGCTGGTCGGCTCGGCGCAACTCGGCGCGCCTGCGCACGGGCGCGCCATCCGCAACCGCAACCACAACCACAGGAGATTCACCATGCAGAACACCAGTCGCAGCGTCGAGCTGCCCGCCCGCACCCACGCGGAGGCCGGAGCGCTCTTCCGCCGTCCGTTCGCCCCTGGCGCGATCGGCTTCCGGGCGATGAGCAAAGTCCCGTACAACGGCGACCCGTTCGGCGGCGCCCAGGTCGCCGCCTACATCGGCGCCCAGTCCGTGCTGCAGCGCCTCAACGCGGTGGTGCCGGGACGCTGGCGCCAGGAGTTCCGGCTGTTGGAGTCGCGGCCTGAGGCCAAGAAGCTGTACATGGCCTGCCGGCTGATCGTCACCCTGCCGATCTCACCGGACGGGCCTGACGTCGAGGCCGTGTACGAGGACGTCGGCGAGATGGACGCCGGCTCGCGCGCCGGCCTCAAGGCGCTCTACTCGGACGCGCGCAAGCGCGCCGGGGTGGCCGCCGGGATCGGCGCCTACCTGTACACCTCGCTCGCGCCGGTCGTGCTGCCGATCGGGCCGAAGGACCGCCAGGTCCAGCCGATCCGCCGCACCGGCAAGCCCGACACGCTTACCCTCTCGCCGGCGACCGAGCAGTGGCTTCGCCACGGCTACGAGCAGCGGATGAGCACCGAGGCAGTCAGGCGCGACCTCGGCGAGATCCTCGCCCACGGCGAGCCCGACCGCGGCATGGGCCAGGGTGAGGCCGCCGAGCAGCCGGACGCCCAGGCCTTCTGGGACGGCGAAGCTTCACCGGGCGCGCCTGAGCGGCCGCAAGAAGCCGGCCAGTACCGCGGCGCGGACTCGGCGGTCGACACCTCGGCGCAGGGAAACGGCGTCGTCGTCGTGGACTTCGGGGGCCTCGGACCCGACGCCGCCTGACCCATGGCGCAGCTCACGGCGGCCGGCGCGGAGCGATCCGCGCCGGCCGCAGCACCCACCGCGGCCGACCTGGCCGCACGCATCCCACTGCCGGTGCGGCTGCCCGAGCGCCACGACGGCGAGCCGCTCCGCCACCTCTCACCGTCGTCCTACTCGCTGTGGGTCAGCTGTCCCGAGGCATGGCGCCGGCGCTACATCAAGGGCGAGATGCCGCCGCCGTCCGGCTCGATGTTCCTGGGCAGCCGCGTCGACGATGCGCTCTCGGCCTACCACCGGCGGATCCTCGAGCACGGCGACCGGCTCGCGCTCGACCAGGTGCTCGACCTCTACCGCGAGCAATGGCATGTCGAGCTCGACGCCGAGCGCGAGAAGCAGGGCATCGACTGGCACGAAGACCTGACCGAACAAGCCGCGTTCAACCTCGGGCGGCAGGCCGTCGAGCTCGCGATGGCCGAGCTCGTCCCGCACCTCGGGGATCCGATCGACGTGCAGCGCCGCCTCGAGTTCACGCTGGCGCCCAGCGTCGAATGGACCGTCCTCTGCTACCTCGACCTCGAGACGCTCAAGGAACAACCGGGCGGGGAGCCGATACGGGCGGTCGTCGACTTCAAGGTCAAGGGCATCCCGATCGGCCAGGACCAGGCCGACGCCGACCCCCAGGCCGGGCTGTACCTCGCCGGGCGCTGGCTCGAGGGCCGGCCGGCGAAGGGATTGCTGTTCGCGCAGATCGCGAAGCCCGGCAAGCGACGCAAGCAGATGAGCGCGTCGCTCATCGGGACCACACGCACCGCCGGCCAGCTCCGCGGAGTCCTCGCGCGGGTGGCCCTGGCGGCCAGCCAGATCGCCGCCGCCTACGAGCGCTACGGCCCCGACTGCCCCTGGGGGTTCGCCGAGCCCACGAGCTGGAAGTGCAGCCCGCGCTACTGCCAAGCGTGGAGGAGCTGCCCGGGCGGCCGAGGGCTCTGACACGCACGCGACCAGAGGATCGAAGGACCACCGATGACCGACTGGCTCGGAGACGAGCACGACGAGCTCGCGGTAGACCAGCGCTGGCCCCTGGCACCGACGCACCTGCTGCCCCGCGAGCGGTGGCTGTGGTGGGAGCAGCTGTGGTCGGACGTGTGCGCGCTCCGCGTGCGGTTCCGCCTAGCTGTCCGCTCGGGCTGGTGGGAGGACCAGGTGCAGCTGGAGGCGCTGGCCGCGCTGGCCGCCTGGCTCGAGCGCTACGACTCGGGCGAGTGGGATGACCCGCTGGGGAAGCTCCAGCTGCTCTACGACCTCGAGCGGGTGGCCGCGCTGCTGCGCGACGGAGGCGAGCCGTTCCACCCCGACCGCGACCGGCTGGCGTTCGCGCGATTCCTGATCGACGGCGGCTGCCAGCCGCCGCCGAGCGCGCAGACGCCCCACCGGCCTCGCCAATGCTGAATCACCGCCGAACAGGAGAACCATGACCAACACACCTGCGCCGCTCGTGACGAGCGGCGCGCGCCGCCGCTGCGGCTAGCGGCAGCCCGGCGGCGCGTACTTCGCCGTACCGCTCGGGCCGGGCGGGCGGCCGATCGAGGAGTTCCTGATCGACCCGCCGGTCGTGATCGACGACCCGGGGCGGCTCGGCCTCGCCTCGGTCGGCGTCACGCTGATCGAGCGCGACGGCGTAACCCACGTAATCGACATCGTCGGCCGCGAGCACTACCTGACCGTTGCCTCGTTCATCGACGAAGCCCGGCGCCTGGGAATCTCGCGCCGGGCGCCACGCACGATCGACTTCGGGCGGATCACGCCGGCGAGCCGTCTGCTGCTGGCGCATCCGCATGCCGACATCGCCAACGCCCCCGAGTTCCCGTGCGAGGAGCGCTGCCCCTGCCACGTTGCGGAGCACCTGATGTCCGGGTTCGGCGACATGTGCGCCCGCCTGTGGTGGACCGAGCCACTCGAGGCGGCCCGTCACCGGCTCGCGCTGTTCGCCTCGTTCGCGATACCGCAGATCGAGGTCGTCAAGGACGACACGGGCGGCAGTCACGTGAGCACCACCGAGCAGGCGTCGCGAGCCGGCGTGCCGGTGGTGGAGGTGGAGAGATGAGCGGCCAGCTGGCCCTGCTGCCCACCGCGGCGCCGAAGGTACGCCGCGAGACGCTGCCGCTCGAGTTGATCGACGGGTTCGAGGACGCCGCGCCGAGCGCCAAGCTACGCGAGCTGATCCGCGACCTCGGCCTCCTGCAGCCGGTCGTTGTAGTGGCCGCCCAGTGCGGGCGCTACCGCGTCGTCGAGGGACGAAGGCGGTGCAAGGCCATCGCCCAGCTCACCGATACCGACGAGGTGCGGGTGGCGCCGACCGTCGACGCGCTGATCGTCGAGGGTCGGCAGACGGGCCGCGGCGAGGTGTGCGGCGGGCTGACGCTCGCGCTGCACGCCAGTCGCAGCGCGTCACCGGCCAGCGAGCTACAGGCGATCGAGGCCATCCTCGAGACCGGGGGCGCCGACAGCGAACCGGCCACGGTGAAGGAGATCGCCGCGCAGACCGGCATGAGCGTCCAGACCGTCCGCCGCCGTCTGCGGCTACGGTCGCTGACGCCGGCGCTGCGCGCGGCGTTCGACGGGGGCACGATCACGGCGAGTCTCGCGGAGGCCGCCGCGCGCCTGCCCGACGCATGCCAGCGAGAGCTCGGAGCCCAGCTCGAGGGGGGGAACCGGCTGAGCGTTGCCGACGTACGCGACGTCGCCCGGAATAGGACCGCCGCCGCCACCGGCGAGCTGCCGGGCGGCCTGTTCGCCGAGGCCGAGGTCGCCTGGCAGGTGACGGTTCGCGGTCACCTGACCGCGGCGCTCTGCGCCATCCCCGTCGAGGGCGGTTACGACGAGCTCGGGCGGGCGACGCGTGACGCGCTCGCCCAGCTCGAAAGGGTCGACGCGGAGGACGAGACGTAGGGGCCGGCGAAACCGTTCGCTGTACCTCAAGCCTGAGAGCGCGATGAGCCAGCCCAGCTTCAGCGCCCGCTACACCGCCGCGATGGCCGAGTGTGGCGGGCGCTGTCCGATCGAGGCCGGCGTCCTCGGACGGCTCGCCGACCACGAGTGCGGCCATGGCCGACTCCCCTACGACCGGACCGCGCCGTGCGGGTGCTGGCCTCAGGAGGGCGCGGTCCTGGTCGCGCTGTCGCGCCCGGTCGAGCGGCCGCTGGCGGGGCCCCGCGCCGCGTGAACAACCCCCGCACCCGACATTGTCAACGTGACGAAGGAGATTCAGATCATGCGCGACATCGCAACCGCGACCCTGACTGGCAACGTGACCCGCGAGGTCGAGCTGCGGCCGCTGCCCTTGGGCAACGCTGTGGCACGGCTGCGCGTGGCCAGCGGGACTCGTCGGCGCAGCGGAGAGCAGTGGGTCGAGCGAACGAACTACTTCACAGTCGAGGTCTACGGCCCACAGGCAGCCCTCTGTGCCGAGCGCCTGGGCAAAGGCTCGCGCGTCGTGGTTGACGGCGAACTCGACTGGCGGGAGTGGACCGACCAGGAGCAGAACCGGCGCGAGGCTGTCGTGCTCAGGGCCCGTCAGATCCTGTTCGAGCGCACGGTCTCGACCCCGTCGCGAGAGAGTGAGCCCGGCAAAGGCGATGGGTCGCCGGATGGCGAGTCCGTTGCCTCAGCCGCGGCGGCTTCGCCGGCAGGCACGGACGACGTGCCGTTCTGATCCTGCACCCAAGCGGCTCGCCCGACCGTTCACGGACGGGCGAGCCGCAAGCCCGCCGGTTCCAGGTGGGTTTCTTTTTTTGCGCTGATGGTCGATCCAGCACGTGCGGTAGAGATGGCCAGGAAGGCCGCCCTGGGCTTGGCGAGGAGGAGGAGGAGGAGGTAGGCGGCCGACTGCAACGAGATACCTGCAATGCGCGGACACGAAGGTTCACGGCCGTGCCGAAGATCGGCAGACATTTCACGCTGCGACGAGCCGTCGCGATCAGTGCTGTTCTTGCGCATCGGAGACCGTTAGACAGCTCGCTGATCGGGTACCTGTCCCAGCGGACCGGGTGTAGGAATTGAGTGGATCCCGTCAGCATCGTCGCTGGTTGCTGCGCCGGCATCGACCGGCGCGGCGAGCTGTCCGGCTGCGGCATTCGCGCTGGGCTGGTCATGCCATGCCTGCTGACGGCACATCAGCAGCGTTGCGTTGGGAGGAGGCTCCCGCGAGCCCACGAACGCCGCCCGAGATCGGAAGATCCGACGGGGTTCCCAACGTCATCTACCAGGCCACTGGGCATCGCTGGTCGCTCTGGCGGCCGTGCGAAGCATGCGGCGGCACCAAGCTGCCGCTACGCGATCGCGCCGACTTCGACCGCTCGAACCGGGTTCACGGGTGCCACCTGGCTGAGATCGGTGATCAACCGTGCCCTGGTTGCGAGACGCGTCGACGGCGGCTCGAGCTCGCGGGAGCCGACCCCGCGGTGTGGTATGACGCGTCGCTCGGCGACTGGGTGGTGCGCGTGCCGTGTGGCGCTCTTTGCGATAGTGCGCTCCTGCCGCTTGAGATCCGGTGGTTCGACGCCGCCTGGGCTGAGGTGTACCGAGCTGCGAGCGACATCGTCTATGCCCACGACGCGTTCGAGACCGCGACGAGGACAACGGGCCGAGAAGTCGGGCGAGACGGCGGGGTTGACGGGGCCTCGTGAGAGCCCCCGGTTCGCCGTGTCGGCGCCAAGGGGTGGAGCGGCTGATGTCTATACCCCTCTGCCCAGATGGGCGTAACGCGACGGACATCTAGCGCTCGCTTTGGGACGGGTCGACCATCGGCCCGGGCGTCTGGCTTATCGGTGGATCCGCGCTAAGTCGAGCCCCGACTGATTGCTGAGCTGAGCGAGCGCTACGACGTCCAGCGGATGGCGGCGCTGCGGGGTGAGGAAGCGGCGAGGCGAAGGTCGTGGCCGTTGTCGGGCATGGGATCAGTTCATTTCGGTGGCGGAGGGCGTTGGACGCCTCAGGGACGGAGGAGAAACTCGCGCAGCCGGGTGACCGCGCGTCACGCACTCTGCGTAATCGGCAGGGTGCGCGGGCACGCCGCCGCCGGTGCACGACCTACCGTTGCGGCTCCAAAGCCTCTGGAAGCGCGCGAATCTCCACCAGCTGCGACGCCATCGCCTCGAGCTGGTCGAGTTCGGCGATTGCGGTCGCCCGCTCGCGCTCCAGCATCGCAGCGATCCGTCGCGAGCGATCGCGACTCCAGCAACGCTGCTGGACGGCGGCGTAGAGGGCGCGAATCATGGGTTACCTCACGCTGCGCGAGGCCTGAGCCAGCTGCGTGCGCCATCTCGCCAGCTGCGCCCGCTGGCACGAAGCGCAGGTACCGACATGCCGGGCGTGCCCGCACGGCTTCCCGAAGCCGGACGCGCATTCATGCCGCTGGCTGCGAACGAACCCGGTGTCAACCGTCTGCGCGATGCTCATCTCCATCTCTCCAATCCCTCATTCGATGACACGGCAAGTATTCGTCTTCGCGAGACGCGCTGGTAGACCCCTTTGCCAGGGGTGGACCGGGAGGAAATCCCGTAAACGCGCGGTATGGCAAACCCCCAGTTCGCAACCGGGCGCGTCGTCGGTCGTCATTCACAGCACACAATCGGGACGACGATTAGAAAGGCCTGGGACGGGGGCTTGTCGAGGCGACGATCGAGCGTGCCCACCAGGAAGGCTTCACCCGTTTGGTGACAGACGTGCTCCCGTCGAACCGTCGCATGCGACACCTTGCTCGCGTCTACGACCTGGTCGTCACGGACCTATCAGCTGCTGGAGTGTCGACATCTCGACGAACAGCTCGCCGGGGTTGAAGACGGCGCGTCCACGCGGCACCCTTGCGTCCTCTGCCACGCGCCCGTCAGGTCGCCAGGTCCTTGCGTCTGCCTCGAGGCTCCCTCGAGGTACGGCACGACCGGAAGCCGGTCAGCGCGATCGGCCTCGCGTCATGAAGACCCAACGGCGGCGAGGCGCACGACCGATCGATTAGGCTGCGGTCGTGGGGGCGCTGGCGAGGCGCCACCCCCTGGGAAACGACTCGCTCAGCCGGCACCGGTGGAGGACAACGACATAGGCTATGTGTGGTTCCTCGAGAGCCTGGATGCCGTCCACAGGGCGATCCAGGGCTCGAGCGACCTCGGGGAGGCGCTGAACGCGGCTCTGGCGGTGCTGGTCGACGTGTTCCGGTGCGACCGCGCGTGGCTGCTCGAAGCGCATGGCGAGAACTGGACGCCGGTCATGGAGCGGACGCGCCCCGAGTATCCGGGCGGCCTCGAGCTCGGCGTCAAGCTGCCGCTCACGGCGGGAACGGCCAGACGGCACCGACGGGTGCTCGAGTCCGACTCGGCCGTGCAGCTGAACGTGAAGGAGGTCGCCTCCGTAGTCGTTCCGGAGGGCGTGGCGCCGCCTCTGGCGATCCTCGCCATGGCGATCAACCCCAAGGTCGGTCGCCCCTGGATCCTCGGCCTTCACCAGTGCTCCCACGCGAGACGCTGGAACACGGAGGAAAAGCGCCTGTTCGTCGAGATCGGTCACCGGCTCGCGGACGCGCTGGGGCTATTGCTCGCCTACCGGGACGCTCGCGAGAGCGAGCAAAAGCTCGCGCAAGCACAGCGCGTCGCCCGGCTCGGCTACTGGGAGCGCAACGTAGAGACGTTCGAGGTCAACTACTCGGAGGAGACCTACCGGATCTTCGGCCTATCCGCCGAGTTGCACAAATTGGAACCAGCACGATTGGCGGAGCGCCTGCACCCGGAGGATCGCCACATCATGCTCGGCGCGTACGAGCAGGCGATCGCCGGAGGTCCCCGCTACGAGGTCGACTATCGCGTGCTGCTCCCCGATGGTGTCGTGCGCTATGTGCATAGCGAGGCCGACGTGACCTGGGGCGCCGATGGCCGGCCGCTACGGATGTTCGGTACGATGCAGGACATCACCGCGCGGACGGAGCTGACGCGGGAACAGGAGGCGTTGCGCCGCGTCGCAACGCTCGTCGCGCGCAGCGTGGCTCCCCAGCAACTGCTCGCGGCCGTAGCCGAAGAGGCCGGCAAGGTCCTCCCGAGCGCCGAGATGTCGATCATCGGGCGCTACACGGCTGAGCATGCGATCGAGTTCGTTGGCGGCTGGGGCCGGAGGGGCGAGCCGGCCTGGGTCGGGCAGAGCGCGACCCTCGGCGGTCACAACGTCTCCACGCTCGTGTACGAGACGAGGGAGCCGGCACGCGTCGACCGTCTCGAAGACGAGCCCGCCCCGGTCACTGCGATCGCGCGCGACAGCCGCGCGCGCTCTTCGGCCGGCGCGCCGATCGAGGTGGAAGGCCGGCTCTGGGGCGTCATCATCGTCGCGTCGAGCCGCGACGAGGGTCTTCCCGCCAGGATCGAGCGTCGACTCGCGGCTTTCACCGAACTGGTTGCGACTGCGATCGCGAACACGCAGGCGCGGGAGGAGCTCGCAGCGTCGCGCGCTCGGCTCGTCGCGGCCGCCGACGAAACCCGCCGACGAATCGTCCGTGACCTGCACGACGGCGCGCAAAACCGGCTTGTGCAAACCATCATGACCCTCAACCTGGCCCAACATGCCCAGGACAGAGGCGATGGCGAGACGGCGCGGACGCTGTTCGACGAGGCGCTCGGCCACGCCGAGCAAGCCAACATCGAGCTGCGCGATCTCGCGCAGGGCATCCTTCCGAGCGTCCTGGCTCGAGGTGGTCTGGCCGCAAGCGTCGAGGAGCTGGTCGAGCGGTTGCGGCTAACCGTCAGCATCGACGTAATCCCAGATCGGTTCCGCCCGGAGATCGAGGCCAACGCCTACTTCGTCGTCGCCGAAGCGCTGACCAACCTGGCCAAGCACTCTCGCGCTCGAAGCGCGATGGTCGCCGGATGGGTCGAGGGCAATCAGCTGCACGTGGACGTAAGCGACGATGGCGTCGGCGGCGCCCGGCCAGAGGGAGGCGGTCTGCGCGGCCTCGCCGATCGTGTCGCCGCCGCGGGGGGCAGCATGAGGATCGATAGTCCTTCGGGTGGCGGCACGCGCATCACAGCGACGCTACCGCTGGAGCAGTAGTGGCCGCGGCGCGTGGGGATTGCCTTGTTCGGAGGGCGGAGTAGGATCGCTGCCGGGTCGCGCTGCGTTCCGCAGCGCCGACGTCGGAAAGATGACAAATGCGACGGGGCGCAGAACGATGGGGTTTTGTACCGGGATGGGCGGTTGTTGGCGTCCTGACCGGATGCATCGCTCTCGCCGGGTGCGGATCCGCGGCCATGAGTCGGGCCGGGCCGCGCGAGACCACATGTGGCGGAACGCTGAGCGGCGTCTCCTACATCACGGCTTGGTTTCACGCCAGCGCCAGCGTCGACGCCGAATGGCAGACGATGGTCCAACAGGTGGCGGAGTTCAATCGCTCCCAACGCCATGTGCGGGTGAAGCTGATCACCCTCCCAGAGGGTGACTACGACCAACAGGTGGCATCCGCGGCCGCCACTGGGAACCTCCCCGATGTGCTCGATTTCGATGGACCGAATCTCTACAACTACGCCTGGGCTGGAGATCTCAAGCCGCTCAATTCCTGTCTGACCGCGCGCCAGCGCGCCGACCTGCTCCCGTCGATCCGCCAGCAAGGGACGTACGACGGCCAGATGTGGGGGGTAGGCACGTTCGATTCCGGGCTGGGGCTGTACGTGAGGAAATCGATCCTTCGTAAGGCCGGAATCTCCATTCCGACCAGCCCTTCCGAAGCATGGACCGCCACCCAGTTCACTCGGATCCTCGCGCGCCTGCGGGGCATGGGCTACCGCCAGCCCCTCGACCTTCAGATCAGCTACGACACGGAAGCGCCCGAGTGGTACACGTACGGCTTCGCGCCCGCGGTCTGGTCAGCCGGGGGCGATCTGATCGACCGTCAGGGCTACCGCCGGGTTGACGGATTCCTTAACGGCGCACCCGCAATGCGAGCGCTCACGATCATTCAGAGCTGGGCCAAGGCCGGCTACATCAATCCCAACCGCGATGGAATGGCCTTCGAAGAGGGGAAGGCGCCTATCTCCTGGGTCGGGCACTGGCTGTTCGACGCGTACACGAAGGCCTTCCCCGGCGGTGTCCAGATCGTTCCGCTTCCCCGCTTTGGCCCCGACGACGTCACCGATATGGGCTCCTGGCAGTGGGGCATCACCGCCAACGCCACCAACGGCGACGCCGCCTGGCAGTTCATCTCGTTCCTGCTGCGCCCCCGCCAGGTCGTGCAGATGACCCGCGCCGACGGCGCGGTGCCCGGCACGTACAGCGCGATCAGGCTATCCCCGCGGTTCGCCGCCGGCGGCCCGGAGCACCTGTACGTCGAGCAGCTTGAGGACGGGGTGGCCAGGCCGCGCCCTCAGACGGCTGCGTACCCCGCCCTGACCGCCGCGTTCGCCAAGGCCTTCAACGAGATCGTGGTCGGGCTGAAGCCGGTCGAGCCGACACTCGATGCCGCCGCCCGCTCGGTGACCTCTGACCTTATCGCCCATGACTACTACGCGAATACCGGGGGCTGAGCGGTCGGGGCGGGAGCGTTTGCGGCATCTCGCCTCGCCCATAAAGCGGATGCGGGTCGGTACGAAGCTGCTGCTTTTGGCCATGCTTCCGGTGTGCTGCTTCGTCGGGCTGGTTGTCGTGTCGGCCGTATCGGACTACCGGACCGCCAGCCGGTTGAGCAGCTATCGGAGGCAGGCGCGGTTGTCGTTCGTCCTGGCGCCGGTGGCGGTGGATCTCGCGCACGAGCGAAGGGCTGCCGTGCTGTCCCATCTGGAACCGGGCGCGGCGACGGACGCCCAGCTGTCTGCCTCTGAGCGCGCGACCGCACAGGCATTCGAGCAATCCCGCGCACATGCGGCTCGCGTTGCCGCGCCCGTCGACGTCGTAGGCGCCCTCGATGCCGCGCGCCGGCAGCGCCAGGCTCTCGTCCTGCAGCTCGACGCCGGGACACTTGGTCCCGCTCAGGCAATCGCGGGCTACAGCGTCATCACACAGAATGTGCTCAACCTGGTGGCCGCACTCGACGGAGGCGCTCCGTCGCCTGCCTCCGCGCGGGCCGCCGCCGCCTACGAACCGATCCTTCAAGCGATCGAGACTGGGTCGCGCGAGCGCGTGTTTGTGGCCACGCTGCTTGCTCCGCGAGGCCCGCGGCCGCAGCCCACGGCGTCGCCGTGGGCTACGTTGGAGGCGGCCGAGCTGAACGAGTTCCGCCAGAATGCGGCGGGGCCACTGGTCGGCGATCTAGAAGCTGTCCTCTTTAGCCCGGCCGGCGTCGCGGTGCAGCGCTTCCGAGACGAGCTCGCCGCCAATCCTGTCGCGGCCGTACGCGGCATCTCGCTGCCGGAGTGGTTATCGGTTTCCGAGACGAGGATCACCGCGCTGCGGGGACTCGCCACGGCGGCCGGGAGCAGTCTGGTGACCGTGGTGTCGAGCGAAGTCGACAGCGCGCACGCCAAGGCGGTGCGCGACCTCGCATTGTCGCTGGCCCTCCTGGCGGTAGTGACTACCCTGGCGCTGACATTGCGGCGTTCGATCACCGGTCCGCTGCGGGATGTGTCAGCGGCGGCGCGGGGGTTGGCCAGCGGTGAGATCGCGGCCGGGGTGGAGTACGGCAGCAAGGATGAGATCGGGGATGTCGCCGGCGCGTTTCGCGATGTTCACGCCACGGCGGAACGGCTGGTGGACGAGATCCGCGCGGAGAACCGAGCGGTGACGGAGAACCGGCTGGAGCACCGAGCAGACGTGAGCGGCCTCGACGGCGTGTGGGCGCAACTGCTCGGCGGCATGAACGAAACGATGGCTTCTTTCGCCGAGTTGCAGGAGCGGCGCGAGCACGCCGAGCGTGAGAGCGCGCGGACCTTCGAGATGTCGCTCGACCTGATGTGCGTCATCGGATTCGACGGCTACTTCAAGCGCGTCAACCCCGCATTCGAACGGACGCTCGGTTATTCGCGTGAGGAGCTGCTGTCCCGCCGCGGGTTCGATCTCACCCACCCCGACGACCTCGAGCGGTCGAGCGAGATCTTCTCGACGCTGAGCCGGGGTGAGCAGGTCGAGCAGTTCGAGAACCGCAACGTCTGCGCCGACGGCTCGGTCCGCTGGCTGGAGTGGAGCGCCAGAGCAGTCGCCGAAGAAGGACTTGTCTATGCCGTCGCGCGCGACGTCACCGAAAGCCGGCGTGCGGCTGAGGAACAGGCCGCTTTGCGACGGGTGGCTACCCTCGTGGCCCGCGGCGGGGCATCTTCGTCCGTTCTCGGAGTCGTTGCCGAGGAGGCCGGAAGGTTGATGTCGACAGACATCGCGATGATTGCCCGTTACGGGCCGGGGCCGTCCGCGACCGGGGTGGTCGGATGGCGCAGGGACGGTAAGACGATCCCGCTCGGTAGTGAGGTCAAGCTCGGAGGCCGAAACGTTGCATCGGTGGTGTTCCGCAGCGGCCACCCGGCGCGGATAGACAGTTACGGCGCCGATGCAGCGGAGGTAACCCGATGGGTCCAGGGGATCGGGATCCGCTCCTCGGTCGGCGTGCCGATCACCGTTGAGGGTCAGCTGTGGGGAGTCATGACCGTCTCACTCGAGCGCGAGGAGGCGCTGCCGCCGGACACCGAGGACCGGCTTGCGGCCTTCACCGAGCTGGCCGCGACGGCGATCGCGAACGCCGAGGCTCGTGACGAACTCAAGCAAGTCGCCGACGAGCAGTCGGCTCTGCGCCGGGTGGCGACGCTGGTTGCTCGGGGGGTGGCTCCCGAACTCGTGTTCAGCGCCGTCGCCGAGGAGGTCGCAAGCCTTCTCCCGGCGGTCGACCTCGCATTCGTGGGCCGGTACCAAGGCGATGGCTCGATCGAGTTCGTCGGAGGCTGGAGCAGCGTGGGTCCCGCGGACTGGGTCGGCCAAACGGCGACCGTCGGCGGCAACAACGTGACGACCAAGGTCTTCGAGACGGAGCAGCCGGCGCGCGTCGATCACCTGAAAGACGACACCAGCGAGGCGACGGCGATCGGGCTGCGAAGTGGAGCCCGATCCGCAGCCGGCGCTCCGATCGACGTGGAGGGACACCTGTGGGGAGTCATCATCGTCGCATCGCGACACGAGGCGGGACTTCCGGCCGGGATCGAGCACGAGCTCGCCGGCTTCACCGGGCTGGTGGCGACTGCGATCGCCAACACACAGGCTCGCGAGGAGCTGGCAGCTTCCCGTGCTCGTCTGGTTACGGCGGCCGACGACACCCGCCGGCGGATAGTTCGTGACCTGCACGATGGCGCACAGCACGGCCTGGTCCAGACGATCATCACGCTCAACCTGGCTCAGCGAGCACAGGACCGGGAGGACAGCGAGCGAGCGCGGGAGCTCTTCAGCGAGGCGCTGAGCCACGCCGAGCATGCCAACACAGAGCTGCGCGAACTCGCCCAGGGCATCCTTCCGAGCGTCCTCGCTCGGGGCGGTCTAGCCGCAAGCGTCGAGGAGCTGGTCGAGCGGTTGCGGCTGCCGGTCACCATCGATGTGACCCGAGACCGGTTCGGTGCCGAGATCGAGGCCAACGCGTACTTCGTGGTCGCCGAAGCGTTGACCAACCTGGCCAAGCACTCCCAGGCCCGAAGCGCGACCGTCGCCGCATGCGTCGAGGACGGCCGCCTGCACCTGGACGTAAGCGACGATGGAATCGGAGGTGCCCGGCCGGAAGGAGGCGGTCTGCGGGGCCTGGCGGATCGGGTCGCCGCGCTCGGCGGCGAGGTGCGGATCGACAGCCCTTCGGGTGGCGGCACCCGCATCAGTGCGACGCTCCCGCTCGATGAGCAGCCCGCTGCGGAGAGTCGCGGCGAGCGTCTTAGCCGCTAGGTCTCGCGCAGATATGACAGGACCGCGAGTACACGTCGATGCTCGTCCTCGGCGGGAGGCAGCCCGAGCTTCTGGAAGATGTTCGTGATGTGCTTTTCCACTACGGGCTGACTGATCATCAGAGCCTTGCCGATTCCCCGGTTGGATTTACCCTCGGCCATGGCCGCAAGGACCTCGAGCTCTCGCGGACTGAGTCGTTCGATGGGTGTGCTGCGCCGGCGGCGACCAAGCATGCGCGCGACGAGCTCCGGGTCGAGTGCAGACTGCCCATCCGCGACCCGTGCGGCCGCGTCGACGAAGGTCTCGACCTGACCGACACGTTCTTTGAGCAGGTATCCGACTCCGTCAGCACCTTCGGCGATCAGGTCGAGGGCGTAGCGCTCTTCGAAGTACTGAGACAGGATCAGCACGCCGGTCTCAGGCCGCCGCTGACGTATCTCGAGTGCCGCGCGCAGGCCATCGTCGCCATGGCCCGGCGGCATGTTGATATCTGCGATCACCAAGTCAGGGCGGTGGGCGAGGCCCTTGCGCAGGAGGTCCTCGGCGTCACCGGCCTGAGCCACTACATCGAACCCCGCGTCCGTGAGTAGCCGCGCGATGCCCTCGCGCAGGAGAATCTCGTCCTCGGCGACCACTACGCGCCGCGCGGCAGTCATTGCGCCAGCGTATCCGCGCCGTTGCAGTCGTGTCTATTCGGAGGCGAACCACCGCACGAGCGGTGCCCTTGGCAGGTCGCCCTTGTGGACAAAGGCGAGCGCCCCGCTCCGGCGAACTTCCGCGCTCGACCCGACGTTCGGATGCATCGAGGTCAGCACGACACGCGGCTGCCACGGCAGCGCGGTCAATTGGCGGGCGAGCGCGAAGCCGTCGCCGTCGGGCAGCCCCACGTCGACCAGCGCGGCCGAGGGCCTGACCCGCGTCGCCGTTTCTAGGGCACCGGCGATGCTCTCCGCCTCGCCGACCACGACGAAGCCGCAGTCGGAGAGCAGGCGGCCAGCGAGCGCGCGGAACGCCGGGTCGTCGTCGACGATGAGCACAGAATCGCCCACGCCGCAAATGATCGCGCGCGCGGGGGGGCGCTGGGGGAGGGAAAACCCACCCTGTTCGGGCGGATAACCATCCCCGGCGCCGGAGCTTTCCTGCACCGGCTCAGGGCATTCCACCAGGCAGAGCGAGGGCGCACCGGTCTAGCGGGCGGACGCGGCCGGTGTGATCGTTCACACCCATGAACTCCGCAGCCGTCATCGCCCTCCCCCCACATCAGAAGCGGGGATACGACTCGGTCGAGGCGGCCTTCGCCGCCGGGCCGTTACTGCGCTCGGTCGGTATCGACTCCGACGAGGGGCCGGTCCGGCCGCCATGGCGCGGTCCGCAGGCGAAGGTGGCGGTACTCGAGCGCCCTCAAGGCAGGGGCAAGGATCTGGTCGTCCCGCGTCGCGAGCTCTATGGCCGTCTCTCCGGGGCGGCCCGTGTCACGCAGCTGTTGGCGGCCGCGGGCAGCGGGAAGACGGTCTTGCTGCGATCGTGGATCGATCATGCCCGGCTGGCAAGTCGTGCCGCCTGGGTTCTCCTGGACCACGATGAACGCGACGCGCAGCGGTTCTGGCTCTCGGTGCTTCACGCGCTTCGTCGGACGACCGCCGTCCGCCCGCTGGTGCGCGAACTGACGGCGGCGCCGGATCTCGATGGCTGGACGGTCATCGAGCGGCTGATCGAGGATCTGGCCCCGCTCCAGGAAAGAATTTGGCTGGTTATCGATGATCTGGACGAGCTGCGTTCAGACGAAGCGATACGGCAGCTCGAGCGCTTCGTCAAGTGCGCTCCCCCCGAGGTCCAGTTCGTGCTCTCGAGCCGGAGTGATCAGCACCTGAGTTTGCATCGCTTGCGCGTCGACGGCGAGTTGACGGAGATCCGCACGCCTGACCTTCGCTTCACGCCGACCGAAGCACGGGCCGTGTTCGAGGCCGCCGGGGTGCAGCTGTCGGGGATAGCGCTGAACCGTCTGCTACGGCGGACCGAGGGCTGGGTGGGAGGCCTGCGGCTGGCCGCCATGTCACTGGGCAACCATGACGATCCTGAACAGTTCGCAGGGGAGTTCTCGGGCAGCGAGCGCACGGTGGCGGCCTATCTCCTGGCCGAGGTACTCGAGCGCCAGCCGGCGGAGGTACGTGAACTGCTGCTCTACACCTCGCTGCTCGAGCGTGTCAGCGGGCCGCTGGCCGACCACCTCACGGGGAGCTCGGGCGCCGAGGGGATCTTGCACAAGCTGGAGGACTCAGGCGCGTTTGT
>Ga0116217_10001758_pt1 | contig 20484 bp, 15 predicted proteins | sample Sb_taG_6_FD_89697 | JGI IMG/M metagenome (GOLD analysis project Ga0116217, IMG submission 89697) | Peat soil microbial communities from Weissenstadt, Germany - Sb_50d_4_PS metaG | ecosystem: Environmental > Terrestrial > Soil > Wetlands > Peat | place: Germany: Weissenstadt | collected 2010-09-21 | reverse complement strand
TGCAGGAGACGCCGTTCTCGTTGTGGGTGGAACGCATGAATTCGCGCTGCTCGGGATTCGACTCGTGGCAGGCCAGGCAACGCTTGGTGATGGTTTCCGGCTTAGCCCCTGTGAAGGTGAGGATCTTGGTCTTGTCACCGCCTCCCTCAACATGCGCCGCGCCGGGACCATGGCAGCCCTCGCAACCTTGGTGCGAGGGCTCCTTATTTAGCGTGGTCTTCCAGTGGGGCGTTTTCTCCCAGGCGTTATAAACGTCCTCGTGACAGGTCTTGCAGGTCTCCGCTCCCACATACTTGGAGACATCCGATGAAGGCGCACTGGCCGCGGATGCGCGGGTGGATTGAGCGCTCTTATCGGCAACCTGCTGGCGCGCCTGGCCCGGAGCACGGGCGACGACCACGAAAAGAAGTAAGACCGGGAACAGAAGAACTTGAGCAGACCTTGAATTTGCTGGCATTCTCATTACCACGCCCCCCTTCGACACCGGCGGTTTGTCCTGAATGTGTGACCAAGAAATCTTGTGGCGGCTCACAAGTCTAAGTCGCCCGGTTTCATCTCATCAACCAATCCTCTCTCATCTTTCATCCGCGAGGCCCGCCATTTCGCATCGCCCGGACCTGGACGGTAGCGTGCGCTAAATCCTCCGGCGCCACGTTGCCCAGATCGCGATAGAGAAGCACTTTCATGGTAGTGCTGGTGCTTAGCGTTGCGGCACTCGTAGCCGCCAGTTCGAGTTCAGCAGCTGGCAGCGATATCTGCTCGAAAAAACGACCGAGCATACAGCGATTTACAATGCCGTGATTGATCAATATTGCACACTTTTCGAAAAAAAAAAAAGAGAAAGAGCCGCGTAGCGCACGAACTTCAGCCTGCGGGACAAGGTACAAGTCGAGTCAGATTCCCATTTATGCTGCTGGAGATCTGCCTATCTCTTGCCGATTCATTCTCTTTTTCGCGACTGCTCGAGCTTTTGTTGAACAGACTTCAAGATCCCGCAATGAAATAGCCTCTGTCCGAACCATTTGCGAGCGAGACGAAGTCTCCAGTACCTGTCCACCCACGCGGTTGATCCGCGATGGGTCGGCACCGCTCGGTCGCGATGTGAGACCGCCCTACCATTAAGCGAGCAAATCGTATTGAAGATCGCTTGCGGCTGTCTGTGACGAGTGAACTGAAAAAATGTGACAAATCAAATGCTTGGTTTTATGCGGTAACCGCCTTCGCCTCTTGTTGAGTCTCTTGTTCGGTTCCGATTCTGCTGGCAGCCAATCGTCTAGTTCATGCCATCGTCTCTTCCACATTGCTCATACGGTTCGTAGGCACGACGACGGATCTGCTCTTGAAGGTCGCAGCGCAGGCCGTTCGCAGATCCGAAGTGGCTTCGTTGCCATATCTCCGCGACACATGGCGAGTGCTTGTAAGCATGCGAGGGCGCCGGGCTGCTGTTCGATTCGAGCGATTCTCACCGCATTCTTGACGCTTTTCAGCGACTCCTTGTGGAAGGCCATCCCTCTCTCGATGTCGTTTGCGCGGGGGCATTTTTCCCGTAATGGGTTCTTCTTTCATTTCTGATTCTTTTGCATGGCGAATCCATGGGCACAGCCAATCGGTACTAAAGACCTAAACGAATACGCCGATTAGGGGCAACAGAGGCGAGAGGAGTTGTACGCAAATGAGTGAAATCCTGGAACAGGTGAATGAAACGAATGGTCATGGGACAGCCACGCCAGCGGCGGGGATGAAGCGGATGGCCGCGCAAAAAACGGGCAATCCAGTGCAGGAACAACATAGCGTTGCAGCCGCAGACAATGGCGCCAGCCGTCTGCAGAGTAAGAAGATCGCCGAAGACAAAACGCGCGCCCGCACCTTGGCCCGCGCTCAGGCGGTTGCCGAAAAGCTTTCGACCGCGACCGAGCAGGTCGCCAGCGCGATCAATGAAGCCACCAGTACAGTTGAGGAACTCGGGAAGTCGATGCAGACCATCGCTTCCGGAGCGGAAGAGGCGGGGGCAGCGGCGGAGGAATCGCGCGCTGCGATCAACCAGATCGAAAAAGCGTCGGACGAGGCGAATACGCAGGCCGCGGGATCGCTAACTCTGGTGGATAACCTCTATGGGCTCAGCCGCAGTACGTCGGTTGATATTAAGACCCTGATCAAGGGCGTGAGCGATGCCGCTCAGGCAAACTTCGATTCCGCAAAAATGATCGCGGAATTGGAACGGCAGTCGGAGGAGATCGGCAAGATCGTCCATGCCGTGGCCCGTATCGCCGACCAGACAAACCTGTTGGCGCTGAACGCCGCCATCGAAGCGGCGCGCGCCGGCGAGCATGGCAAGGGATTTGCCGTGGTAGCGGATGAAGTGCGCAACCTGGCGGAGATGAGCGAGAAGAGCGCCCGCGGAATTCAGGAAGTGGTGAACGAGATTCAGGGCCAGGTGAAGATCGTAGCCGTCGATGCCCAGACCGCCGGAAAGAAAGGTCAGGAAGAGGTGGAGCGGGCGAAGGCGATCACGGAAGCGCTGGCGCGGGTGGAGACGGATTTGGCCGATATGCGCGAAGGCTGCAAAGCGATTGTTACCAACGCGGTTACCGCCCTAGCCGGCGCCAAGGAATACCTGGTGGGCGCCCAGCAGATCGCTAAGGCAGCGGAAGAATCCAGTACCGCTGTGATGGAATCGCAGAAAGCGGTGCAGGAGCAGGGCCGGGCCTACACGGAAATGAACGACGCGTCCAACAGCCTGGCCCAGTTGGCCGAGAAACTGAAGACCTCGACCAGCGCGCAGAAATCCGCCGAGGAATTGGCCGCGGCGGCAGAAGAACTCTCCGCCAACGCGGAAGAGGTCAAGAGCGCTTCCGGGCAGATATCGGCGGCGATCGAGGAGATCAGCCGCGCGGCGCAGGTTTCTTCCAAAGCCTGTGAGACCGCGATGGCGCTGGGTACCAAACTGGAACACGCCGCCAAGGACATGGGATTGAAGGCCACGCAAAGTGGGGACAAATGCGCCGCGGTCTCGACCTTGCTGACCACGAACAAAGAGGCCTTGGACTCGATGATCGTCAATATCGGGCAGGCGGCCGAGATGTCTCTGGCATCGGCAAAGAACGTCCTGGAACTGGAAGAGCGGACCAGACGCATCGACAAGATCGTGGATGCCATCGTGATGGTGACGGTGCAGACGCGCATGTTGGCGGTCAACGGCAACGTAGAAGCGGCGCGCGCGGGCGAGTTTGGGCGGGGCTTCTCGGTCGTCGCCGGGGACATCCGCTCGCTGGCCAACGAGAGCAGCGAAAACGCCGACCGCATCAAGGATCTGGTCAAGAGCATCCAGGGCCAAATCACGAAAGTCGTTACCGACATCGAAGGCGCCGGCATCAAGGCCAAAGAAGAAACCGAGCGTGCCAAGGTCTCGACCTCGAACCTGGAGCGAATGGCGAAGGACATCAAGGAAGTTCAGCTGGGCGTCAACGTGATTGCCAAGGGGTCGGATGTAGCGGTGAATGCGCTGCAGCAGGCGTCCAAGGCCAGCGAGCAGATTGCCACCGCTTCCGAAGAGATGAATCGCGCCAGCACCGAGTCCGCGACTGCCGCGGAACAGGGACTGAAAGCGGCCCAGGAAATCTTGCAGGCGGTCGAAGAAATCGCATCCCAGGCCGACGAACTCCAGCACGGATAGGGACCATGACTGAGCCGAGTGGGTTGCTAATGGAGCGACGGGCGTCCTCGCCCGTCCAGTTCTGAGGTGGCCGGGCGAGGACGCCCGGCGCTCCACTTATCAGATTTAGGTACAGGTCATGGTCAAGGTCAAGGTCCGGCCATGCCGGACGCGAGGAGGATTCGAATGGCTACGGAAACGGTGAAACCTGCCGCCAAGGCGGGAGCGGACGGAACTCAACTGGTTACCTTTTTACTCAAGGATGAGGAGTTCGGCTTCGACATCATGTCGGTGCAGGAAATCATCCGGCTGCCGAAAATGTCCAAACTGCCGCACACCCCGGACTATGTCGAGGGCATATCGAGCCTGCGGGGAACGGTGTTGCCTATCTTCGACATCCGAACCCGATTCGGCATGAAGCGTGAGGAGCACACGGACCGCAGCCGGGTGCTGGTAATCGATATCGAGGGGAAGCGCACCGGGTTGCTGGTGGATGGTGTGCGCCAGGTTACGAGAGTCGGCCGCAACGAGTTCGAGCCGCCTCCAGCGGCGATCCGGAACGACACCGCCGACTACATTGATGGCGTAGTCAAACTCGATAACGGCGAACGAATCATTATTGCGCTCGATGCGCGTCGCGTCTGCACCTTTGGCGGCGGCAATGGCGCCGGCGACGCCATCGCCGAAGCGCTGGCGAAAAGCTCCGCGGCGAACTCCAGTAATGAAGCGCGGAGCCGGGAGGCGCAGAGCAATAGCAATAACAAAGAAGCGCAGGCGAAGGGGGGCGAAGTGCGGCAATTGGTCAGTTTCCAAATCGGCCGGGAAGAGTTTGCGTTTCCCATGGAGCATGTCCGTGAAATTTTGCGGGTCCAAACCCCGAAGGAAGTGCCCGGCGCGCCCGATCACCTGCTGGGGGTGTTGACGGTTCGAGGGCAGATCCTTCCCATCGTCGATTTGCGCCGCCTGCTGCGACAGACCTCGTTCGCAGCCGACCTGGCCGCGGCCTGTGGTATGGCTTCGACAGAATACCAAGCCTGGCTGACGGAGAGCGGTTCCGGCGAGAACGCGGATCTACACAAGGTGACGGCAGCGGCCGAACAGCTTCGCACCTGGCTCTCGGCTTTCAACAGTTCGAGCCAGTCGCTCACCGAGACCCTGGCCACGGCAAGGGGATTGAATGAGCACGTAACCAAGCAGGCCGGCGCCGCCGCCGGTCATGATGCGAAGGGACTGGACGCGCTTAACAAAGACATCGTGGCTTCAGCCAAGGCCATCGTCGCGGCGCTCGATACCTTCGGGGAACAGGTCGAGGGCAGCATCCACGAGGACCAGCGCATCATCGTCGTCGATTCGAAGGGTTTCCAGCTGGGGCTGGTTGTCGATCACGTTAATGAAGTGCTGGGGGTTCAGGATGATGCCATCGAGGCCCCGCCCAACGTGGCGCATGAGCAAGGCGTCAGCCTTTCTGGTATCGCCAAGCTGGACGATGGCAACCGGCTCATTCTCCTGTTGGCCACGGGAAGCCTGCTGGATCATAACGTGTTGTCGAAAATCGCCGAAGGCAGCGCGGGCGCGAGTGAAGGTGCAGACGCCGCGATTGCGATCGCCGCGGAGGAGACGAAACCCGGCGACCAGAAAAAAGAAGAAGAAACCGGCCAGGGGGAAGAAGTGCAACTGGTGACCTTCCTGCTCGGCCAAGAGGAGTACGGAATCCCCATTGCCAAAATCCAGGAAATCGACCGGCTGTCGAAGATCACGCAAACCCCAAAGGCGCCGAAGTTCGTCGAGGGCGTCACCAACCTGCGTGGCGAAGTCATTCCCGTGCTCAGCACGCGCATGCTCTTTGCCCTGGAAACGAAGGCTTCCGACGATCACACACGGGTCATTATTGTCGATCTCGGCGGCGCCAAGACCGGCCTGGTCGTCGACTCGGTGAAGCAGGTTCTGAGCATCTCCAAGCGCAACATCGCTCCACCTCCAGCCAGTATCTCGAGTGGAGCCGATGGCCAGTTCATCTCCGGTCTTGGCAAAGTTGAGGACGGAAAACGAATGATCGTTCTGCTGGATGTGGAGAAGGTGCTCACGCGGGGAGAGCAGAGCGAACTGGCTGCGCTGACCCAAGCATAGTCCAGACCTTGCTCTGCCGCCTCGCTGTGGGAGCTTGCTGTGCGATCTGCCGTCGTTAATCCTGCGACGGAGCGATGAAGCGACGGAGCGACGAGCAATGGAGCGACGGGCGTCTCGCCCGTCCCGCCGGGCGGGAACGCCCGGCTCTCCACCGCCATAGCAACTATTACTTACTTACTCGTCGCAGCGCTGGTTATGGATGGGTTGAGTCAATGAAGGTTGGGTCTATTATTCGCGTCCTGGTGGCAGACGACTCCGCGTTAATGCGAAATCTGATCAGCCGGCTGCTGGCCAGGGCGCCTGACATTCTGGTGGCCGCTACCGCAAGAGATGGCGAAGACGCAGTCCAGAAAGCAATCCAGTTGAAGCCCGACGTCGTGACCATGGACATTAACATGCCGAAGCTCGATGGCATCAGCGCCATGCAGATGATCCTGGCCGAAAAGATCTGCCCCGTGATCATGCTCAGCTCTCTGACCCAGCAGGGCGCCGTCGAAACCTTCGAATGCCTGGAACTGGGAGCCTTCGATTTCGTCGCTAAACCAGAAGGTACAGTGTCCGCGAAACTGGACTCGATTGCCGAAGAGTTGATTACGAAGGTCCGCGCTGCGGCGGCATCGGGCGGGCTCAGGCGTCCGCGTCCGAAGCCCGCGGCATCGCCGCCTCCACGGCCGTTAGCGCGGCCCGCGGTTCGGCCTGCCAACCTGCCTTTGAGCGAAATGCGCGCGATTGCCATTGGAATCTCGACGGGTGGTCCGGCAACTATCAGCACCTTTCTCCCAAACTTGCCCGCCGACCTGCCGGCTGCGATTTTCTTGGTGCAACATATGCCGGCGGCATTCATTTCGACTTACGTCTCCCGCCTGCAGAAGGAATGCGCTATAGAAGTGGTCGAGGCCGAAACCGGAGCGTCGGTGCATGCCGGATGTTGCTATGTGGCCAGCAACAATCTTCATCTGTGTCCGTATCGCAAGCTGAGTGGCGAGGTCGTGTTGCGCCGGCCGAGCCAGCCGAGAACGCTGTTCGTCCCAGGGGTCGGCGTGATGATGGATTCCGTCCTGGCAATCTATGGGCGGAGGACCATTGGAGTGCTCATGACCGGCATCGGGGACGACGGCGCCGATCAGATGGTCAGGATCCGCGAGGCCGGTGGCGTCACCATCGCGGAGTCGGAAGAAAGCTGCGTCGTCTTCGGTATGCCTTATCAAGCCATTACGCGGGGCGGCGCGGAGATTGTGCTGCCGAGCTGGGAAATCGCAGACCGGCTGGTCCGCATCCTCGGCGCCAAGATGGCGGGAGATTCCATGCAACGCATGTCGGAGGGAGCGCCGGAACGCGCGTCCTCGCGGACATCTGCGGGAACGTCGGCGCGCCAGGGGGCAGGTTCATGACGATGCTCGATAGCAAACTAATCGAAACGCTGGGCGCGCCGGAGGAATCCGAGCGGCGCTCGGCTGCACAGGAGATCAGCGAATCTGGCGATCCAGGGGCGGCGGACGTTCTGGTGTCGCAGCTTCATAAAGAAGGTTCCCGTGCCGTCAAGGAGGCCATCCTCCGCGGGCTCTCCCGGATATGGACTTCGAACCCAGTAGAGTCGATCATCGAGCTGCTGAAAGACGACGATCCGTTTGTCCGGGCCGAGGCTGCGGACATGCTCCAGCGGCGCGCTGGCGACGTGATCGAAGGGCTCAACCGTCTGATCCGGAGCGATGACAAAGATCTGCGCAAGTTCAGCGTCGATATTCTACGCGAAGCAACGATCGGCGCTCCCGACGCGCTCTACCTCGCAGCCTTGAAGGATGAAGACATCAACGTGGTCATCAGCGCCATCGAGAACATCGGATCAAGGCGGCGGACTGGTCTTGCCAAGCCGGTGCTCGCCATGGCGATGGAAAGCTCACAGCCGATGGCCGTGTGCGCCTGTCTGGAAGCGCTCGCGCTCATCGGAACCCGGCAGACGCTCGATGCGCTGCGCGCGAAATACCCCAACGCAGCGGAGGTGCAGGGCATCTACCTGCAGCCTTTCCTGAAGCTGCTCGGCCATGCCGCCGGCCCCGAATCGATCGAAGAGATTTGCCGGACGATCGAACAGAAGGGTGAGTTCATTCACGAAGCCGCTATCGACGCGGTGACGAACATCGCGCTGCGCCACAATGTTTCGCAGTTGAACTCCCTGTGCGAAGCCAGGCTCTGCGGCCTTCTCAAACCGGAACTCGATGCGGGCGTGCGGTTTCATCTCATTCGTCTTCTCGGACACTTCACCGGTGTCACCCGCGTGGCTCTCGTGGTGCTTCCTTATATACACGACCGCGATCGGACGCTCGGCCTGGCAGCGGTCGAGTCGCTGGCAAATTCTTCCGATCCCGCGGTCGAAAGCGAACTGCAGGCGCTGCTTTCAAGCGAGAGCGATCCGGAGATTGCCGCGGAACTGGAAGAACTTCTCAGGAGGCGTCCGCGATGGAACTCACCGCCGAACAGTTCTCCAAACTGAGCAAACTGATCTACAAGAAGCTGGGACTGCAATTCGATGAAAAAAAACTCTACTTTCTCAACAAGCGGGTGGAACGAAGAATTACCCAACTCGATCTGAAAGACGCCGACGAATATCTTTTTCAGATCGGGTATTGCGATGCGAATGGCGGTGAGATGCAGGCTCTGGCTAATCTCATCACCACCAACGAAACCTACATGTTCCGCGAGTTTGAGCAGTTGGCCGGTTTTGCCGACGTTTGCCTGCCCGAACTGATTGCCGCGCGACAGCAAACCACGGATCGACGCATCCGCATCTGGTGCGCGGGCTGCTCCTCGGGCGAGGAAGCCTACACGCTCGCCATCATCATCCGCGAGGTCTTTCCCGATTCCACGAATTGGGACGTAAGGATCAACGCTACAGACATCGATGAAAACATGCTCCAACTCGCCCGCAACGCGGTGTATGGCGATCGCTCGGTCAAGAACGTTCCGGACAGCTACAGCAAGCACCTGATACGGACGGGCACCGGCTTCCGAATCGATCCGAGAACCGCGAGCATGGTACACGTGGAGAAGCTAAATCTGAACGATCAGCAGCAGATGAAAGCCATGCGCGGCTACGATTTCGTTTTTTGCCGGAACGTGCTGATCTATTTCGATGACGAGTCGCGGCGCAATGTAGTGAACCACTTCTACGACGCGCTGAATCCCAAAGGTTACATATTTCTGGGCCATTCTGAATCTGTCGGCCGCATCACGTCGGCATTCCACCTGAAGAAGGCTGCAGGGCACCTACTTTATACGAAGAACTGACTGGCGAAGGACTAACTATAGAAGGACTAACTATGAAACGGAACGTGTTGATCGTCGATGACTCGGAGTTCACCCGCAACTATCATTCCTATATTCTTCGCGAGGCCAACTTCGAGGTCGTCACCGCAGTCGATGGAGCGGACGCGCTCGAAAAGCTGTACAGCCGGTCGTTCGATCTCGTGCTCACGGACATCAACATGGCGAACATGGACGGTTATGAGTTCATCCGGCAGGTGAGGAGCAATGGAGACTATACCGATTTGCCGATCATCATCATCTCGACTGAGTCGGAGGCTGAGGACAAGAGCCGCGGCTTCATCGCCGGCGCAAATTTCTACATCGTCAAGCCTTCCGACCCCAAGCCCTTGATTGAAAACATTTGCATGGTTCTTGGGATCGATAACTCCCGGATCGATGGCTCGCGGGGCAACCAGAGCGGTGACTCGTGAACCTGAGCATGGACGGGCAGGAATTGCTTTCGTCGGCGTGGGCGAAGTTTGAGCGACTGAGCGCGCACCTCGTCCGCTATTTGAACACCAGTGAAGGAGAGTTTGCCAGTCTGATCCAGGCGCTCGATGATTGCTGGAAGATGGCGGAGAATGTGCATCAGGCGGCCGCCCGGCTGGCGGAATTCACCGATACGGCCAGCACCAGCCAAACCGCCGCCGTCCGCGAGTCGTTGCTGGAGGCGTGCGGAGTCTTCAAGAACTTTCTCATTCAGATCCAGGGAGTGCGCCGCCAATTAGCCTGCACTGCGCGGGAAACCGGAGGATTACTCGGCACCGCAAGGCACCTGGGGGAGAACATCGCGCCCCTGACTCACATCGCCTTTCATTTCCGGCTGGAGGCGTCGCGACTCTCATCCCAAGAGAGCCATTCCGTAGTGAAGGCCTATGAAGAGATGAAGCAAGTTGTGGGCTTTATGAAACAGGCGAGCGATTCGCAGCAAAGCGCGCTGCTGGCGATTCTCGGCAAGCTCTCGGCGGCCACACAAGCGGCGGAGCAGACCTGCTCTTCCTATGCCTTGCAAGCTTTCGAATCGGAGGAGAAAGTTGCGCGCCACATCGATCTGCTTTCGACCGTCCCCAGCGGCCTGCTGCGCGTGCAGAACAAGGCAAGCGCTCTGGGAACAGTGCTGGCCAACAGCATTCGCGAAGCGGTCAAGGCCCTACAGGGACACGACGCGATTCGTCAGCGCCTCGAACATATTCTCGGAGCGCTGGCCAGCCTTCGCCAGAACAAAGGGGAGGACCGGCAAGACGAGCCTGGCCATGCGTTGTTACTGCAGCGCCAGCAGGCAAAGTGCTTGCTGGAGTTGGTTGTCAACACGGGAAGTCGCATCGAGCGCGAGTTGAATAACGTGATCGGTTGCGCGCAGGGAATTGCTGGGGACAGCTCTACGCGCTCTGGCGGCGATCATGTGGAAAAGTTCGAAGAGGCGCTCGATCGTCTCACCTCCCTCAACGCCGAGGTCGCCGGATTGCTGGCAGGGGAGGTGAAGCTGGGCAACTTCGTGGTCACACAGATTGAGCCCATTCGCGAAATGCTGAGCGCGAATAGCCGCGAACTGGAAGTAGTGGCGCGGTCGATGAAAAGACTCGCCCTCAATGTTCTGGTCGATGCGCACAAGATCCCCTCGGCACGGGGTCTGGGAGTACTGGGGATCTGGACGTCGGAAGTCTCCGACGATGTCCTCAAGCTCGCGAGAGATCAAAATGAGCAGTTTGCCCAACTCGGGGCGACCCTCCAGTCCCAGGCTGGTGTCATCGCCACGGATGTTCAAAAGGTCGAGTCCTGCCGGGGCGCACTGATGGCAGAGACAGCAACCGACTCATTACGCAATTCACGAAGAACCGAATATGACGTGGTCAGCCGTCTTTGCCAGGAAGCGGCCCAACTACAAGAAAAAACTGAGACCCTCGTGAGATCGCTGAAATTTGTCGATGAAGCAAGAGGGCTACTGGCAGATCTTGATGTCACCATCGACTTGCTGCTGACGCTGTATCCGAAGTCGGAGAAGCCGTTCGATCTCGACGCAGCTTCGGCCGGATATACGATGCAGGCGCAACACGATGTGCATGCCTTGATGTCCGAGGGAGAGGCGGAAAATGGCGCACCGCTGTCAAAACCGGCTGAAGGCCAAGATTACGGCGCAAATGTTGAACTCTTTTAATGCCAAGCACGACGCGAAGGACGACTTGATGCCATTCGAACTACAGACGGCCGCTGAAGGAGTGAAGCTGATTCTAGCGGGAAGGCTCGGCGTGCAGCAGGCGCGATCGCTCTGGGACGCTCTGCAGCCCGTAATCGCCGCTAGCCAGAGCATCCGGTTGCAGGCCGCGGGACTCGACGAAATGGACACAAGCATCATCCAGATTCTCTTCCGGTTGAGCCGTCGGACAGGCCAATTCCAGATCGGCGAGACCTCAGATGGCTTTCTCGCTGCGCTCAAGGGACGGGGCCTGGAGACATTCTTTGTGCCGCCGCCAGCCGAGCCGGAAACGCAAATTCCGCCGCCCCAGCCGGAGATCAAGTTGGATACCTTAGCAAAGGCTGCGAGGCAGGGACATGGCTAAGAGAGTGCTCGCCGTCGACGACTCCCTGACGATTCGTCAGTTGATCAAGATGACTCTTTCCCGCGCGGGCTACGAAATTGTCGAAGCCGAAGACGGCGCGAAAGGCTTGCAGAAGGCTTCCGCGGAGACCTTCGACCTGGTGTTGAGCGACATCAACATGCCGGTCATGACTGGCATCGAAATGCTCCGGAGCCTCAGGAAACTGGCGCAATACAAATTCACGCCGATCGTGCTTGTCACGACGGAATCTCAACCGGAAAAAAAACAAGAAGGCAAAGCTGCTGGAGCTACTGGCTGGATTGTAAAACCGTTTGAACCCGAACAATTGCTGGCCGTAGTCACAAAAGTTCTGCGCTGCTAGTGGAGCGACGGGCGTCTCGCCCGTCGAAGGGATTGACCGGCGCATGGATCGCAACAAGAACCATATCGTGGTCGTGAAGTAGTTGATCCTAGCCTGGAGGGAGGTGGTCAAAAGTTATGGACTTCGGGGATCTCGAACAACTGCAAGCCTCCTTTCGTCACGAGGCGGATGATCTGCTCACCGACCTGGGCGGTGCCCTTCTCCTGCTCGAACTCGACCCCCGCAACGCTGAGGTGATCAACCGCGTCTTTCGCGCGATGCACACGCTGAAAGGCTCGGGTGCGAGCGCCGGCTTCCGGCGGCTGGCAAACTTTGTGCATCATGTCGAAGATGTCTTCAACCGGATCCGCAACAAACAACTGGAAACGACTCCCGAACTGATCGACGCCACCCTGAAGGCCTGCGATTGCTGTGCCATGCTTCTGGAACTCGGCAGCACGGACTCCGATACACCCTTGCCGCTGGAGACCGAGGTGCTCGCGGCGCTGCGGCCCCTTCTGCCGGATATGGACAAAGCCGCTGGCAAAGCACAGTCAGAAAAGCTTGCGGCCAGCGGCATAGTGCGATACAAGATCGGTTTTCGCCCGAACCGGGAGATTTTCTTTTCCGGAACCGACCCTGCCTCATTGCTTCTTGAGCTCACCGATCTGGGAGAGATGGAGATTCACTGCGATGCAAACGATCTCCTCGCCGCTGACCCGTTTGACCCAGAGCACTGCTACTTGCGGTGGGAGATCAACGTCGAGACCAGCCAGCCCGAGGAAAAGGTACGGGCCGTGTTTCAGTTTGTTGAGGACGACTGCGACGTGTCGATCAAGCGCGAGGAGCCTGCGTCCTCGGCTCCAACCGAAAGCAAAGCCACTCGCTTCCGCGGCGCGGCCCTGCAGTGCTTCTCCGCGCTTGGTTTTGCGCTCCAACAATTTCAGTCCGGCGATGAGCAGCCGGGATTGGCGACCGCTCACCGCGCCGCGCAAACTCTAATCTCCGCATGCAAGGCTCAGGGTCACGCCGAAGCCACGACTGCTGCGAGGAAAGTTCTCGATGCAGTCCTGTCGCAGCAAGGTGGAACCCTCGATGGCGGCTGGTTGCCCAAGGTGAAACTCCTCATTGAGGCGGCAAGGCTGGCCGTGGATTCGCCGACGGCGCAAGCCGCAACTTCGTTGCCGCCCGCTCCCACCGCGCCCGCCGAACCCTCGACTCCTCCAGAGGTCGCAACCGGAGCGGCGGCGGCCAGTATCCGGGTTGACTCCGTCAAGCTCGATGCCCTGATGCGGCTAGCCGGAGAGTTGCTCGTTGCCCGCGGAGCGCTGCCCGCCTTCGCCGAGCGCGTCGAGCGCATTGCGGGCGAAGAATCGCCGGAGAGCATGGCCAAGAGAATGGCTAAAGAGATGCGCGACGCCGGCGCCAAGGTTTCCCGCATAGCGGACGATCTGCAGGCGACCGTGATGTCGATCCGAATGATGCCGGTGCGTCAGGTGTTTCAGCGTTTTCCCCGGCTGGTGCGCGACATTGCGCGAAATCTCGACAAGAACATCGAACTGCACGTTAGCGGCGAAGAAACGGAATTAGACAAGACGGTGATCGATACCCTCGGCGATCCGCTCACGCATATCATCCGCAACGCCGCCGACCATGGTATTGAGTCGAAAGCCGACCGCGCGCAGAAGGGCAAATCTGCCGTTGGCCGCATCGATCTCACCGCCTACACTCGCGGCTCCAACGTAGTGATTGAAGTAAAGGACGACGGCAAGGGTTTGGACGCCGAAAAACTGAAGCGCCGAGCAGTTGAAAAGGGCTTGCTGACCGAGAGCGCGGTCGCGGCGATGGATGAGGAAGCAGCCCTCAAGATTATCCTCGTAGCCGGTTTCACCACCCTCGATAAGGTAACGGACTTATCGGGTCGTGGCGTTGGTATGGATGTTGTGCGCAACAGCGTCGAAGCGCTGCGCGGCGTCGTTCATATTCAGAGCAAGATTGGAAAAGGAACCAGCTTGCGCATCGAGCTTCCGGCCAGCCTCCTGGTCTCCAAGGCCATTCGGGTCGCGGTATCGGGGCACGAGGTCGCGTTGCCGATCGATACCATCCGCAACATGGTGAAAATCCCGAAATCGGTGGTTCGAACGGTGCACGGACAGCAGATCGCGGCGGTGCGCGGCACCGTCTTCCCCATGCTCTGGCTGGCGCATGCTTTGTCATTCGAACGGATGGAAGAGAGGCGCGCAGAGCTGGCGGTCGCGATTATTGAGACGGCTTCGGGGCCGTACGGCCTCGTCGTCGACCACTTCCTCGGCGAGGTCGAAATCGTCATCAAGCCGCTGAACGGCGTGCTTGCCAAGGTACCCGAGTACGTAGGCGCCGCGATTATGGGCAATGGCAAGACCGTGCTGGTCGTCAACACAGAGAAACTCTTCTCGCTGCAACGTCCCGTGGCATCCGCGTAGAACGACTTTCAGGTCGCATTGCCCCACTAATTCATCGCGCAGACGAAATGACCGGTTCAAGTTAAATCCGCTGGAACGCGGGATGGCGCAATGAAGCGCCAACAGCAGTCGTTTCGTCACTTTTTACTTTTGTGTACTTTCGCTCGAGTACCCGCAGGCGCTTTCCTCTTCAATTTGATCTGATTGTAATCAACGGCGGCACGGACGAGATTTTTTAGAGCACGCTCGTTAATCTTATCGCCCTCGAAAAAATCGATCGCCCGCCACGCGTTACCTCCGAGGCCCGCGTTGAAGAGCTTGTCAGGATCTGGGAGGCCCGCCCCGTGGGAAAAGGTAAGCTTCACCTTATCCTTGTGGGCGTTTCCGACCGCGATGATTCCGTCGCGAGACCACACTGGGCTTCCCATCCACTTCCATTCCTCGATGATCTCCCGGTCGGCCTCAAGGATACTCTTGCGGATGCTTGCGAGCGTTTTGCCACGCCAGTCTGAGAGTCCTGCGATCAGCTGGTCAATACGTTCCGATGGATTCATTGGATTTTTATGCCTCCACTTCTTGTCCCGTTTTCATGGGACTAGTTTTATTGGCCGATCTCCTCGAAATAAGTCGTCGAAGGACATGGCCTTTCCACATCCAAAATCCCGAAAGGAGCATTACAAAACGACGACAAACCGAACACGGGCGGCGTACCTTGGAATTTCTTCAAACGGACTATAAATATACCCGAGTATCGGAATGCTAAAGACGATGCGAATCCAGCGAAGAATAGAATGTTTGGTGGCCTCTTTCACGATTCGGCTTTGCTGGCCAAGGGCATGAAGCCGGAGATGGCTCGTCTGACGCTGGCGCGCAAGATCGCGGCCAACACTTTGACATTTTAGAGTCGCTTGGTGGAAAGCCTGCGTTGCAGCGGGGGTGGGCAAGTTCGTGTGCAGGGAATGCGGCGTGGTCGTGGCAGTTGCGAAATGCCAGTCGTGTGGAGGCGAGAGAGAATACAAAGGCTTGCTGTTCCACGATCTCCGACGAACCGGGGTCAGAAACAGAAACTTGATCCGCAATGGCATTTCTGAGAAGGTTGCGATGGTCATCTCGGGACATAAGACCCGCAGCGTATTCGACCGATACAACATCACAAGCTATGATGATCTTGTCAACGCGGGGCAGAAGATTCGCGACGGTCGGGAACGGATCCAAGCAACAGGCGAAAGAGTTTGACCACAGAACAGCCACAGTTAATAGCGATGGTTCTGATGACAAAGGAAAAGAGATCAACTAGACTGTAAAATCAATCAGTTACGAAGACGCCGGGATGGCGGAACTGGCAGACGCAGCGGACTCAAAATCCGCCGGGCTTCGGCCCTTGGGGGTTCGACTCCCCCTCCCGGCACCAGCGTCCAACCCATTTAGGACACAGCTAGTTAACTGGTAGGGTGGTTGGTGGAGAAGCTGTGTCGCGATGAGCCTTCTTGGGCGCGACTCTGCCCAAACTCTGACCAAACTGCTCTTCTGCTGACTTCTGCTCGTGGGCCGCTTCGGCATTGTCCCGCTGTTGCCCGGCCTCTAGTTTTGCCATCGCATCGCGAATGTCGGATTGCGAAACGATCGCGTAGCGCTCGAACACGCTCCGTGTTTTCCAGCCGCCGATCTTCATGATGACCCCTTCCGCCACGCCAGCACGGCGTAGATTCCGCGCAGCTGTCCGCCTCAGATCGTGAAAGAGCAGGCCGGAGACCTTTGCTCCTTCGCATGCGTTCGCCCAAGTTCCTCGGAAGTCCCGCACGGGCTTGCCGTCTTCGCGAGTGAACACGTAGTCGTCCGAGCCTTTGCCGTTGACGCATTGTGTCAGTAGGGCCCTGACCGGCAGCGTCATACTCACCTCCCGACCTTGGTCGTTTTTTGTGGTTCCCGGTTCGAGTCGGATCGTACCGGCCGACACGTTGACCTGACGGACACGCAAGGCCAGCAGTTCTTCGTGACGCCAGCCATACGTGTAGCCGACTTCAAACATTGCGCGCAGCCAAAGGCCAATCTTCCCGGTTTCGGCGGCTAGGCTGTCATGCTGCCTGGATTCGAGGAAACCGGTCCGGACATTGTCCTCGCGAAGCATTGCAATGTAGGGAACCGTGTTGACTTTGGGCGGAGTGGACTGACGCGCAAGGTTGAACATTCGTTTGAGCGCCGCCAGTTCACGGTTGATTGTGGCGTTCTCCGCGCCCTCCTGTTGCCTGGCGTCGATATAGTGAGCTACAAGCTGACTCGTCACCTCGACGGCTCTCAAGACGCTAAAGAATGGCTTCAGGTGCAAGTCCCATCGCGCCTTTAAGTCGTCGATTGATTTCCGTCCGTTGATGCGGTACTCCCGAATCAGATCGTCCGCCAGCTCGGAGATCCGCACCTTCTCCAGTTTGGGACCGACATACGTGCCGGTAGAGATTGTCGCCAGGCGCGCCCGCAGCAACTTCTCGGCTTCCTTTACTTTGGTTGTGTGGGCGCTTTCTCGGATCGGCTTCCCGTTGCGGTGATACTTAATCCACAACACATTGCTGCCTGTCATCCGAAAGATGCTGCCAGTTCCGCGTGGTCTCTTCATGGCTTGCGCTTCTTCCTAGCCTTCGCTTGGCTGGCTTTGCCAGCCTTGCGTGCCCGTTCGATGCGTTGTTCTTTTGTGAGCCGCTGCGCTGCAGCTTTCCCGCCTTTGGCGCCAAGTTTCGCCAGGTAGTGGCTCAGTTCTTCTTTGCCCATACCGTTCTCCTTTCTCAGTCGACTAAGCGGCTTAGTCGTGAAGCTATACTCGACTAAGCGGCTAAGTTTGTCAAGGAAAGAACTGGCGTCCCATCAAATAGTCTGCTTATGGCGTTCAACCCAGCCATCTAAATCCCGCAGGTCCAGAAGCCATGGGGCATTTTCCCCATACTTCACAATTGGTAGCTGACCATCCTGAACCAGCCTCCGCAGCTTCCAGGGGCTAAGAGAGACGTATTGAGCCGCGTCTTTCAGCCGCAGGAGCCGCCGCGAGCTAGGTTGAAGTTTGGTCATAGTTTGGGCAGAGCCGTCTCGAAACGAGCGTCAAGACTGTTCGAAATCTGCCGCGGCGGATTCGTAATCCGCTGCGTCAGCATCCGCAGTTTCGCAGCGCTTCCTTGCTTTGGAGGGCTCTGCTAGTAAGGGCGAAAATTCGGTCAGGGAGGGTAGTTTTCGCCGAAAACTGTCCGTAAGTAATTGACGCCAGAAAGGTAATCGAACTTTGAATTTTCTTGATTGCGGCTGGCGAAAAGTTGCTAGGTGTGAAATGAAGGGCTGCAGCTAATTTTGAAACGCGCTTGGTATCCTGTGCCTTCGACAAACGGGATCGGATCAGCCGAGATTTGAAAGTGCTTCCGGAGTACCTTCCTTATTTCCTGTATCCGCTTCTCGACGTCCGGCCATTTCCCACCCGTCTTCGCAGCATCCCGGATGATGCCGCTTTCTGCTGCCAGCACACGAAAGGCCTCCCAAGCTCGATTCGGCTTTCCGTTCCTGCCATCTTGGAAGCCAAACTCAGCATAGTTGCGTGTTTCGGTTGTAGCAGCGTTGCGAATCTGAACCCGTTCCTCACTTAGGAATGAGATCTCAATGGCGCCCCACGTTCCCGTCTCGCTGCTGCTCGGTTGGGTTGGCATGTCAACTCCGCTGACACCCTGCGCGTCTGCGACAGGGCCTTCTTGTGCCGGGCTCAAGGGAGGCAAGACCGGCTCCAGCGCAGACGGCCGTACTGGAGTCACCGGTTCATTCGCTCGTGCGGATAGTGATTCCTGAGGCGCCGAGGATACCGCAGAAACGTGAGTCGGCATCGGGGCGATTGGCTCTGCCAATGAAGGAGCCTGCGCTGGCGGTTGGGGTGATGGCGGGTGTTGAAGTGTATAGTTTGGACCTGGAACCTCTTGCGATGGATTCTGCACAAAAACGTACCCTGGGCTGAACCGTTGTATGCGGCTGAGTTCTCTGACACTTCCAATCAGCTTTAAGCCCTCGTCAGCGAGAACACTTTCCTTTGTGGGTCGCAATACATACCCTTCACCATCCCAAGCGACAAATTCGTTGATGTCTGCCCCAATTATCGTTGCGCTCGGCAATGGGGACGGGAATCTTGTCTTTGTCATCCCGTCACTTCCTGCGCTTCTGTCCCAGGGCACGCCTGTGTTCGGCTCAGAAGGCAAGGCCGGCTCCGGCGCAGACGGGCGTACTGGGGTCACCGCTTCATTCGCTCGTGCGGATAGTGGTCCCTGAGGCACCGAGGATACCGGAGAAGCGTGAGGCGGCATCGGGGCGGCTGGCTGTGCCAATGACGGAGTCTGCGTTGGCGGTTGTTGTGGTGGCGGGTCTGGGGGCAACCCTGCAACAATTCGCAGAGCACGGGCCTCCGCTTCGTTGAGGCGGGCTATGGCTGCAGCCGCTTCGTCCATCCTCGAAGGATGCAGCCTAGCTTCCCAAGTTGCAAAAACATTCCTCCTGACATGGAGGCAGCAGTCTTTCTGACCCACTGTGAGGAAACGACGTCTCTCCCGCGGCGACCCTACGGCGCAAAGGAGTAGCTCTAGGAACCCGGACATCGTTTCATGATGAATATCGGCCTCCTTCTGTCCCATGATAAAGGGGTCTACGCAGTACGCCCACACCGCTCGATCGAAATTTTCCGACACTGCGTTGCCGCGGTTCCTATAGGCATCGCAGCAGAGGTCGTATACGCGCTGAACCCACGCGTTAGCGCGCTGTTCCATTATTCCTTTGAGCTGCCATGGAGTTGGCTGAATGCCCTGAAATTCGACGAGTGAAGTATCCTTCGAGATCTCTCTGTTGATATTTGCCACGACCTGGCCAGTTTTCCACGAGACGATGCATCTGATCTCTTCCCAAATGCTTACGTCGTAAAAGCTGGTAGACAAAAGTACCTCCCCTAGTGATCTTCCCGCGCTTTGTGAATCACCTGGAAGGCGGGAGCGGGAAGGCGCCCGCCTTTGATCGCGTAGGCGTTCCTTGAGCCCCGACAGCCTAAGTTCTGTGAGCACGCGATTTCATGCGCAAGGTTCAAAACTTCCTGCCGTAGAACGTCGCTACGCTAAGCACGTGCATTATGCACCCTTGCCAACTGTGGAGGTATGAGGACACCGCAGGAAAACCGGGTCGAGAATACAACATTTTCGACAACAAATGGGGCCGGGACAGGCGATCAAAGGTGCGATGACTGCTATCGCGGAGACTGGCCGCATTTATCAGGCATGCTCTGCCCCTGGACCCCGGGGCAACCTCTTTGCTCCGCTCTGGGTACCCTCTGCATGACCTTGTCGTGGTAGACGATCTCCTGATCGCCCATCGGCGCCGGCCAGCGGGTGTGCCGGCTGCGCGCGAGGCTCAGCATGTTGCCACGAAACCGACTCTGAATAATGCGATTGAGTTCATCTGACGTACCGGATGGCCGAGACGCAAGGCTCGGTGAGTCCCGCGAGGGCGAGTAGAGCCCGGCCGGCGAAACGCCGGACACGCCCGAACCCTCCTTATTAATTAATTATTGTTTGTCCATCTCCATTGGAAATTTTCCTCACGCGATGAACTGTTGGAGCGACTCCGTGCGACGATACCAGACTTTGACGAGAAAAACCTTGTGGGGACAAGCGAAGCAACCCAGATTCTTTTTGCCCAGTCGATGGAGTTGAGCGATAACGCAGCTGTCGAGTCTTGGTCTGGTCTATTAAACAGTAATTGCCGGGAACGCGGTGGCACGCAACAGGCGCGGCATTGATTCCCGCAGAGTGGGGAACGATGAAAATATTGTAACTTTACGAAGACACGATTCGGGTGTTAAATTCTTTCCAGTTGCGCCGCTTGGGTATGGAGTTTGGATGGATATTATTTCGTCGATTGCGCAGGGTGCCGCGAACATGCTCGAGATTACCTGTCCGCAGTGCGGTGAGGTATATCACGTGGAAAAGATCGCCTTCCTGGATCTCGAATCGCTGACCTCGCCCCGGTTGGTCGATGCCAACCCCCACCTTTCCGGGGGAGTGC
>Ga0116217_10001741_pt1 | contig 20595 bp, 14 predicted proteins | sample Sb_taG_6_FD_89697 | JGI IMG/M metagenome (GOLD analysis project Ga0116217, IMG submission 89697) | Peat soil microbial communities from Weissenstadt, Germany - Sb_50d_4_PS metaG | ecosystem: Environmental > Terrestrial > Soil > Wetlands > Peat | place: Germany: Weissenstadt | collected 2010-09-21 | reverse complement strand
GGAGGAGGGCGACCGGCACGCCAGCGTCGTGGACCCGGTCAACCGGATGCTGTACGAGTTCTACCAGGCGCGCAAGACCGACAACGGCTGGGAGGCGAGTCAATCGTCGGTCTTCGACCTGAAGAGCAACAAGATGCGGCCCGACGGCTGGACCTCGACGGACGCGGCCGGCCTGCCGCTCTTCCCGTCCGTGGTGCGCTACGACGAGCTGAAGCGCGGCGCCATCGAGCACGCCCTGCGCGTCACGGTGGTGAAGACGCGCCGCGCCTACGTCTACCCGGCGACGCACTTTGCCAGTTCGCTCACCGACGAGGACCTGCCGCGCATGGGGGAGCGCATCCGCCTGCGCCAGGACTTCGACGTGTCGGGGTTCACGCCGGAGGTGCAAACCATTCTTAAGGGGTTGAAGAAGTACGGCATGTTCGTGGCCGACAACGGCATCGACTGGGCGGTCTCCGTGGCGCCCGACCCGCGCATCCCGGTAATGCACGAAGAGCTGCGCAAGATCGAGGGGTCCGACTTCGAGGTGGTAACGCCGCCCGCCGGGTACAAGCCGCCGGAATAGGGGCGCTCGCGGCTTGGCGTCAGACGGGGAAAGAAAAGGTATCGGAAGACAAGCTGTCAGGACCGGCCCTGGAACCGGACTTGATCGAGCCGGTGACCCGGGTCCGGAAATCCCGGACCTGGGTCGCGCAGGGCGGGGACGGGGACGCCCCGCCGGGCTGCAATTGACTCGAACTCCGTCGGTTGCGTAAAGTACACGTCTCGCCCGACGGGAGGATCCATGAGCACCGGGCAAAACGAAGACGCCGGCGCTGGCGTAGGGTTCTCGACCGCGCGCGGCCGGGATTGGCCCAGCGTCCGCCAGTTCAACATCTTCGTCGAGAACCGCGTCGGCGGCCTGCTCAACGTCGTCCGCCGCTTCGAGACGACCGACATCCACATCGTCTCGCTCACCGTGGTCGATTCCGCTGACTGCGCCATCATCCGCCTGGTGCTCAGCGACCCCGAACGCGCCTACGAGATCATCTAGCAGGCCAAGATGGCCTTCACCGAGAGCGACCTGCTGGTGGTGGAATTGCCGGGCGGGCCCAAGCCGCTGTTGCAAATCTGCAAGGCGCTGCTCAGCGCCGAGGTGAACATCCACTACGCCTACCCGCTGCTGGTCGGGCCCGGCGGTCGCGCCGCCGTCGCCATCCGCGTCGAAGACATCGAGACCGCGACGCGCACCCTCACCACCGCGGGGTTCAATCTCCTTACCGAGGGAGATTTGACGGAATAGCCGCTTGCGGCTTAGCAATCGTTCCTGCGAAGCCGCAAGCGGCAAGAGGGTTGCAAGCGGCTCACCCCGCGCGGCGCCGCAGCGCCGCGATCTCCAGCGCGATCAGCTGCCGTACCACCGCCGCCGCCTTCGGGCGCTCTTCCGGGTGCCGCGCCAGCAGCCGCGTCACCAGCTGCGCCAGCTCGCGCGGCAGCCGCGCGCCGCAGCGGCGCACGTCGGCCGGCGGGTCGCAGCCGTGGCGGCGGAACGTCTGCCCGAGCGTCCCCGGCGGGTACGGCAGCTGCCCCGTCAGCGTCTCGAACAGCGTCACCCCCAGGCTAAACAGGTCGCTGGCCTCGCCGCCTTGCGGCTCGGGCCGGCACAGCTCGGGGGCCAGGTAGTCCGCCGTGCCCAGGACGTAGCCCTCGCGCAGCAGGGCGTCGTTCTCGCCGGGGCGGTGGGCGAAGCCGAGGTCGATGAGGACCGCGGTGCCGTCCTCGACCAGGCGCACGTTGTCCGGCTTGACGTCGCCGTGGACGAAGCCGGCCCGGTGCAGCGCCGACAGCGCCTCGGCCGTCTGCCGCGCCACCCAGACCGTCGTGTGTACGTCGAGGCGGTAGTCGCGCCGCAGCCGCCGCCGCAGCGACTCGCCCGGGAGCAATTCCATGACGAGGAAGTACGGCGGCCTCAGGACGTGGGCGTGCAAGAGGCGGACCAGGTGGGGGTGGCGCACGCCGAGGCCGGCGCGGGCCTCGCGCTGGAGCAGCTTGATGGCGGTGGGATCGTCTTCCCATTCTGCCCGGAGCACCTTGACGGCACAGGGCTCGTCGTCGGCCCCGTCGCGCGCGCCGTAGACGCAGGTGATGGGTCCGCCGCCGAGCGGAGCCAGTAACTCGTAGCCGGGAATGGTCGGCAAAGGCTGCATGCGTCGGGCCTTGACGGGAATCGGCAGAACGCCACGCGAAGGGAAAGCAAGTGTCGCGGGTATTATCGGCCGGGGCGCCGGGGCCGGTGCAGGAAAAGTGAGCGCCGCAGCGGCGGAGAGGCGTCCACCGCGGCGCTCGTGAATTAGAATGGAGTCGGCAGCCAACCGTTGAGCCGCCGCCCTCGGGGCGGCGCGGGATTCAGCTTAGGGGACTGCCTCGGCCCCGGGACGGGCCGGGGTGGTCCCCCGCTTCTTTAATGGGCCGGCGCCGGGGCTCCCTCCAGTTCCACCCGCTTCTTTTCCGGCGGATGGAAGAAGACAAGCAGGATCACGGCGGCCCCGACGGCGACCGCGGAGGGGAAGAGGAACAGGCGGGAGAACTGGACCTTGCCGTCCACAGTAACGGCATCCCCGAGGAACTGCCAGACGAATCCTCCGACGAAGGGCCCCGCCCCAAGGATCAGGAAGTTGAACAGCCCCTGGGCACTGGAGCGGGCGTCCTTGGGGAAGAACTCGTCCACGAAGATGTAAACGGTGGCGAAGAAGAAGGCGTAGCAGATCCCGTGGAGCACGTTGATGGCGATCGCCAGGTTCCGGTCGGGGAACAAGGCGAAGACGCCGAAGCGGGCCGCATGTCCAAGGATGCCGATGACCATCGTGTAGCGCCAGCCAAGCCGTGTCAAGCAGTAGCCAAGGACGGCCATCGTCCCGATCTCGGCGACCTGGCCGATGCTCATGGCCGGCATGAGCCAGTTGGCCGGGACGCCGACGCTTTCCAGGTAATTGGCCGTCCAGGCGAAGTAACACTGGTGGACCGCGGCATCGAAAAAGGTGACGATGAACAGGACGAGGACGAACGGCACCCGTAGCAGCTTCATGGCCTCGAGCCAGGCCAACTTCTCGCCGCCCTCCGGCGCGGGCCGCGGCGGCGTGTGCGGTAGCATGAGGCTGAAGGCGGCCAGGCCGATCGAGGCGATGCCGGCGACGAGGAAGGTGTAGCGGATGGCCTCGTGCGCCGCCACCCCCTCCATCGGCGTCCCCAGCGCCTCCCCGAGCCAGTTGATGAAGCCTACTTCGTGCATCGGACTCACCTTCGCCCAGTCCACCAGGATGAAGGTAAACGGTACGCTCGCCGCGATCCAACCGATGGTCCCCCACAACCGCACTGGGCCGAACTCTTTCTGCGGATCCTTGAGGTTGGCGAAGGCAATCGAGTTGGTGATCGAGATCGTCGGCACGTAAAAGAGGCAGTGGACCAACATGAGCAGGAAGAACGGCCAGAAGCTCGTCGTCCAGGTCAGTGCGAGGATGGCCAGACCGCCGACGAGTTGACTGAAGGCGACGAAGCGCTCGGCGGCGAAGTTTCGGTCGGCGAACTGGGTACTGAAGAACATCGCCGTGACCGACGCCAGGGCGAAGGCGTTGAAGATCCAGCCCCGTTCGCCGGCGCTGAAGTTCAGCCCAAGGAGGTACTTATTGGCCAGCGGCAGCCACGCGCCCCAGATGAAGAACTCGAGGAACATCATCACGCAAAGTTTCACGCGGGTGGCGTTCATTCGGCCTCCGGGGGTGCGGCGGGGTAATGCGGCGTGTAGAAAGAATTTAGGCGAGTCGGGCTCGCCCTGCAACCGCGATCGGGCAAGTTTTTCCGGCTTTGGCGGCGCCGAGGGAATCGCTAGGATACACAGGTTGCCCATCGCCGGGAGAAGTGCGCATGCGCGTCGATCTGTACGCCCTGGCGTTCGAGACCCCGCGGGTGACGGTCCACCTCTGGTCCCCGTGGCGCGCCTCGGCCCTGGAGCACCGCCTGTTCGAGGCCGTCAAGAACCTGCCGCGCGTGGAGTTGGAAAAGGGGCCCGACGAGTGGCGGCTGCAACTCGCCGAGGCAAAGACGTGGCGGGCCGCCGTGCAGGCGGTGGCCCGCGTGCTGAAGGGGTGGCAGGAAGAAGCCGACCCCGGCAGCGAGCGCCGCACCTGGCGCTGGCTCGTCGAGGGCGACACCGACGCCCACGGCTACGACCACACCGGCGAGGCCGCCAGCGTCTGGCTGCTGCTGCGCGTCAGCCTCGAACGCGGCGCCGCCGGCGAGCCGGAAAAGGGCGAGGACATCGACCTCGAAGGCTTCAGCGTCCGCGTTTGGCCCAACGACACGGTTTAGCCGCTTGCGGCTTCGCAGGGCATGCGAAGCCGCAAGCGGCTCAAGGAGTCAATCGCTCCCGGCGGCCGACACGTCCCAGACGAGCGCCGTCGTGTCCGCGCTGGCCGAAATCAGCCGACCGCCGGGCAGGAACGCCAGGGCGGTGACGGCGCCGTTGTGGCCGCGCAGCACCCGCCGCTGCCGCCACGTCGTGGTGTCCCAGAGATGAACGGCCCCGTCACCGCCGCCGGCCGCCAGCAGGCGCCCGTCGGGGGAGCAGGAGATGCTGTAGGCGCCGCGGACGAGTCCCTGGCAGCGGCCCAATTCCTTGCCGGTCCTTCCCCAGAACGCTAACCTCCCGGCCAGAGGCGACGTCCCAGAGCCGGACGTTGCCGTCCCGCCCCGCCGTGGCCAGGAGTTTGCCGTCGGGCGAAGGGCTCACGGAAGACACCCGGGAGGCAGTGCGGATGGGGAAAAGTGCGCCGCTTGCGGCTTCGCAAGATGGACTGCGAAGCCGCAAGCGGCGGCTCAGTGGGTCGTGTCCTCGTCCTCGACGTAATCGACGGTATCCTCGGCGGGCCGGACCGTACCGGGGGGATCTCCGGTTGTTGGTCGGTCCGGCCCGCCACTCGGCTCCGCCAAGGAGACCGCCGAGGCCGCATCGGCTCGGGCCGGCAGCACGGCAGCGCCGGGGGGCGACTCGGTTTCCCCCCGGGGGGAGGCTGGCCGCGCACATTGCGGCGCCTCGGCAGTCTTGATGGCGGCGGCCCGCTGAGGGGCCAACAGTTCGCTCAACTCGCCGTGCAGGCGGCACAGGCGCACGAACAACGCTCGACATTCGCCGCGCGTGGCCAGCGCCTCCTTCAGCTCGCTCACGTCCTGCACTGTCGCCAGGCCGTCGAGGTAGCGCAGCACCTGGATGGCGAAGGCCTCGTCGTCTGCCTGCGGCGGTCGGCCCTCGGGGGGCGTGCGCTCGGTCATGTCACGCTCCTTCACGGGCGAGCCGGCGCTGCACGCAGCCGGCGAGGTGACGGTAGGTGCGGCTCAGCGCGACGTAGATCGTGTTCGGCGATCGGTTGAGGCGCTCGGCGACGTCCAGGGCCGACAGCTCATCGACGTAGCGCAGCCGGATGAGCTGCCGCGCGTAGGGCGACAACTTCTCGACACACTCGCGCAGCGCCTTGCGGGCCGGCGCGGGGGTGGCGTCGGTCGCGGACCACTGGTCCTCGAGCAGCTCCAGCACCGATTGGTCGAGCAATTCCGGCGCCCGCTTGCGCTGCCGCAGCGCGGTCAGCGACTCGAAGCGCGCCACGCGCCGCGCCCAAACGGGGAAGTCTTCGTCCTTGGCCACCGCGCCCGCCTTGTCGAGGACGACGATGGCGACGTTCTGGAAGACGTCCTCGGCCAGGTCGGGGTCGCGCACGATGGAGACGATGTAGCCCAGCAGCATCGCCCGCTGCGAGAGCAGAAGCGCGACGGCGCGTTCTTGCCGTGAATCCATGTGAGCCAGCCTCTCTCTGCATAACTAACGTCGCAGCCGGCCACGGACTGTACATGGAAAAACATTCCCCGGCCGCAATTCCTACTCGCTCTCCTGGTGCCGGCGCCGCCCGGGCCGCGGCCGTGGCGGCTCCTCACGCACCTCGCCGCGCTCGCGCCGCCGGTCGCTGACCCGGAAATCGAGCTGCCGCCGTTGCACGTCCACCCGCACCACCTTCACCTGCACCTTGTCGCCCAACCGGTACGTCCGCCCGGTGCGCCGACCCGTCAGGCTGTGCGCCGCCTCGTCGTGGTAATAGTAATCGTCGCTCAGCGTGCTGACGTGGACGAGTCCCTCGACGGGGAATTGCTCCGCCTGCCCGAAGAAGCCGTAGTCCGCCACCCCGGTGATGATGACTTCCAGCTCCGTCCCAAGTCGCTCTTCGAGGTAGGCCAGCAGCTTCACCTTGATAAGCTCGCGTTCCGCCAGGTCGGCCCGGCGCTCCATCTTGCTGCAATGCTGGCCGAGCGCGTGCAGCTCCGCCTCGGCGCCGCCCGCCCGGCCGGTGAGCAGCCACTGCCCCAGCTGGCGGTGGACCGTCAGGTCGGGGTAGCGGCGGATCGGCGAGGTGAAGTGACAGTACGTCTCGCTGGCCAGGGCGTAGTGCCCCTCCTCGTCGGGGCTGTACACGGCCTGCTTGAGCGAGCGCAAGAGGGCGTAATGCACCGCGTGCATGTCGGGCCGCGCCGCCGACTGTTCGAGGATGCGTTGCAGGGTGAAGCGATCGACGGTCTTCTCGACCTTGTAGCCCAAGCCGCGGGCGAAGTCGCGGAAGGCCTCGAGCTTCGCCGGGTCCGGAGCGGGATGGACGCGGCGCAGGAACGCCACGCCGAGGCCGGCGAGGTGCTCGGCCACCGCCTCGTTGGCGGCGAGCATGAACTCCTCGATGATCTGATGGCTGACGTCCTGTTTGGCGAAGTGCGCCCCGCTGACGCGCCCCTGCTCGTCGTACTCCAGCTCGACCTCCGGCATGTTCAATTCCAGGGCCCCGCGCTTGCGCCGCCGCTTTCGCAGGATCATCGCCAGGTCGCGCATGCGCAACAAGAGCGCCACCAACTCCTCATCGACGTCGGCTGTCACCGCCCGCTGCGCCCCGTGGGCTTCGGCAACTTCCAGGATCTGACTTACCTGATCGTAGTTGAAGCGCTTGCGGGCGCGGATGGCGCCGTCGTGGAAGCCGACCCGGGTGCGCTGCCCCGCGGGGGTGAAGTCGATCAGGGCGCTCTTGACGTAGCGCACGCGGCCCTGCTGCAAGGAGGCAAGGCTGTTGGAGATGATCTCGGGGAACATCGGCAGCACGCGCTGCGGCAGGTAGACGCTGGTGCCGCGCTTGCGGGCCTCCTTGTCGAGCGCACCACCCGGCGGGCAAAAATGGGCCACGTCGGCGATGTGGACGGCGAGCTGCCAGTGCTTGCTGCGCGGGTCGATCAGCAGCGACACGGCGTCGTCGAAGTCGCGGGCGTCGGCCGGGTCGATGGTGATGACCAGGTCGCCGGTGAAGTCGGTGCGGCCGGCGAGGTCGTCCTCGCGGAAGGCGGCGGCGGCGGCACGGGCCTCTTCGAGGACGTCCTCGGGGAACTTGTCGGGCAAGCCGTACTCGCGGATGATCGACAGCGTATCGACGCCGGGCCGGCCGCGCGGCCCGAGTACCTCGATGATGACGCCTTCGCCGCGGTAGTCCTCCTGCGACGGGAAGCGCAGCATCTCGAGGACGACCTTGTCGTCCGGCCGCGCTCCCTTGGCCCCCGGGTCGCCGACGTAGATGCTGTGGCTGAAGACGGTGCCGTCCACGCGGACGTGGCCGTCGCCGTCGCGCTCGAAGTAGGTGCCGACGAACTGGCGTGTGGCGCGGGCGAGGATTTGCAGGATCTCGCCGCGCGGCCCGGCCTCGCCGCGCCCCTTGCTGAGGACCTTGACGAGCACCTCGTCGCCGGTGGCGGCGTCGAGCGAATCGTCCTCGCGGATGGCGATATCGGCGCCGGCCTTGCCCTCGACGAGGTGCGGCCGCACGAAGCCGAGGCCGGAGGAGGTGCGGCGGTAGGCGCCGACGACGGTGCCGTGCTGCCCGGCCGGCCGGACGGCGTGGTTCTTGCCGAACTCGACGCGCCCCTGGCGGACCAGTTCGCGGAGGGCGTTGCGGAAGTCGCCGTAGAGCTTCTGCGGCACGCCGAGCTTGCGGGCGAGGGCCTTGGGCTTGAGCGGCTCGTAGGATTTGCGCGCGACGGCGGCCAGGATTTGCTCGGTGAAGTCGGGCATGGTTCGGCGTTCTCCCGGCCGTGCGGCGAATGGAATGACGGCGCGTCATCCCTTGCCCTTCATCTTACAGGCCGAGCACCTCCGCAGAGAGCACAGGCCGGCCGGTGGGACTTGCTCAACGGCGATGTGCAAAGGGGTACACGGGCGCGGACAGTTTTCGGCGCCGGAGCGTCGAACCTTCGGCGCTGGTCAGCCAGAGCTTAGGGGGACGGTTTATACAACCTCTTCTCCCCCAATTGATTCCGTCGAAATTCGCCCATGCGCCTTCCAGAGGCATCTCGACCACGTGCGGCGGGGGCGGCTTGAGATGGCGCAACAGGATGGTCCGAACCAGGGCCGGTCAGTATTCGAGATGCACCATCAGCGACTCGACCGACACCGGGCCGCGGTCGTGGTTATAGGCCGGGTTGCAGATCTCCTGGAAGTCGGCCGTCGCGTAGATCCCCTTGACGATCGCGACGCGATAATAGACTTCGATGATCTCTTCCGGCCGATAATTCAGGGCGCCGTCGCCGACGCTGAAGTCGAGGCCACCCGCGGCCAGGTAATCGCGGTGGTCCTTCGCCAGCCCGTTGCAGACCCCCGCCAGGCCGACCTCGTCGTTCGGCCGCGCCCAGCAGCGCCCCTTCAGCAGCAGGCCCAGCGCCGCCGTGCGGTCGATCGGCGTGAACGCCCACGTCTCGGTGTGGCCATCGCTCCAGCCGAGGCGGCCCCAGACGCCGAGGTCGCGCGCCAGCTCCTGCTCACAATTCATCCCGTAGCCATACTTGAAGCGGTAGTCGCGCGTCTGCGTCACGTCCGGATCGACCGGCATCTCCTGGAGCGCCTCGCGGTAATCGCCCATGTGGGCGCGGTTGAGGTAGGCCATGAGGCGGACCCGGCCCGGATGGTCGCAGACACGCCAGCGCCCCTCCCACTCCAGGGCCTGACCGAACGCCTTGAGGAAGTGCGGGTCGATCGGGGCGCCGTTGGCGACCGCCGGCTCCGCCATGATGCCGTAGCGCAGCGCCCAGTCCTTCTGGTTGAAGTCGAGGCCGATCCCGTAGTCGTAGCCGCGGACGTTGGCCGGGTAGTCCCAGGCGCCGTTGTACATCAGCGACCAGTTCTGCATCTGCGTGCGCGGGTCGTGGCTGTAGCGGTTGTTGTCGATCAGGTCGGTGAAGGTAAACTTGCCTACCGTCAGAGTGATGCGGTCGATGTCGCGCTTGCCGGCGATCTGGTTCGGCTCGTCCTCCACGGTTTCCTGCTCGCCGCCCAGGCCCCACGTCTGGCGCAGGAATAGCCGGGCGAAGTACGGGGTCGGCTCGACGACGCCGACGCGAGTGATGTCGCCGTTGCTGAAGCCGGCGATGCCATCGACGGCGCTGAAGCCGCGGCCGCCGGCGAGCTCCGGGTCGAACACCAACTCCCCGGAGTAGCCGCCGCACTCCCACAGTCGAAAGTCGAGGAACAGCGTGGCGGTCAGCGACGTGTCGGCCTCCCGGATGGGCAGCAGGCTGCGCGCCCCCGTGTAGAGGGCCGGGAAGGGGGCGTGCCCTTGCAGGTCCATCGTGGCCTGGGTGTGGGCGCTGAACCACGTCTCCTTCGACTCTTCTTTCTCATCCTTTTTCTCGTCCTTGTCATCCTTTTTCTCGTCCTTGTCGTTCTTCTCCTTACCTGACTCATCTTTCTCGTCTTTTTTCTCGTTGCCCTCACCCCCCGCCGGCGGCGATTTCTTCCCCTTGTCCTCGGACCCGTTCGGCCCGTTTTTCTCCTTGTCCGATTTGCCCTTCTCCTCTGTCTTCTTGTCCTTGTCGCCGTTCGCCTTCTTGTCCTTGTCTTCCGCGCCGTTGGACCCCTTACCGTTCTTCTTGTCCTTGTCCTGCTCGTCGGCGCCGCGGGCACAGGGGTGGGAACAGAGCTTCCTCCAGTACGAACCCAGCGCTTGCAGGACTGTGTGCGGCGGCCGGGGCTTCTCGGCCTTGTCCTTCGACTCGCCTTCCTTGTCCTTCGCCGCGTCGTCGGACGGCTTTTCCGAAGGGCGGTCGGCAGGCGGTTTCTCGGCCTTCGCCGGCGGCTTGTCTTCCTTGTCCTTGGCGCCTTCGGATTCCTGGTCCGAGACATGAACGACAGAAGGCGTCTCGGCCATCGCCGGATCCTCGCCTTCCTTCTCCTTCGGGGCAGGGTGGGCTGCCTGTTCCGAGGCGCCGTCGGCGGGTGGCTGGAGGAAATCGTCCGCCGAGCACCCCGCCAGCAGCAGGGCCAGCAGCAGGGGCGCCCGGCGCGCGACGGCAGCGCGGACGGTGGCCGACGGCGACATGGAATCCTCCCTGACTGGAGAAGCGGAAGCGCCGGGTGTACCGTCGCCCGGCATCGCGGTCAAGGCAGGTTTCCGCGACGCGGTGACGGCATTGGCTAGCAGCAAACGGAAGTAGGCGTGATGGGCGTAAATGTTGGCCAGTGACACAAGCCTGACGCGCCAGCGAAGGAGGACGGTCCTCCTTCGCTGGCGCCTCAGGCTTGTGTCGCACGCCGAAGTTAACGCGATCTCGGCCCGATATCGTTTGGTGCGAGTCAGCTCAACCCTCGGCAGTCAGCTCCCGGGCGATGCGCGCCGCGAGGGTTGCGTTGGCCGCCAGGATGGCCTCGTACGCCTCCAGTGTCTTGCCCCCGGTGAGCCGCGCCAGGCGAGACGTAAGGTACGGGGTCAGGTCCTTGGTGTGGACACTGACCGCTTGCCGCTCCACGTCGAGCAGGCTCTGCCCGTAAAGCGCCGGGTCCAGGGCCACGTCGCCCGGAGCCGGCTGGGCCAGCAACACCCCCGCCCCGTCCAGGCCCCAGTGAGCGGCCAGGAGCTGCGCCGCCTCCGCGGGAGTGTTCACCCGCGCGGAGACACGGTGGCTGGTGTCGCGCACGTAGAACGCGGGCAGGGAATCGGTGCCGTAGCCCACGACCGGGACACTAAAGCTCTCGAGGATCTCCACGGTGCGGGGGAGTGCGAGGATGCCCTTGGCGCCGGCCGAGACGACGGCCACCGGGATGCGAGACAGCGCTACCAGGTCGTCGGGAACGTCCAGGGCGTTCTCAGTGACGGCCCGGCCAAGACTGCCGACCCCGCCGGTCACGAGCAGGCGGATGCCGGCGCGGTGGGCCAGGCACAAGTTCGCCGACAGGGTCGTCGCCGCAGTCTGGCGGTGGACCATGGCGGCCGCCAGATCGCGCCGGCTGGCCCGGAAGGCGCTCTGCCCGCGGGCCAGGGCCTCCAACTCCTCCGCACTCAGGCCGACCGTCGGCCGTCCCCGCCACACCGCAATGGTCGCCGGCACCGCCCCCTCACGGCGCACCGCCTCCTCCGCCTCGCGGGCGGCGTCCAGGCTGATCGGCCAGGGGAGGGTGTGCGCCAGCGGCGCGGACGTCAGCGCGACAACGGGCTGCCCTTCTTGAAGGGCCGCTGCGACGTGGGGACGCACGTCGAGGGGGGGTAGGGATTTCATGTCCGGTCACCGCGGAAGTGGGAAAGGTCGGCCGGGCGGAATCGCTCCGGGGCCGAAGGGCTCGTCCTGACGCCTGGAGTGTAACCACGCAGAACTGGGCCGTCCAGACGTGATGGCGCAAGACGCGGTACGCCGAGCACGGCCGATCGGATCGTTAAGAATCCTTGATTCCCTACCCCCGTTCCTTCAATCACTGCAACCCGATCCTCGGCACAACCGATACTACTGCTGTACCCGTCGCAATCGGATCGGAGGCCGTGAAGCCGCGCGCGTCATCTCGGATGGGCAAGATGCACGAGTTGAACGGCGTGGGGTACGGCGCGGAGGGGAGCAGGTCATGAAGCGACTTCGACGAATCCCGTTGGTGCTCGCCTTCGCGCTGCTGCCGGGGTGCTGGCTGCCGTCGCACAGCGGCATCGAGGGGCAGCTGAAGGCGCGCACGGCCGAGGTCGAACGCAGCGAGAACTACCACGCGCGCGACCCGCTGCCGGCGGCGCCGGTTGTCGCCGAGCCCCTGTTGCCGGACGCCTCCGCCACCGCACAACCGGAGCCGTCACCGCCCGCACCGATCCAGCGGGTCGCCTTCGCGCCGCAGGAGGACCCCCCACAGCGCACCCCGCACCAACTGTTCGTCCCTCCGGAGCTGCCGGGCGCGGACGCGCCCCCCATCGAGAAGATGTCGGAAGAGCCGGCCGAGAAGGCTCGCCAGCTCAAGGCGCTGTATCCGCCCCTGCCGCCCCTTCCGGCAATCCCGCGGCCGGCCCTGGGACCAGTCGGCCGGCCGTTGTCGCTCGCCGATTTGCAGAGTCTCGGGGAGACCTACAGCCCGGCGGTCAAGGGTGCCTATGCCGCCGTGGAAGCCGCCAACGGGGCGGCACGGCAGGCCGGGGCGTACCCCAACCCGACCCTCGGCTATGAGCACGACACCGTGGAAACCGGGTCGGCCGGCTATCCCGGCTTTTTCATCGACCAGGTCATCAAGACCGGCGACAAACTCAAGCTGCAAGAGGCCGCGGCCACCATGGACCTGCTCAACGCCCGCCTGGCCCTGCGCCGCGCCCGCACCGACCTCGCCTACCAGGTGCGGGGCGCCTACTTCGCCGTGCTGGTGGCCCAGGAGAACATGCGGGTTAGCGAGGCCCTCTACCGCTTCACGAACGAGATTTATACCATCCAGATCGACATCGTGAAGACGGCCGGCCTGGCGGCCGGCTACGAGCCGATGCAGCTGCGCCCGCTGGCGCTGCAGGCGCGCCTCGCCTTCCTCCAGGCACGCAACCAGTACCTGGCTTCGTGGAAGCAGCTGGCCGCCGCGATGGGCCTGCCGGACATGCCGCCGTCCGAGCTGCAAGGGCGCGTCGATCTGCCCGTCCCGGTCTTCGACCACGACGCCGTCGTTGCCCGACTCGACCGACATACCGACGTGCTGACGGCCTACAACACCATCCAGAAGGCGAAGTACCAGCTCGAGTTCGCCAAGGTCACTCCCTTACCTGACGTCGATGTGCGCCTGCTGGTCCAGAAGGACTACACGACGCCGCCCAACCAGATCTCGCACAGCTTCCAGATGACGCTCCCGGTGCCGGTGTGGGACCAGAACAAGGGCGCCATCCACCAGGCCGAGTGGCTGCTCCGGCAGGTGTCGGTCGGGCCGGACCAGGCCAGGAACGCGCTCATCACTACCCTCGCCGACGCCTTCAACCGCTACCAGACGGCTCGCGAGACGGTTGCCATCACGCGCCAGCAGGTCCGCGACCAGGTGCGCGCGTTCCGGAGGATCTACGACCGGTGGCACCTCTTGCCCGCCGACGTGAAGTTCGGCGACGTGGTGACCGCCGAGCAGACCCTGGCGACGTACATCGCGGCCTACGTCACCGCGCTGGGCCAGCAGTGGCAAGCGGTGGTAGACGTGGCGAACCTGCTCCAGACGGACGACTTGTTCCAGGTAGCACCGCACGAAGAAGTGTTCCCGGTCCCCGATCTGGAGCCGCTTCCCCCGCCGGTCATCATCAAGCCGCCGTCCCTCCCGTGCGCGGCCGCCCCCGACGCCGTGGCGGCTCCGGCGGCCCCTCAGCCGACGGTCGTCCCGGCAACGCTCCCGGGGATTGACCGGCCGGCGGGGCCCGGCCGTCAAGCGCCGATTCAGCCGGCCGCTTCAAGGGGCTGAGCACGCCCCATTCTGGACTCCGAGAAAGACCCGCGCAGGAGAGGGTTTGTCATGACGCGTCTCCCCCACTGGCTCGCCGCGGCCGCCCTCGTCGGTGCCACGTTGGCCGCCCCCCGTGCGTTCGGCCAGGCTCCGCCCAGCGCCACGGTTCCATTGCCTAGGCCGCAGGACGCCCCGACGGCGCCGGACGCCCCGCAAGCCCTGCCCACGCCGAGCCAACCCGACGCGGAACCGCCGGCTCCTTACGTCCTGCCGGCGGCCGGCTGGCCGGGGCTCGAGTTCCCGCGACCCGACCCGCTGCTCGACCGACCCGACGCCCCGCTCCCCGGCCTCTACTTCAACGTCGAGACCAACGTCCTTTTCCCGCACCTGCGCAACCAACTCATGGTGCCCGTCACGATCAGCGACACGCAGACCGACACCCTTCACTTCCCCGGCAACCGGCTCGACCCGACGATCGGTCCGCGCATCGAGGTGGGCTACCGCCTCGCCGACGGCTGGGGAGGGGTGCAATTGGCCTACGGCTTCGAGGTGACCAGCGGCTCCAACTCGTTCGTCTCGGACCAGGGCTCCCTGGCACAGCACGGCCGGCTGGACGTGAACATCGCCGAGTTTGACTACGTCAGCCGCGAGTTCTCCCTGGGCCCGCACTGGGAACTGCGCTGGGGGGTGGGGGCGCAGGCCATGAGCTTCTTTTTCGATTCGGCCGTCAACTTCCTCAACCCGGGGACGGACCCGGGGGCTGTCCTCACCCAGACCGAGACCAGTTCGACCGTCCAGTACGGCGGGCACGCGCTCCTCGACCTGTCGTGGAGGACGCCCGTCCCGGGATTGGCCGTCGTGGGGCGGGTCAAGTTCGCGGACAGCTTCGGGCGGATTAGCCAGACCGGCATTGAGCAGCTGGTGAGCCCATCCGGTGACGGCACGGTCGCCCTCTTCCGCAGCACAGTCGTGGGGTCCGTCGGCGTGCCGAGCGCCAGCGGGATGTTCGGGCTCAGCTACACCGCTCCCGGGTGGAACCACTCGCGCTTCCTGCTCGGCTACGAGCACGACGTGTTCTTCCAGATCGGCCGCTTCAACACCGGGCGCGGTCAGCTCGATAACGACGCGCTGTTTCTCCGGGCGGAGTTGAACTTCTAAATCCGAACGCCGCTTGCGGCTTAGCGGATTCCAGGGTTCCGCTAAGCCGCAAGCGGCTGTCGCAACAGACTCTCAATGGGCCAGGCTGCCCGCTCCTTCCGGCGGGTCGCGGTGGCCGTAGAAGCTGTACAGCACCGGCATCAGGTAGCGCGTCAGGAATAGGGTGGTAATCATGCCGCCGACCACCACGATCGCCAGCGGCCGTTGCGTCTGCGCCCCGATCTTCGTCGAGAGCGCCGCCGGCAGCAGGCCAAGGACCGCCGTCAGGGCGGTCATCGTCACCGGGCGCACGCGCTTCTCGGCCCCTTGCATGATGGCCTCGCGCAGCGGCACGCCGTGGGCGCGCAGGGCGTTGAACGAGGAGATCATCAACAAGCCGTCCATGATCGCCACGCCGAACAGCGACACGAAGCCGACCGCCGCCGAGATGCTGAAGTTCGTCCCCGTCAGCCACAGCGCCCAGATGCCGCCCATCGACAGGTCGATCACGTTGGACAGCACCACCACCGAGTCGAGCAGCGAATGGAACGCCCCGTACAGGAGGATGAATATGAGCCCGAGCGAGAGGGGGATGATCCACATCAGCCGCTTCTCGGCCATTTCCATCTCCTGGAACTCGCCGCCCCACTCGGCGCGGTAGGGGGGCTGGAACAGGTGAGCGGTCTTCTCCTTGGCCTCGGCGACGGCGCCGGCGAGGTCGCGGCCGCGGACGTTGAACTTGACCGCGATCACACGCTTGCCCTGCTCGCGGTAGATCGTCGAGGCGCCGGAGCGCTCGAAGGTGCCCTTGGGGTCGGGGGCGCCGTTCTTGCCCACGGGTGTCACCAGGTCGCGCAGCCGCAGCCGCGGCGAGTTGCTCAGCGGGTTGGCCGTGTTCACCGGGCTGCCGGTCGTTGACGGCGGCGGCTGACCCGAGCCGGTCGGCGACGGGCTGGCGCTCGGCCCGGAGACGACCACGAGCTGGTTGTTCGTCACGTCCAGCGGGATGTCCAGGATCGACGTCTCGCTGCCGCGCAGGGCGTCTGGCCAGCGGATCGTGATGTCAAACGTCTTCTCCCCCTCGATCATGCTCGTGAACGCCTTGCCGCCGACGGCACTTTGGATGACGTTATTCACGTCGGCGGCGCTGACGCCCCAGCGGGCGCACTTGTCCAGGTCGATGCGGAACTCCAGGTTCGACTGCCCCTTGATGCTGTAGACCCCGACTTCCTCGATGCCGGGGATGTCGCGCAGGACGTTCTTCACCTGGTCGGCGAGGTCCTCCAGCTTGTCGAGGTCGGGGCCGAAGATCTTAACGGAGTTGTCCCCCTTGACGCCGGCCATCGCCTCGGTCACGTTGTCGCGGATGTACTGCGAGAAATTCCAGTCCACGCCGACCACCTTCTCGCGCAGCTCGGCGTTCATCTGCTGCACCAACTCCTCCTTGGTGCGCGCCCGCTTGTCTCCCAACACCCAGCGCCGCCAGCCTTTTTCCTCGACGACCTTCGGCCATTCCTTCTGCGGCCTGAGGGGCGCGAACACCTCGACGCGGTAGTAGCCCGTCGGGTCAGTGCCGTCGTCCGGCCGGCCGATCGCCGGCACCAGCACCTCGACCTCGGGGTAGCTCACCATGATGGCCCGGGCCTTGTCGATGTCCTCCGCCACGCGGTCCATCGACACGTTGAGCGGGAACATGGCGGTGATCCAGAGATTGCCCTCTTCCAGCTGCGGCATGAACTCGCGGCCGACCGACGGCAGCAGCAGCACCAGGGTGCCGAGGATCAGCGCCAGCATGAAGCCGAGCGTGAGGAAGGGGTGGTTCAGGCAGAGGCGCAGCTGCCCCAGGTAGCGGCTTTTCATCACGCGCACCAGGAAGTTATCGCGGACGGGCTTCGGCCTCCGGAACAGCAGGGCGCACAGCACCGGGCAGAGCACGATCGCCAGCAGCAGGGCGCCGGCCAGGGCGAAGGCGTAGGTATCGGCCATCGGCCCAAAGAGCTGCCCCTCGGTCCCCGTCATGGTGAACAGCGGGATGAAGGCACACACCATGATGAGCGTCGAATAGAAGAGCGGCCGCTCGACCTCCCGCGCCGCCTTGATGATCCGCTCCCGCAGAGGCAGCTCGATGTACTCACCGGCACTGAGATGTCTGAAAATGTTCTCGACCATGATGACCGAGGAATCGACGATGATGCCGAAGTCCACCGCGCCGATCGACAGCAGGTTGGCCGACTTGCCGCGGAAGTAGAGGACCGAGAAGGCGACGAGCAGCGCCAGCGGGATGTTGATGGCCACGATGAGGGCCGTGCGGACGTTGCTCAGGAACATCAGCAGGATGACCGTAACCAGGATGATGCCGGTCAGCAGGTTCTCCTCGACCGTCTCGGTGGTGATCTTCATCAACTCGCCGCGGTCGTAGTACGGCTCGATGGTGACGCCCGGCAACATGCGCCCGGATTCCGGATTATTTAGCTCCTCGACCTTGGCGCGGACGTCGCGCAGGGCGGGCGGAGTGTCCTCGCCCTTGCGCAGCAGCACGATGCATTGCACCTTGTCGTCCTCGTCGCGCCAGGCCCGGACGACTTCCCCCTCGGGCAGGCGCTGAAGCGCGGCGGGGTTGCCGGCGTCGGCGGGCTTGCTCAGGCTGACGCGGCCCAGGCGGGTCTGGTGGCCGACGACGACGCCGCGCTCGCCGAGCGGCTCGCCCGGCAGGAGCGGCCCGCCCTCGACGACGTGATCGACCTTGACCGGGACGTTGTTGACCGAGGCGATGACCACCTGGCGGATTTCGCGGATGCGGCGGTTCTCCTCCTCGCGGAGTCGGGCGGCGGCCTCCACGGGGTCGCTGATCCCGAGCACCTGGAGCACCGGGTCCTCGCCGCCGCCGATCAGGCCGACGCTGCGAACAGTGAGGACGGTGTGTCCCTTGGTCAGGTAATCGCCGCCGACGTTCTGGTTGCTGTTGGTCAGGGCCGTCTGCAGCTGCGCGAGGGTGACGCCGTAGCGGCGCAGCCGGTCGGGGTCGGGGTGAATCTCGTAGCGCTTGACGGTGCCGCCCGTGCTGCTGACGTCCATGATGCGCTGCACGCGGCGGAACTCACGCTCCAGCACCCAGTCCTGCAGCGCCTTGAGGTCGTTGAGGGTGTAGACGTCGTTGCCGTACTGATCCTTCGGGCTCCTGAGCGTGTAGCGGTAGATTTCACCGGTCGGCGACTGCGGCGAGATCTGCGCCTGGACGCCGGGCGGCAGCGGCTGCAGGGACTGCAAACGGTTGATGACCTCCTGGCGGGCCGCGTAGAAGTCGATGCCGTACTCGAACTGGTTGCGCAAATGCGACAGGCCGAACAGCGACTTGGTGCGCGTGTACTTCAAGCCCGGCATGCCGGCGAAGCTCACCTCCAGCGGGATGGTAACCTGGCGCTCGACTTCCTCGGTGGAGGCGCCGGGGTACTGGGCCACGACCTCGACGATGGCCGGCGCCGGGTCGGGGTAGGCCTCGACATTGATGTTAATGAAGGAGTAGACGCCGACGACGATGAGGGCGGCGGTGAGCAGGAGGACCACGAGCGGGTTATGGACCGCCCACGCGATGAGCCTGTGGATCATGTCGGCCTCGTCTGAGGGGAGTTCGGCGTTTAGCCGCCGCCCTCGATTTATCGGTTCGCGAAGCGATGAATCCGCGCCGCCCCGAGGGCGGCCGCTAAACTCAGCGTTCGCCGCGGGCCTTCGATAGCCGGTCTTCGAGGGCGGCGCGCAGTTCGAGGGCGCCCGTGGTGAGGTAGCGCTCCTCCGGCCGTAGCGGCTCGGGCGCCGGTATGCCCTTCTTGACCTCGTCCGGGGTCCGCTCCCTTTCCTTCGCGGTGAGTTTGCTGCGCACGAAGGCCGTCTTCTCGAAGCGGTGGGTGACGACGACGCGGCGCAGGGTAAACTGAGGCTTCTGCGGGTCGGGCTGGACGAAGACGAAACTCAGCTTGCCGTCATCCACCAGGGCCGTCATCGGCACCTCGACGACATCCGGCGGGGGCGGCAGCTCGACGCTGGCCGAGACGAACTGCCCCGCCCGCAGCTGGCGCTCCGGGTTGGGGATGTACCCCTTGACCACGGCCGTGTGCTGGCTCGGGTCGAGCAGGTAGCCGATCTCGTCGATGTAACCTTCCGTGGCCGTCATGCCTACAGTCTGAATCGTCCACCGCCGCCGGTCGCGGGGCAGGGCCAGCAGGATCGGCAGCGTGTCCTCCGGCGGGTTGGCCAGCACCTGCAATCGGCTGACGTCCGCGATCACGAACAGGTTGACGGTGTTATCGGCGACGTACTCGCCGACGCCGACGTTGCGCTCCACGATGGTGCCGTCGCGCGGGGCGACCAACTCGGAGCGTGCCCACAGACGCTCCTTCTCCTTGTCGCGTTTGCCCCCCCGGAGAAATGCCTGTTCGGCCTCATCGCGGACGGCCTTGATCTCCTCCTCCGGCACGTTCCAGGTCCGCAGGGTGCGCTCGGCCCGGTCCACGGCGTTGCGGTCGCTGAGAACGTCGCGGCGGGTCTGGTTCAGGGTGTCCTCGGGGACGCTGCCGTTCTTGAAGCCCTCCTCGCGCTGCTGGAGCCGCTTCTCGTCCAGTCGCAGCTGCACCAGGGCATCGACCAGGTCGCTCTTCTTGCTGCCGACGTCGATGCTCCAGACCACGGCGAGCACGTCCCCCTTGCGGACGGTGTCGCCGGAGCGGAGTTCCCGGAAGACCGAAGCCCCGCCCGTCACGGGGACCTCATGGACCTGACCCAGTTCGATGACCTCCGCGTTGAAGCGCGTCCGCACGCGCATCACGCGGGTGGGGTCCAGGGCGGTCGAGCCCGGCATGGTGAGGGGGCGGGTCCGGGTCGGCGGCGCCGCGGGGACGGCGGCTTCGATGCCGAGCGCCTGGCGGACCGGCTCGGGAACGACGATGGTGTCGGTGGTTCCCTCGACGAGTTCGACAGTCCGCGTGGATGATTGGGCAGACGTCTCCGTCCCGGGCGCCGGGGTGGGAGGCGTGAACCCGAAGGGAAGGTGGGCCCGGAAGACGGTCAGTGCGAGCACGACGGCCGCCACCAGGACCACGGCAAGGAAGACCAGGCCGACCAGCAGGATCCAGTGCGTCTTCGCCAGGGGGCTCGGGACGGTCGTCATGGGAGTTCCTCCGGCGCTTGGGTGTCACTCTCACAGTATGAAGGAGCGGAGGCATCCGCGGCAAGTTGACCGGTTGCCGGAGGCTGGTGACGGGGACGTTGACACCTTGCTAACAGGCCAAGGCGAAGATAGTGTGAGGGTTTCAAGAAGGCTGAACTCGGCCGCCGGCCCGGCGCTCACCCTGAATCCCGTCCCGCCGACCCCCGAAGTTTTACCCCGGCTGTCCCGGAATTGAACCATCCCCCGGAATTGGCCGGTGTGTGCCACCGGGGCCGAGTTCTGTGCCAGGCATGGTTCAGAAACGGGCCGTTTCAGGTGGCGCGGCTCCGTGCCCGTGCCCGTGCCCGTGCCCGTGCCCGTGCCCGTGCCCGATTCCAGACCGGGCACGGGCACGGGCAGAGCGCGACCCGCGTTTGAACCAGCCCCTGTGCCAGGCATGGTTCAACGGCGGGTAACAGGGTTGTGGCGGCACGTTTCCAACGTGCCGGAGATTCTCGGCACGTTGGAAACGTGCCGCCACAACCCTGTTACCCGTAACCGGCCCAAATTGAACCAT
>Ga0116217_10001740_pt1 | contig 20599 bp, 16 predicted proteins | sample Sb_taG_6_FD_89697 | JGI IMG/M metagenome (GOLD analysis project Ga0116217, IMG submission 89697) | Peat soil microbial communities from Weissenstadt, Germany - Sb_50d_4_PS metaG | ecosystem: Environmental > Terrestrial > Soil > Wetlands > Peat | place: Germany: Weissenstadt | collected 2010-09-21 | reverse complement strand
TCCCAGTCGAACTCCGGTCCGGCTGACGTCGAGGGTATGTACGAGTTCGGAATAGGCTTCGCCGGAAATGTCGTTTCCGGAAATTCTTACCGGCAACACCGCCTTGGACCGGTCCACACTTCGCTGTTTGCTAACTCCTGCTTTTTCTACCAGGGCTGCTAGAGCTTTATTCGGAGAGTTCAAAGCCACGTCCTTGATCTGATTCATTCGACTTCGGATGAGCAACTTGAGGGGAGTGTAACTGGTTGCTGACTGAATGTATCTTCAGCCATGCTTCGGGTTTGCGCCATAGCACAAAGGTGGCGGAGGCATCCTCCGCGAGTGTTAGAACCCGCGCCTGGCGGCCTAAGTCGCGGCTTTCACAGGGCGGGTGACCCGAGTAACCACCCCCGGTTACAGCCGTGAAGATAGGCCCACGAACGGGCCATTGCCGGATGGCGGTGGATGGCGCAATCTGGTGCCAGTCGTCAACGCGTCCCGCAAGGGAACGTGGGCGCGAGCGTCCCCCCTCGTGCTCGACGCAAATCCCACAAGGGTAGGAGGGGTGAACAACATGACTAACTTACTTCATAGACTCTGGTCAGAGGACGAGGGCCAGGACATTGCAGAGTACGCAGTGATGCTGGCGGTGATCCTAGTGATCGTGGTCGGAACGGTTCGCTTAATCGGTGGAAATGCGAATAACGTGTTTTCCGCCGTATCCAGTTCCATTGGTAGCTAAGCTTCCGCTGCGTGATCAATTTCGTCGAAGCAACATTGCAATGATTTTACTCTCATTGAACGTGCGGCGCAGAACCGGGCGGTCCTCACCCGGTCCTCACCCGGTCTATGCTTCGCCGGCGGTGGTGAGGGCGGTTATGGCGTCGTCCAAAGTGGGAAAAATCAGGAAGAGCGGTTCTACTTTGGTAGTTTCGAACAGCTTCAACACGCGGTCGTTGACTCCGCTCAATGCGATGCGTCGCGTGGCTTTGTGCCGCGTCACGTAAGCGCTGACCAGTGATCCCAACCCCGAGGAATCAATATAGGGAACGTCGCTCAGGTCGACGATGACCATGGGGACATTTTCCTCCCTCCGGATCGCGTTCTGAAACAAAGGCAAATTCTCTAGTGTGAGCGGTCCTCGCAGGCACAGCACGTGTGGACCTTCCTTGCCGGTCAATCGGTCGATCTCCAGGGGTTCCGTTGCCACCGGGAGATTGTATGTGCGACCCCGAGAAGTACGCAAGCGCTCGCCGGTGTAAGCGCGAGCGTCCGCGCTCGTGCTCTCCGAAGGTACAGGCCCAATCGCCCGGACCACGATGGAATATGCCGCTCTGGTAGCCAGCCGTCTGGGTGGAGGCAGGCTGGTTTCAAGCTCAAGCTTTCTGGTGATCCCGCCGATTTGCAATCTGTAAGTGAACAAAGGGTCGTAGTGCCGTTGCTGACCGTGCTCCCCTGACGGTCTGCCTTGGCGTCGCCGCCTGAAATTATTCAGGTTCGAAAGGACGGATATCTCCACGGCTGAAACGGTATTCACGGTTCGCAGTTCCCTTCCCTTGTGTGCCCCTTCCGTCCTCGCGGAGACGGCTGGCCCCGAGTGCTCGCAAACTGCGCTGTGCCATCGGCCGACGTGCCCTCGGTGTGGCGTCTCGACGGACGAGTCGGCCAGGATCAAGACAAAATTGCGAGTACTGCTGGTGGAGGACAATCCAGCCGATGTCGAACTGGAGTTGCTCACCTTGCGTCAGGATGGGTTCGAGGTCTCGGGAGATGTCGTTCAAACCGCCGAGGAGTTTACCGAGCGCATGCGGACCACCAGCTACGACCTGATCCTTGCCGACTACAACCTGCCGCAATGGCGAGGAACCGAGGCGCTCGAGGTCCTTCGCCGCGAAAATCTGGATGTGCCGTTGATCGTGGTGACTGGCTATCTGGGCGAGGAAAAGGCGGTGGACTACATCAAGCAGGGCGCCACCGATTGCGTGTTGAAAGACCGTCTGGCCCGGCTTCCAGCCTCAGTGCGCAGGGCGCAGCAGGAAAAGCGGCTCCGCGATCAACGACGTCAGGCGGAAGAAGAGCTGGCTCAGAAGGCTACTGAACTGGCACGCTCCAATGCGGAGCTCGAGCAGTTTGCCTACGTGGCTTCGCATGATCTGCAGGAACCGCTACGCATGATTGCCAACTACACCCAACTGCTGGCCGAACGATACCGCGGCAAGCTCGACGAACAGGCCGACAAGTACATCGCGTACTCGGTCGACGGCGCAGTGCGTATGCAGGCATTGATTCAGGACTTGCTGAAATTTTCCCGCGTCGGCAGAGCGGAGATTGAACCCAGGGCTACCGACTGCCGCACAGTTGTGGAACACGCCCTCACGAACCTGCAGGCCGCGGCCCTCGAGAGCCGGGCGACGGTAAAGTGGGACAGTTTGCCCGTGGTTAAGGCCGACCCTTCCCAGCTCACGCTGGTTTTTCAGAACCTGATCGCGAACGCCATCAAATTTCACGGACCGGAAACGCCCGTGATCCGAATCGACGCAGAAAAGAAAGACCACGAGTGGTTGTTCACGGTTTCCGACAACGGCATCGGTATCCCGGCGGAGAACTGGCAAGACATCTTTGTCATCTTCCGGCGTTTGCACACCCGCGCTGAATATGAGGGAAATGGGATCGGTCTGTCGATCTGCAAGAAAATCATCGAACGGCACGGCGGAAAAATCTGGATCGAAGCTCAAGCCAACCCAGGCTGCAGCTTTAAATTCACTTTGCCGACGGAGCCATTGCTCAAGGCGCCGCAGGAAACACGAGCATGAGAACAACCGAGGTTTTGCTGGTGGACGACAATCCCGCAGACACGGACTTGACCAGCGAGGTGCTGTCGCGCAACGGTTGCCCCAGTCGCATCCACTCGGTGCTCAATGGCGTGGAGGCGGTCGCGTTCCTGCGCCGGGAGGGAAAGTATGCCCACGAGATTCTGCCAGACTTCGTGATTCTTGACTTGAATTTGCCCGGGAAGGACGGCCGCGCCGTGCTCGCCGAAATCAAAGGGGACCAACTGTTGCGGAAAATTCCGATTGCGATCTTCAGTACCTCCGAGGCGCAGCAGGACATTGTCCGCAGTTATGAACTGGGAGCGAACTGCTATGTGAGCAAGCCCGGCAACCTGCGGGACTTCATCTCTGCTGTGACATCCATCGGGGAATTTTGGCTTGGTTTGGCGCGTCTACCACACGAGGAGAAGCCATGAATAACGGTCATACTCACGTTTTATTGATTGAAGATAACCCCGGGGACGCAGACCTGGTTCGGCTGCGGCTGGTCGAGGGTGACTCCGCGGTCAGCGTAAGCTGCGTGAACCGCCTTGAAGATGGGCTTGCGTCCATAACGAAGCAACCACCTTCGGTGGTGCTGCTGGACCTGAATCTACCCGACAGTCGTGGAGCGGACACGTTCCGCAAGGTGCTTGAAAAGGCCCCGGGCGTGCCCGTGGTAATTCTCTCTGGACAGGATGACGAGGTACTGGCCATGAAGGCGCTTCACCAGGGGGTTCAGGATTACTTGGTAAAAGGCGATATCACCAGTCATCATCTGGAGCGCGTCATGCGCTATGCCATCGAACGGCAGGCCCTGATTCGATCTCTCGAGATGAGCCGAAAGCAGCAACTGGAGTTCAAGAATCAATTCTTGTCTCACGTATCGCACGAGCTGCGAACGCCTCTGACTTGCATTCATCAATTCGTCACCATCCTGCGAGATGGCTTGGCGGGCGAGATCAATACCGAACAGCGCTATCACCTGGGAACTGTCCTGAACAGCGTGAACCAGTTGCGGGCCATGATCCACGATCTGCTGGAAGCAACCCGGGCTGAGTCGGGAAAGATCCGTATCGAACCGCGCTGCATCAACATCGCCGATCTCATTCAGCAGGCAATTTCCATGATGGCTTTCACCGCCAAGGAAAAGCGGGTTGGCCTGGAAGTCGGATTGGATACCAGGATTCCGTTTGTGTATGCCGATCCCGATCGCGTCCTGCAGGTGCTTATCAATCTCATCGACAACGCCATCAAGTTCACGCCTCCCGACGGATCGGTAATGGTAAAGGCCTGCATGGTAGAGGCCGACCCGAATATGATTTATCTCTCGGTGAGTGACACCGGGCGCGGCATCGACCTCGAAGCCAAGAACCTGATCTTCGAGCGCTTGTACCAGGACCCGAATTCCATTGATAACAGCCGCGCTGGTCTGGGTCTGGGCCTTTTTATTGCGAAGGAACTGGTCGAACTGCACGGCGGACGAATCTGGGTGGCCAGCGAAATCGGAAATGGCAGTACGTTTTCCTTTACCTTGCCGCTGTATTCGCTGCCCAAACTACTTTGTCCCCTTATCATCCACGAAGGCCAACTGCGGGATGCCGTGGTCCTATTGAAGGTTGAACTGACGCCAGTTTCGAGTTCCCCCCGAGGCAACTGGAAGGAGATCTGCCGGCAGTCTCTCGAGACGCTTCGCCGCTGCGTGTATCTCGACAAAGACCTGGTTCTTCCGGTGATGGGAATTGTCGGAACCAGCGAGACGTTTTTTGTAGCCGCATGCACCGATGTGGAGCGGGCAACCATCATGATAAATCGCATTCGCGGACAACTGGAATCAGGTGCAGGCTTCAAAGCGGCGGGCGCTCTGAAAATATCAGCGACTGCCGTGACACTCCCTTCCCGCGAGGATGCAAGACCGCTGGAAGATCGGGTGCAAGCGGTGGCGGATCGGATTACGGAAATGGCGATGAAGGCGCTGGCCTCGAAACCATCTCCTGGAGCTGCGAACGGAGATGTAAGTGCAGCAATAAACAAAGCCGAAGCAAATTAAAACGGACTTATGGAGGACTTAAATGGAAAAGCCGAAAATTCTGATTGTCGATGATGATCCCGATCTGAGGCGAGCGCTGAAAATTCGTCTGCGAGCCAACCACTACGACACGGTGCAAGCCTCGGATGGCTATTCCGCCATTTCGGTGGCGCAGAAGGAAAAGCCCAGCCTGATCATTCTCGATCTCGGCCTGCCCGCCGGAGATGGGTTCGTGGTTTTGGACCGCCTGCAGAACAGCGACGCGTTGTCGAGCATTCCGGTGATTGTGCTGACCGCGCGCGATCCGCAATCGAACGAACACAAAACGCTGCAAGCGGGGGCAACGGCTTTTTTCCAGAAGCCGGCGGACAATAACGAACTGCTGGACGTGATTCGGGCAACGCTGCCGAATGCCTGGCCGGGGACGGGCGCACCTTCGTAGCGGGAGGCCCGAAACAAAACAGACGCTGGGTCACGCCGGGTCGAAAATGCGCATCGTGGCGTCCGCTCCAACCCTTGGCCGCGGTGTGCGAATCGGGCGGGCGAGACGCCCGTCCGCCATATGTATTACTGCATTCCGGCAGTCCTCCCGGACGGGGGCGTCCGGGGGCCTACGTGGGTGGGGCCGGAACCATCGTAACCTCGCGTTTCGGTGCTCGGCGGAGGAGGCTTGTGTCCGGCGTGCTATACTGACGTTACGCTTAATACCGCGGTTGTATGGTGCGATGGCTCTGGTGCAGTATTTGATCTGAGAACTCCCGCCTTCAGTTTCCCCTCCGTAAGTCTTCAGCGTAATCAAAACATAAGACTGGCAATGCTGGTCGTTGTGCCCACCGGAAATTCGTGTGCGCACCGAGGCCGCTTACGCCAGAGAAAGCAAAATGCAGAATTTTTCAGAACTTTCGATTTCCCCTTACGTCGAAGATCGTTTGTCGTTTGGTGGCTTTTCCATTCCCACTCCGGTTCAAGCGGCAGCAATCCCGGAAGCGCTCGCCGGCAAGGACGTCCTCGCTACGGCACAGACCGGTACTGGTAAGACGCTGGCCTTCCTGATTCCGATCATGGAACAACTGCTCAAGCAAAACACGCCAGGGATTGCAGCGCTGGTGCTGGTTCCGACGCGTGAACTGGCGATGCAGGTGGCACAACAATACGACGCTCTGCGCGGCAAGCAACTCTCGCCCGCGGCTCTGGTGGTGGGAGGCTTGTCCGAAGGACAGCAACTTCGCGCCATTCGCAACGGCGCTCGCATAGTAGTCGCTACCCCGGGCAGGCTCGAAGATTTCCTGGACCGCAGACTGGTTAATTTTCGCGGGCTGCGCGTGCTGGTACTCGACGAAGCAGACCGCATGTTGGACATGGGATTCCTTCCTGCGATTCAAAGGATTGCGGCTGTCCTGCCCAAAGAGCGTCAGACCATGTGTTTTTCGGCCACGCTGGAAGCTTCGGTCGTTCACCTGGTAAACGACTACATGAGAAACCCCGTGCGCGTCGCGCTCGGTTCCACACTGAAGCCATCCGAGAATGTGCGGGTGCAAGCTTTCGAAGTGGATGCGGACCGCAAGCAGGAAGTGCTGCACCGTTTGTTAGCGAAAGAAACTGGCCGTTGTCTGGTGTTCGCGCGGACCAAGCGCGGAACGGAGCGGCTTGCCAAAAACCTGAATCGCGAAGGATTTGCCGCGGCCATGATTCATGGCGACCGCTCACAATCGCAGCGAACCGCGGCGCTTGCCGGATTTCAGCAAGGGCGCTACCGCATCCTGGTCGCGACCGATCTGGCCTCGCGAGGCATTCACGTGCAAGACATTGCCCACGTCATTAACTACGATTTGCCCGAAGTGGCGGAAAACTTTATCCATCGCGTTGGGCGCACCGGTCGTGCGGGTGGGCACGGCGTTGCTTCAACCCTCTTCGGTCGAGATCAGCGTTCGGAGTTGTACCAACTGGAGCGCACTCTTGGAATTCGGATGGAGAGAATGACTTCCACGGGCGACCGGGCGGAAAGAACTCCATCTCAGAACCAGGGTGCGACGCGAAGTAATCGCAGCCAGTCCGATTCCGTTGAATCCCTTCCCAAGCCCCGAATGGTTCGGCTGCCGGGCGAGGTTCTGCAAGTGCAAATGCAGAGTTAATCTATGCGACAGCCCCGCAAGGGGCTGTCTTCAACTCTTCCGTGAGTTGCGCAACGGTCACGAGACGAGCAAAACGGCGGCGCAGGGCATACTCGGTGCGCTCGCGGATGGCGGCGACGTCCAGTTCTTCGCCAGGGCGATCCCAGTTCGGAATCGGAAAAGTCATGGTCGCTTCGGTGACGAAGTCCACTGCGTATCCGAGATCAGCCGCAACCCGGGCGGTGGTCTCGCAGCACTGCTCCATCTGGATGCCGGCAATGGCAACTCGCCGCACTCCCTTTTCCAGCAAGTAAGGTTGCAGCGGAGTGCTGGTGAAACAATTGCGAGTGTTCTTGATGAAGACGGGTTCGCCGCCGCGCGGCTTGATGAAGTCCATCAGCTTGAACAAAGGGCTGTCCGTGGCAAAGCCTTCGTCGCTGTCGGTATGAAGAAAGAATACGACCGGCAAGTTCGCGGCTCGGTAGGCTGCGATCAGCGCACCCACATTTTTTTCAAAGTCAGCATTGTTGCGGCGCTCCCAGCGTGGCGTGGCTTTGAAAGAATCCTGCGCGTCAACTACCAGCAGCGCAGATTGCGTAATTGATACCTGGGTGGAATCCAGCATGAACCCTCCTCAACTATGCTACGCCGTGCATCGACTGTCGAGAGGGAGAATCAACGCGATGCAAGCAATTGCAGGGCGAGCTTGGCCTCTGGATTTCTATGGGCGGCCGCCTTGCGCAGCCACTTTTCGGATTCGTGCAGATCGGCGGACACGCCATCGCCGTCACGGTAGCGCAGTCCGAGATTGTATTGAGCGGCGGCGTTGCCTGCTTCGGCTGCCGTTGTCACCCAGCGCGCAGCTTCCATGCAGTTCTGATGAACGTAGCGTCCCACCTCGTAGGCCATCCCTAAAGTAAAAGCCGCGGAGTCGTCTCCGTACTTGGCCTGCCGCCGCAGGCCGTTAATTTCATAGCTGCTTAATTGCTCGACGACGGACGAAATAGCCAAGTCGGTGATTTGTTCGTGGCTGGACGCAAGCGAACGAAACGGGGCGGGGCGCCGGGATTCGGTGCTTTCGACCTTTTTGGCCGGCTGGGACGCGACTCGGGTTGACACGATCGGTTTCGGCGGGTTGGTCGTGACTGCAGCCTCCGCGGTAGAAGGACTCGGTGCCTGTGCGCCATGAAAAGGCTCATGCAGCCAGGTTTCGAGAAGGAGCAAGTTCGCGATAACCGCCAGCAGCCAGACAGGGGTTGCAATGGCTACCGCGCGCAGCGAGCGCAGAGTGAAATTGACGCGGAACCTCGACGCGGAGTGGGTAAGATAATTCTGCAGACGATTGAAAGCGGTTTGGAGATTCGATGACGATCGCTGCAACGCAGGCTCGACGTAAGCACCGCGAAGATGCTTGAGCGCGGTTTGAAGATCGACGGGGGTTGCAACTACCACAGCGCGCAGCGACCGCAGAGTGGCATTGTCGCGGAGCGTAGCTCGATAACGACCGACAGCGTCCCGAAGACGGGTGCGGGTGGTTTCGAGATTGAATGAAGACGCGTGCGACTCCGGCCTTTTGTTAACCAGTGGCTTTTGCCAGACGGTGGAAGGTCTGGCGGGCGGGGTAACGGCTGGGGGCAGTGCTGGGAGGCTCGGAGTGAGTTCGACCCTCGTTAATTCGACCGGCGCTAGTTCGACCGGCGTTAATTCAACCGGCATTACTTTTGCCTGAGCGGGCTGGACCTGCGCCGGTTCAACCGGCGTCAGTTCACTGGCGAGGTTGGGCGAAAGCGAGACTAAACGCTTCACGGTGGCGTCCAGATCCAACATGCCGGTCTCGATTGCCTCTTGAGTCTTGACCAGTTCGGCAAGGGCTTCATCCTCAGCAGAGCGAGCGCCGACCACGGCAGGTTTGCTGTCGGCCATCGTCAGTGTCGCCGGAGGTTGAACCACCGGATCGATGGTCTCGTGCAAGCCCAAGCTTACTGTCTCGATTCTGTTTTGCAACACGACGGGTTCTGCGATTTCGTCGCGATCGACCTGGGGATGCAGTTGATCGTGCAGACACTGGAGAACCCAGGCAGCTTCCAACAATCTCTCGAAGGAGGGATCATCGAGCGTGAGATGCTGGTTCGTTCCAGAGCTCGCTGTCGCAGCCATGGGGGAGGGACCTCTCACAAAAACGTGTTCTTGCCGGGTGGGAATCCTCGAGCCGCACCCATCCCGCGATGATACACCGTTTTTGTCATTATTAACCGTCGAATTGGCTGTCAGTGGCTCGGGCGCGGGTCAACGCCCCTGTTGGTAGATCGCTGGAGCTGTGAGTCTTTTTGCACCGGTTGTCCATCACGATCGCAGACAACCAGCAATGAAAACCGTGTGTTGCGGTATTCTCTTAAAGTGCATTGTTCTTCACCTCCCCGAGACCGGGCGCTGGTTCAGATTGTGGATTCCGCGCTCGCCGATGCCGCCCGTCGAAGCGGCGAGTGGCTGGTCTGTCGTCCCGGTTGCACGCAATGCTGCATCGGCGTATTTCCCATCAATCAGCTCGATGTTATCCGGCTCCGTGAAGGACTTGCGAATCTGGCAGAGTCCGCCCCAGAGCGTGCACACCGCGTTCGCCAACGCGCTCGGGGGGCGGTTTCCCGGCTATCAAAGGAGTTTCCCGGTGATCCAGCTACCGGCTTGCTGGATGAAGGCGACGAAGCGGAACAACGCTTTGCGGAGTTCGCGAACGAAGAGCCTTGCCCGGCGCTCGATCCGGAGACCGGACTTTGCGAGCTTTATGGAGCGCGTCCGATGACCTGCCGCGTTTTTGGACCACCCGTTCGTTCAGAAGATGGCCTTGGGGTTTGCGAACTTTGTTTTCGGGGCGCGACCGACGCAGAAATTGCTGCGTGCGAAATGAATCCGGACCCGGACGATCTGGAATCTGCCCTGATTGCGGAACTCGAAAAAGCTACGGGCGCGCGCGGTCGCACGATTGTGGCATTCTGTTTAGCTTCTTGATTCCCCCGATCGAACAGTCTCAGCTTCAATGACTTTGTGACTTCTCTGCAACTCGATGACCTCTCACTTCGAAAACACAGCAATTCGATGACGCAGCAATTTGACGTTGTGGTTCTCGGCGGCGGTGCTGCGGGGTTCATGTGCGCGATCGAGGCGGGTAAGCGGGGACGCCGGGTTGCGGTGATCGAACGAGCAGAACGCGCCGGAAAGAAAATCCTCATTTCTGGCGGCGGCCGCTGCAACTTCACCAACATTCATTGCTGTCCGGAAAACTTCATCTCGGCGAATCCGCACTTCGCGAAGTCAGCGCTGGCCCGCTATACGCCATCGGATTTCGTTGTGCTGGTCGATAAGCATCGGATTCCTTATCACGAGAAGACCCTCGGACAACTCTTCTGCGATCGCTCTGCTCACGACATCACGGACATGCTCGAAAATGAATGCCGCGATGCTGGGGTTCGTCTTTTTGTGAAGACGTCAATTCAGGAGGTGTTGAGAACGACAGAATTTGTGGTGCGCACCGGAGAAACAGAATTTCGTGCCCCGGTGCTGGTGGTCGCGACCGGAGGACTATCGATCCCGAAAATGGGTGCGACCGGGCTTGGCTACGATTTGGCACGGCAATTCGGATTGGCGATTCGCGAACCTCGGCCTGCGCTGGTGCCGTTTGTGTTCAATGACGAAGATCGCGGCCGGTACTGCGACTTGGCTGGCGTCTCGGCTGACGTGGCCGTCTCTTTTGGTCAGCAGCGATTTCGGGAGAAGATGTTGATCACGCATCGTGGGTTAAGCGGACCGGCAATCTTGCAAGTCTCGTCGTATTGGAAACCGGCTCACGCAGTTGCCATCGACTTGTCGCCTGGTAGCGATGTGACGGCGGCGTTGCGTGATGTGCAAACTCCACGAAACATCGCGGCGATGAAGTCAGCGTTGCACAATTTCTTGCCGAATCGCTTCGCGAGCCGATGGTTGGATCTGCATCCACCCTCCACGTGGACAAACTCGGGGCTCGCGGAGCTGGAGCACAGCGTGCATAAGTGGTCCGTGATTCCTGCCGGAACCGAAGGCTACGATAAAGCTGAGGTCACCGTTGGGGGCGTGGACACGAATGAGTTGTCGGCGAAAACCATGGAGAGCCGAAAAGTGCCTGGATTGTTTTTCATCGGCGAAGTCGTCGATGTGACCGGCCATCTCGGCGGGTTCAATTTTCAATGGGCGTGGGCGTCGGGGGCCTGCGCTGGCCGGGCACTCTAAATGTAGGCGCGGGCGTCCACGCCCGTGCTCGATGAATAAATTCTAGGCAAGAACTGCCTGGTACTCCTCGTACGCGCCTTTGAAGTCGGTGATCTTGTGGTCCGCCTCGAAATGCCAAATTCTGGTAGCGACCTCATCAATCAGATCGTGGTCATGCGTCACCAGAAGCACCGTTCCGTGATAACGCTGCAGAGCGATGTTGAGAGCGTTGATCGATTCCAGATCCAAGTGGTTGGTGGGTTCGTCAAACACCAGAACGTTTGGCTTCTGCAGCATGAGCTTGCAAAAGAGCAGCCGCGCTGCTTCGCCCCCGGACAGAACGTCGGTGCGCTTCAGAGCGTCTTCGCGCGGAAATAGCATCTGCCCCAAAAGGCCGCGAATCTCTTCGTGGGCCGCCGAGGGATCCCACTGGTGCAGCCACTCGAATGCCGTCATGTCTCCCTGAATCAGAGCCCTGTGATCTTGCGCGAAATATCCAACCGCCGCTTCGTGTCCCCAAATCACTTTTCCGCTGGTCAGGAATGGTCCATCGTAGCCGCTGGTTTTGCGCAGTTCGGCGTCCGGCACCGTAGGAGAGTTCGCCAGCAGCGCATTGAGCAGAGTTGTTTTGCCCGCGCCGTTCCGGCCCATTAACGCGATTTTTTCTCCTCGCGTCACGCTGGCCGTGAGGCCTCGGATGATCTCGGTGTCGCCGTAGGATTTCGTCACGCCTTCGAGCTCAAGAATGTGTTTCCCCGAAGGACGCTTCTGCTCGAATTTCAAGAATGGACGCTGGATGTTCGACTTGGCTAGTTCCGTCACTTGCAGGCGCTCGACTTCTTTGCGCCGCGACTGCACCTGACTGGAGCGCGTGCCTGCAGAGAAACGGGCAATGAATTCGTTGAGCTGTGCGATCTTCTTTTCGCGTTGCGCGTTCTGCCCCTCAATCTGTGAGCGGATCTGCGTCTTCGCCACCACCATGTCGTCGTAGGTGCCCGTATACGTAATGATGGTCTGGTAATCGATGTCGGCAATATGAGTGCAAATGCTGTTGAGAAAATGGCGGTCGTGCGAGATCACGATGAGCACACCGTCATAGTTATTAAGGAAGCCTTGCAGCCAGTGGATCGAGTCCAAGTCGAGGTGGTTCGTGGGTTCGTCGAGCAACAACGCCAGCGGATGTCCGAACAGGGCCTGCGCCAACAAAACGCGAACTTTTTGGCCGCCCTGCAATTCCCCCATTTTTCGCTCGTGCAGTTCATCGGCAATATCGAGACCCTGCAGCAGGATCGCTGCGTCAGTCTCGGCGGTATAGCCGTCTTCTTCGCCCACGATGCCTTCCAATTCGCCGAGCTTCATTCCGTCTTCATCCGTCAGATCCGGCTTGGAATGAATTCGATCGCGCTCCTCCATCGCTGCCCACAGGCGCTTGTTTCCCATCATCACGGTGTCGATGACGCGATAGGCGTCGAAGGCAAACTGATCCTGGCTAAGGACACCGAACTTTTTCGGGCGTACGACAGTTCCCTTCTGAGGATCGAGGTCGCCGGTCAAAAGCCTCATGAAAGTCGTCTTGCCCGCACCGTTTGGTCCGGTCAGGCCATAGCGCTTGCCCGGCGTGAAGGCCGTCGATACTTCTTCAAACAGAACTTTGGCGCCGTAGCGCATGGAAACATTGCTAACTGAAATCATGATTTCTCAAAGGGAACTGCGGAAAATTTGCCCAAAGGCGGGGACGCAGCTACTGTCATAAGGATATCACGACGGTAGGTTCGTCGATCATCGGTAGTGTATTACTTTGGTCTCTGCCGGGTTTCTCTGCGCTCTCTGTGGCCATTCTTTGCGACCTCCGCGATTTAAGATTTTGTGTTCGCCGAGCCCCATCAAAACCTTAAAACGCGGAGAACGCTGAGAAGAGCCGCAGAGTGCGGAGAGAGAAACCCGACCTGAGATACTGCTCGATCGCCTCACCCCAACGCGATCGAAGGTCACATGTTAGGCTTTTCTGGGCTCCGTACTTATTTGACGAGGAATTCATGAACGACGTTCGGCCTTCTCAACTCGATCTGCAGGCAACCGCTAAACAGGTGATGGTGGCGCATGGCTTCGAGCCGGATTTCCCTCCGCAAGTCCCGCAGCAGCTTGCGGAACTGAAAACGCATCCGCCACAAGTCGCGCCGGGTGGCAATATCCACGATTTGCGAAACCTGCTCTGGTCTTCGATCGACAACGACACTTCGAAAGACCTCGATCAGATCGAAGTGGCCGAGCGATTGCCTAACGGGAACATCAAAGTGCTGATCGGAATCGCTGATGTGGATGCTTTCGTTCCCAAACATTCTCCAATTGATGAACATGCGGCGAAAGAGACAACGTCTGTTTACACGGGTGTGCGGATTTTCCCCATGTTGCCGGAGGAGCTTTCGACCGGCACGACGTCGCTGCTGGAGAACGCAGACAGGCTGAGTATCGTAACCGAGTTCGAAGTCGACGCTGCCGGCTCCGTCAGTTCGAGCGATGTTTATCGGGCGATCGTTCGCAATAAGGCACAGCTTGCCTACAACGGCATGGGCGGATGGCTCGACGCTACGGGACCCGCTCCGGCAAAAGTGGCGGCGTCGACTGAATTGCAAGCGCAACTCAAGCTGCAAAACGAAGCCGCGCAAGCCCTCAAGAAGCAACGCTACCAGAACGGCGCCCTCAATCTCGAGACCAGCGAAGTCACGCCGGTCATACTGAATCAACAAATCGTGGACGTTACAAAGCAGGAAAAGAATCCCGCTACTGACCTGATTGAAGACTTCATGATCGCTGCTAACGGAGTCGTGGCGCGAATGCTGGAGAAAGTCTCGTCTCTGCGTCGCATTGTGAAAACTCCCGAGCGCTGGGACCGCATTGTGCAACTCGCTGCTGCGCACGGCGGAAACCTGCCTCCGGATCCGGATTCCAAGGCGCTCAACGATTTTCTGATTAAGCGCAAAGCGGCTGATCCGGATCACTTTGCGGACGTGTCGCTGGCGGTGATCAAGCTGATTGGGCCCGGCGAATATGTTCTGGAGCGGCCTGGAGATCCGGAGCAGGGTCACTTTGGCCTAGCGGTGCAGGACTACACACACTCGACCGCTCCCAACCGCAGGTTCGCTGATGTCATCACGCAGAGGCTGATCAAGGCCATGCTTGCCGGCCAACCTGCTCCTTATTCTGACGATGAACTGGCGGCCATCGCCTCGAACTGCACCGCGAAAGAAGATGCGGCGAGAAAGGTTGAGCGCGAGATGACAAAGCGGCTCGCGGCGGTAGTGATGAGCCACCGGATCAGCCAGATATTCGACGCGCTCGTCACCGGCGTTACGCCGAAAGGAACCTTTGTTCGCGTGCTGCAGCCCCGCGTCGAAGGATTGCTTGCCCAGGGACAACAGGGGCTCGACGTGGGAGACAGGTTGCGTGTGAAGCTGATCCGGACGGACGTCCAGCGGGGATACATTGATTTCGCCCGGGCGTAGCGGCCGCGGCTGCACGAGGAAGACGTTGCAAGCAACGTTTCTACGGTCTGTAGAGACGTAGCTTGCTACGTCTCAAACTGCTAAGCGTGGCTCATCCTTTTTTCTGTTCGAGTTCAGCCCAGCGCGAGTAAAGCTCATCTGCTGTCTTCTGCGCTTCGTCCATCTCGGCGTGCGCCTGTAGCAGACGAGGGCCATCGCTTGCGATCGCAGGGTCCTCGAGCTGGGCACGCTTCTCCTGCAGCACTTGCTCGGCCTGGGCTACGCGCTCCTCGATGGTTGCGTATTCGCGGGCTTCCAGATACGACAGCTTCTTTTTCGCTGCTGATGGCTCAGATGCAGTCGCACGCCGGGGCTGAGCGCCGCTGGAGCGAACTGACTTCAGCGGCTGTTTTCGATCGGCTTGCCAGGACTCCCATTGCGAATAATCCGCGAAACTCTCCGCGCCGCCCTGTCCATCGAGACCGAGCACGATCGTGGAAACGCGATCGAGCATGTACCGGTCGTGCGTGACCAGCACCAGCGCGCCGCGATACTCCAGCAAGCTTTCCTCGAGTATATCGAGCGTCGGAATATCGAGGTCGTTGGTGGGCTCATCGAGCAGAAGCACGTCCGCGGGCTGCAGCATGAGCTGCGCGATCAGCACGCGCGCCCGTTCGCCTCCGGAGAGCCGGCCGATGGGTTGATTGAGTTGCTCGCCAGGGAACAGGAATCTTGCAGCCCACGACGCGACGTGGACGACGCGGTCCTGATAAATCACGGAATCGCTGTCTGGAGCCAACGCGCGGCGCAGAGTTACATCGGGATCGAGTTGGCGAGTTTGATCGAAGTACACGATTCGGAGCCAGTCGGCTCGGCGAATTTCTCCCGCCGTCACTGACAGTTCGCCGCGCAGCAGACGCAGGAGTGTGGTCTTGCCGCTGCCATTCGGTCCTACGAGTCCGACCCGCATTCCGGCGGTTATGACGAAGTTGAGGTCGTCGAAGAGTGTGCGGTCACTGATTTCAAAACCAATGTTTTCCAGTTCAATCAGCCGTTTGGTTTTTCTGTCCGTCGCGGAAAAATCGATGTTGGCGGTCGCCGTGCGGGTTCTAAGGTTCAGGTCCGCGAGTTCGCTCATCAAGTCGCTGGCCTTGTCGATTCGGGCTTTGGATTTGCGGGTCCGGGCTTTTGCCCCGCGACGCAGCCATGCGATTTCATTGTGCACGAGATTTTCAAGCGCTTCCTGGCGCTTCGACTGCGAGTGCAGGAACTCTTCCTTCTTTTCCAGAAACGTACTGTAGTTTCCGCGGACGCGCAGCAGTCCATCTGGATAGGTGCGATTGAGCTCCGCCATCTCGGTCGCGACATTTTCAAGAAAGTAGCGGTCGTGGCTGACGACTACGCAGGCGAACGCTGCATCTTGAAGAAGGGCCTCAAGCCACTCGATTCCTGCCAGATCGAGATGATTGGTGGGTTCGTCCAGCAGCAGAATGTCCGGTCCCTGAACCAGCGCTTCGACGATTGCCAGACGCTTTTGCCAGCCTCCCGACAATGCAGCCGCCGGGGTTTCGAGTTCGTCGAAACCGGCGCGGCCGAGGGTTTCCGCGAAGCGAGTGCCCCGCTCGGTCGTTGATACGGCGGCGCGCTCCAGCGCTTTCTCGACCACCGAGCGAACCGTTTCTCCAGATGCAAATTTCGAGTCCTGCAAAACGCAGGTGAGCCGGACGCGCTTGCGGACCGCGATTTCGCCGCTATCCACATCTTCGTCGCCAGCCAGAATTCGAAGCAGCGTGGATTTGCCCGAGCCGTTTGGACCGATCAGTCCGATCCGGTCGCCTTGAGAAACGGTGAAGGAGATATTCTGGAAGAGCACGGTCGATCCAAAAGACTTGGAGATGCCCTGTGCATTGATGATCGGCGCCAACGGCTTGTGCCCTGCTTCCTTGAGTTGTAAAGATTGGTGGACCTGGTCGGGTTCGAACCGACGACCTCTTCCATGCCATGGAAGCGCGCTCCCAACTGCGCCACAGGCCCACTGAGGAAGAACCAATGATCCGGGGAGAACTCCAGATCAGATAAATCAATTCTCGCTTACTGGATGAGGTTAGTCAAACCTTGTGCTCTAGCGGCGAACGGGCTCCTCTCTAATTTTACGAAAACTCCGAAAATGGGTATGCTGAGGGCAAGACGACCTCATGAAACTTCTTCGAACTTTCGGTTGGCGTTTTCTTGTATTGCCTTTTCTAGTCGCCATGGCGATGGCGCAGGTAACGCCTTCTCCTGCTCCAGTCGCTTCGGCGCCGGCGGTTCCGTACGCCTCCGTCAGCCAACTGAACCTGATCCTGTCGCAGCTGGAGCAGGTCGCGCAGGCCACGCAGGTGGATCTGGCGAAGCTGCGAATCGAGAAATGGAAGACCGATTCGAACACTAAGCGCGGCACCATCGCGGACGTGGACTCTCTCCAGCGCAATCTGCAAATGGCGCTTCCGGAAATCATCGCTCAACTGCGAGCTTCTCCGGAGAACGTTGGGGCGACTTTCAAGCTCTATCGCAATCTGGACGCCCTTTTCGACGTCTTAGGACCGGTGGTCGAGTCGGCGGGAGCGTTCGGCTCCAAAGACGAATTCCAATCCGTGCAAAACGATCTCAGTGCGATCGAGAGGTCGCGCCGAGAGCTGGCGGAGCGGATGGAGACTCTGGCCACTTCGAAAGAAGGCGAGCTCACCCAACTGCGCACCCAAGTTCGGGATCTGCAGGCGGCTGCGGCGCCGCCTCCGGTGTCTCCCAAAAAAGTTGTGGTTGACGACAATGAGCCAGCGCCTAAGAAAGTGGTAAAGAAAAAGACGGTGCCGAAACCTCCGAAGCCGAGTCCGTCCACGCCGACACCGACCTCAAGCACCACGACAACTTCCCAGCCAGCGGCTCAGCAACCGCAAACCCAGCCGCAGCACTGACGCAGGTCGAAACGCCGGCTATCTTTCGCCCCCCGGGGCTTGTCTGTTTCGTCTGTTTTCCCACGGCTTGCGCCGTGGGCTGCATTCTTACGCCGCTTCGCGGCTGGCAGATTCGTGGTTTTGTCCGGCGTGATCGGTTCAAAATGCACACATTCTGGTGCAGAATTTCCCTCAAAAAAAACTCTCCGTTTGGCCTAAAATCTAGAAAACAAAGGGCCGGAATTTTTCTTGCCTCCTAGATCTATGGTTCTTAAGGGGGTTACAGGCAAAATCTTGGAAACATTGGAGTTATGCGGTGCCTGAGCGCCCTCGATTCCGTTTTGTGACCGGAAAGCCTTGATTGGTCCGCGCTGGAGCAGGCCAGAAGACTGGGGCCATCGGCGGGTTGTCAAAGAACATAGATTATCTTATAGATAACCAATGCTTTGCTATATTATCTACTTGGTAGCGCGAGGTCAAGATAAAACGGGGGGCTAGGAGCCTCGGTTCCAAATTGGGAATCCGGGGCCTACTCTGCCAAGTTCTGGGGTGCCCGGCGGTACTTGGTGCAAAATCGCCTTTGCATCAGTAATTCTCAGTGAGTGTAATGGTCTGTTAGCGTCAACTGAGGGGCCATGCCAATTTCAGACAGGTACGCACGTAACGTTTTTCTCAGCCCATCCGTGGCAATATACTCGCCCCATGGCCCTGATTCATCCCGCCAAAATTTTGTTGTTGTTGACCTCTAGCTTTCTGGCAAGTGGTCAGGAGCTTTCCGCTCCCCAAATCGGTCGCTCAGGAGCATCGACGCCCAAACTGCCGGTTGTCGATGATAAGGCTTGCCCCGGCAAGAACCAGACAGTCCCCAACGTTGAACTTACTCAAGACTACAAAATTTATTCATCGTGGCAGGACAATAGAAGGCAGATCGGTGGACTGAAGGCGGGAGAGAGCGTGACAGTGCTCGATGGAGTCAACGTTGTCCGCGAACCCGATAAGGCGGTCATTAAGTACGTCGGGCCCGACGAAAAATCCTTGTCGCTCAAGGTCGGAGACGTAGCATTTGGGTATGGTATTGAAGCGGACGCTAACGATGTCTTCTGGGCGAAGGGAAGTTGGTTTGCCGAGTGGGACGAAGCTGTGGCGGAAAAGGGCCATTGCGGTTTCACATCGGGCTTTAGTCTCGGAGGCTGCAGCATAGATATCGTCGAGTACGGCAGAAGGGATTGGTGGGTGCACGTCAAAGGCAGCAGTGGACTGACGGGTTGGGTTCTCGCCGCAAGGCTGGATGGTGACAAGCACTGGTTTGCGAACTTCTATCCCCTATGCCATTACGGGGAAGATTAAGAGCTTCGTTTGCGAAGCCTCCGGGCCGCTCTTGTGGACTGTTCATAAATCCCGATTACGCTCAAAACCCCAAGCCAAGGCGAACAGACGGGTAGAGTCGAGAACAGGCGCAGTGGCGTTAGTCTTCCGGTGGCTCGTGTCGCGGCTTTCGCCCGCGTTGCCTCAGTCCGGCTTGGCTTGGCTCTGTTTCCTGTTCCCGCTCATCGAACCGAACAGGCGCGTTTCACGCATTCGGCTCTCGGAGAAAGTGTCACGAGGTCGCCCACGGAAAGCTGATCGTTCGCATACTAAGCTGGACGAGCCCAAGCTTCTGATGCAGGGCGGCTTCCGGATACCGTTTGGTCGCCGGCCATCGCAGCTTGTGCTTGGCACACAGCCACTGGCGCAGCCGTCGACGAGCATGTCGTTCTATAGCTCGATAGGCATGACTGACTGGTCCCAAACAGAAATAATTCGCCCACCCAATCATGATTCGATTGAGTGTCGTGATTACTGTTTCTTGGGCCAGAAGGGTCTTGTTCCGTTCGGTTTCCTGGCTGATCGCCTTACAAATGCGTTGCACCCGTTTCTTCGACGGAGTCGTTCCTAAATAGGCCCGACCCGTCTTCGACGAGTAGCATCGCCCGAACGTGTACCCTAAGAAGTCGAACTGTTCTTCCGGCAGCTTGCAGACCCGCGTCTTGGTATCGTTCACCGTCAGCTTCAGCTTCGACATCATGTTCCGCATCGTGGCCAAAGCCTCTTCGGCTTGACTGCGACAACAGATCACGAGGTCATCGGCGTAGTTGACAATGTACGCTTTCAGACGTCTCTCGTGCCCCAGTTTCTTCCACCCGAGCACGAACCGGCGCATGTACAGATTACTCAGCAACGGGCTGATCGGAGAGCCTTGTGGACTACCCCGACCTTCATCCCGGTTTTTCGTGCTTCGACGCTTGCTTCCTCGCTCATCCGTTTCTTCGATCGGGGCTTCCAGCCACATCTTGATCAGATGGAGCATGTTCCCGTCTACGACCCGGCGAGCTACCGACTTCATAAGCTCGGAATGCGGAAGAGTGTCAAAGTAGGAACTGAGATCTGCATCTACGATTTCTCCATGGCCGGTGTTGATCAGCTTGTGGACGTGTCTTACTGCGTCCAGTGCGCTGCGGTCTTTCCGATAGGCGTACTGTTCCGGCTGCAGGTCGGCTTCGAATATGGGTCCGAGTACCAAAACTGCTGCCATTTCCGCTGCCCGGTCGCGGATAGCGGGCACTCCTAACGGCCGCTGTTTCCCATCGGGCTTGGGTATGTACACCCGCCGGACAGGAAGTGGTTGATAGGTTCGGTTCTTCAGCTCTTGCGCCAGTTCGTCCAACCATCGCTCCTTGCCGTACGCCTCGATGTCCTCGAACGCTTGGCCATCGACTCCTGCTGCTCCGCCATTGGCTTTGCAGCATTCGTAGGCGAAAGCCAGAACGTCCTTGCGGTACACCTTGTCATACAGCGCATAGAAGCGAAAGTTGGGCGCTTCCTTCGCTTTGTCGTGCAACGCCGTCTGCAACTTCTGAACACTTTCTGGGGTTGATAGACTCACGCCAATCCCTCTGTCTTCGTCGCTTCTTGCATTTCCTTTCAACTGAGGCCCCTTTGCTCGACCGGCGTTACTCGGCTTCATCGCTCATACGGG
>Ga0116217_10001738_pt1 | contig 20633 bp, 19 predicted proteins | sample Sb_taG_6_FD_89697 | JGI IMG/M metagenome (GOLD analysis project Ga0116217, IMG submission 89697) | Peat soil microbial communities from Weissenstadt, Germany - Sb_50d_4_PS metaG | ecosystem: Environmental > Terrestrial > Soil > Wetlands > Peat | place: Germany: Weissenstadt | collected 2010-09-21 | reverse complement strand
CGCCGCTGGCGGACGCCATGGGACTAAGCGTCGCCGCCATCTTCGGTGGCACCCCGCAGAATCCGCAGGTGGCCGCCCTGCGTAACCGTGCCGATATAGTCGTGGCCTGCCCGGGGCGGCTGGCCGATCTCATCGGGCAGGACCACTGCCACCTCGGTGATGTAGAGGTCACCGTGCTCGACGAAGCGGATCATATGGCCGACCTGGGGTTCCTGCCGGCCGTGCGACGGCTGCTTGAGGCAACTCCGCCCGAAGGCCAGCGGCTGCTGTTCTCGGCGACCCTCGATAGCGCCGTGGACGTCCTCGCCCGGCGTTTCCTGACCCAGCCGGCGCGGCACTCCGTCGACGATGCCTCCCCGCCGGCCCAGATCATCCATCATCTGCTTACCGTTACGCCGGCCGACCGGGTGGAGGTTGTCGCGACCCTGGCCAGCGGTGACAACCGCGTGCTGATCTTCACCAGGACCAAACACGGAGCGCAGAAGCTGGCCCGTCAGCTGAACATGGCGGGGACGCCCGCGGCAGAACTCCATGGGAACCTGGCCCAGGGTGCTCGCAGCCGTAACCTGGCGGCGTTCGGATCCGGCGAGGTGCGCGTCATAGTGGCGACCGACATCGCTGCCCGCGGTATCCATGTGGACGGTATCGACCTGGTGATTCACGCCGACCCTCCGGCCGAGTACAAGGCCTACGTGCACCGATCTGGCCGGACGGCCCGCAACGGCGCCGACGGTGCGGTGGTCACGGTGCAGACCGCGGCGCAGGCGGCCGAGGTCCGCATCCTGATGCGTAAGGCGGGCGTGATGCCGCAGGCCGCAACCGCCGGTCCAGGTTCGCCGGTGCTGCGCTCGATCGCGGGTCCCCCGGTCGGGCGCATCGCTCCAGTGACCAAGCTCGCCAGGGTCCCGGCCGCGGACGGCGCCTCGGCCACCGGCCGCGGCGCCGCGGCCGCGTCGGGAAGCTTCCGGGGCCGTGGCGGGCGGGGACGGCGCAGCTGAGGGCCCGCGCGCCCGGGCTCTTGGCCATCGCGAAATACGGGTCAGAATTAAGCCTCGATCGCTAAGATCGCTAGGTGTGGGGGTAAAAGCAGGGTAGTATCCAAAATGTTGCTCCGGACCCCGGCAGCGGTACTCCCGAGAAATAGCGGGCTGCCGGCGGGATCCGGAGTTTTTCATTCCCGGGCACCAGCGTGGTGTTTCGCCAGCGAAAGGCTGAACCCCGCGGCAGATACTCGCATTGCGCGTGCATTTTCTGGGCTTGGCCGCTGCATCGTTCCCGGCAGCTCCGGCCGCGTCCAGAAAGAGAATGATCGCGATGACTGACGAGCTCACTGCCGGCTACGAAGGTACGGAGCCGTTCCCGGACGGTGACACGCCGCCGCGCACCGTCGAAGGCGGGGTACGGGTAGCGGTGACCGCGGCAATCGTCCTCGTGCCGTTCGGCGGGCTGGTGCTGGCGGTATGGCTCGCCTGGGGCCACGGCCTGAATCTCGCGAACATCCTGCTCGCGGCGGCTTTCTATCTGGTGACGGGGCTCGGGGTGACCATCGGCTTCCACCGGCTGCTTACTCACCGCAGCTTCACTGCGGCGCCGGTGCTGCGGGTCGTGCTGGCCATCGCGGGGTCGATGAGCTTCGAGGGCGACGTCATCGGCTGGGTCGCGATCCACCGCCGTCATCACGCGTTTGCCGACAGGCCCGGCGACCCGCACTCGCCTTACCGGTACGGAACTAGCCTGCCCGGGCAACTCCGCGGGCTCGCCCATGCGCACGTGGGCTGGCTGCTACGCGACGACCCCACCCCGGCCGCGCGCTATGCCCCGGACCTGGTAGCCGACCCGGCCCTGCGGGCGATCTCAGCAGCGTTCCCTGCCCTGTGCGTCGTGTCGCTCGGGCTGCCATTCGCCGTGGGCTGGGCCATCGGGGGTAGCTGGCACGCCGCACTGGCCGCCCTGCTGTGGGCCGGACTGGTCCGCGTCTCCTTGCTGCAGCACGTCACCTGGAGCGTCAACTCGCTATGCCACGTGATCGGCGCCCGCCCCTTCACTACTCGCCGCTACGACCGCGCCACCAACTTGTGGCCTCTCGCCCTGCTTTCCCTCGGCGAAAGCTGGCACAACATGCACCATTCCGATCCCACCTGCGCTAGGCATGGCGCCGATCCCCGGCAGATCGATATTTCCGCCAGCGTCATTCGCATCTTCGAGCACTTCGGCTGGGCGACCAGCGTGCACTGGCCTGCCGCTGCCCGCCTGGACTCCCGCCGCCGCGATCAGGGTCAGCTCCAGGGCCGGTCCTCCAGGACAGCGGGGGCCGACCTCGGCGGTGTCCCGCGGCCAGCGAACCGGGGAACGCCTGATCGGCCTGCTTCATCCCGGCATGAGGCTGCTGGTTCTCGACCTGTCAGCACGCTGATGTGACGGGCGCCCAGCCGCTATCTTGATTGGTCCAGGGAATCACCAGCGATCGGGGCGGATTGCCCCCTCCGTCGATTCGTGCGACAGTAGTTTCACTTAGCGCGCCTGGATCTGTCCGGACCATGTGCTCCCTCGCCGCTAGTGGTTTCGGCGTTGAAGGCGGCGAGGCTCAGGATGGATCCGGCTCTCAGGCGGTCCTGCGAGAACGCGGCGCGCCCTGAGCAACGACCCGACACGGTCCGGTCCGAGCTGTGCATCTACTGCCGCACGGACAAGTTTGTGTACTGGCCCCCTGCTAGCAGATCACCCTCGTCTGACTGTCCTGGCTGCCAAGGCTGCCGGTAACGGCCACGGTCAGCCTGCCGTCATGACGCGCTCCGCGGTCGGCCAGCCGGCTGGGGATCCGGCCGCGCAGTCCTGACATCCGATGTCAAGTCCCAGGCAGGCGCAGGCCGCTATCAGCGGCTTGCGGGGTTATCTTGGTAGTGAACAGTCTGGGCTCCTGGCGCGATTCACGACGCGGCTCCTGCCCTGCATCGGCCGCTCGGGACCCCGGCGGCACATCGACTAGCCCGGCCGCGATGTGCCTTCCAGGAGTCCTGCAGTGCAATCCTCCGAATCAGAACCGGTCCGGGGCCGCCCTGGCCGGATGTCCCGGCTGGTGCGATGGCTGGCCCGGCGGAACACGCTCAGGCGGCCGGTTGACAGGATCGAGGGCGCGGTCCTAGTGGCGTTGACCATCGCCTTCCTCGTGGCCATGGTTGTGGCATGCGTCATTGGCGGGCACACGTATCAGTCGCAGCGCGCGGCTTCGGCCGGCCTGCGCCCGGTTGTGGGCGTGCTGAGTCAGGCTGGGCCGTTGTTTTACGGCAGCCTGCCCCGACTCGGGCAGGCTGAGGCGCGCTGGCGCGACCCGGAGGGCAGCGAGCAATCCGGCGTGCTGACCACCGCTACCGCGCCCGGCATCGTCGGTGCGGCGGCCGGCGCCCGGATACCGGTCTGGCTGGATCGCTCGGGTCAGCCGGTCGCGCCTCCCGGCGGCCAGGTCGCCATGATCGTTAACGCGCTGGCCGCGAGCGCCGCGGTGGCCGGGGGGGCCGGGATGACAGTGCTCGTCTGCTATGGGCTGTGCCGGCTCGTGCTCGACTGGCGGCGGCTGGCGGCGTGGGAGTCCGCGTGGTCCCTGACCGGGCCCCGGTGGACCACCCGCCGCTGACCCGCACCGCTCCTTATCTCAAAAGGAGAACTGATGTGACCCGGACCGATCAGGGTCACGGTGTGCGGGTGCTAGAGGATCCGCTGACGAACAAGGGCACCGCGTTCTTCGAGGAGGAACAGCACGCTCAGCGATCCGGCTTTGGCGAAGGATTACCGCGCTGGAGGCTTCCCGGGCCGCCGCCGCATTCGCAGGGCACCCAGGAGCAGGGCACCGAGAAACACGACAATGCCGATGATCAGCAAATACACCAGGCCCTTGACGACGACACCCACGATGCCGAGCACAATCGCCACGATCACGAGGAAGAGGAAGAAGGCAAGCATCTGATGCTCCACTCAGTCGTACTGGTCAGCGGCGGGCCAGTTGCCGTTCACCGCCGGTGCCTGCCTGATATGTCAGGCCGTAGTGCTTGAAGATGGCCTCTTCGTCGGCCGATGGCAGCTCGCCGTCGGTGCTGATCGAGGGAGAATCCTTCACTTGCTTCCTGTCGTAAGCGACCTTGAGGTATCCGGGACCCACGGTCGCCTGAGCCAGGGGAACGAACACCAGCCGGTGCCGGGTGGGCATCCCGACCTTGACGGTGCCGAACGCTGGCAGGTCCGTGCTCGTGTCGACGTAGACGGCCTCCAGCTCCCCGATCTTGTGACCGTCGGAGTCAACAACGTCGTGGCCCCGCCACTCCCGGATATCGCCTGCCTCGAACATGCGCGCCTTCCTCTCCACGGCATTGCATGTGCTCACAGTCACTCCCCCGCATGAATGCCGTATAGGGCAAGCGTAGCCCGGCCAGGGTGGTGCGGTCATCCTGCGCGCGTGGTGCTCGTCTCCTCGCTAGAGCCGCCCGAGGCCGGCCGGCCTGAATCCGCCTGGGCGTGGGCACGAACTGGTCCGTGCCCCGGCGAGGTGGAGGGCGAGGCAGGCCAGCCCGGCCGGCAGCAGACTCATCGGTGTGGTGTGTCCTCACCCGCCAGGCCCAGGCCCGGCGGGCTCATTCCCGCCCGGCTGATCGGCGTCGGCGACCTTGGCGTGAATAAGCGCTGGCGCGTGCCGCCAGGTGAGGCAGGCGATCGCCCCGAGGGGGATGGGAGGCAGGTAGGTGACGGCCCGGTACAACAGCACGGCGGCTGTCACCTGCGCACCATTCCGGTGGCCGGCGCCGGCGGCCAGCGCGGCGATCAGTCCGAGTTCGGTGATTCCGAGACCGCCGGGGGTAACGGGCAGCACCGTCAGCAGCCGGACGAACGCGAAGGCCGCCAGGGAGGTCTGCCAGGGTACCTGGGCCTGGGATAGGCCGATGCCGCGCAGGCATGCCAGCAGGACGAGCCACAAGGTGAGGTTGCTCGCTACCGTGGCGGCGGTGATCCGCCAGCCTCGCGCGGCGATCCGGGCGCCGGCCCGGTCGCGGAAGCCGAGCAGTGATCCGGGGATGTCGAAGGACGCCGGCCGGCGTGCCACCCGGCAGGCCGTCACGAGCGCGAGCTGCAGCGCGCGGCCCGCGCGGACCGCGGACGACTCGCTGCGCATGAGCAGGCCGAGCCCGGCGGTCATGGCGGCGAGCAAGGCCAGGCCAGCGGCGGCGGCGGCGATCAGGCCGGCCCCGGGCCGGCTGGCCGTCGCCAGGATCACCAGGGCCAGGACCGGCAGGCCCAGGCGGGCGAAGACGTTCCAGATTCCCGACACCAGGGTGTAGAGCACGTACTCAGCCGTGCTGATGCCCCAGCTGGAGAGCATCGCCCAGCTGACCCCCATGGCCAGGGCCCCTCCGGCGGGCAGGGTGTTCGCCACGGCGTTGGAGCCGAGGTTGACCACGGCCGCCTCGCGCAGCCGTATCGACGGCAGTACCGAGCAGATCATGATCCAGGTAGAGGTCATGCTGGCTGCGGCGGCCGCGGCGATGAGCAGCACCTGGGCCCACGTCATCGCGTGCATGCTGGCCCACACGCTGCGGTAGGACGCGAAATGCGGGACGGCGAAACCGAATATGGCCGCGACGAGGGCGACCGACCCCGCGGTACGGAAGATCTCCCGGCCGGATCGCGGCCGCCCTGGACGCGTAATAGCGGCAGCTGGCGGTCCGGCAATGGCCGTCACCGGATCCCTTGCCGTGCGCAGACCGGATCGGAATGGTGCATGTTGTGCCAGCTCTCGCCGGACGGTGCCGGGCCGTAATGGGGCCCCGCCGTGGCGCGGCGAGCCGGTCGATCATGCTCCAGTAAACCCTGGCCACACCAAGGCGGAAATGGGCTACCTGAGATCGGTCCATCACCAGAACCGATCAGTCGGCGGCCGTCATGCCGGTGCGATGGAGTTTGCCCTTACCGTGCCTGGATGCCGGCGCAGCCGCGGTCGTGAGGGCGGCCTCAGGCCGAAGGCGCTGCCTTCGCTGGCCGCGATGTCGCGCAGGCGTACATCCGGGTGCATGAGCGACGCACCGGGAGCCCGGGCGTGAGGGGCCAGGAAGGTCCAGCTCGCCATCGTGACTGGTTACCAGATTCCGGAAAAAAGTTGCTAGTTTCCCAGTGCGGGTATAGGTTTTTATCAGGCACCGGATGTCAGCCGCGAATAGCGGCCAGCTTTCCGGGGCTACCGGAGGAGCTCATGCGCACCGGTGCGGTCATCGCGATCGCTGGTGCCCACGACGCTCGCCATGCCGCGTCCCGGCTGACGATGCCGGTGTCTGACCGAAGCTGCCGGGCCGGGATCCTGGCCTGGCAGCAGCGGTGACACGATGAATGCCAGCGAGGTGCCGGCCGCGGGGCGGCAGGCCCGGACCCGGGCTGGTGCTGCTGGTGGTCATCCCGCCACACCACGGTCCGGTGACGGCTGACAATAGGGTCATGACACTGGATGCCCGCCTGGTTGGACAGTGGACGCCGGACGAACTGGGGGTGCACCCGGTGGTTGGCGGCGGGTCCTTGCCCCGGTACGTCCGCAGGGCGCACGACGAGCGGCTGCGGATGATACTGGCGCCGCCGGTAGCCCGCAGCCGGCTGGTGGTGGTCCGCGGCGGGCCCTGCACCGGCACCAGCCGGGCCGCCTGGGAGGCGGTCGCGGAGCTGTTGGCGGAGTGGCCGCTGGAGTACCCGCGCACCGCGGCGGCGCTGGCCACCCGGCTCGAGGCGGGCATCCCGGCCGGGACCGTGCTGTGGCTAGGCGAGCTGGGCCGGTACGCCGACGCGGACGGCGCCGCGACCGCGCTGCGCGGCCTGGACGACCTGCTCGACGAGGACGGCCACCTGGTCGTCGCGACCATCTGGCCGTGGCAATGGGATGCCTGCATCGCTGCGGTCGGCGCCGGGCGAGGCGCCGGCGACCCGGCCTGGCTGGCCGGGCGGATGCTGGCCCGGCTGGACGAGCTCTCGCATTACGACCCGTCCTTGATCAGCCCCAACTACGGCGGCGGGTTCCTCGACGTGCCGGCCCGGTTTACCGCTGGCGAGCTGGCCGAGGCGGCCGGGAGCGGCGATCCGCTGCTGGCTGCCGCGGCGGCCGCGGCTGGGCCGGATGGGCGGCTCACCCAGTGCCTGGCCGGGGTCCCCGGGCTGATGCGCCGCTACGCCGGCCCCGGCGGCGACCCGCGCGGCCGGGCGGTCCTGACCGCGGCGATGGACGCCAGCCGGTTCGGCCTCGCCGGGCCGCTGCCGGCCACCCTGCTGGAGCGGGCGGCGGGCGGCTACCTGCCCGGAACGCCATCCGCCGTCGGCCGGGAGAACGAGGCGGACATGGGGCTGAGCAGCGCGCCCGCCGCCGGGCAGGAGGATCCGGGAACCGGGCTGGTCTGGGCCTGTGCCGCGGACAGTGGCGGGGTCGGAGGGCTCGAGGCGGTCCCGGCCGGGGGAAGCGCCGGCTACCGGCTGGCCAGCGCTCTCGACCAGCACGGCCGGCGGAGCCGCCAGGACCAGGCCGGGTCGGGCGCGCTGTGGGACGCGCTGATCGCGCACGCGTCCGGCCTCGGCGCCGGAGACGCGACGCGGCTGGGGCAGGCGGCGCGGGATCGGGGACTTTACCGGCATGCCGCCGCCTTGTGGACCGCGGCGGTGAGCCGGGGCAGCGCCGACGCGGCCGCCCGGCTCATCGACCTGCTCAGCGCGGTGAACCATGGGGACGCGGCCCGTGCGGCTGACTGGGCCGCGGGCCGGGTGCGGCTGGACGACCCGTGGGAGGTTGCCCGGCTGCTCGACGTGATGCGCGCCGCCCGGGCCGGCCACGCGATCGGGGCCCTGCTGGCCCGCGACCTGGCCGGGCTGGCCGACGTCGGCCGGCGGTGGGACGCGCTCAGACTGCTCATCGCACTGGGCGCGGCTGGAGCCGGCGACGCGGCCGAGGCGTTCGGCGCCCGCCTGGTCGAGCGGACGGAGCTCGACTACGTGCCCTACCTGGCCGCGCTGCTGCGGGCGCTGGGCGCGGCCCGGGCCGACGGCGCGGTCCGCGCCCTGGTGGCCCGCGACCCGGCCCAGCACGCCGACCCGGAGGACCTGCGAGAGACCGGTCTGCTGGTGACGGCGATGCACGCGGCCGGGCCCGAAGCCAGCGACGCGGCCCGGGCGCTGGCCGGCTGGGCCGCAGAGCACTGCGTCATCGACGGCGGGCAGGCCGTCGCCGACCTGCTGCGCGCGATGCGGCTGGCCGGCCAGCACGCCGCCGTCCGGCGGCTGCTGGACCGCGACCCGGTCGGCCAGGGCCGGCTCGACGACCCGTGGGAGGCGGCCGCGCTGCTGGCCGAACTGCGCGAGACCGGGGCAGACGACGCGATCCGGCGGCTGCTGGACCGCGACCCGGCCCGCCTCGGCCAGGTCGGCTCCGCGGATTCGGTGGCCTGGCTGCTCACCGAGCTCCGCCAGGCTGGCGCCGGCGAGGCGATCCGCACCCTGCTCGCCCGCGACCCGGCCAGCCACGTCGACCTGTACGATCCGCAGGCCATCGCCTGGCTGGTGGCCGAGCTGCGGCTGGCCGGGGACGTCGAGGCGATCCGGACCCTGGCCACCCGCGTGGCGGACCTGGGCGGCCACGACCATCTGGCTTACGTCGCCGAGTGGCTGGAGCAGTTCCGGGCCGGCGGCGACGAGGCGCTCCGGATCTTGCTGCCCATCGACCGGGTCAGGTGCGCCGTGCTCGGCCTCCCGGGGGACATGGCCTGGCTGCTCGAGCAGCTCCTGGCGGCCGGGGCCGGCGACGCGGCCCGGGCGCTGCTGGACCGCGACCCGGGCGGGCAGGCTGACCTGGACGACCTGCGGGACGTGGCCCGGCTGCTCGCGGCGCTGCGCGCGGCCGGCGACTACGACGCGGCCCGCGTGCTGGCTGCCCGGGCCGTCAGAGACGCCCCGCAGGTCAGCCTGGCTGATCCCGGCGCCGTCGGCGCGCTGCTGACCGAGCTGCGCGACGCCGCGGACCACGACGCGGCCGGGGCGCTGCTGGACCGGGATCCCGCCCGGCAGGCCCGCCTCGACCGGCCGCGGGACGTCGCCCGGCTGCTCGCGGCGCTGCGCGCCGCCGGGGCCGGTGAGGCGGCCGGGGTCCTGGCCCGGCGGGCGGCTGGGGCGGGGATGTTCGGCCTGTTCCTGGCGGACCGCTCCGACGAGGCCGCTCGCCCGGGCGGCGCGGACCCGGACCGGGCGGTCAGCTACCGGTACGGATGCGAGCCGGAGCTGGCGCCGGCGCCGCCATGGCGGTGGGCCCCTCCAGATCCCGGGGAAATTAGTGGCTGCGGCTGGAAAGGCGCATACTGATAGTGATGAAGACTCTCCGCGCCGGACCCCGGCGCTCCTTGCCCGGAAGTCCCTTCAATGCGCGGCCCGCGGATCCACCTGCCGAGCAGTTCGCCGTTCGCGATCAGGTGACCCACGATAAGTACGGCCTCGGCCGGGTCATCCTGGCCGAGGACGACACCGTGGTCGTGGACTTCGGTTCGCGTCAGGTGCGGATCATGTCACCTTTCACCAAGCTGACCAAGCTCTGACACCGCGGACCTGACCGCCTTCGTCGCTGAGCAGGGTGAACGGCAGCTCGTGGTGGTCGGCGAAGGCGGCGTGCCTGCCCGTGGAGCCGGGAGCTGATGCCGATCGCCGCGGTGCCCGCCTCGGTGAAGAGTGCCTGGCTGTCCGGCCACTGCTGTGCCGTACAGGCTCGCCCGCAGGCTCGGCGGCGATGGCGCCGTCGGGTGCCAGCCGTCCCGGGCCAGATGGGGCAGACTGAATGGCATGGACACGGGAGCCCGCTACCAGGTAGTGGTGGTCGGCGCGTCGCTGGGCGGGACCGAGGCGCTGCAGGCCATTCTCGGGGGACTGCGCACGGAACTGCCCGTTCCGGTCCTGGTAGCGCAGCACCTCTTCCCCGGGGTGAGCCAGCTGGACAAGCGGCTGGCCCGCACGACAGGGCTGCCCGTCGGGTGGGCCAGCGACGGGCAGGCTGTGGAGCCTGGCCGGGTGTACCTGTGCCCGGGCCGTTCTTTCGTGCGGCTGGAGCCCGATGGCACCCTGACCGTCGCCCCGGCCGAAGGGCTGGGCTCGTTCGGGCAGGTTGATGAGTTGTTCGCCTCGGCGGCTGTGGCGCTGAGCGGCCGGGTACTGGCGGTGATGCTCACCGGCGCAGGGACCGACGGCGCGGTCGGCGCCCGGGCGGTCAAGGAGGCTGGTGGCGACGTCATCGTGCAGAACAAGGGGACCGCGGCCGCGTTCGGTATGCCCTCGGCTGTTATTACCGCTGGTCACGCGGATCTCGTGGTGTCGTTGGGTGAGATCCCGGAAATCCTGAACCAGGTAATCGCCGGTGGCCGGCCGTTGCCCACTGCTGCGGTCCGCGCGGTCGAGGCCATCTTCAGCGCCGGTGGCGACATGGGGCGGCTGATGGGCGCCATGGACTGGAACGCCACCGTCCTCGGACCGGTGAAGGACTGGCCCGCGACACTGCGGGCCGTGCTGTCGACCGTGCTGACGCATCCGATGCCGATGAACCTCATGTGGGGGCCGACGGCCATCCAGTTCTACAACGACGCCTACCGCGACATCATCGGCGATTATCATCCTTCGGCGCTGGGCAAGCCGGCCATGCCGGGATGGCAGGAGGGTGCTGGGGACATCGAATTGATTCTCGGTGAGGTGTCGCGCGCTGGCGCAGCCGTGCTGGTTGGTGACCGGCCCTTCGTGCTCGACGTGGCGGGCGGCCAGCCCGAACGGTACTTCTCGTTCAGCTACAGCCCCGTCTATGAAGACGGCCGGGTGGCCGGGGTGCTAGGTACCGGGGTGGACACGACCGCTCAGGTCCAGGCCAGCCGGCGCCTTGCCATCTTGCACCGCCTAGCCGCCACGGCCGTCGAGGACAGCACCGCCGACTCGGACATCCGCACCTGCGAGCAGGTGATGAAGATCCTGGCCGACAGCCCTCGCGACGTGCCGTTCGCGCTGATCTACCTGGTCGGCGCCGACGGCGGCGCACACCTGGCCGCCGCGACCGGCCTGCCCGGGAGCGGTCCGGCGCTGGCCCCGCTGATCACCCCGATGGCTTCCTCGGTGTGGCCGTTGCACGCCACCCTGGATCGCGGTGAGGCGCAGATCCTGGATGATCTCGCCACCCGGGTGCCGGGCCTGGACGCCGGCCCGTGGCCGCAGCCGCCGCGCACCGCCATGGTCCTGCCGGTCAACGCCGCCGGGCAGCGGGGGGCTCCGGTCGCCGTCCTCGTCGCCGGGGTCGGCCCGCAGACCCCGCTCGACGCCGCCTGCCGGCAGTTCTTCGACCTGCTCTCCGACCAGGTGCGCACCCTGCTCGCCGCCGCCCGCGCCCGCCGCGATGCTCACGAGAAGCTCGCCGCGCTGACCGAGCTGAGCCGGACCAAGGATGAGTTCTTCGCCAATGTCAGCCACGAGTTCCGCAATCCGCTCACCCTCATGCTGCTGCCGCTGGAAGAGCTGATCGGCCTGCCGGGGCCGCACGGCGAACCGGCCCGCATGGCGCACCGGAACGCCCTGCGCCTGCTGCGGCTGGTCAACAGCCTGCTGGCCTACGCCGAACTCGACAAGGCCGTGCCATCCCCGCCATCGAGAAGATCTCCGACCTCGCTGCCCTCACCTCAGGGCTGGCCGACGTCTTCCGCCCCGCCGTTCACCGGGCGGGTCTCGAGCTGCGGGTGGACTGCCCGCTTCTGGACCGGCCCGTCCAGCTGGATCCGGCGATGTGGGAAACCGAGGTGCTGAACCTGGCATCCAACGCTTTCAAGCACACCTTCACCGGCGCAATTACCGTCGCCTTGCTACAGCGGCCCGGCCACGTCGAGCTGTCGGTCACCGACACCGGCGTCGGCATCCCCGACGCCGACATCCCGTACCTGTTCACCCGGTTCCACCGGATCGAGGGAGTGCGGGCCCGCAGCAGCGAAGGAGCCGGCATCGGCCTGGCCCTCGTCCGCCAGATCGTCGGCCTGCACCACGGCAGCGTCCGCGTCCGCAGCATCCCCGGCACCGGGAGCACCTTCACCGTCTGGGTGCCCTACCGCCAGCCCTGGCTGCCGCACTCTCCCCCACGCGCGCCCGCCCCGGGCGTCGCCACCACCGCCAGGCTTTCCCGGCGGGCCTACGCCGACGAGGCCCAGCTCTGGCTCGACGGCGATGTCGTCCCGGCCGCCGTGCTCGACGAGCCGCCGCCCCAGCCCGTACCAGCGGGCAAACACCCGGCGGTGCTCGTCGTCGACGACAACCCCGACATGCGCCGCTACCTGTGCCGCCTGCTGTCAGACCGCTACCAGATCCGCGCCGCCGACACCGGGCAAGGCCTTGACACCCTCGCCAGCCCGCCCGCCGACCTCATCCTCGCCGATGTCAGCACCCATCCCGGCGGCCTGCAACTGCTGCACCGCATCCGGGCCAACCCCGCGCTGCAGGCCACACCGGTCATCCTGCTCACCGCCCGCGGCGACGCCGCCTCGGCCCTGCAGGCCATCGCCGCCAACGCCCAGGACTACATCGTCAAGCCCTTCTCCGCGCGTGAGCTGCTTGCCCGTATCGGCGCCCAGCTGGAACTGGCCCGGCTGCGCCGGCATAGCGACGACCGCTATCGCGCACTGATCAACGCCAGCTGGGACTTGACCTACCAGATGAGCCCCGACTGGACCGAGATGCGCAGCCTGGAGGGACAGGGCTTCATGGCAGATACCCGCCGCCCCAGCACCGGCTGGCTCGATCAGTACATCCATCCCGACGACCAGGCCAGGGTCACTGCGGCCATCCGCCACGCCGTCGAAACCAAGAGCGTCTTCGAACTGGAACACCGGGTCCGGCGACCCGACGGCACACTCGGCTGGACCCTGTCCCGGGCGGTGCCCCTGCTCGGCGACGAAGGCCAGATCACCGAGTGGGTCGGCGCCGCCACCGACATCACCGAGCGCAAGGGCCGCGACGAAGCGCTGCGCGACCGTACCGGCGAACTCGAACGGCGGGTGTCAGAGCGCAGCGCCGCGCTGCACGACCAGGAAGAACGGTACCGGGCGCTAGTGGAGGCATCCGGGCGCATCGTGTGGATCACCGACGCCGAAGGCCGGGTCGTGGACGACTCGCCCAGCTGGCGGGAGTTCACCGGGCAAAGCCTGCAGCAGTGGCTCGGCCGCGGATGGCTCGAAGCGGTCCACCCCGACGACCGCGAGCAGGTCGGCCGTCAATGGCGCGAAGCCGTGACCCAAGGCCACCAGATCGAGACGCGGTTCCGGCTCTGGCACGCCGCGGGCCGTGAGTGGCATCTCACCGGGGTCCGCGCCCAGGCATTGCGCAACGACGAGGGCAGCGTGCGTGGCTGGGTCGCCATGGACATCGACCCGTACGTCCTCTCCCGGTCTGCACCTACGTCGGCACCAAGAAACTAGCAAGTCTTTTCCGGAATCTGATAACTTGTCAGCGTGGCTAGCTGGGCCTTCCTGACCATCCACGCGCGGGTTCTGCTGCTGGTCGCCCATGACCCCGGCGTGCGCCTGCGCGACATCGCGGCCAGCCTGGACATCACCGAACGCAGCGCGTTCGGCATCATCACGGACCTGGTCGAGGCCGGCTATGTGGTCAAGGCGAAAGACGGCCGCCGCAACCGTTACCACATCCAGGCGCACCTCCCGCTGCCGGAGCCCACCGCCCGGGAACGCACGGTTGGTGAGGTGCTGGCGCTGCTGGCCGGTACCGACGCGACCGTGACCGGCCAGCCGGAACTGGTGAGCGGCGACCCGCTGCCGGGCGAGCCGCCGGGGCCCCCCAGCGCAATGGCGGGCGGCGATGGGGAAAGCCCGCGGAGTGCGACAGCGGACGGGAGGCAGGGACGTGACCGACGTATGGGTCGCGAACGATGAGGGTACTGAGATCGTCCGCGCGCGGGATATCACGGTGGCCAGCCTGGACTACAACGGCAACGTCAACGTGCGGCTGGCCGGCGCGGACGGCGCGGTCGTGACGGTCGTCGCGCACCGGGCACATCATGAGGAGTGCCGCCCTGACGATCTTCATCGCCAGCTCATCCGCGTCATCGCCGAACTGTCCGACGCGGCAGGAGCCTTCCTGGTGCGGGCGGTGCACGACGAGGCGAGTGGCTGGCAGTGGGTCACCGAGTCGCTGTAATGGCGAGCGTCATGGGGCTCGGTCATCCCGCGGGTCAGCATGACCCTCCTCGCGGCGCTGGTCCTCGATTATGGAAGCGACGTGCCGCACGCACACCTCGAACGCCAGCGCGTCTTGTGCGTGCATGCCGCGCAGCCTGTCCATGAACTTGACCATGTTCCGCACCGTGCGGTCCGGCAAGCCCTGCACGCCCATGAATTTCCCGCCGCCAGCTTCCGCGAAGCCCGGGATCGTACCTGCCTGGATTCCGTAAAAGTCAGTCACAGTCAGCCTCCGTGTCCTGCAGGCCGGAACGCTTCCGGGGGAAGCGCTGTCATCCCTGGATTCTGGCCACCACGCAGTTTCACGGCAGGCCGCCCGGCGTCGCGGGCCGCGATTCCCATACTGCCGGTGTCCTGGCGTACGGGGCGCTGCCTTAAATCGGGCGGACCTGCTCGGCCCGCGGGCCCTTGGCGCCCCGGGTGACGGTGTACTCGACCCGCTGGTTGTCCTCGAGGCTGTGGTAGCCGTCACCCTCGATGGCGGAGTGATGGACGAAGACGTCGGGTGTGCCGTCGTCGGGGGCGATGAACCCATAGCCCTTGTCCGCGTAGAACCGCGTCACCGTTCCCTGAGCCACTGTGCTCTCCTGCCAAGCCGATCATCGGGATGCACGGGGCGTGCATCCCGGGCTATGGCGACCGCCCGTCCTTCCGGGGCCGGGCCTGGAAACCCGACGGCGCCCGCGGCCAGAATTTCGCGGGCGCTGTGACACGGACACGAACTTCGACTGCAACCAGCTTCATTTAACACCATGCGGCGGCCCGGCACGCCGCAACGTATCCGGGAAGGCTGTGCCCGCACGATGGTGTTTACTGGTTCTGGTTGTACTGGAAGTTCGTGTTCGTGTCATAGCGCCTGCGAAGTTCTGGCAGCGGCGCCGCGGATTCCTGAGCCTGGCTCTCGAAGACAGGCGGTCGCAGCAGCCCGGGGTCCGCGTACGCGGCCCCGAATATCGCCTCAACGAGAGAGAGCGCAATGGCTCAGGGCACAGTGAAATGGTTCAACGCGGACAAGGGCTATGGGTTCATCGCCCCCGACGACGGCACACCCGACGTCTTCGTCCACCACTCCGCTATCAAGGGTGAGGGCTACCGCAGCCTCCAGGACAACCAGCGGGTCGAGTTCACCACCAGCCAGGGCGCCAAGGGCCCGCAGGCCGACGACGTCCGCGCCATCTGATTGGTCCCGGACGATCAGAACGGTGGGTGGCTCATGCCGGGCCACCCCCGTTCTTCCCCGCCGCGGTGCCCAGGCGGTGGCCCTGCTGTAGTACGGAGATCATCGCGAGCGTCGATTCTGCGCCCTGGTTGCGGCTGCGGCCGGTGCGGCTGAGGGCGTCGCTGCACCCGCCTGTTCGCTCATCGAGCATCGGAATCCGGGCGTCGTTGTCGCCGAGCAGCCACGTCACGCTCATTTCCACGCCGGTCAGCCAGGTAGTGTCGCCAGTGACCGCCGCCGCCCGCGTGCAGGCGTCCGCGAGCGCCGCCACCTGGCTCGGGTGCTGGTCGAAAGCGGGGCGGTCCTCGCCGCGGCCCCAGCCTTCGGCCGGGACCACGGACAGGTGGCCGTTGCGGGTCTCGCCGTCCAGCAGCCAGCCGAGCATGCGCAAGCCATTCCGCAGGAGATCATCGCGGCCGAGTTTCTCGCCGGCCACGATGACGGCCTCGGCGATGGCCGCGTTCGCATAGCTGAGCCGGGGGGCCGGCCACGGCCACGCCGGGTCGTCGGCCGGCTCGCCGATGACGGTGTCGGCGACGGCCAGCAGCGACAGCGCGCCGGGATGGCCGGGCCATCGCCCGAGGATCTCGGCGGCGCCGAGCGCCGCGAACGCCATGGCATGCGGGTAGGGGGAATCGACCGCTGCGCTCACGTCGAACAGGGCCAGGGCCTGTTCGCGGATCCCCGCGGTGGGACCGCAGGCCGCGGCCGTGCCGAGGGCCCATAGGGACCGGCCCCAGGCATCCCGCGCCTCCGGCGTGCCGCGCCACCGGCGGTCGACGCCCAGACGGCTGCGGAACTTCCCGTCTGCGGCCTGAGCCTGGGTGAGGAAGTAAAGGTAGCGGCGGCCGAGGGTGATGAGCTCGGCGGATGGTGACGGCTCGCGGCACACCACGACCAGGCCGCGGGCCACGTCGTCGACGCGGTAGCCCTGTCCGTACCGGGGCACAATCCCGTCGGCGCGCTCGATCACGCCGACGGTGTCGGTCAGCCGCTGAAGGTGCCGGAACGGCGCCGCCGGGCTCGGCGAGGACTTCATGAGAAACCCGAGGCTGGCTAGAGCGGCCTCGCATGCCCGCCGGCGTCCCGAGCAGTGGCTGAGCGTCCGCCACGGCCTCGCGCGGGAACGCACGACCACGATACCCGAGAACCCGGACGCGCACCCTCCGCGCTGCTATCCCTCCTGGGTCCGCTGGTCCGCGGGGACCAGCCAGCCCAGCCTGCGTGACATGATCCGCGCGCAGTTGACGATCGCGCGTACATAGTCGGAGACCTCGGCCGTCCGCCACAGCACGGACCACGGGTAGTAGGAGGCCGGCCCGGTGAGCGGCCGCCAGATGGTCCCGGGGAGCGAAGCGATGCAGGAAGAGGGCACGCAGTAGAGGCAGGAACCCCGGGCGACCAGATCAGCGGCCGCCCGGATGCTCTCCACGGTGCCCTCGTACACGGTAGGGGTAAACCCGGCCGACCGGCACATCTCAACGGTGAACCGGTTGAATTCCGGGGCCCGCGCTTCCTCGGCGAGCAGCAGCGGCTCCTTCGCCAGGACGGCGACGGGCACACTCTCCAGCGCGGCGAACCGGTGCCCGCTGGGCACCAGGACCCCGAGCGGGTCCTGGCGGAATAGCAGCGAGGCGATGCCTGGCGGGGCGAGCTCAGCCCGGCCGACGCCCACATCCAGGCGGCCCGCGGCCAGCTGCTGGTACTGCTCGGGCACGCTGGCCTCGACCTGGTGGATGACCAGGCCGGGGTAGCGGGCGTGCGCCTCGTGCAGGATCTGCGGCATCGAGTCGTAGCTGGCATCGATGATGCCTACCCGCAGCGCGGGAGACGTGCCCGTCGCGCTCCGGGCCACCTCCGCCGCCCGGTCCACGTGCGCCAGGATCTGCTGTGCCTCGGCCAGGAACGCCGCCCCCGCGGCCGTCAGCGCGACGTGATGGGTGCTGCGCTCCAGCAGCCGGACACCCAGCTCACGCTCCAGCCGCTGCACCTGCTGGCTCAGCGCGGACTGCACGATGTGCTCCCGCGCCGCAGCTCGGCCGAAGTGCAGTTCTTCGGCTAGGACTACGAAATAGCGAAGCTGGCGCAGCTCCATACCTGCCATCACCTGCCGCCGTGAGGGGCCGGCGATCCATGGCGGCTGAAGCGACCAGGAACACGCACGCCGCCCGGCGGCGCAGGACCGCTGCCGTCAAGAGTAACTTCTGCGCGGATGCGAGAACACCCCAGGCGGTTGCCCTTGGTGATCGGCCCTGGTGATGGGCTCTGCTCTGGTTGCCTGTTTCCGGAATCGCCGCGCGGGGGTTGGCTGAGTGATCAGCCGGAAGATATCTGGCATTCCGCAGAGGTGAGGGGCATGTCATTATCCCCGGGCGGAGCATGGCCATGGACGCGCTCGCAGGCAGCCCGAACGGGTCGGCCCCGCGCTGTGAGCATCTTGACGGCATTTCGCCGGTCACGCCCCTGTCGGATTACTGCCCGCCCTGCCGGGCCCAGGGAGGCCGCTGGAAGGCGCTCCTAAGGTGCCTGACCTGCGGCTGGGTGGCATGTTCCGATGACTCACCGGGCCAGCACGCCAAGGCGCACTACGAGGAGACCGACCACCCGCTCGCGGTCGGCCTGGCGGTGGGGCCGGGCTGGAGATGGTGCTATGTCCACGGGCGTCGCGTCTGAGCCGGTCGTTTGCGCCGTACCGCCGAGGTCTCGCCAGGTCGGCCTCCGCGGGTGATAGGAGAGATCCTGAGAGACCAGCAAGCGCGGGCCCGCTACGACGGCACCGGGCCTTTCCCCGGCAGCGCCGCGCCCACTTGTGCTCGTCACCGCACTTGCCCGCATCAGATCGACCCGTCCGCCGGGCTGATCCGGATCTTCGAACGCCTCGGCTGGGCCACCGGTGTGCACTGGCCGGACCGGCAACGCGCCGGCCGAGACCAGCCCGGCGGGCCGCGGGCGCGCCCGCGCGGGCCCGCATCACCGGTCCCCGAACCCTCGGCGCGGTACCTGGCCGCGTCCGAGCCGCCCCCGGCTCCGCGTAGTGTGGTGGGAACGAGGCAGCCACTCTGATTTTGTGTCATGTTGTCTTCCGGCAGTTGGCAGACAGAGCGGGTCCAGCAGTATGTTCCGCCTTGTTGTCCTGGATCTCCGGGAGAGGATGCCCGTGTCGCGAGCCAGCCCGGCCAGCCGCCCGCTGCAGGCGACGGATGAGGAGGGCCAGGGCGAGCCGTCGGTTTCCGGCGAGGACGACGAGGACCTGCCGGTCGCCCGGGTGGAAGCCGCCAGCGCTTCTGCCGACCCGGTCAGGGACTACCTCAAGCAGATCGGCAGGGTGCCGCTGCTCAACGCCGGGCAGGAGGTCGAGCTGGCCAAGCGGATCGAGGCCGGGCTGTTCGCCGATCAGAAGCTCACCGAAGACAGCCGGAACCTTTCCGCCGAAGCGCGGATCGACCTCGAGCAGGTCGCCGAAGACGGCAGGAGGGCCAAGAACCACCTGGTGGAGGCCAACCTGCGGCTGGTCGTGTCGCTGGCCAGGCGGTATACCGGGCACGGCATGCTGTTCCTGGACCTGATCCAGGAGGGCAACCTGGGCATGATCCGCGGCGTGGAGAAGTTCGACTACACCAGGGGCTACAAGTTCTCCACGTACGCCACCTGGTGGATCCGGCAGGCGATCACCCGGGCGATGGCCGACCAGTCCCGCACCATCCGCCTCCCGGCGCACGTGGCCGAGGCCATCGGCAAGCTGGCCCGGGTGCAGCGCCAGATGCTCCAGGACCTGGGCCGCGAGCCGACCCCGGAGGAACTGGCCGTCGAGCTCGACATGACCCCGGAGAAGGTCATCGAGGTGCAGAAGTACGGCCGCGAGCCGATCTCCCTGCACATCCCGCTCGGCGAGGACGGCGACAGCGAGCTCGGCGACTTGATCGAGGACTCCGAGGCCATCGAGCCCGGCGAGGCGGTCAGCTTCACCCTGCTGCAGGAGCAGCTGCATTCGGTGCTCGGCACGCTGTCCGAGCGCGAGGCCGGCGTGGTCTCGATGCGGTTCGGGCTGACCGACGGGCAGCCCAAGACGCTGGACGAGATCGGCAAGGTCTACGGGGTCACCCGGGAGCGGATCCGGCAGATCGAGTCCAAGACCATGTCCAAGCTGCGCCATCCGTCCCGGTCCAATCTCCTCCGGGACTACCTCGACTGATCTGGCCGACGGCCGGCCGCCCCGGCCGGGCGTCGCGGTGGAGGACTGCTGTAGCGGCGGATGCCAGGGACGATGCGAGGGCCGGGCGGCGGGTGCAGCGAGAAAGTGACATCGACGGCGAGACCGCCTCCAGGCAGGGCGCGTGCCCCGATGGTGGCGCCATGGGCGGCGGCGATGGCCCTGACGATGGACAGGCCCAGGCCGTGGCCGTGGCCGTGGCCGTCGCGGCGGGCTGGGCGCGGGCCGAGCCGCTCGAAGGGCTGGAACAGGCGGTCGACCTCGGTCGGCGGGATGAGCTGTCCCGAGTTGGTCACCGACAGGACAGCACCACCGCCGGTGGTCCCGGTGGTGACCTGGATGTCCCCGCCGGGGACGTTGTGCCGGACGGCGTTGTCGATCAGGTTGGCCACCAGCTGCTGGATCAGGAGCGGGTCACCTTCGAGGATGGCGGGCCGGAGGTCGGCGTGGACATTCAGGCCGAGGCGGCCGATCCCGGGGCGGGGAACGGCCAGCGCGGCGCTGGTGATGGCCGCCAGGTCGAGGGGCTCGTGCTCGCCGGCGCCGGCTTCGCTGCTGGCCAGGGTGAGCAGCGACTCGATGAGGCGTTCCTGCTCGGCGTTGGAGGCGAGCAGTTGCCGGCTGACGGCCTGCCAGGTGCCGGCGGTGCTGCCTGGGTCGGCGAGGGTTTACCTGGAGCAGGGTGCGTTCCCGGGTCAGGGGCGTGCGCAGCTCGTGCGAGGCATTGGCGGCGAAGCGCCGCTGGGCGTCGAACGAGGCCTCCAGCCGCGCGAACAGGTCGTCGAGGGTGTCGGCGAGTTCCTTGAGCTCGTCGTCGGGTCCGTGCAGGCCCAGCCGCTCGTGCAGGCTGCTGGCGGCGATCCGCCGGGCGGCGGCGGTGATCGTGCTCAGCGGGCGCAGCACCCGGCCGGCGATGATCCAGCCGATCGCGGCGGCGGCCACCGCGATG
>Ga0116217_10001733_pt1 | contig 20650 bp, 20 predicted proteins | sample Sb_taG_6_FD_89697 | JGI IMG/M metagenome (GOLD analysis project Ga0116217, IMG submission 89697) | Peat soil microbial communities from Weissenstadt, Germany - Sb_50d_4_PS metaG | ecosystem: Environmental > Terrestrial > Soil > Wetlands > Peat | place: Germany: Weissenstadt | collected 2010-09-21 | reverse complement strand
GCCGGCAAGGGCGAAGGCGCTGGCGACGGCGCCGAAGAGGTCGGCGACCGTCTCGCGGCGTTCGAGGAGTTCGACGATCGGGCGGCGTGTGGGCCGGGGATCGACGTGCGGTTTGCGGCGCTTGCGGCGGTGCATGCGCATCCTCCGTGGCCTGCGGCCGCCGGGGAACAGAACCAAGGACGCCCGGCGGCCGTGGCGGTGCGAATGTGCGGAATTTGCCGACGAGGGGGAAGATTACACCGCCGCGGTGGCGATGGCAAGAAGAAAAGGCGAAAAAATGCTGTGCGAATAAACCCTTGTGGGAGAACGACTTACGTCGAACCGGGTGGTGGGTGACCGTCGGCGGGGCCCCTCACCGGTTGAGCTGGAGGTTCCCCCCGGGCGTCGCTTCGGCTCAATTTCCTCCCTGCCGAATCGTTTCATGGCCCCCCCGAAGTGTGTCTACCAAAGTCGTGAAACGAATGGGTTGTCGGCGGCGCAAGCTGGGGAGGGACAAGGACTTCGGGAAACGCGATTCGTTTCACCGGCCCATGAAACGAATCGGCCCCCGGCACACCCGGCCAGGCGAAGGAAAACCTGGCGCGGCCGGGGTGGCGCTGGGCGGTGTGGCCGTGCCGCGGGAGGGTTCACCAGGTGGCCGCGCTCTTGAACCAGGCCGTTCTTCGTAACGAGGGATGCGACGGAAGCAACTGCCGGTCGGGACGGCGCGGCCGTTACTGCGCTCCATCGACACGGCTTTCCATCAGTCGGTTCAGCTTGTGGACCGGCACCGCGAAGCCGATGCGCGAGTTCTTGATCTTGGCCACGACCACGCCGACGAGGGCGCCCGTCTCGTCCACCAGGGGGCCGCCACTGTTGCCGGGGTTGACGTCGCCGTCGATCTGCACCACGTCCAGCTCGCCGCGGTTGTCCTGGCGGATGCTCGACACGGAGCCCTTGGTCACGGTGATGGCCGGGTTGGGCTTGTTCGGGTCGAGGGCGGAGCCGAAGGGGAAGCCAAAGGCCAGCAGCGGCATCGTCTCCACCAATTTCGGAGTGCGATTGCAGTCGATCGGCCGCGGCACGTCCCTCACGCCGGTCACCTTCAGCACGGCCAGGTCGTCCTTCTCGTTGTCGGCGACGACTGCGGCCCGGATCGATTGCTCCTCCGGCGTGCCGCTGCGGAAGACGACCGTCAGCGTGGGCGGACCCGGCTTGGCCGGCGGTTGCGGCCCGCGCCGGCCGAACGGAGGGCGCCCGGCGGGCGGCTCCTCCACCGGCGGGCTGACGACGTGGTGGTTGGTGACGACGTAGGCCGTGTCGCCCCGCGCCCGGACCACAAAGCCGCTCCCCGACCCCGACACCGTGGGCGTCTCGACCTTGACGTAGACCGTGGCCGCCTTCAGCTCTTGCAGGGGGAGGGCGCCCATGCCGGGGGCCTCGCCGTGGGCGGCGGGCTCGATGGGTGCCAGGTCGGCCGGCGCGCTTGGCGTCGAGGTCCACAGGGCGGCGACGATGCCGCCGCCGATCAGGAGCACGCCGAGCAGCCCCAGGCAGGCCCCGAGGCAAATCAGACCTACGGGGAAGGAAGAGCCGTCCTTCTTGAAAGGCGCCCGAGGCGCGGGCCGGTCGTCGTCCTCCCAAGCCCGCCCCCTTTCGCCCCGGGCCGTTGCCCGAGTTCCGTCGGGGCGCGTCGGGGCGCCGGGTTGACCACGGGCAGGGCGAGCGGAGGGGAATCGCGACACGGGAGGGCTCTCCGTCACGGGGGTGATGATGGGATGGTAACACCGGCGACGCCGCGCCCGCAAGCAGAAAGAGAGTACTTCAGCCGTAAGTCGTCCTCCGTCACTTCCAGCGGCAGCCCGTCCTTCGGCACCGGCCGCCGCCAGCGCTTGCCAAGCGCTGGCGGCGAAACGGACCGAGAAATCTCGCCCGGCCGATTTGCCTTCCCTCCGGACAGCACCTACAGTTTACTTGCGTGCCGTTCTCTTATCGTCCTGACGGCCCTCTCCGCATCGGACAGACGTTCTCAGAGCGAGGCTTCCCCTCAGCGAGAGTTGTCTCATGGTCCTCTCGATTCATTCGTCGGCAGCCTTCCAGAGCGACAGCGGTTGGCCGAGCTATTGGCCGCCGGTCAAACTGCCGCCGCCGTCGCCACTCAGCGCCGCGGCCACCACGCTCTGGTCGCCGAAGCTGGGTAGCAACGTCGCGCTGGCGATTAACACGTCCGACCCGCTCTACTCGACGCAGCTGGCGACAGGCGGCCAGGCAGGGAGCGGCGCTTCGCAGGGTGGCTTCCAGATGGCCTTCCTCGACCAGCGCATTGCCCTGATGCGCTTCGACGCCAGCCACGCCACCCAGGCCAGCCCGGCCAACCCGGCCCCGGTTGCGGTCGCGGCGTAGGCAGGGAAACGGCAAGGGACGGCTTGCGGCCGGCGGCACGGCGGTGTACAAGGAAGGGAGGGCCCGCGTCGCCCGCCCTCCTTCCGCCCCCACCGAGCCGACCCGCATGCACGACCGCAACCTTCGCTGCTCGCGCCGCAAGTTCTTCGCCCAGGCTGCGGCCCTGACCCTGGCCGGCGGCCTGCCGCAGTCGGGGGCTGCCAAGGATGCCGCTCTCCCGGGCGCCATTCACACCCGGCCTACCACGCCGCCGACCGAGGGCCGCAAGCCCATTGCCGTCGTCTGCACCGTCTACCGGCCGCTGTCGCACGCCTACCACATCGCTGGCCGCTTCCTTCACGGCTACCCCCGCGACGGCCGCTTGCACCTCCCGAAGCAGTACGTCCGCTCCGTTTCCGTCGATCAGGCGCCCGAGAATGACCTGTCGCGCGAGCTGGCCCGCGAATTCGACTTCCAGGCCACCCGCAACGTCGCCGACGCCCTCACGCTCGGCACCGGCAAGCTGGCCGTCGAGGGGGTGCTGCTGATCGGCGAGCACGGCAACTACCCGCCCAACGACCGGGGACAGATCCTCTACCCGCGCTACGAATTGATGGAGCAGATCGTCGCCGTCTTCCGCAAGAGCGGCAAGAGCGTGCCCGTCTTCAACGACAAGCACCTGTCCTACGCCTGGGACCGGGCGAAGACAATGGTCGGCTGGGCCGAGGAGCTGAAGTTCCCCCTCATGGCTGGGTCGAGCCTGCCCGTCACCTGGCGCCGCCCCGAGCTGGAACTGCCGCTGGGCACGGCGGTCGAGGACGCTCTCGTCGCCGCCTACGGCCCGCGCGAGGTCTACGGCTTCCACGGCCTCGAAGCGCTGCAAATGATGGCCGAGCGGCGCAAGGGGGGGGAGACCGGTATCAAGGCAGTCACCTGCTTGACCGGCAAGGACGTGTGGAAGGCCGGCGACGACGGCAAGTGGAGCTGGGACCTGCTCGAGGCGGCCCTGGCGCGCAGCGAGACGGTCAACCTCGGCGACGTGCGCAAGAACGTCGGCTCGACCGCGGTGCAGGGGATGCCGGCGGCGCCCGCCCTCGCGATCCTCGTCGAGTACCGCGACGGCACCCGCGGGACCGTCCTGCTGCTCAACGGACACGTGCAGGACTTCACCTTCGCCTGCAAGGTCAAGGGGGAGGTCAAGCCGCAGTCGTGCCTGTTCCAGCTGCCGCCGCCGCCGGGGGCGAAGTACTTCGATTGCCTGGCCGGCAACATCGAGAAGCTCTTCGAGAACGGCAAGGCCCCGTACCCCGTGGAACGGACGCTGCTGACCGGCGGCGCCCTCGAAGCGGCGATGGAGAGCCACTACCGCCGCGGCACTCGGGTCGAGACGCCCGACCTGGAGGTGCGCTACGCCGCCCCCGCCGACAGCGGCTTCTTCCGGGGCGCGGTGGTGGCGCCGGCATGAGCGGGCGCGGGCGGCTGCTGCTGGCGCGGCGCTTCCTCGTCCTGATCGCCTTGATGTTCTGGCAGGGCGGCTTCACCTTCTACGCCTCCGTCGTCGTGCCGACCGGTCAGGCGGTGCTCGAATCGCACCTGGAGCAGGGTTACATCACGCGCCAGGTGACGTCGTGGCTGAACCTGTCCGGCGCCGTGGCCTTGGTCGTGCTCGCGCTCGACCTGGTCGCCGCACGCGAAGCCGGGTGGCTGCGCCGCCTGCGCTGGCTGCTCTGGCTTGGCATGCTCGGCACCCTCGTCGCGCTGGCCTGGCTGCACCCGCACATCGATCAGTACCTGAATCCGCAGTTCCACGCGGTCATCGACAGCGCGGCGTTCCACACGGGACACCGCGCTTACCTGTGGGTGTCTACGGTGCAATGGGGTTGCGCGCTCGTGTACGCCTGGCTGACGCTGCGGGCGTGGCGCGAGGCGGATCGCGTTTAGCCGCTTGCGGCTTAGCGTTCGCGCGAACGCGAAGAAATCATTTCACTAATGGCGAGCGGCGCGGCGGCAGCCCGCCGGGGAAGCCGAAACCGGCGGGCTGACGCCGCGCCGCTCGCCATTCTTGTAACAGTTTCTTAGCCGCAAGCGGCCTTGTGCCGCGACCTCGGTCGCTCCAGAATGGAGCCGTCGCATCCCATCCGGAGATCCCGTCCCATGCGTCCCCCATTCGCGCTCGTGACCGCCGCCGCCCTGCTCCTGTCGGCGCTGCTGTTGGTCCCCAGCGTTCCGGCCCCCGCGGCCGACCCACCGCAGGAGCCGCTCGTCAACAAGGTGAAGACGGCCATCGACCGGGGGAAGGAGCACCTCATCGCGAAGCAGACGCGCGAGGGCGATTGGGAAGTGGACGGCACCGGCAGCAGCCGACCGGGAGGGTCCACCGCCCTCGCCCTGCTGGCCCTGCTCAACGCCGGCGTGCCGCCCGACGACCCGGTCATCCAGAAAGGGCTCGAGTACCTGCGCAAGGTAGAGCAGAAGCATACCTACGTCGTCAGCCTGCGGACGATGGTCTACTGCCTCGTCGGCGAGAACAAGGAGCGCATCGCGGACGACGTCAAGTGGCTCCTCGAAGCCCGGCACATGGACGGCGCCAAGTTCCTCGGCTGGACCTATGGGATCTATGACAAGACGACCACCCACCCGGACAACTCCAACACGCAGTATGCTCTCCTCGGACTGCACGAGGCGCAGCTGGCCGGCATCGCCATCGACCCGAAGGTGTGGGAGTCGATCCGCGATTACTACCTCAACACACAGACCAGCGACGGCGGTTACGGCTACCAGTGGGACTGGGCGAACAACGTGATCCTCGGCCCGACCGGGCGACCGCGCTTCACGATGACGACGGCGGGCCTGTGCGGCCTCATCATCGCCGGCAACGACATCAACACCGGCCGCGAGACGCCCAACGGCGACGGCACCTGGAAGAAATGCGGCGAGTACCTCGAAAACGAAAAAGCCACCCGCGCCCTGGACTGGTTGGCGAAAAACTTCCCGGCGGGCGATCGGCTCTCCAGGGCGGACCCGTACCTCTACTACTCCCTGTACGGCATCGAGCGCGCCGGGCGGCTGACCGGGCTGCGCTTCATCGGCGAGCACGACTGGTATCGCGTCGGCTGCGAGTTTCTGGTGGCCGAGCAGAACACTCACGATGGCAAGGGCTCGTGGGGCAGCGGCGGCCCCATCGTCAACAGCAGCTTCGCGCTGCTCTTCCTCTCCAAGGGCCGCACGCCAATCCTCATCAGCAAGTTGACGCACGACGGCATCGCCAAGCGCGACGGTCTGGACATCCGCCTCAAAGCCTCAGGGGAAAGGACCGACTGGAACAACGACCGCAACGACGCCCGTCACCTGGTCGAGTTCGCCAGCCGCGAGCTGTTCAAGCGCAAGCCGATGGGCTGGCAGGTGTTCAACGCCCGCGAGGCCGCCCCCGGCATCAAGTCCGAGAACCTCGCCGCCGAGCTTCTCCAGTCGCCCATCGCCTACTTCAACGGCCACCTGGGACCGGACTTCAACGACACGGAAAAGGAGATGCTGAGGACGTACGTCCGCAACGGCGGGCTCATCTTCGCCGAGGCGTGCTGCGGGAGCAAGGAGTTCGACGCGGGCTTCCGCAAGCTGATGACGGACAGGCCCAACGGATTGTTCCCCGAGTTGGAGTTGACAGAGCTGCCCGACGATCACCCCGTCTGGACCGCGGCGGGCAAGTTCGCCATCCCCCCGGCGGCGAGGCGCCGCTTCCCCCTCTACGGGATGCAAATGGGCTGCAAGACGGCGGTGATCTACAGCCCGAAGGACCTGTCGTGCCGCTGGGAGTCGAACCAGTACGCCGACAACGGCGATAACGAATTGGCGTTTCACATCGGGGCGAACGTCATCGCCTACGCGACGGGCCTGGAGCCGCCGCCGGACCGCCTCACACAGATGCCGGTGTCGCGTGAGGATCCGCTGGCGCGGAAAGTGCCGCGCGGCTTCCTCAAAGTGGGACAACTCAAGCACGATGGCGATTCCAACGCCGCCGCGCAGGCGATGCCGAACCTGATGGCTGAGCTGCGCGAGAAGACCGGGCTCGACGTGGCCCTCAAGACCCACGAGGTTTGGCCGACGAAGAAGAACGTGGTCGAGTACAAGTTCCTGTACATGCACGGCCGCAAGAACTTCTCGCTGCCGAAGGACCAGCTCGACGACCTGCGCTTCAACCTGGAGCACCGCGGGCTGCTCTTCGCCGACGCCTGCTGCGGGTCGAATTCGTTCGACAAATCGTTCCGCGAGTTCATTGGCGACCTGTGGCCGGACAAGAAGTACAAGCTGGAGCCGATCCCCGTCAAGGACGAGTTGTACGGCAAGGAGCTGAACGGCACGGGGATTGCGTCGGTGCGCTGTCGGCGGGAGGGCGCGGGCCAGCGCGACACGAAGTACCAGGAATACGAGCCGTTCCTCGAGGGCGTGAAGATCAAGGGGCGCTGGGCGGTAATCTACAGCCGCTGGGACATCGGCTGCGCCCTGGAGAAGCACAAGTCGCCCGACTGCATGGGGCACGACTACGACAGCGCCGTGCGACTGGGGCGGGCGGTGGTGCTGTATCACCTGCACTAACGATTTATCGTTTCGCGCTCGCGCTGGGTGGCGCGAGCGCGAAACGAGAAATCGTTAGTGGGATCACCTCCACGGTAACTTCACGAAAAAAGCGCTTGGAAATACGGCTGGCGTCGGGTATATAATTTTTCTCAAGCGGCGAGGTGCCGTCAGGCCTGTGGTTTGGTGGAGGTTCACGAAACAGAGTCGTTGCCCGTTCCAGCAAGTTCCCGTCCTTTCCGTGCGTTTTTCGGTACCGGAGTCGGCGACGCCGCGGGGCGTCGCGCCGCGTTGCACTCTTTCCGTGCCGCAATTCTCCGAAAGATCCCGAGAAGGTGGGTAGAGCCGGCCCTGTGTTCTGGCCGGGCAACGGCGGCGGTCCCCCGTTCGGCGAAGCGGGTGGGCCGCGGTGATGGGGCGCCCGACAGGGCCGGGGAAGGACGGTTGGCCGGACAGATCCCATCGGAGGCACGGCGCCTCCCCGAATGCGTCCCGGGCCGCGCGCGACGGCCCCCGGGCGCCCGCCGGCGGCCGAGCCGGCCCGTATCGCGCTGCAACCCTGCCCACGCGCCCGAGCCCGGCTCGGGGGCGTCCGGGCCGTGTGTCCGCCTTGGCGGCGGCGGTTTGAATCGGTGAACTGGAAAGGTTTTGGTATGGCGAAGAACATTTACGTCGGCAACCTCGTCTGGGATGCGACCCAGGACGACCTGTACACGCTGTTCCAGGAATACGGGACGGTGACGCGCGCCCAGGTCATCATGGACAAGGAGACCGGCCGGTCGCGCGGCTTCGGCTTCGTCGAGATGAACGAAGACGCCGAGGCCCAGAAGGCGATCGAGTCGCTGAACAACTTCAACTTCCATGGCCGTCCGCTGACGGTCAACGAGGCCAAGCCGCGCGAGGACCGCGGCGGCGGGGGCAGTGGCCGGGGCAGCTACGGCAGCGCCCGGGGCGGCGGTGGCGGCTACGGCGGCGGCGGCGGTGGCGGCCGAGGCGGCGACGGCGGCGGCGACCGGTACTAACCGGGATTGACGTCCCAACCGCTTGCGGCTTCGCACGTCGGAGTTGCGAAGCCGCAAGCGGCCTCTTTTTTTCTTTGCCGACTGCTCTTGACGAACGTCGCCGAACTCGTCACCTTGTTGGCCAGAATCACCCCTGTTCGGACCAAGGAGGGTCTTCCGATGTTCTACCAGACCGAATCGAAGCCGCAGGGTTGGCGCGCCGTGGCGATCTTCGACGACCGCGGCGAGCGCCTGATCTTCCTCGGCCGCTCCTCGACGCAGGTGCGCGCGGGCTTCCCCCAGGCGTACTGGGAGGTGCTCGACGAGGAGGAGCGCGAGCACGTTCGCGGCATCGCCCTGCAGCGCTGGCACGGCGCCGCCGACGCTGGCCGTTGGCTGCACCAGACGAACCTGAACGTCCCGCAGAAGGCCAAGTTGGCCCGCAGCGCCTGAGGCCGGCCCTTCCCGCAACACCGCCGCGAACCTCGACCTCACCTCTCCCCTCCACACGACGGAGAGATGGGGCCGAGGTTTTTTCGTCCGTGGGGCCGGCACGGGGCTCCGGGAAAGGGCGGTAAAAGGAATCACCGGGCTTGCATCCGCCGGTGAAAACTCGAAGAATGGGAAGACAGTGGGGGAGGGTGTGACCATGTGCGTCCGTCCACGACCGTTTCAAGCATCGAGGGACGAGAGATGAACCCGTATGGCTCCTTATCTGACGACTTCGGGGTGTACTGCTACCTGAACACGAAGATGGAGCTTCCTTCGGGGCGGGAAACGGTGCTGCACTTTTTCGACAGCTTGCGCAAGTCTTACCCGCAGATGACCGACTTCGACTGCCGCGAGAACGGCGAATACGTCCTGGAGGAAGACCGCGAGCAGGGCAGCTACCGCTGGGTAACGGTCGATTCGCGGCGCCTGGCGACCGGCTACGTCAACCCGCCGGAGGTCGAGGCGGCCGACGCCCAGCACGAGCAGGTCCTCGAGAGCGCCCCCTACCATCTGTCGATGAGCCCGCTCGACTGCGAGGCCCTGGACGTCCTCTTCGCCTTTGATTTCGTCTTCAGCGGCAACCACGATGAGGTGGTGGCCGAGGCCCTGGGTCTAAACACGACGCTGGAGAACCTGTTGCAGCTGCCCGGCAGCCGCGTGATCAACTACGAGCCGTCGCTGATGCTGTCGCTGGACGAGAGCTGCCGTCTGCAGTGCCGGCTGAGCATCGAGACGCGCACCAACGCCTACCAGATCCGCACCGGTCAGTTCCCCGAGGCGCCGATCAGCGTCTACTTCACGGTGCGGCAGTACTGGGGCCGGCAGCCGTTCAAGACGTTCGCCGAGTCGTACCGCAACCAGCGCCGCATCTGCCAGGAGCTGGTCGAGAGCCACATCATCCCGGCCGTGGTGCGGCCGCTGGCGCAGACCATCGCGGCCAAACAGTAACCTTGCGGCCGCTTGCGGCTTAGCGCGAACGCGAAGCCGCAAGCGGCCGCCGTGTGATGTCCCCCACCATGACTGTCTCCCTTAGCCAGTTCGCCCGCAGCCTGTCCGCGGAAACCGCCTTCGACGTCCTCGCCGTTGCCCGGCGCCTTGAGGCGCAGGGCAAGGACGTCATCGAATTGCAGATCGGCGACAGCCCCTTCCCCAGCACCCGCAGCGCTCTCGCAGCGGGGGTCGAGGCGATCCGCGGCGGGGCGACGCACTACTGCGCCTCGCTCGGCCTGCCGGAGTTCCGCGAAGCGCTCGCCGAGAACTACACCCGCGAGTTCGGCGTCGCGGTGACGGCGGCCAACGTCGTGGTCGGGCCCGGGGCCAAGGTCTTCGAGCAGTTCTTCTGCGAAGCGTTCCTCGACCCCGGCGACGCCGTCCTCGTCTTCACGCCGCACTTCCCCACCTTCCCGCCAAACATCCAGCGCCGCGCCGGCCGGATCGTCGAGGGTCCGCTTCGCCAGGCCAACGCCTTCCGGCCCGACCTGGACGACGTCGAGAAGTTCGTCAAGCAGACGCCGCGGGCCAAGGCCATCTTCCTCAACTCGCCGCACAACCCGACCGGAGGCGTGGCGACGGCGGACGACCTGAAGGCCATCGCCGACCTGGTCCGCGGCCGGGACGTCGCCGTCTTCAGCGACGAGCCCTACTGCCACATGGTGTGGAGTGGCCGGCACCACACGCTGCTGGCGCAGCCGGGCGTGATGGACCAGGTGGTGGCGGCCTACACGTTCAGCAAGTCCTACAGCATGAGCGGCTGGCGGCTCGGCTACGCGGTCAGCAGCCCGCACCTGATCGACACGATCGGCAAGATGATCAACACCAGCCTGTCGTGCGTGCCGCCGCTGGTGCAGCTGGCGGGCAAGGCGGCCATCGTGAACGACGCCGCCGAGCGCGACGAGGTCATGGCTCGGTTCAAGAAGAAGGTGGAGCTGCTGGTGACGGAGCTGCGCCGGGTCGAAGGGGTGACGGTGCTGATGCCCGCCGGCACGTTCTACGCCTTCCCCAACGTGTCGGCTATCTGCGCCCGACTGAACATCACCTCGCACGGCCTGGCGATGTACCTTCTCGAAGGGGCCGATGACCGCAAGGGCGTGGCCTGCCTGGGCGGGGAGTGCTTCGGCGCAGCCGGGCAGGGCTTCGTGCGCTTCAGTTGCGCCGAGCCGGACGAGCGCCTGGTCGAGGCGGTGCAATTCCTCGCCGAGGCGGTCACCCGCGGCGACCGTGTGGCGCGCTACCTGGCGGCGAACCCGAAATACCAGCTGCGCTGAGCCGCCGGCCGCCCCTCACTTCGCCTGGATTCTTCCCTCCGTGCGGGTATAGTTCGCTGCCCGCGACCGGCACCGGGCTTTGCGGAATGCCGGGTTCTTGGCTTCGTCGGAACGGAGGAGGAATGATGTTCAAGATGACCCAGATCGTGCCTGCGCTGCTGGTCGGGCTGGCCCTGGCGCCAGGCGCGCGGGCCGAGACCGAGGTGCGCCAGTTCAACGTCAGCGTGGACGGCAAGCCGTCCGGCCAGTATACGATGCGGATCGCCAAGGGCGACGATGGCACCGTTAGCATTTCCTGCGATGCCCACGTCAAGGTCAAGGTCGCCTTCGTCACGGCGTACCACTACGACTTCACCGGCGCCGAGGAATGGAAGGACGGCCGGCTGATCAGCCTCAAGAGCACCTGCGACGACGACGGCAAGAAGTTCTCGGTCACCGCGACGACCGGCGACAAGGGGCTGAACGTGAAGGTCAACGGCCGCGAGCGCCAGGTGCGCGGCGACGTCTACCTGACCACGGCCTGCTGCCTGCCCGACGCCAAGCGGCGCGACGGGGCCCTCCCCCTGATGGAGGCGGACAACGGCGATGAGATCGCCGGCAAAATTGAGGAGGTCAGCAAGGAGACGATGACCGTTGCCGGCGAGTCGATGAACGTGACGCACTACCGGCTGACGAGCCTGGTGGCGCATGACGTCTGGTATGACGGCGCCGACCGCATGGTCCGCCAGGAGTGGACCGAGGACGGGCACAAGACCGTGCTGGAACTGGCGAGCGTCAAGAAGTAGCTGTGCGACCGCTGGCGGCTTCGCGGTGCGAAGCCGCCAGCGGCGCAAGCGCTCTTGCCAGGACGGTGGGAAATTGGTTACTTAGTCGCCCATCGGAACGGCCCGGAGTCCAAGGACGTCCATTCCAGCCAGGGAAGGTGACCCATGCCCGACCGCGAAAGCCTTCGCCGCACCCTCATCGAGTTGCTCGAGGCCGACACCGGCGAGAAGTACGCCGACCTCCAGGAGAGCGCCAACCTGCGTGACGGGCTCGGCCTTGACTCCGTGGACGTGGTCAGCGTCGTGTCGCAGATCGAGCGCCAGTTCCGCATCCGCCTGACGCATGAGGAGCTGGAAACGCTGGTCACGGTCGGCGACGTGCTCGACCTGCTCCAGGAGAAGATCGCCGCCACGCCGCCGCAGAGCCACGCCGCGTGACGACTCGTGCGGCAAGGTCCAGGGGCGTTCGCGCTTCCCGCGGGAGGCGCGAACGCCCCTTTTTGCTTCCAGCGCCGGCCGGCCCGCGATACAACAACGGGAGGGACAACCGACGAAAGGAGGGTCGCCATGCCCGACGACAACTTGAAGGTGTACACCGAGGACGAGGTGCGGGCGAAGATCGCCGAGCACGGCTTGGGCGAGTGGTACCTCGAGGAGGGCTGGCTGCGGCGGAAGTACAACACCGACGGCTGGCCGACGACGCTGATGTTGGTCAACGCGGTCGGCTACCTGTGCGAGGCGGCGTGGCACCACGCCGACCTGGCCGTCACCTGGGGCAAGGTGTGGGTGAAGTTGAAGACGCATTCGCACGGCGGCATCACCGACAAGGACTTCGCGCTGGCAAAGAAGATCGAGGAAGTGCTGCTGTGGCGCCCCGAGGCGGGCGGCCCACTGACGGGGACCCCGAACAAGTTCGTGCAGGGGAAGAAGTAACCGGTATGATTGGTCAGGAGGCGTCAGGCATTGTCGCCGACGACCGTCGTTCACCGGATTGGTGGCGGGTCCGTCGCCAACCTCCGGCTGAAGCCAAGAGAGCGAAGCCTACGGACGAGGCACTCGAAGAGCTTTCCCGAACCTTTCAGGATACGACCGGGTGTTAGCCATGCAACTGCAGCCGCAGCAGGTCCTGCAACTCGTCAGTGGCCGCGCCACCACCATGGGGCACGTTGTGGTGGAACGGGTCCAAGAGGGAGTCGTGTTTGCTCATTTCGTCCCCGGTCCCGGCTACCCCGACGTGAAGCCCCTTTTTGACGAGTTCGAGGGCGCTGTGAATCAGCAGCTGTTCACCGTGGCCGATGAGGCGGGGGTCGCCATCGCCTCCCTTGGTCTCTGCCTGCGCGCTGCCGACGGCCAGGACTGCGTGCCGGCGTATGACGTGCAGATCATGAATGGCCACGACCTGTCCTGCCGACTGGCGCCTCTCGCTGCCCCGGCCGCTGCCCCGGGGGACGATTGATGCTGCGGACCGATGCCCTTGCTACCCGGCCGGCGGACACCCTGCGCTGGGGATCCCTCGAACTGCCCAGCCGCTACCTGCTGGCCCCGCTTGCCGGCTACACCAACCTGGCCTTCCGCCTCGCCGTCCGCGAGCTGGGCGGCCTCGGCCTGGCCACCACCGACCTCGTCAACGCTCGCGCCCTGCTTCTCACCAGCCGCAAGACGATGGAGTTGATCCAGACCTGCCCCGAAGACCGCCCTGTCGCGGTGCAGATTTACGGATCGGTGCCGGAGGAGATGCGCGACGCGGCGCAGTGGCTGCAAGACTACGGCGTTTCGTCGGTGGATATCAACATGGGTTGTCCGGTCCACAAGGTCGTGCGCGGCGGCGGCGGCTCGGCGATGATGTGCGACGCGGCCAGGACCGTCAACCTCGTCCGCGCCGTCGTGGAAGCGGTGCGCATCCCGGTCAGCGTGAAGATGCGCCTTGGCTGGGACGACCAGAGCTGGAGCGCGCCCTTCTTCGCGCGCGAGTTCGAGAAGGCCGGCGTGGCGGGCGTCACCATCCACGGGCGAACACGGGCGCAGGGTTTCGGCGGCACCGTCAACCTCGACGGCATTCGCGCCGTCGTCGAAGCGGTCGAGCGCATTCCGGTCATCGGTAACGGCGACGTGCGGACCCTGGCCGGCGCCGACGAGATGCTGCGCGGGACGGGCTGCGCCGGCGTTGCCATCGGTCGCGGGGCGCTGCTCAACCCGTGGATCTTCGCGCAGCTCCGCCGGCGTGAGGAAACAGGCGAGCCGGGGCCGGGCGGCAGCTACGAGCAGTGCGTCGATTTCATGCACCGGCACTTTCACTTGCTGGTCGAGCAGCGCGGCGAGCGCTTCGGCTGCCTGACCTTCCGCAAGGTGGCGAACTGGTACTGCCGCGTCCTGCGGCCGGGGCGCGACATCCAGCAGCGGCTCGTTCGCATCGAGAGCGTTGCCGAGTTCGACGGGATCGTGGAGGAGGTGCGCGAACGCGGCCGGCTGCGGCCGAATCACGACTGGCTGGACGGGGAGCCAATCATCGCCGTGCCGAAGGGACCGAACGAGCGCTGGTGAGCCAAGCCAGGCCGTGCAGCGAGAGCGTATTGACTTCGACAACAGCGCTCAGGTAGGCTCCGCCCCGGATGAACCTATCCACTTCCGCACACGAGACGCGGACGGAGGAACGGGCATGCCGCTAACCATCGAGGTTGAGCAGGAAGACGATGGGCGCTGGTTGGCCGAAGTTCCCGAGATCCCCGGCGTTCTTGCCTACGGGCAGACGCGGGAGGAAGCCGTCGAGCGCGTTCAGGCTCTCTCCTTGCGCGTACTTGCCGATCGCCTCGATCACGGCGAGGCGGTTCCGCAGATGAGCAACGTCTTCGCGGTGACCCCATGACCCGCCGGCCTTGACGCCGCTGAGGCGGCTGGCGAGAATGCGGTGAGGAGGATGGTCGCAGCGGCTTCGCGGGGTACTCTCCAACACAACAAGGATTGAAAGAAATACGTGACGCCACGGCTCATTCCCACCTACACCACGCACCTCGGCCGCGCCTACCGCGGCGACGCCCTCGACGTGCTGCGCCGGCTCCCCGCCAACTCCGTCGCGCTCGTCATGACCTCGCCGCCCTTCGCCCTGCGGCGCCAGAAGGCTTACGGCAACGTCGCCGCCGCCGACTACGTCGAGTGGTTCTGGCCGTTCGCCCAGGAGATTCACCGCGTCCTGCGGCCCGACGGCAGTTTCGTCCTCGACCTGGGCGGCGCCTGGAATCGCGGCAGCGGCACGCGCTCGCTCTACCAGTATCAACTCGTCCTGCGGCTGTGCGAAATCTTCCACCTGGCGCAGGAGTTTTACTGGTACAACCCCAGCCGACTGCCGACGCCGGCCGAGTGGGTGACCATCCGACGGACCCGCGTCAAGGACGCCGTCAACATGCTCTGGTGGCTATCGAAAACCGCGGAGCCGCAGGCCGACAACCGCCGCGTGCTCAAGCCGTACAGCCGTTCGATGAAGCGGCTGCTGCGCGACGGCTACGACCCCGCGATGCGGCCGTCCCAGCACGAGATCGGGCCGCACTTCCGCCGCGACAACGGCGGCGCCATCCCGCCCAACCTGCTCGAAATCCCCAACACGCGCTCCAACGACGACTACCTGCGCCAGTGTCGCGCAGCGGGGCTGCCGATCCACCCGGCGCGATTCCCGCCCGCGGTGCCGGAGTTCTTCGTCCGCTTCCTGACCGAGCCCGGGCAAACCGTCCTCGACCCGTTCGCCGGCAGCAACGTCACCGGGCAGGTGGCCCAGGGTCTCGACCGCCGCTGGGTCGCCGTCGAGGTCAACGCGGACTACGTCGCCGGCTCGATGCTCCGCTTCCCCGACGCCGTCGCTACGAACGAACGACCCGCGAGCGCAGCAGGTTGAGGTGGCGCGCGAAGCGCTCCTCCAGGTAGCCGTTCACGTCGTACAGCCGGTTGACGTCGGTCAGCGCCACGCTGCGGCCGTTGCTCAGGGTGCTGTCGCCGATGGTCAGCAACCGCTCCAGGCCGGCCAACTCGGCGCGGACGTGGTCGAGGCGCGCCTTGACCGTGTCGCCCTTCATCGATTCGTTGACGCCCCAGAAGGCGCAGGCCTCGGCGAAGGTGATCTCGGTCTTGCGGCCCTCGTTGAACTTCTCGGTGGCGGGCGTCGTCCACAGCCCGTTGAGGAACTTCTCCTGCTCGCGCGACACCTTCACCCCTTCCTCGGCCGGCGGCGTGGTGCCGTCGTTGAGCAGCCGGCGGACGAGCTGCCGGCCGTCGCGCGAGAGGACGTACAGCTTTTGCCCCATCTTCGCCAGCCAGCCGCGCCCGGCCAGGCCGCGCACCCCCATGATGCTCGACAGCACCTTGTTGGAGTCGGGGTAGAGATCGACGTAGCCCTTCAGGCCGAAGGTCTTGGGGAACTTCTGCCACGCCGCGACGATGAGCGCCTCGGCGCTGAACGGCGATTGGCCCTGGTCTTCCAGGTCCAGGGCCGCCAGGAGGATTTTCTCCGGGACCGTGCATTCGGCAACGGTGGTCAAGTTACTCTTCATACGCGAAGTGACGATTGCTTGGAGCGCCAACCCCGCGTCGATTGTCTCAGCTGCGGGCGGGCAAAATCGAGCCGAATTGGCACGATTCGCGCGGATCGTCGCCGGGGGCGCCGCGCCAGCCGCTACCGCTGGCAGGGTCGCGCCCCGCGCGCTCGTAGTGACCCGATTTATCGGGTCCAACAAACCAGGACCCGATAAATCGGGTCACTACGAGCGCTTACTCGTCGCCGTCCGCGACCGCCGTTTTCATCACCTCGCGCAGCAGGACGGTGGCGTAGCTGCCGGCGGGCAGCACGAACGTCAGCCTTACCCCATCCGGCTCCGCCGTCGCATTCAGACCATCGAGGTAGACCAGGTTGTGCCGTCGCGTCCCCTGCATCAGTTTGCCGAAGCCGTTGAACGACGAGCGCGCCAGCCCCGCGTCGGCCAACGCCGTCTCTTCGCGCACGGCGGCTTCGCCGGCGGCGGCAAAGGTCTTGCGACCGAACATCGGCCCCGCGTGGACCGTCTCGCGCTGGTCGAAGCGACCCTGCTCGCGCGGCACGTCCTCGGCGACGAAGAGCCCACCGAACGGCCATTTCGCCATCACGTCGCCGGGCAGCACGCGCCGCATCAGACCGTCGGCGAGGCGGCGGGCGAGGGAGTGGTTGAACAGGGCCGACTGCGCCGCCGACAGGGCGAGTTTGCGCAGGAATGGGCTGCGCAGGTTCGGCTTGCGGCCGGCCACGACCGGCGGCGGCTCGTGGCGCAACAGCGACAGGCCGAGCAACACCGTCTCGCCGTCACGGCCGAAGCGCTGCGGGCCGTAGAAGTTGGGCAAGCCTTCGCTGCTCAGGCGAGACAGGATCGGCTCCAGTCGCTGGGTCGCAGCGGGGTCCGCGTCGCGGATGAGGATGCGGAAACGGTTGCCGTGCAGGTGCCCCGGTTTCAGCTTGTTGCCGTGGCGGCCGACGCTCAGCACGCGGATGCCGTCGCCGTCGAGTGATTCCACGCGGCCACTGCAACCGGCCGGCACGGACACCATCTGTCGGGTGACGGCTCGGCGGTCTTTGAGGCCGGCGGTGCCGACCTCGGCCGGCGGGATGCCGAGACGCTTCGCGACCTGGCGGGCGAAGTATTCGGCTCCCATGTCGCGCTTCTCGACCCAGAGGTAGAGGAAATCCCCCTCGCCGGACGGCTCGTAGGCGGGAATTTCCTCGACCTCGAAGTCTTCAGGGACCGTCTTGATGCGGCCGCCGATGCCGGGCAGGTCGGCGGTGAGCAGCGGCGGCGGTTGCAGGGGGTCAAAGGTCGCGGTCATGCCGCTATCTTATAGGGGTCAACCGGCTGTCGTAAGGCGAGCGGCAGTCATTCCTCTCCCCGGATCCTCGCACGCGCTCGTCGGGGGATTGTGTCAAAGTATTCTGTCAACTTGCGGCGCGGGTGACACAATCCTCCGTTGTATCAAGTCGTTACAAGCCAACAGGTTGCGACGCGGGGCGCGAGTAGTGTTTCACTTCCTGCGGGTGTGAGACAATACTCGGCCAGCGCGCCCGGCACCCCGCCACCGCCGAGAGGTAATCAGCAGGTGCCGCTCGCCTCAGCCCGAATTTCCCAGATGGGTCGGTCGTTTCGGCATGGCGTTTGCGCCTTGTCCCCGGAAAACCCAGCGTTTCCGACGACTTCATGCCGAAATGGTGGAAACCACATCCCGTATGTTCACGATTGAATTGACTCACACCTTTGCAACGAACTGGTGCTGCCCAACGGTCTACGGGTTCTTCGCCCAAGAGTGGGTTCACGCTTTGGCCGACGAGCTACTCGACATCGCCACCAGCGGGGCCGCCATTCCCTGGTGCGGAAAAGCGGCCCTTTTCGTTTTCGTCGTCCCCTCCTGGTGCCCGTCCTCAACCTACCCGGCGCGGGGCGTGGGGCCGGGGTCACGACGACTGGAAGGGGGCCAGACGATGGCACGGAAACGCTCAAGGAGTTCCCCGCGCTAGACAGGAGTTCGACACGTCACCGCTGCGGCCCGGCTTTTTGCCCCCCGGGCGCGCGCGGGGGTGCCCCTGCCCCTCCCCTCCTGTCCCCAGTCAAGAACGGGGTTATGCTGGCGGGCGGCGCCGTGACGGCGCCGCCCAGCAAGGCGGGCCGATCCGACCCGGACGATATCGGCTAAGATACCTCCATGAGCGCCATCACCCAAGCCGCCTTCCCCCTGTCCGAGGTGATCCGCCGCTGTCGCCAGCAACAGGAAGCGTGGTCCCGCCTCCCCGTGCGCGAGCGACTGCACCCCGTCGCCGAGCTGCGGCGCCTCCTCGTCGCCGAGCGCGATGCCCTCTGTGACGCGGTCGGCCGCGACCTCGGCAAGCCGGCCGACGAGGCGCTCGCCGCCGACGTGCTGCCCCTCGCCGACGCTTGCCGCTTCCTCCAGCAGGAAGCGGCCCGACTCCTTCGGCCGCGCCGCGTGCCGAACCGCCTGCGGCCCGTCTGGCTCATGGGGCAGAAGGACACCGTCCACCGCCGGCCGCGCGGTCTCGTCGGCATCATCGGCACCTGGAACTATCCCCTGTTCCTCAACGGCGTTCAAATCGTGCAGGCCCTGACCGCGGGCAACGGCGTCGTCTGGAAGCCGTCCGAGGTCGCGCCCGCCAGCGCCGACGCCCTCTTCGGCCTGCTCGGCCGCGCCGGCTACCCGGCCGGCCTCGTGCAGCAGTTGCCGGCCACGCGCGAGGCCGGCAAGGATCTCGCCGAGGCCGACGTCGATCACGTCGTCTTCACCGGCTCTTCCGCGGTCGGCCACGCCCTCGCCGCGACGCTCGGCCGGCGTCTGGTGTCCTCGACGCTGGAGTTGTCCGGCGTCGATGCCCTGTTCGTGCTCGACGACGCCGACCCGTCCTTTGCCGCCCGCGCCGCCTGGTTCGGCGCCACCATCAACCGCGGCCAAACCTGCCTCGCCGTGCGACGGGCCTTCGTCCATCGCTCCGTGTATGCCGCGTTCCTCGACGCACTCCAACCGCTCCTCGCCGCGGCACGACCGCTGCAGCTGGCCCTGTCGTCGCAGGGCGACCAGGCCGAGCGACTCGTCCGCGACGCCGTCGCGCAGGGCGCCCGCCTGCTGGGGGCGCCGCCGGAGGACGGCACGAAAGGTCTGGTGCCGCAGGTCGTCGTGGAAGCCCGGCCGGAAATGGCCGTCTGCCGCGAAGCGTCGTTCGCCCCGATCACTGCGGTGCTGCCGTTCGACACCCTCGAAGACGCCCTGCGAATGGACGCACAGTGCCCGTACGCCCTTGGCGCCTCGGTATTCACGGCGAACCCGGCGGCTGTCGAGGCGTGGGCCGCGCGACTCCGCGCCGGCAGTGTGACTGTGAACGACGTGGTCGTCTCAACGGCGCATCCGGCGACACCATTCGGCGGCCGCGGCGAGAGCGGGTGGGGTGTCACGCAAGGGGCGGAAGGGCTGCTCGAAATGACAGTGCCGCAGGTGGTGAGTGTCCGCGGCGGCCGCTACCGACCGCATTACGAGCTGACTGCGAACCCCGGCGCCTCGCAGGGCGACCTCGTGCGCGCCCTGCTCGACTACGGACACGGCGCGACCCTGGGACAGCGGCTCGGCGGGTTGGTACGGCTGGTGCGGGCGATGTGGCGGAGACGCTGACGCCTCAACTTACGGCACGGGGAAGTCGCCGCCGAGCGTCTCGTACAGGCGCTCCACCGCGGATCGATAGTGGCGGCGCACGGTGCGGTCGCTCACCTGGAGCAGCTCGGCGATCTGCGCTTGCGTCCAGCCGTGGTAGAAGGTCAGTCCCATGACCTCGCGCTCCTCCGTGGGCAGCTTTGCGACCGCCTCGTGAAGCGCCGCCCAGCGCTCGAGGTCGTCGTCCTCACTCGGGGCGGGGAGATCGAGCGAGTCGCCACTCTCCTTGCCGCTCACCAGGGGAAGGGGGCGACCGGGGCCGCGGCGCTTGAGGGCGCTGTAGTGGCGGGCCAGGTCGAGCAGCTCGCGACGGATCTGTTCGGCGGCCAGGCCGAAGAAATCCCGCGTCGTGGCCGGCACGGGATCCATCTTCATGATGGCGTCCATCAAGCGCATCAGGGCGCCGTTGAGGATGTCGCCGGTGTCCGCCTCGTGGCGGACGTTGGGAAAGTTCTTGAGCATCTTGCGAGCCAGGCGCTCCATCCGCCCGCAGATCCCCAGTACCAACTCGTCGCGGGCGGCCAGGTTGCCGCCGCGGATGCTCCGCAACCAGTCCTGGAGCTGGATCGTGTGAAGGGATGTTTCGGCCATGAACGAATGTTCCAGGTGTGGGACGCGAAGGTGTGCTCCTCCTTCACGGAGTCGCTTCACATTCCCAGGATAACCTATCCAGGCCGTCGAACAAGTGCTTTCCCGGCGCCGTCGGCCCAGAAAAAGCGAAAGCGAGCGAGGCGGTCGAACCCGCCGCTCGCTTTCGTGTGAAAGGCCGCAGTCACAGACCCTGCGGCGCTGCTGGTTGTTACCGCTTCCGCGAGTAGACCGCCACCGGGTGGCCGTAATCGGGGCCGTCCAGCGAGTCGGGGTTGGCGTGGCGAATCACCGCCATCTTCCCCAACTTGCTCGTCCAGGTGCCGTCCGTCATCTGGCGGGCCTGGTGGGTGACTACCGTACGGCCGTTTACCGTCTTGCCGTACAGCACGACCTT
>Ga0116217_10001729_pt1 | contig 20687 bp, 13 predicted proteins | sample Sb_taG_6_FD_89697 | JGI IMG/M metagenome (GOLD analysis project Ga0116217, IMG submission 89697) | Peat soil microbial communities from Weissenstadt, Germany - Sb_50d_4_PS metaG | ecosystem: Environmental > Terrestrial > Soil > Wetlands > Peat | place: Germany: Weissenstadt | collected 2010-09-21 | reverse complement strand
CGCCGGGCTGGCCATCGGCCAGCTCGCCCTCGGAGTCCTCGGCGTGCTGGCGGTGACCAGCGAGTTCTCCTCCGGCATGATCCGCGCCACGTTCGCCGCCGCGCCGCGCCGCCCGCTGGTACTAGCCGCCAAGGCGGCGGTCGTCGCCGCGGTGGCGCTGGTGGCGGGGGAGATCCTGGCCTTCGTCGCGTTCGGTGTCGGCGAGGCGGTGCTCAAGAGCCCGGCCCCGCACGCCACCCTCGGCCAGCCCGGCGTCCTGCGCGCCGTGCTGATGGCCGGGGCCTACCCGGCCCTGATCGGGCTGATCGGCCTCGGCCTGGGCGCCCTCATCCGGCACACCGCGGGCGCGATCAGCGCCGTGGTCGGCGTGCTGTTCGTCCTGCCGCTGATCCTGGTTCCGCTCGGGACCTCGGTCCAGAACGCGGCCGGGCAGTTCATGCCGATGCTGATCGCGGAGAACTCGCTGACCATGGTCAAGCCGGTGGCGCACAGCCTGTCGCCCGGCGCGGGGTTCGCCCTGCTCTGTTTTTACGCGGCGGCCGCGCTGGCCGCCGGCGGCTGGGCCCTGGCCCGGCGCGACGCATAACGGGGAACAATAAGGTCCATGAGCGAGGAAATCCGGCGGGTGACGGGCATCATCTTGCGTGCCCCGCTCACCCGCCGGACCGTTCGGGAGCTGCTGTACTGCGGCCTCGGCGGGCTGGCGGGGGTGGCCGGGTTCTTGATCACCATCGTGATGCTGGCCCTCGGCCTGACCATTTCCGTGTCGGTACTCGGCACCGTAATCGGGCTGCTGCTGCTCACCCTGGCCCTGCGGGTCAGCCGGCGGGTGGGCGCGCTGCACCGCCGCCTGGCCTCCTGGCTGCTGCGCTACCGGGTCGAGGCACCGCCGAAGTTCCAGCCGGGCATCGGCATCCTCGGCCGGCTCGATAAACGGCTGCGGGACCGGGCCGCCTGGCGGACGGTCTCCTACAGCTTGCTCAAGCTGCCCGTCGCCGCGGTGCAGCTGTACACGATCACAGCCGCCGTGATCGGCCTGGTCGACCTCACCTATCCGGTCGACTGGGTGCTGTTCCGGAACCATCCCGCGGGCCTGCTGCACCCGCTGGTGGCCTTGAACCCCGTTTCGTTCGGCGCCGGAAGTTTCCAGATCTACAGCTGGCCGGGCACCTTCCTCGCGGCCATCCTCGGCGCGGCCTCCGTGGTCGGGGCGACGTGGCTGGCCCGGGCGATCAACGCGGGCGACCGCCGGCTGGTCCGCGCCCTGCTCGGGCCGAGCAGCATGGCCGAGCGGGTCAGCGAGCTGGAGCGGACCAGGACGCTGGCGGTGGAGGATTCGGCCGCGGCGCTGCGCCGGGTGGAACGGGACCTGCACGACGGCGCGCAGATGAGGCTGGCCGCGCTGGCCATGAACCTCGGCATGGCGCGGGAGAAGCTGGATAACGACGATGCCACGGCCAGGGAACTGATCGACGCCGCGCACCGCAACGCGGTGGACGCGCTCGCCGACCTGCGCGACCTGGCCCGGGGCATCCACCCGCCCGCGCTCGACAACGGCCTGCCCAGCGCGCTGGCCACACTGGCCGCCAGCAGCGCGATCCCCGCTTCGGTCACCGCCGACATCGGGACCCGGCCTGCTCCGGCCATCGAGACGATCGCGTATTTCTGCGCGGCCGAACTGATTGCCAACGCGACCAAGCACAGTTACGCCAATCAGATCAAAATCAATATCTATACCGAACGGTCCGGCGTGCTCCGCCTCGAGGTCACCGACGACGGCATCGGCGGGGCGGACGCGGCCCGCGGCAGCGGACTGGCCGGACTGGCCCAGCGGGTCTCGACGGTGGACGGGCAGCTCAACGTGTCCAGCCCGCCGGGCGGCCCCACGGTGGTTACCGTCATACTCCCGCTCAAGGCTTAAGGGGATGTCCATGCGTGTGGTGATCGCGGAGGACGCCGCGCTGCTACGGGAGGGACTGACCCGGCTGCTCGAAGACCGCGGGCACGCGGTGGTCGCGACGGTGGCCGACGGCGACGGGCTGCTGTCCGCGGTCGCGGAGCATAAGCCGGACGTGGCGGTGGTGGACATCCGGATGCCACCGACCCATACCGACGAAGGGCTGCGGGCCGCGCTGCGGCTGCGGCACGACTTTCCCAGCACCGGGGTGATGATGTTCTCCCAGTACATCGAGACGTCGTACACCGCGCAGCTGCTCGAGGGCGGCGCGGCCGGCGTCGGCTACCTGCTCAAGGACCGGGTGGCCAACGTGGCCGAGTTCGCCGCGGCGCTGGAGCGGGTGGCGGGCGGCGGCACGGCCCTGGATCCCGAGGTGGTCAGCCAGCTGTTCCGGGCCAGCCGGCAGCGTGGCGGGCTGGCCACGCTGACCCCGCGCGAGCGGCAGGTGCTCGCCCTGATGGCCGAAGGCCGGTCGAACTCTGCCATCGCCGCCGAGCTAGTGGTCTCCGGCGGCGCGGTCGAAAAGCACGTAGCGAGCATCTTCGCCAAGCTCGGCCTGCCCCCCGACGAGAGCGACAACCGCCGCGTCCTCGCCGTCCTGCACTACCTCGGCTCCCCGGCCTGAATTCCCCCCGCCGATGCAGGCTTGCGGCGTGCCTTTCCGGAAACCGTATCCGGGGACTGAGCACCTACGGTCGGCTGACGTCGTGCCGTCCGGGCCCGTCAGTGCTTTGCTGAGCGTCCTTAGACGCGGGCAAGCGCCTCGCGCAACGGGTCAAGACCCATAGCGCCCAGGCTGAGTGCCTTGGCGTGAAAGTCCTTGAGGCTGAAGGCTCCTGCGGCCCGTGCCATGGCATCCTCCCTGGCCTGTAGCCAGGTCCGTTCACCAAGCTTGTATGAAGGGGCCTGACCCGGCATGCCGAGGCAGCGGCGTAGCTCGGAGCGCAGTTGCCGTTCATCCCAGCTGGATGGGCGCGCAGGAGCTCCCAGGCGATCTCGGCATTCCAGCGCTCGCCCTCGCGCCAGCCGGTGCCCCCTGGAACATCCAGCTCCAGGTGCACCCCGATGTCCAGGGCCACTTGGGCGGCGAGCAGTTGCTGACTGTCCAGCATCCCGAGATATGCCCCCGGGTCGTCCAGGTATCCGAGCTCCCCCATGAGCCGCTCGGCGTAGAGCGCCCAGCCCTCGCCGTGGCCCGATACCCAGGACATGCGCTGCCAGCGGTTCAGGCTCTCCCTCTGCGCCATGGCGTGCGATATCTGCAGGTGATGGCCGGGAACGCCCTCGTGGTAGACGACCGTGACCTCCTTCCAGGTGGAGAAAGCCTCAACGCCGTCCGGCACCGACCACCACATCCGCCCGGGCCGGGACCAGTCTTCGGAGGGCCCGGTGTAGTAGATCCCTCCGTCGTTGGTGGGTGCGATCGCGGCCTCGATCCGGTGCGCGGGCTGCGGGATGTCGAAGTGTGTCCCGTGCAGCTCCGAAATGGTGCCCTCGGCCAGTTCCTGCATCCAGGCACGGACGTTCCCGCGCCCTTCGACGCGCCGGGCCGGGTCTTCGTCCAGTATCGCCATGGCCTCCTCCACGGTGGCCCCGGGCCGGACCAGGTTACTGACCCGTGCCATCTCGGCCCGCAGCCGGGCGATCTCCTCCCAGCTCCAGGCGTAGGCCTCCCGCAGATCCACGGTGGCGCCGAGGAAGTGCCGCGAGGCCCGGGCGTAGACCTCAGGCCCGCAGGCATCCTTCTCCGGGGCCAGCGGCATCAGCTCGCGGTCGAGGAAGGCGCCAAGCTCGGCCGTAGCGGCCGTAGCCGCGCGCGCGGCCACGTCCAGCTCGCCACGCAGCGAGTCCGGGACTCCGGCCAGCCGCCCGGCCAGTCCTGAATAGAAGGAATCCCCTGGCCTGGCCCAGGCCGCGCACTGCCCGGCGACCTCCTCGACCTGCCGCCTGGCCGCGCAGCGGCCATTCCTGGCCGCGTCGAGCAAGGTCGCGGACAACTGGCGGTAAGCCCGCGGCACCGCGGCCATCCGCCTGGCGATATTGGCGGCGGCCTCCTCGCCCTGCGTGGGCATCAGGTCGAAGACCTCGCGCACCCTCTGCACCCAGCTGCTGATGGTGTTGAGCTCGCTGGTGGTGTCCCCGGCGTCGTAGCGCTCCACAGCCAGTGCCAGCCGCTCCCGCATCGCGGCCCGCGCGACCTGCTCGCGCGGCTCCGGGGCTTCGGCCGCGTCAAGGGCCGCGAGGGTTGAGCGATCCAGCCCGGCCCGACCGGCGAACCCGTCAGCACCGAGATCCGCCAGCTCGCGGTCGTGCCCCGCGATCCCGGCGTAAGTGGCGTAGAACAGGTCTAGGGCGGCGGCCCGCTCCACGTACTCCGCCGCGATGTCGTCGATCGAAGGCATACCTGAAACCTAGCCCGGGCACCGCGTCGCGCCGGATGGTTGTGCCAACGATCCGGTTGCGGGTTCCCCGTCCCCTTTCGGTCATTTGCGGGCGAGCATCACTTCGGTATCACCGGGCCAGTCCCAGAAAACGCCATCGGGAGAACGCTCCCGCAGCAGCTCTCGCACCTCGTCGGCGAATTCTTCGACACGGTCACCGAACAGGTGCGGCGCGGCATAAGACATGGAAAAGTAACCGGACACTACGCTCTCGATATCCCGCATGAGGTCGGGGATGCCGGGGGCGAAGATCACCCGAGGCGCCCCGAACCAGGTGCTGGCAAGGGCGTCCTGGAGGCTGAGGGCCTGGACCGGCGCGGTGCTCTGGCCCGCTCGCCTCGTCGGTCCGAGATACTTCCGCACCAGCTCCTCGACCTCATCGTGCGGAATCCGCGGCGGCCCGGGGTTCGGCGGGACGGCCCGCCCCTCGGCCTGATGCCCGACAAGGACCAGAGCGCCGCCCGGCTCCACCATGTCGTAGACCGCCTCGGCCACCCGGACCTCGTCGGTCCAGTAGAACGACTGGCCGAACGTGACCAGTCGATACGGCCCGGGCGCGACCGCGGGAAGATCCTCGGCCCGGGCCTGGATCCAGGTGATGTTCGCGATGTCCCGCTCCTGGACGGCCCGGCGACCCTCGGCGATCATCGCCGGATCGGGGTCAAGGCCGACGGCGCCCTCGAACAGCTGGGCCAGTCGTACGGTGAGGATACCGGGACCGCACCCGACGTCCAGGAGCCTTCCGCTACCGTCCAAGCCGAGTTCCTCAGCGAGGAGAGCCTCGAGGCGGGGCGAGTAAGCGGGTCTCCCGTACCGGTAGTGCACAGCCGCGCCATCATAGAACGAAGGGTCGTATCGCACCGAATACCGCACGCGCCGCAGGCCGGATCGTGGTGGGAGCGGATGGCACGGCAAACCCGCCGGATGCTGACGCGCCGCGCATGCCTTCACCCTCAGAGCAGGCGCAGTTCGATTGCACGCTCGATGGCCTGCGAACGAGACTCCACCCCGAGCTTCTGGTAGACCGACCGCAGGTGGGTCTTCACCGTGTTACGAGAGACACAGAGGACTTCTGCCATTTGCAGGTAGGTGCTGGTCGGTAGCAGCTTGAGAACGCGAAGCTCGGCAAGGGTCAGAGGCTCGGCGAGGTGGCTGCGGGACTGGCATGCGTCCGACTGGGCGGTGCGCACATCGAGGCCCGCACCGATCAGTCGCTCGAAGAAAAGATCCCGCGGCGCCTGTGTCCCGTGCTCGATGAGGTAGCTGGTCACCTGTGGTGCGGTGCTGACGACAGTGTTGAGGTAGCCCTCCTGGCGTGCTGTGTTGACGGCACTGCCGACCCTGCCAGCAGCCATCGGGTCGCCGCGCTCGATGGCGGCCGCGGCCAGAAGCAGCTGGCGGACCAGCGCGCGGCGCGGTGTCGGATCACCCAGTGACGGCGAGTGCAGGTGCCCGGCCGCGGCGCGGTGGTCGCCGGAGGCCAGGGCGATCCTGGCGCACAGCAGGCTCCGACGGGCGGGGGACAGCCCGCTGGCCAGTTCGGCAGGGGTGCGCGGGTCGCCGAGTGACAGGCGCAGCAGCGCTTCCAGCTCATCGGCCCACGTCAGCAGCACCGAGCCGGTTCCGGTTAGAACCTGCCGTGCGGCCTCGATGGTCGCCAGCGCCTCGCGGACCTGACCGCGGGCGGCCCAGATGCGGGCCCGATCCAGCAGCGCCAGGAACTCAAACATGGGCCGCCGCCGTTCGGCTATGGACAGCGCCTGCTCGGTGAGCTGCTCGGCTGTGTCGAGGTCTCGCCGCTCCAGCGCCAGGCCGGCCAGCGTGCGCAGGTAGTCCACGGCGAAGAAATGCCGGTCGAATCCCAGCCGCCGGGCCTGTGCATAGGCGGCCCCGGCCGCATCGGCGGCGCGCTTCAGGCGGCCGGCTTCGAACCATGCCAACGCCCGCACGCCGGGCACCATCACCCGCTTGACCGGTTCGGTCAGCTCGGGCGTCGCAAGAGCCACCGCCGCCTCACGCTCAACTGCTGGGAAGTCCTCTAGCCACGTGTAGGCAGTCGGGAGGATCATCGGTGCGGCGACGTTCCACTTCTCGGTGAGCTGCATCTGCTCCTTGATCGATCGGGCCTCCAGGGCAGCAGTCACGGCCTGGTCCGTCTGGCCAATCAGCGCATGGCGGACGGACTGGAACGCCAACAGCCGGACCCCCAGCCTCGACTCGCGGGGGATCGGCGGCTGAACGTGCTCGAGCAGGTCAAGGTACTGACCGCCACGGCCCGTGTCACCCGACAGCAGCAGGTCGGCCGCCACCGTGAGCAGCCGGTCGGGCGCGTCGGTGAGCACTGCAGCGTCGATCATGCTGACATCCAGTGGTGCTGGCATGGCCGGGTCGGCCAGGAAGTCGGACACGACCCGGTCCTCCAGCAAAGCCAGCGCACGGTCGGCCTGCCGCGCGGCAAGGTAGTGGCGGGCTGCACGCCGGGTGTCACCCGCGGCCTGGAACCATTCGGCCGCCCGCAGCTGGAGCTCCTGCTCGCGGGCCTGGTCCCTGACGTGCAGCTCGGCGCGCAGCAGCTGGCGCACCAGATGGTGGTACCGGAAGCTGGTCCCTTCCTCATCCAGCGCCACCAGGAACAAATGAGCCGTGCCAACGGCGTGCAGCAGTGCCGCCGCGTCCGGCCGGCCGGTGACGGCCGCGCACGTATCGGCCGTCAGCTCGCCCAGGATGGACGTGTCCAGCATGAACTGGGCCACCTCCGGCGGCTGCTGCTCGAGCACCTCAGAGACGAAGAACTCGGCGATCGCGTGACCGCGGACCTCCAGCGCCTGCGCTATCCGCACCGGGTTGGCGGTCCCGCGCAGCGACAGCGCCGCCATCTGCACGGCGGCGGTCCATCCCTCGCTTCGCTGGTGCAGCAGCGCCAGTTCGCCATCGCTCACCTGCACGCCGAAACCCGCCAGCAGGTCGCGGCTTTCAGCCAAAGAGAAATAAAGGTCACGGTCCCGGAGCTCGCACAGTTCTCCGGTCATCCGCAGCCGGTGCAGCCGCAGCGGGGGGTCGCTCCGGCTGGCCAGGACCAGCTGGGCGGTCCCGGCTGGCCACCGCTCGACAAGGTCAGTCATGTCTCCGGCGACCGCTGCCGCCGCGGTGTGGAAGTCGTCCACTATGACGGATGACCCCGCGGGCAGTTCCGCGGCATCGTTGGCGATCGAGGCGGTGACATCCGCCGACATGGTGTTGTCCATCGCGAGCAGGTCGGCGGCATCGGCGCCGAACCACGGCGCCATCATCCGGGGCGCCTCGATGAACCCTGTCCAGAACCGGACCGGGTTGGCATCAGCCCGGTCGCAGGACAGCCACGAGGTCATGCCCGGGGGCCGTGCCGCCGCCCAACTCGAGAGCAGGACGCTCTTGCCCGCACCCGCGGACCCTACCACCACGGTCAGCCGCTGCCCGGCTCCCGCATTCAGCCGGTCATGCAGCACCGGCCTGGCGACCAGCGTGTCCGGCAGGGTCGTGGGCCGGAACTTGGCCAGCGCAAACCGCGCGCCTCGCGAGGCGCTATGCTCAGCCGTCGCGCCCTCCGCCACGCCTCTCCCGCAGTCATTGCCGTCAGGCAGCGGCGACGGTTCTACCCGTTTCCCTGCTCAACGCTACTGGCAGCATGATTGTAAGATGCCGCGCGATCGTGGGCCATGCCGCCGGGGTTAACGGCGCATGCGCGCTGACTTTCTCGGCGCTATCCAGGCTTTGAACGCCCCTTGAAATATGGGTCTTCGGGCGGCTCGGAAACCGATATGAACGGATGGCGTGAGTGCGAAGTCACCCTAGGCGCTGGCATGACAACCTTTCGCGTCGGCCTGCCCGGGCCAGGCGGCCCTCGCCAGCGTCGGCTCTTACCGGTGCGCCTCGACGGGCTGTTCTTCGGCTGGCGTGAATACTCTGCCGAGTGCCTCAAGGCGTGCGGGCCTTTTGGCCCGCAGGACGCCAGCAGCGATAACGCCGAGGCATAGCCAGCCGAGCGCCGCGAAGGGCAGCAGGTTCGCCAGCGTGTAAGCGCGCGGGTGAAGGATCCCCCACAGCGGGAACAAGAACAGGACGGCGGCGGCGGCCGGGAGCAGCAGGTGCCGCCAGAGCCGGAACTGGTCGCGGAACTCGGTGCGGAACGCGCGGATGGTCGCGATGTTCACGGCCAGGTAGATCAGCACTATAGAGAGCGCGCCGGCTCCGGCCAGATACCCGAAGGTGCGCGGGCCGCCGTCGGCGTAGGTCAGCGGCAGCCCGAGCACGAGCATGAGCACCGCGGTGTAGCCGATCGCGATGACCGGGGTCCGGCGGCCGGACAGCCGGGCCAGGGACCCTGGCAGGACCTGTTCGCGGCCCATGGCGAACAGGATCCGGATGGCTGCGTTGAACACGGCGATGACAAAGCTCAGGCCGGTGAGCACGACCACCAGGTCAATGGCCCACAGGACCGATGGTGACCAGTAGCGGCTGGTCAGATAGCCCAGCGGGCTGGGCTGCCGGGCCAGGCCGGTGATGCCGTGCCGCCCCGTGCCGAACGTCTCGGCCAGGATCACGAGCAGGTAGAAGACGCCGGTCACGACGACGACGGCAATGGTGGCTGCGGGGATGGAGCGGCGCGAGTCCCGTGCCTCCTCGCCGAGCGCGGCGGCAGCCTCGAAGCCCGCGAAAGCGGAGATGCCGTAGATCATCGCGTTGGTGATGTCGCTGAGCTGGCCGTGCGGCGACGATGCCGGGGAGAAAACCGCGGCGGAGTAGTGCGCGGCCCCAGTCTTGACCAGGATCGTGATGGCCAGCGCCGCGATCACAGCGACCTCCCCGGCCGCCAGCAGCAGATCGACCGTAGACGAGGTGGCGATGCCCCGGTAGGCGACCAGGACCACCGCCGCCAAGATGACCAGGAACAGCACCCACGGGGCGATGGTCGCATGCACCACGGCCGCTAGCAGCATCGACGCGTACGCACTGGTCAGCGCGACACCGGCCGGCGCGTACAGCGCGTACGCCGCGATCATCATCCAGCCGGTCAGGAAACCCCCGATCTGGCCCAGGCCGCGGCTGTTGTAGGTGTACAGCGAGCCAGCCGAGGGCAGCCGCCGGGCGAACTCCGCGATGCTGCTCGCGCAGCACAACGACGCGACGAACGCGACGACCACCACCAGCGGAGAGGCGAACCCGGCGTACGACACCAGGATCACCAGCCCGCCCACCACCGAACCAGCCGGCGCCACGCTGCTCACCCCGAAGGCGATCACCCGCGCCGGCCCGATAACGTCATGGGCCAGCCCACCGATCTCATGACTGCCCTCACTCAAGCCATAGCCCCTCATTCGTCGTGCACGCTCACGCACGAACCAGCCGGCAGCTTACCTGGGAGGCGAGGAACCGGCGGTCCAAGCCGGTGATCGGCATGATCTTAACCAGCGATGGGCCGCCCCGGCGCGCAGCGAACTGGCCGCCCGACTGTGCGGCCAGCATGACACGGCGGTAACCTCAGCCCTCGGCTGGCGATGCTACGAGGTGCATGTCGATGACCTCGAGGCCGAGGCCGGTGATCCGCAGGACCAGCCCGGACAGGGCTGCCTGGTCTGGCAGCTCGGCGCGCAGGGTTGTCGTGTCCGGGCCCACGGTGACCTCGCAGTCGTCGAATTCCGCGCGCAGCGTGCTGCCCGCCTGGCCGACGAAAGTGATCTCATACATCTGTGGTCGCATCAAGGGTCACGCCTCGCAGTGTGCTGGTTCAGCTTGCCGCTAGCGTGCCCGGCGGCGGCTGCTGCGTCATCACCCATCCCAGGGTGACCCGAGACCAGGCGGCATGGCCCACGATCGTGCCGCATCCTCCACCCGGTCCGCTCCTGGGCCGGCTTCATCGAGGCCAGGGGAGCGGTTCCAGGGGTTTGGTGCCGATGCCGAAGTTCGCCAGGCCGGTAATGTCCCTTGATATTTACCCAGGTCATAACACCCTTCAGGCATGAAGTGTGCGGTAATTCCCGGCTGGGGGCCCGGAGCGCGCGGAGAGACGACTCGAAGGAGGACAAACGGCTGCGGATCACCTCGGCTTGCCCCAGGCTGGCGCCGCCCGGGGCCCGCTCGGCGTCCATCGCCGAGCGGACAGCCTGCAGCGAGGCGAGCGTGTCATCGATCCTGGCCCGGTCGCCGGAGTCCTTCGCCCGGCGCCCTGACCTGGACGCCTTCGCGTTAGCTTGGGCCATCGCTGGCTGGCGGGGAACCACCATCCGGTACCGGCGGGGAGCCCAGCGCTGCCAGGTGGAAGTCAATGCGGGCGGCGGGGATGCGTTCCTGCTCGCGGGCCAGCAGGGCCAGCGCGTGGGCATCGGCCGCAGTCGGGTGGTTCAGGTCCAGGGCGCGCGGCCACAGCCGGGCATAGCGCACAGCGGCGACTTCGGCCGCATACACCAGTGCCCGGCCGACCAGGTGGAGCAGGGCGAAGATGCCCGCCACGGTGGCGAAGCTGCCGTAGACGGGCCCGGCCTTGGTTACCAGCCTGGCCAGCAACGGCGTCCCGGCGTTGAGCACCGCCGTCACCGCCGCCGCGCCCAAGATGGCACCCGGCCACAGCGCCCGGACCGGCGCGGGCCGCGCCAGCGGCAACCTGGCGCCCAGCAACAGCACCGCGAAGACGACCAGCGCCGACCCGAGCACCGCGGCCGCCCGTTCCACGGCGGGCTGGCCGTGCAGCGCGGTGGCCACCACAGTGAGCGCACCGGTTGCCAGCGCCCCGAGCATCAGCAACGCCAGCACCACGAACACCCGGACGTACCGCGAGAGGAAACCGGCCCGGAAGCGGTGCCGGACCGCCGCGACATGGTTCAGCGTCTGGTAGGCCGAGAACACGACTCCCATCCCGGACAACAGCAAACCGGCCAGGCCGGCCACGAACGGGATGGTCGAGGTCGGCAAGGTGGCCAGCGAATGCTCGATCGTGGGCCGCAGCGCCTGCGGCACGATCTCGGCGATCAGTCGCCGGCGCAAGTCGGGGTGATCGGCCAGCACCCGGGACAGCACCGCCACCCCGAGCAGCAGCAGCGGGAAGATGCTCAGGAAGACGATCTTGCGCGGCTCGGTGGCGATGGTCTTGACGTTGGCCCAGATGTTCACCAGGTGGGGGCGGATCCGCCTGCTGGCCAGCCGCCGCAGCCGCGGCACCAGGGTGATCAGGGCGGCCGCCACCCCGGCGGCGAGGATGATCGCGAGAATGATCCAGACCGCGGCCTTGTTGCCGCCAGAATCCGGCGGGGCGTGGAAGGAACCCGCGGCGAACGGAATAGCGACGAGGAACAGCAGGCCCTTGACGGCCCAGCTGGCCGTGGTCGCGATGGCGCCAGCACTGACCGCGGACTCGGCGTCATACCCCTGTCGCTGGAAGAATCTGACCCGGATGGCGAAGACGGCGACGTCGCCGCCGACCAGCGCAATGAAGATGTTCGACGTCTCCAGCGCGACGCACCGGCCGAACGGGAGCTGGCCGGTGGCGGCGCCGAGCAGCGCCCAGCCTTCGGCGACCACCGGCAGCTGAGCGAAGATGAACGCCAGCGCCACCCATCCCCAGCTCGCGCCCTTGATGGCCTCCAGGGAGCCGCCGGCGCCGGACAGCACCCCGATGATCGCCCAGATGCCGATCAGCGAGCCGACGGCGAACACCAGGTTGGTCCAGCTGACCCGCTTGACCTCGGCGAGCTTGGGCACCTCAATGCCTGCCCCGCTGGCCACCGCTTCCCGCAGCCGGGGCAGCAGGTCCTTGTGATCCTTGAGCGCGGCCACGGTGCCCGGGTCCAGCGCCGAGCGCTGCAGGTGCACCAGGGCGCCGCGAGCGGTGTCCGCGTCGAGGGTCCGGGTGGCCGCCGCGGCCGCGCGCTCGGCGCCCGCCCGCACCGCCACGGCGGCCAGCGCGGCCGCCAGGTCGGTGTCAAGGCGGCTGGCCGGAGCCGAGGCGGACGCGCGACGGAAGTTCCGGATACAGGCGCCCTGACCGGACACGACGATGGTGTCGCCGCCGAGCGTCCCGTGTGCGATGCCGGCTCCACGCAGCCGCAGCACGGCCAGCAGGATCTCATCCAGGGAGCCGTCGGTGAGGGCCGCACCGTCGGCCTGGGCCAAGGCCGGGCCGTCGGGCACCCTGGTGACCAGCGCCGCATCGCTGCTGGGCCCGAACCGGCCGGCGGCGAGCACATCGGGCACCAGCACCCCGACGCGCGCGGCCATCAAGGTGAAGTAGGCCTCGTGCTCGACCTGTTGCAGGCGATCCATGATGAGGGTGGCGCCCGAATCCCGGTACACGCAGAAACGCCACAGTTTCGCCAGCACCCCGGCGTCGGACGCGTCACGGCCGTAGACCGACAGCTCGATCGCCTTGCCTGCCGGGTCACGGCCGGTGAACTGCTCCACCCCCCAGGCCTGGCGGGGCGCCCTTGCTATATCCGCCACTGCGACGTGCAGGTCCGCGATCCACTCAGTGACCTCGGCCGCCGACGGCAGGCCCAGCGGCGATCCCACGGCCAGGTGCAGGCCCGCAGCGACGCCCCAGCCCAGTGCCACACTGGAGATGGCGTTCACCGGCAGCGCTTGCCCGCCGCAGACCGCGGCAAGCACAGCCACGGCGACCAGGAACCACACCAGCCGGTGCACCGGACGGCTCAAATAGGGCAGCGCGGTGGCCGCTACGGCGATCGCCACCGCGATCTGCGTGACCGGATAGCCGGCGTTCAGCCCGGCGAGCTCGCTGACCAGCGGGCGCCCGGCCGTCGGCCCGAGCAATGCGCTGAGCAGGATGCACACGCCCCAGGTCAGCACGGCGGCCACCGCTGCCCGCCGGACCGCGGTCAACCGCGGGACCAGCAGCCCGACGACGACCAGCAGCACGCTGACCCCGGCCGAACCGAACCAGAAGACCAAGGTGACTAGCCAGCTGATCGCCGCGGGCGGCGGGTGCACGGCGCGTACAATGCTCAGCTCGGCCGCCGAGTTGGCCCTCATGACCGGGATGGACACCGCCACCACGACAACTGCCAGACCCAGCCGGAATGCATCAGATGCCCGACGCCTGGTGGTCCCCCCGCCTCGCGGTCCTAGCACCGCCGCGCGCAGCCGGTCTGTCAGCTGATGGCGGGCTCCGGGAACATCCTCGCTGGTCGCTGTGGCCATAAGGCACCTCCTCCGCGGCCTCGCCCGGTGTCCAGTCATCCATTGGGCAGATGCCACGGGCGCGGTACCAAGGGGTATTTCCGATGCCGCGTGGCGTCTGCCTTCACCGTGCCCGTGACAGGACAGGCCCGGTCATCCCGGCGCCGTGGTCGAGCTGGTAGTCCAGGTTGACCGCGGCGCTGATGAGCGCCAGGTGGCTGAAGGCCTGCGGGAAGTTGCCGAGCTGCTCGCCGGTGCTGCCGATCTCCTCGGAGTACAGGCCGAGATGGTTGGCGTAGGTGTGCATCTTCTCGAACGTCAGCCTGGCCTCGTCGAGCCGCCCGGCGCGCGCCAGTGCTTCCACGTACCAGAAGGTGCACAGCGAGAAGGTTCCCTCATCGCCGGCCAGCCCATCGGGTGAGGCGGCCGGGTTGTAGCGGTAGACGAGGCTGTCGGAGACAAGCTCGCGGTCCATGGCCTCCAGGGTCGAGATCCAAATCGGGTCGCGGGGCGCCACGAAGCCCTGCAACGGCATCATCAGCAGCGAGGAGTCGAGCACCTCGCTGCTGTAATCCTGGGTGAACGCGCGCGTCCTGGGGTTCCAGCCGCGCTCCATGATCTGGTTGTAGACGCGGTCGCGCTCGGTGGTCCACCGCTGCACGTTGGCCGGGCGCCCCCGGCGCGCGGCCATCCGGGTGGCCCGGTCCAGCGCGACCCAGGTCTGGAACCGTCCGTAGGTGAAGTCCTTGCGGCCCCCGCGCGTCTCCCAGATGCCTTCGTCGGGCTGGTCCCAGTTGTCGCACAGCCAGTCGATCATACGGGCAATGTCCCGCCAGCCCTGGTGGGCGGCCTGAATGCCCTGAGTGTCGGCGAGGTACATGGCGTCCATCGCCTCGCCGTAGATGTCGAGTTGCAGCTGGTCGGCGGCGCCGTTGCCGATGCGCACCGGCCGCGACCCGCGCCAGCCCTCGAAATGGCCGAGGGTCTCCTCGACCAGATCGGAGCTGCCGTCGACGCGGTACATGATCTTCAGCGGGCGGCCGCCGTCGCCCGCCCATTCGTCGGCGCGGTCCCGCAGCCAGCCGCCGAAGGCGGCTGCCTCCTCCACGAAGCCGAGTCCGAGCAGCGCGTAGATGGAGAACGAGCCGTCCCTGATCCAGGTGTACCGGTAGTCCCAGTTGCGCTCACCGCCGACCTGCTCGGGCAGCCCGGCAGTGGGAGCGGCGATGACCGCGCCGGTCGGCGCGTACGTCATCAGCTTCAGCGTTATCGCCGAGCGCGCCACCATCTCCCGCCAGCGGCCGGTGTGGGACGAACGGTACAGCCAGCCGCGCCAGAAGCGGACGGTCTCGTCGGCGAGACGCTGGAGTTCCTCTGGGGGCAGCCGCCGGGGCTGGCCGCCCATCGTCTCGAGCACCACGCCGCCGGTCTGGCCTGCCCGCAGCGTCCGCGCCGCCCGCAGCCCGTCACCGTGGCGCTCCACCGTGACGCCCTGATCCGCCAGCGCGGTACCTGGCATGCCAACAGTGTGCAGCGTCAGTTCTATGCCGTCGGCCTGGAACACGGCGCCGTCCTCGGACAGCTCCAGCTTGTGCGGCTGGCGCGCGTAGTCGAACCGCGGCTGGAAGTCCATCACGAACCGCATGGTGCCGCGTACCACCCGCAGCTGCCGCACGAGCCGGTGCCGGCCGGTCGCCGCCCCCGGTTCGACGGGCATGAAGTCGCACACCTCACCGACTCCGTCCGGGGTCATGAACCTGGTAATCAGTACTGCCGTGTCCGGGAAATAAAGCTGCTTGCTGACATAATCGTCGCGGTCGGGCCCGACCCGGAAGTAGCCCCCGCGGTCCGCATCGAGCAGAGATGCGCACACGCTGGGCGAGTCGAAACGGGGACAGCAGAACCAGTCCACGGTGCCGTCCGTCGTCACGAGCGCGGCCGTCTGCAGATCTCCGATCAACCCGTGATCACTGATGTTGGGGTAACGAGCCACCATGCCCTCCTCCTGGCCGTGAGGCATCGGCAGACCCGCGGCAGACAGCTTGACGATCTACCCACCGGGCTTGGGGATACGACAGCCACCATCCTCGGTCGCTGATGTACCTGGCGCCTCACCCTAGTAGGGGTGACCCATAGCGCCGCAGGACCCTCATTCCGTCCTGCCCGGCGGAGCGGCTAACTGCCGCCCAGGTATTCGGAGATGGCGCCCGGGTCCCCTGACCCGGGTATACGCCCGCGCCGACGTCCATCCGCACAGGACTTCACCCGGCCCTGGGTGAAGGCAGGGCAGGACATCTTCGGCGAAGGTTAGGTAGGAGGACCGCGATGGTTCTGAATCTTATGGTGATTGGCCTGGTGGTCGCACTCGACCCGCTGCCGCTGACCGCATTCATCGTCGTGCTGCCCTCCAAACGCGGCGTGAGAAAGGGCGCGGCATTCCTGTTCGGCTGGCTAGTTTCGCTGGCCATCGTGGTCACGGTCACGGTGCTCGCCACCGGCAATAACCCGCCCAAGCCGAACACGGTCCCGTCGCTGGCGTCGCTGGCGGTGAAGATCGCCATCGGAACCTTCCTTGTCCTGATCGCGATCCGGCAACGCCGGCGGATGGGGCGGCCGAAGAAGGCGAAGAAGCCGCCGAAGTGGCGGGAAGACGTGGACAACATGTCGCCGCGGTTCGCCATGGTCCTGGCCCCTGCGCTTCAGCCCTGGACCCTGATCGCTGCGGGGGCCGCCACCGTCGTGGAGGCCAAGCTGTCCAACTGGGAGAGCTATCTCGCGCTGATCGGGTTCTGCATCCTGGCTTCAGCGTCCTACATCGCCATGGAGATCTACGCCGGTTTCAAACCCGACCAGAGCCAGGCATTCCTGGCCAGGTTCGGGACATGGATGGAGACCCATACCGATCAGGCGGTCATCATAGGCTGCCTGCTCCTCGGCTTCTGGCTCATTGCCAGCAGCATCTACTACGTGATCAGCAGCTGAGGGAGCAACGAGACCAGCAGGTCCGCGCCAGACAGCGCCGAAAGGTCACCATGTCACCCAAATCGGCGGGTGCCGCCGGGGTCGTCCCGGGTGATAGTGCGTTTTGCCGCCCGCTAGCTGGCGGGTGGTGATGCGGGAATGTCGCGGGGCAGGCTGATTTCGGCGGTTTGATCTGGTCCCGCCGGGTCATCGGTGGCCTGGTCGGCGGCGGTCCATTCGGCGCCTGTCTCCTGGCGGAAGGCGGTCACGGCGGATTCGATGGTCGGGTAGAAGTGGCGCGGGTCGATCGTGCGGGTAAGGCCGTAGCGTTCGATCTTGTCCCGCACCGGGTCCTTGAGTTCGGCGAATACCAGGCTGGTGCCCTGGGCGTTCAGCATCTCGTCGAGTTCTTCCAGTACGTCCGATGCGGTGGTGTCCACGTCGGTCACCGGCTCTGCCGCGATCAGGATCCATGTGGGCTTGGGCTCAGAGTTGGCCAGTCTCCTTATTTCGTCGCGGAAGGTCTTGGCGTTGGCGAAGAACAGCGGGGCGTCGAATCGGTAGATCACCAGGCCGGGCAGGTGCTGGGCCTTCGGGTGGGTGCGTACGTCCTGGTAGCCTTCCAGTCCTTCGGCCCGTCCGAGTTCGGTGTCGTAGGGCCACCAGGCCCGGCGGAAGACGTTGAGGATGGACAGGCCGACCGCGATCGCGATCCCGGTCAGCACGCCGAGCAGGGCGACGCCGAGGAACGCCGCGATCGACAGGCCGAACTCGGCTTTACGCTGTCGCCACAGCCGTATCGTTCCCGGGATATCAGCCAGGGACAGTGATGCGGTGATGACCACGGCGGCTAGTGCGGGCTGGGGCAGGTTCTGGAACAGGCCGGGGACCAGCACGATCATCAAGATGATCAAGGCCGCCCCAGTGACCCCGGTGAGCTGGGTCTTCGCACCGGACCGTTCGGCCACCGCGGTCCGCGACCCGCTGGTGCTGACCGGGAACCCCTGGAACAAACCCGCGGCCAGGTTCGCCGCGCCGATGCCGATCATCTCCTGGTTACCGCGGACCTCCTGCCCGGTGCGGGCCGCGAACGCCGACGCGGTGGAGATCGTGTCGGCCAGAGACACCAGCGCGATGCCCAGGGCGCCGGCGAACAAGGGCCCGAGGTCGGCCAGGCGGATGTGCGGGATGGTGAGCGGCGGGAATCCCTTGGGGAGCACCCCAACCAGGCTGACCCCATGGTCGGCCAGGCTGAACACCGTCGTCGCCGCGATCGCGAGCACCACCATGATCAGCACGGCCGGGACTTTCGGCAGCCAGCGCTGCAGCATCAGGATCAGCACGATCCCGGCGATCCCGACCACGGCCGCCGCCGCGACCGCCTCGCCGTGGGCCAGCCCCTTGACGAAGCCGGTGATCTCCTGGATCAGGCCCTCGGCGCTGACCTTGAACCCGAACAGCTTCGGCAACTGGCCCACCAGGATGGTCAGCGCCAGGCCGTTCATGTAGCCGATCATCGTCGGCTTGGAGATCAGGTCGGCGATGAAGCCGAGCTTGGCCACCGCCCCCAAGATCATGATCGCCGCGACCATGAGCGCGAGCATCGAGGCCAGCGCGATGGCCCGCTTGGGGTCGCCGTCGGCGCCGGCCAGCGGCAGGATCGTCGCGGCGATCATCGGCCCGAGCGAGGAGTCCGGGCCCAGCACCAGGATCCGCGACGGGCCGGCCACCGCATAACCGAGCAGGCACAAGATCGAGGTGTACAGTCCGGTAATCGGCGGCAGGCCTGCTAGTTCCGCATAGGCCATGCCCTGCGGGACCAGCAGCGTGGTGAGGACAACTCCCGCAACGACGTCCTTGGCGAGCCACGCACGCCGGTAGGACCTGACCGCCTGCAGGCCAGGCAGCCAGCTGAACGCGGGCACCACGCCCCGGCCGTGATCGGTCACGGCAGGGCGAGCAGGTGGAACTGCCACGGTCCCAGGTCAACGAACAGCCCGGGGCTGGCCAGCTCGCCGCCGTCCCGCTCGAACATGCTCTGGCCCAGGATGTCGGTGAGCCGCCAGCTGCGGCCGGGCAGGTCCGGCCAGTCCAGCGGGATGCGCGCCTGGGCGGGCTGGCCGGATAGGTTGACCACTACCAGATGCCGGTCACTGCCACGGTTGCCGGCCCAGGACCAGGCGGCCAGGTTGGTGCAGGACTGGTTATCGGGCCAGCCGTCGGCCTCGATCAGCCGCCACGCGCCGGCCCGGACGTGGTGATCGGCGACGGCGGTAAGCATGTGGCGGTACCAGGCGGCGAGTTCAGGGTCCGGCACCTCGTCCGGGCGGCGGGACAGGAATACCGGTGGCCGCACCCGGCGGCCCTCGAACTGTCCTTCGTGCCACAAGGTCGCGCCAGGAAGCGTGGCGATGGCCACCGCTGCGGCCCGTTCGGCGCCGGCCGGAAGGCAGCTGGCGATGCGTGGCTCGTCATGGTTCTCCAGGAAGCGCACCAGCCGGGACTGGTAGCTCAGGTCCGCGTGCAGGTGGTCGCGGACAGCGGAGACGTCCTGGCTCAGGATCCGGTCATAAAGCCGCTTGTCGTAGCAGAAGTTGAAACCCTGCTGCTGCAGCACCCATTCCATGTCCCAGTAGGCCTCGGCGATCAGCACCGTTTCCGGGTGCCCGGTACGCAGCGCGGCGAGCACAGCCGACCAGAACTCCGCATCCGGCGCGGGCCCGGTCCGGCCGCCCCAGGTCCTGGCGAAGACCTGGTTGGTCATCAGCATCGCCATATCGCAGCGGATCCCGTCGCACTGCCCGGCAATATCGGCCAGCACCTCCGCCGTCGCGGCGCGCAGCGCCAGGGAGAACGCGTCCAGCTGCACCACATCGGGCCAGGGCGGAAAGTACGGATCCCGGCCATGGGCCAGCACCTGCCCGGCCGCGGTCATCCAGCCTCCCGGGTCGGCCTTGATGTCGTCCGCATCTCCGCGGACGAACAGCTCCGGGCGGCTGGTCACCCACGGGTGATCCGGCGCGACGTGGTTGGGCACGTAGTCCAGAATCAGCCGCGCGCCGCGCGCAGCCAGGGCGGCCCGCGCCACGGCCAGCGCATCGGGGCCACCGAACCCCGCATCGGCGACATAGCGGCGCACGCAATACGGCGACCCGATGACATCAGCATGCCGCAGGTCCGGAAGCGCCTCGGCGAAGGAGGCCTGCAGCTCGGCATTGGCGTTCGCCAGCGCCAGCCCGGCCGGGCTCCGCTCCCAGACCCCCATCAGCCAGACGGCGTCCACCCCGGCCGGGACCGCCGCATCCCAGTCCGCGGCTCCCACGCCAGCCAAGGTCACCGGCCGCCCGGCCGCCCGGGACAGCCCGCCCAGCCACACCGCGGTGTTGATCTCGTAGATCACCGGCTGGTCCGGCCACCCGGTCATCGCGCCGCCCCCGTCCGCCCGCCCGCTGCCGCGCTCTTGATGGCACCCCGGCCGCCTGCGCGCAGTCCCTCGGCGCCGGTCCACCACGTGTCGCCGCCGCTACCGTAATCCTCACGGACCGTGCCCCACTGCCGCTCACTGAGGTACGGGCCCCGGCACCGCCAGGGAACACCGCCCATGTCCGCCTCATCCAGCCGCAGCCGCTCCGCGCTGACCATCGTGTTCCGCCCTTCCGCTGCCGGAGCGACGGCGCCCGTTCATGGCGTCGCTGTCCCGAGACCACTCGCCCAGCTGTCAGCCTCCTTCCTCGGGAGCCGACAACACATCACCCTCACCGGGTTACGCGACGGGCTGGGAGCGGTGCGCCTGGTCGACGGTGTCCGCAGGACCGAACAGGCCGAGCTGGTGCAGCCGCCAGATCCGCCGCACGGTCCACGGGTGCGTTCGGGGCAGCTGGGAGATCCCCACCCAGAAACCGCCGAGGTGGTGTCCTTGGTCGACCAGCTCGCTGACCTGCACGTTATCCGCCGTGTACCGGCCGGCGGTTAGCAAGACCAGGCCCAGCTCGCCCTTCGACTCGAGCGCGGCGCCGTTCCGGTCGCAAGAATACTCCCGCAACCGGGACAGCGTAGGTCCCAGGACCGGGATCAGCTGCGAGTAGCAAAGCACCAGGCTGTACCACAGCGCCACGTGATGGAGCCGGATGTGCCCGAGCTCGTGGCCGAGGATGAACCGCGTT
>Ga0116217_10001724_pt1 | contig 20710 bp, 21 predicted proteins | sample Sb_taG_6_FD_89697 | JGI IMG/M metagenome (GOLD analysis project Ga0116217, IMG submission 89697) | Peat soil microbial communities from Weissenstadt, Germany - Sb_50d_4_PS metaG | ecosystem: Environmental > Terrestrial > Soil > Wetlands > Peat | place: Germany: Weissenstadt | collected 2010-09-21 | reverse complement strand
ATCGTATGCCTCCGGTGTTTAGTAACATCCTCTTGAGGCAATGATCGGCTCTCGGTCACCAAATCGATGAGTCAATGCGAGAGGGAGAAACAATTGTCGCTTGACAGCCGAGTTCCTGCATGGCAGCGACGGCCTTTGGGTGGACGGTTTCCGCGGGGTGGCAACCGGCGCTGTACGCCTCTAACCAACCTGCTCCGTAGATGCGGGCGAACGCCTCGGCCATCTGGCTGCGGTTGCAGCTTTCGTTGCAGATAAAGAGAACCCGTTTCGGTCGTTCACAGCGTCCGTCACGGCATCGGCCTCTTCCCGGCCCAAGGGACGATCATCGAGACCTGCGCCCGGTACTCCTCGTAGGCGCTGCCTAACGCACTCCTCAAGTCCCGCTCTTCCAGACGGATGCCGACGAGGATGTAGGCCGTGGTCATCCCGGCGAAGAGCAGGTGGCCCCACGTCATGACCGGCGTTGCCCAGAAGGCGATCACGAAGCCGAGCATGATCGGGTGACGAACCACCCGGTAGAGGGCCGGTGTACAGAACGGCGGTGGCGAATAAGGCTTGCCCGTGGCGTAGAGGTACACCTGCCGCAGCCCGAACAGGTTGAAATGGTCGATCAGAAAAGTAGAAATTAGCACCACCAGCCAACCGACTACGAATAACCCCAACAGGGCGGCTACGATTACCGGCTGTTCGGCCTCCCACACCACCCTTGGCAGTGGACCCCACTGCCAGAAGAGGAGGGCGAGTAGCAGGCTGCTCGCCAAGACGTAGGTACCACGCTCAACGGGCGGCGGCACGAGCCGCGTCCACCACCGCTTGAAAGCGGGGCGGGCCATGACATTGTGTTGGACGGCAAACAGGCCGAGCAGCAACAGGTTCAGGGACAGCGCCTCGACCAGCGACACCTGATCCCCCGAGTCGATGGACTTCGGGACGACAAGGTTGCCAACGAACCCGATGGCGTAAAGGAACACGGCGAGGAAGACAAGGTAGCACGCTGCGCCGTACAGCCCACCGAGCAGCCGCCGCGAAAGCGGGGTAGAAAAGACGGCGGTGTCCGAGGGGACTAACTCGTTCATACGGGCTCCTTGCCGTAGTGCATGGAGGCTTCAGGATCGACCCCGAGGCCGTCCAGAACTCGGTTGATGAAGTTGAAGTAGCTGATGCAGTGGACGCCATCGACGATCTGCTCGTCGGTCAAGCCGTGCCCCCGAAGAGCTTCCAGATCGTCCTTCCGCACGCCCGAAGGGGACTTCGTGAGCTTCACAGCGAAGTCCAGCAGGGCGAGTTCTCGTGGAGAGAGGCCCGCCGTGCGGTAGTCCATCTGAACCGTCTGCCGTTGCTCGTCGCTCTCGACCACCGACCGGAGGTCTTTCTCGTGCGCCTCCATTCAGTACAAGCAGCCATTCACCTTCGAGACGACGGTGGCGATAAGCACTCGCTCCCGCCTGCTGATGCCGCTCGGGTCGTCCATGACCTGACAATACAGGTCGAACCCACGACTCGCCGTCTCCGGTCGGAGCGACTGCAACTTGGCAATGTTTGGAACAACACCAGCCCGCTCACGGCTCCGCTGATAAAGTTCTCGGAGCTTGCCCGTAGCGGCCTCATCGGAGACCATCTGCACCCATGCCATACTCACCCCTTTCATGGAAAGTAACCTGCCCCTGACCAGAAGGTCCGCGACCTCCTGCCGTCAGCGTAGCCGCAGGACGACGAGGGCGTTACGGAGCTTGGCCAATACTTCGAGACGGGGCCATAAGCGCTGCTTATGACCTCGTCTCGAAGTATCACCCAATCACCGTAACCCCCTTGTCAGCCTGTGGCTACCCTGACGATAAGGGGGTCGTGGACCTCTTGCCGAAACCATCGTCGCGCAGCAGACGCCAGAGCTTTGCCATGTCCACTTCAACGACTCCCGGCCATGAACTGAGCCACGCGCCCGCCTCGCCGAGCGCGGCCCCCGTGACCCTGATTGGGGCTCCCCTTCTGGTTGCACTGGTGGCTCTGGCGGGAAGCCTGTGGTTGAGCATCGGGATGAAGCTCAAGGCATGTCCCTTGTGCTTCTACCAGCGCACCTTCGTCATGGGCGTTGTCGCCGTCTTGGGGATTGGCCTCCTGACCGGACGGCGCCATCGAGCCGTGTTGAACCTGCTGGCGTTGCCGCTGGTGGTCGGGGCACTTGGGGTCGCCGTCTTCCACGTCTATCTCGAACTAACCGGCAAACTGGAGTGCCCTGCCGGGGTCATGGGCATTGGTACGACTCCGCAACAGAGCCTTGCCGTCCTGATCGTGCTGCTCGTCCTTGTCGCGGTGGGAGTGGTTCGGAGTCGGCAGGTTGGGGAGTCGCATCCAGCCGCAGCGGGAGCGGCGGTCGTGCTGGGGCTGCTGCTCGCGTGGGGCGCGGTCGCGTCGTCCCCGCCCATGCCGCCCGCGCCGACGCAGGCTTATACGACCCCGCTGGACATCTGCCGCCCACCCTTCCACCCGCAGTAGACAGGTATCGAGATCGTGATGCACTTATCGCTATTCGCCTCGACGACCTTCCCGGTGGAATACTTCACCCTCGCCAAGCGAGCGGCCCCGGTCCTGTTGCTGGCCGTGTTCTGGTGCTGGGAGACGTGGCGACCGTTCTTCGGACGCCGGGAAGGCCGGTGGAGGCACGCAGGCCACAACCTCGCCATCGCCCTCTTCAACACGGTGATCTTGGGGCTGGTGTTCGGCTTCGTCACGGCGACGGTGGCGCGGTGGGCCGAGCAGAACCAGTTCGCCCTCTTGAACGCCCTCGGCCTCGGCGGGCCGATCCGCGTCGGGCTCGCGCTGGTGCTGCTCGACGGCTGGATGTACGTCTGGCATCGGGCCAACCACACCCTCCCGTTCCTCTGGCGGTTCCACCGGATGCACCACAGCGACCGGCACATGGACGTGACCACCGCCACCCGGTTCCACTTGGGGGAGCATGTCGGGGCTTCCTTGCTGCGGCTGGGCCTCATCCCACTCCTCGGGCTCGAGGTCTGGAACCTCGTGGTGTACGACACGCTGGTCATCGCCGTCACCCAGTTCCACCACGCCGACATCTCCATAGGCCGGTGGGACCGCTGGCTGCGATGGCTGATCGTCACGCCGTACATGCACAAGGTCCACCACTCGGACTGGCGACCAGAGACCGACTCGAACTATTCCACGGTGCTGTCCATCTGGGACCGGCTCGCTGGTTCCTTGCGAATGCGGTCGGACCCGAAGACGCTGGTTTTCGGGCTGGACGAGTTCACCGACCACGGATGGCAGAGTTGGTGGGGCATGATGAAGACGCCGTTCGTGAACCCAAGAAGTCGTTCTGACGCGCCTCTTCCCGAAGAAACAGGCCTCGCAAAGGAGAACGACCTAAGCCAGGCAGGGAGGCAATGACCTACCCACTGTAGTTCTCATGCCGAAAACTGGTCATGACTTCTTCTTCCCTTTCCTGCTCGGACGACGGCCGAAATCCCTGGGCAGGCGCGCGAAGAGGTCTTTCACGGGCATCGTGAACCCGGGCAGCACGCTTCCGCCGTCGAGCGAATCCTTTTCCGTGAGCGTGACCACCTCGTCGGGGACGGCGTAGACGGCGACGGTCCGCTTGAAGGGATCGACGACCCAGACCAGTTCGACACCCGCGAGGAAGTATTCCTTCAGCTTGCGGGCGATCTCGCCGCGAGTGTTGCCTTCGCTCAACACCTCGACGGCCAGGTTGGGAACGACCCCTGCGATGGGCGTGGCAGGACACTCCTTCGATGGCATGCGGTCCCAGGAAATGAAAGACAGGTCCGGCAGTCGAACCAGGCCTTCCAGCAGGCGCGTGGGGCCATCGGCGCCCATCGTGAAACCGAGGTCATTGTCTTCGACAAACGCCACCACCTGACGGCAGAGCAATAGCGTGATGTGCGACTGAGCGGCGCCCATGATCTTCTCCACGAGCACGCCGTAGACGAGTTCGTAAAGCCGCTTCTCATGTGTCCGGATGCGGATCAGATCCGCCTCAGTGGCTCTCCCTGGGGAGGGCCTCATGCGGATGCGCTTCGGGGACACGCCACCCAGGTCGTGCAAGACGTCGGCGACGGTCAGCCAGCCGTTCGTTGCGGTAGCCTTCGTGCGGGGCATGATCGAATCCCTCCTGTGACGGTGATCTTACCGTCGAGGGCCGTGGCGGTAAAGCGAAGGAGCCCGCCGGGCCGGCAAGGGATGCTCACCCTTGCTGGCGCGGCGGGCTTCGGGTCGGACGACTGACTTACTTCTGCCCCAGCAACTGCCGCAGCACGTACGGCAGGATGCCGCCGTGCCGGTAGTACTGCACCTCCTGCGGCGTGTCGATGCGCACCGTCGCCCGGAACGTCTTCTCCTTCCCATCACCCCCCCGGGCCCGCACCGTGATCTCTCGTCCGTCGGCGAAGCCGCACTCGACCGCCGTGGGCAGCCCCTCGATGTCGTACACCTCTTCGCCGGTCAGTCCCAGACCGGCGGTGCTCTGCCCCGTCAGGAACTGCAACGGCAGGATGCCCATGCCGACGAGGTTGCTGCGGTGGATGCGCTCGTAGCTCTCGGCAATGACGGCCTGCACGCCGAGCAGCTTCGGCCCCTTGGCCGCCCAGTCGCGCGACGAGCCGCTGCCGTACTCCTTGCCCGCGATCACCAGCAGCGGCACCCCCTCGGCCTGGTACTGCACGCTGGCGTCGTAGATCGACGTCTGCGTGCCGTCGGGCAGGTGGCGCGTCACGCCGCCCTCGGTGCCCGGCGCCAACAGGTTGCGCAGGCGGACGTTGGCGAAGGTGCCGCGCACCATCACCTCGTGGTTGCCGCGGCGGCTGCCGTAGCTGTTGAAGTCCCCCTTCTTCACGCCGTGTTCGATCAGGTAGCGGCCGGCCGGGCTTTGCTCCTTGATCGACCCGGCCGGCGAGATGTGGTCCGTCGTGATGCTGTCGCCCAGCAGGGCCAGGACGCGCGCCCCGCGGACGTCCTTCACCGCCCCCGGCTGCTCCGCCATGTCCACGAAATACGGCGGGTGCTTGACGTAGGTGGAGGCGGGGTCCCAGGCGAACAGGTCGCCCTCGGGCACCGGCAGCGCCCGCCAGTGCTCGTCCCCCTCGAAGACCTCGCCGTACTCCTTGGTGAACATCTCCGAGCGCACCGAGCGCCCCACCGCCTGCCGCACCTCGTCCTGCGTCGGCCAGATGTCGCGCAGGAAGACGGGCTTGCCGTCCGCCCCCGTGCCCAGCGGCTCGGCGTGCAGGTCGATGTCCATGCGGCCGGCCAGGGCGTAGGCGACCACCAGCGGCGGCGAGGCGAGGTAGTTGGCGCGCACCTCGGGGTGGACGCGCCCCTCGAAGTTGCGGTTGCCCGACAGCACCGCCGCCACCACCAGCCCGCCGTCCTCGATGGCCCGCGAGATCGGCGCCGGCAGAGGTCCGCTATTCCCGATACAAGTAGTACAACCGTATCCTACTAGATGAAATCGCAATTGCTCCAGGGAGCGCATCACGCCGGCGTCGATCAGGTAGTCGGTCACCACCTTCGACCCCGGCGCCAGGCTCGTCTTCACCCAAGGCTTGCTTTGCAGGCCGCGCTCGACGGCCTTCTTGGCGAGCAGGCCGGCCGCCAGCATCACCGACGGGTTGGACGTGTTGGTGCAGCTGGTGATGGCGGCGATGACCACCGACCCGTGCCCCACCTCGCGCGCCGCCTTCTCGAATTCGCCGCCCCCCGGGGCCGTCGGCGGGTGGGCCACCGGGTCGGGGACGCGCGAGCCGGTGCCCGACGCCTCCGCCCCGATCACCTGGGCCAGCGGTTTGCCCCCCTTCGCGGCCGCCACAAACCCCTTCAGGCTCTCGGCCCACGACTTCTTCACCCCGGAAAGGGCGATGCGGTCCTGCGGCCGCTTCGGCCCGGCCAGGCTCGGCTCGACCGTCGCCAGGTCCAGCTCCAGCGTGTCAGAGTAGGCCGCCGGGGGCGTGTCGGCCGTCTGGAACAGCCCCTGCTCCTTGCAGTACGCCTCGACCAGCCGCACCAGCGCCTCGGGCCGCCCGCTGAAGCGCAGGTAGCGCAGCGTCTCGGCATCGACCGGGAAGATGCCGCACGTCGCCCCGTACTCCGGCGCCATGTTGGCGATGGTGGCGCGGTCGGCCACCGGCAGCGCCGCCAGTCCCTCGCCGAAGAACTCCACGAACTTGCCGACCACCCCCTTCTGGCGCAGCATCTGGGTCACGGTCAGCACCAGGTCGGTCGCCGTCGCCCCCTCGGGCAGCTTGCCGTGCAGCCGGAAGCCGACGACCTGGGGAATCAGCATCGACACCGGCTGGCCGAGCATGGCCGCCTCCGCCTCGATGCCGCCGACACCCCAGCCCAGCACGCCCAGGCCGTTGATCATCGTCGTGTGCGAGTCGGTGCCGACCACGGTGTCCGGGTAGGCGCGCGGGGTGCCGCCGCTGGGCCGCTCGTCGCTGAAGACGACGCGCGCCAGGTATTCGAGGTTGACCTGGTGGACGATGCCGGTGTCGGGCGGCACCACCTTGAAGTTGCGGAACGCCTTCTGGCCCCAGCGCAGGAAGGCGTAGCGCTCGCGGTTGCGCGCCAGTTCCAGGTCGGCATTGGCCTGAAAAGCCAACGGGCCGCCGAAGTCGTCCACCTGCACCGAGTGATCGATGACCAGCTCGGCCGGCAGCAGCGGGTTGATCTTCTTCGGGTCGCCGCCCATGCGCAGCATGGCGTCGCGCATGGCCGCCAGGTCCACCACCGCCGGCACCCCGGTGAAGTCCTGCAGCAGCACCCGGGCCGGCATGAAGGCGATCTCCTGCGCCGGCTCCGCCTGCGGCTCCCAGTTGGCCAGCGCCCGAATGTCCTCCGGGCGCACGGCGGCGCCGTCCTCGTTGCGGAGCAGGTTTTCGAGCAGGACTTTTAGCGAGAAGGGGAGGCGGGCGGCGCCGGCGAACTGCCGGGCGACGGCGTCGAGGCGGAAGATGACGTATTCCCGATCGCCGACGCGCAGGAGTGCCTGACTGCCAAATTGATCGACCATGAGATTCGTCCTTTTGGTCATTAGTCATTAGTCATTAGTCATTAGTCATTAGCGGCATCGCCGCCGGCTAGGAAATTGTACCAAAATGACTTGGCCGCTTGCGGCTTCGCAATCTTTCCTGCGAAGCCGCAAGCGGCAAGAGGGGTGTTGATACAGTTTCTAATGACTAATGACTAATGCGGACTGTCACGACCCGGGGGCCATTCCGGTCGGCCGCCCGGTCGGCATCCCGGGCGGCGCGGGTAGCGATTTGCCGGAGAGGAGGATCAGCTCGCGGACGCGCCAGGACTTGAGCGGCATGGGGGTCTGCGACGCCTCGCACTCGAGGACGAGCCGCCCCTCGACTCCGAAGCGCGGGCCGGAGGACGGCACGCGCATCATGACCTCGCTCTCGACCACGATGCGATCCCCTTCCCGCCGGACCAGGGGGACGCGGGCGGACGCGTCGGGCATCAGGGCGTTGGCGAGCTGCTCGCCCGGCTCGCGGAATTCCTGGCGCACCAGGGTGATGATCTCATCCCGGATCCCCTGGGGGGCCCAGAAGACGTCCTTCTCGGCCCGGACCAGTCCTCCGGCAAGGAACTCGTCGAAGCCCGGCAGGGTGCCGACTCGGGCGGGGTCCCGGACGGCCAGTGCCCCACGGATCAGGACCGCTCCCGGGGTACTGCACGGCAGGGCCCCCGGCGCGAAGCCGTCCGCCAGCCAGAGGCCGAGTCCTGCGTTCAGGGCCGACCTCCGGGTGCCGTCGCGCTCCGCTTCCGGCAGAGTATCGAGGAAGACTACCTCCGTTTGGCCCTCGCGCATCACCCTCAGCCAGCCGGCGCCCAGTCGCTCCCGCGACGCCTGGCCCATCATGAACAGCTGTTTGCCCTCGTCGCTCATCTGGGGCGACGGATCGCTCTTCATGCCGAGCTTGTCCCAGACGATGTACCACTGCCGGCCCTGCGAGCGCTTGCCCTCCTTGCCCTGGACCGTCAGCTCCAGCACGAACGACATCTGGGGCGTGCTGACCCGGTATTGGAGGCGGACCTGGTAGCCGCCGCCCACATACGACCAGTCATCGACGCCAAGGGCCTCAATGGTCGTATCGGCCCCGCCCACGGCCAGCACCCGCACGGCTTCGGACTGCGCGAAGGTCGAGAGGAAGCCCTTGCGGCCCATCTCGGGCACGACGTTGAAGCGGCCTTCGAGTTCGTCGCGCAACTTGTCCCCCTCGGCGGGCCGCTCGCTCGGCGGCAGGGTGAGGCGGAAGGCCGAGACAGGCGGGATTTCGTTCCTGGTGAGCTTTTTGAGGAAGTCGTCGCTGAATTGCGACGCCTCGTGGTAGATGGCGTAATAGATCACGCCGACGTAGGCCCAGTAACTCAGGCCGACCAGGGCGCTCAACAGCAGGCCCCAGCGCGCCGCCTTCTCGCCGGCCAGCGTCCCCTCGGAGCGCTGGATCTGCAGCAACCCCAGCAGCGACAGGGCCGCCCCCGCGATGGGGAACAGGGCCGACCAGCCGGGCAGCAGCCACGGGTCGCCGCGGAAGAAGGCGACGAGGCCGCCGAGGATGACCACGGCCGCGTACAGCCCGCCGACACCGGCCCCCACGACCGCCAGGATGGCCAGAGGCCGGTAAACCACCGGCTTGCCGAGGTCGCCCACGGGCAGGCTCGCGGGAACGGAACGAGTGGTGGGGTCGGACATGGCTGCTTCTCTTGAGCCGCTTGCGGCTTCGCAGGCCGTGCTAAGCCGCAAGCGGCTAATGATTAGTCGTCGCCGCCGCCGATGTCGGCGGAGATGTCGCCGAGGTTGGCGCGGCGGGCGGCGTCGCCGGCGGTCAGGCCGCGCGTCTGCACCGAGCCGGAGTTGTCCAGGTAGATCTTGTCCTGCAAGATCTCCTGAATGACGATGGCCAGGCGGTCGCCGTCGCGTACTTCTACGAGTGGACGGGCCCCCTGGTTCAGCGCCACCATCCGCTTCTGTATCAGCGTCGAGAGCTTGAAGCGCCCGCCGACCTTGTTGACGATGCCCTCTTCTTTCAGCTCATCCAGCATGGCCGCTCCTTTCAAACTGCCGACGGACGATCGCGTGGAACTGCTCGACCGCGCTCTCGAGGTCGTCGTTGATGACTTCACACTGGTACTCGCACGCCCGGGCCAGCTCCTCGCGGGCCGTGGCCAGCCGCCGGGCGATGGTGGCTTCGTCCTCGGTGCCGCGGCCTCGCAGCCGCCGCTCGTAGTCCTGCCAGCACGACGCCCGCAGAAACACCGACACCGCGTCGGGGCACTTCAGCCGTACCTGAGCCGCCCCCTGCACGTCGATGACCAGGATGACGCCGATGCTGCGCTCGCGGTAGGGCTGGACCTCGCTCCGCGGCGTGCCGTAGTAGTTGCCGTGGACCAGCGCCCATTCCAGGAAGCCGCCCGCGTGGACCTCCTCCTCGAAGCGCTCGCGCGTCCAGAAGCGGTAATGCACCCCATCACGTTCCCCGGACCGCGGCGGGCGCGTTGTCGCCGACACCGACTGCCGCAGCGGCAGGTCGCCGCGCGCCAGCAGCCGGGCGGTCACGGTCGATTTCCCGCAGCCGGTGGGGCCGGACAGGATGATGAGCGGGCCTTTGCCCTTGCTCACGGGTCCCTCACCTTGCCCCGTGCCCGTGCCCGTGCCCGTGCCCGTGCCCGATTGAGAATCGGGCACGGGCACGGGCACGGGCACGGGCACGGGACTCATTCGACATTCTGGATCAATTCACGAACCTTCTCCAGCGCGCCTTTGATCTCGACGACGTGGCGCGAGATTTCGACGTCGCTCCCCTTGGAGCCGATGGTGTTCGCCTCGCGGAACATCTCCTGGGTCAGGAACTCCAGCTTGCGGCCGGCGCTCTCCGGCTCGTTGACGATGACCTGGAACTGGTCGAGGTGGCTCGCCAGGCGCACCACCTCCTCGGCGATGTCGCTGCGCTCCGCGAAGATGGACACCTCCTTGATGAGGTCGCTGGCGTCGAGGCGGACGTCCACGCCGGCCAGCAGTCCGCGGACGCGCTCCAGCAGGCGGTCGCGGAAGAGGAGGGCCACCTGCGGCGCCCGCTCGCGGATGGAGGCCAACTGGGCGGCGATGTGGTCGCGCAGGTTGAGCAGCTCCAGCGCCATCGCCCGCCCTTCCTCCTGGCGCATCACCTGGAGCCGGCCAAGCGCCTCGTCCAGCACGCGCTCCATGACCGGCCATTCCTCGTCCAGCTTCAACGACGACGTGCCCGGCTCCGGCACGACGCCAGGCAGGGTCAGCACCTGGGTCAGCAAGACTTCCCCCTGCTCGCGCAAGTCGAGGTCGCCACAGGCGTGCCGCAGCTGCGTGACGTAACTGCGCAGGGCGACGGCATTGATCTGGAAGTCCTGCGCCGCGTACTGCCGCTGGCAGCGCAGATGAATCTGCACGGTGCCGCGCTTGACGGTCTTGCGCACCACCTTCTCGAACTCCGACTCGAGCAGGTTGTACGGCTCCGGCGCGCGGAGGGAGACTTTCAGGTAGCGGTTGTTCAACGCCCGGAGTTCGACAGCCAGGGAGAGGACTTCACTCTGGTAGGACGCCTCGCCGTAGCCGGTCATGCTCAGGAGCACGGCCACCTCATTTCGCGCCCGGCCGGGCCGGATGGTGCCGATGCGATCGTCGCGTCAGAAGGGTCGGCGGGCGGTCACTGGTTCTCGCCCTCGAGCGGCGCCACATTGGCGGGCGGCGCCTTCTGCTGCTCCGGTGGGTGAACGATCTTGATGAGGATCATCACCAGCAGCAGCCAGATGGCCGCGACGATGATGGTCACGCGCGTGAAGGTGTCGCCGGCCCGGGAGCCGAAGGCGCTGGAGCCGCCCGCGCCGCCGAAGGCCCCCGCCAGGCCGCCACCCTTGCCGCGCTGGATCAGCACCAGCAGGATCATGAACAGGCTGAGGAGGATCAGTATCACGGTAACCGGGATGATCGCCCACCCCATCTCGAACGCGAAGAGCACGGGGAAGTCCTTTCAGAGGAAGGAAAGCCACACGCCCGCAGCGGTAAACCGCCATTATAAGAATCGGCGGCGCGGCGGCCAAGGCCGCTTGCGGCTTCGCAGGTCAGGCGAAGCCGCAAGCGGCCCTGACGATGGCGAGGAACGAATCGGCCTTGAGGCTGGCGCCGCCGACGAGGGCGCCGTCCACGTCCGGCTGGCCGAGCAGCGTGGCGGCGTTCTCCGGCTTGACGCTGCCGCCGTACTGAATGGGAAGCGCCGACGCCGTTTTCTCGCCGAACGTCTGTCCGACCCGCCGTCGAATGAAGGCGTGAGCCTCCTGCGCCTGCTCCGGCGTCGCGTTCTTGCCGGTGCCGATGGCCCAGACCGGCTCGTAGGCGATCACCAGGGGGGCGAGGCGCTCGGCCGTCAGTCCCGCCAGGCCGCCGGAGAGCTGCGTTTCCAGGACGGCCTCGGTGCGATCGGCCTCGCGCTCCCGCAGCGTCTCGCCGACGCAGAGGATGACCTGCAGCCCGGCGGCCAGGGCCGCGTGGACCTTGCGGTTGATGAGCGCGTCGTTCTCGCCAAGGACGTGACGCCGTTCGCTGTGGCCGACGATGACATACCGGCAACCGACGTCCAGGAGCATCGGCGGACTGACCTCGCCGGTGAACGCCCCTTCCTTTTCGGGGTAGACGTTCTGGGCGCCGAGCGCCACGCTGCTGCCCCGCAGCGCCTCGGCCACCGGGATCAGGTAGGGGAACGGCGGACAGACGGCGACGCTCACGCGCGCCTCGGCGCCGACTCCACGGGCGACCGCCGAGGCCAACTCGCGCGCCGTCGCCGCCGTGGTGTACATCTTCCAGTTGCCGGCGATGAATTTCTTGCGCATGGGGTGCTCGTCCAAGGGGGAACCGTATCGCGCGGCCGATTTCTCGTTTCGCGCTCGCGCGAAACGAGAAATCGGCCGCGCGAAACCTCAAATGTCCGGCAGCTGCCAATCGATCTCCGGCTTGCCGGCCTCGCGCAGCGCCGCGTTGATCTTCGAGAACGGGCGGCTGCCGAAGAAGCCGTTCTTCGCCGACAACGGCGACGGGTGGGCCGACTCGATGATGGCGTGCGGGCCGTCCTCGATCAGCGACCGCTTCTTCTGGGCGTGGCCGCCCCACAGGACGAAAACGACGCGGTCGGACTTCTCGGCCACCTTGCGGATGACGGCGTCGGTGAACTTTTCCCAGCCCTTCCCCTTGTGCGACGCGGGGCTGTGCGCCCGCACCGTCAGGACGGTGTTCAGCAGCAGCACGCCCTGTTCGGCCCACGGCACCAGGTAGCCGTTATTGGGCACCCGGCAGCCGAGGTCGTCGCGCAGCTCCTTGAAGATGTTCACCAGCGACGGCGGCGGCCTTACGCCCGGCTGCACCGAAAAGGCCAGGCCGTGCGCCTGCCCGTCGTCGTGATAGGGATCCTGGCCGACGACCAGGACGCTGACCTTGTCGTACGGCGTCAACTCCAGGGCCGAGAAGACCTTGTCGGCCGGCGGGAAGACCTTGTGCTGGGCGCGCTCCGCGTCGAGGAACTCGCGCAGCTTCTGGAAGTAGGGCTGGTCCAACTCCTCGCCGACGACCGCCTGCCACGAGCCCGGAAGCTTGAGCTGCATGGGAGTCCCCCAAAGCCCCTTGCGGCTTCGCATGACCTGCGAAGCCGCAAGCGGCTACATCCGCTTCCCCATGACCTCCGCGAGCCGGCGCAGGTCACTCATCAGCGCCGCGTACTGCTTGGGCAGCAGCGCCTGCGGGCCGTCGGACAGCGCCTTCTCCGGGCAGCTATGCACCTCGACGTGGACCCCGTCGGCGCCGGCGGCGACGGCGGCGCGGGCCATCGCCGGGATCAGGTCCGGCCGGCCGGTGGCGTGGCTGGGGTCCACGATGATCGGCAGATGGCTCTGCCCCTTCACGTTGGGCACCGCGCTCATGTCGAGCATGTTGCGTGTCGAGTCCTCGAAGGAGCGCACGCCGCGTTCACACAGCACCACCTGATGATTGCCCTCGGCGAGGATGTATTCGGCCGACATGAGCAGGTCCTTGACCGTGGCGCTCATGCCGCGCTTGAGCAGGACCGGCTTGGTGGCCTGGCCGACCTCCTTGAGCAGGTCGAAGTTCTGCATGTTGCGGGCGCCGATCTGGAACATGTCGGCGTAGCGCTCGACGACGGCCACCTGGCGCGGGTCCATGACCTCGGTGACGACCGGCAGGCCGTGCTTGTCGCCGACGTCGCGCAGGATCTTCAAGCCCTCTTCGCCCATGCCCTGGAAGCTGTACGGGCTGGTGCGCGGTTTGAAGGCCCCGCCGCGGAGGATGTTCGCCCCCGCCGCCTTGACCGCGCCGGCGATGGTGTCGAGGATCTCGGCACTCTCGATGGCGCATGGCCCGGCGATCATGGCCAGGCTGCCGCCGCCGACGCGCACCCGGCCGCCGACGACTACGACCGAGTCGCCGGGGTGGAACTCGCGGCTGGCCAGCTTGAACGGCTTCTGGATCGCCAGCACCTGCTCGACGCCGGGGATGGCCGACAGCGGCTCCGCCTGCAGCTTGTTCTCGTCGCCGATGACGCCGATGATCGTGCGCACCGTCCCCTGGCTGACGTGCGGCTTGAACCCCAGGTCGCGGATGCGATCGAGGATGTGGTCGATCTGTTGCTTGGTCGAATCGGGACGGAGCACGATAATCATGGGTGTCGTCCTTGCGGGGAAGTAGCCGCTTGCGGCTTAGCGTTTGCGCAACCCTCGTGAAGCGAACGCTAAGCCGCAAGCGGCTGGTTGACAATCATCCCGAGGCCATCGCCATCGGGAACGAGCCGAGGACGTTGACCTCCTCGCAGTGCTCTTGCAGGGCCTTCAGCGCCCGCGAGACCTTGGGATCCTCGGCGTGCCCCTCGAAATCGACGAAGAACACGTACTCGGGCTTGGCGACCTTGGCCGGGAACGACTCGATCCAGGTCAGGTTGATCTTGTTCTGTTTGAAGATGTCCAGCGCCTCGACCAGCGAACCGGGCTGGTGCGGGATGCGGAACATCACCGCCGTCTTGTCGTTGCCCGACTTCGCCTGCCTCTCCTTCTGCAAGGAGATGACTGCGAAGCGCGTCTCGTTGTAGGGCGAGTCCTCGATATTCTCGAAGAGGATGCGCAGGCCGTACTTGACCGCCGCCTGGCGGCTGGCGACCGCGGCGGCCCCGCGCTCCTGCTGCGCCGTCTCGGCCGCCACCGTCGTGCTCGACACCGTTACCAACTGGGCGTGCGGCGCGTTCTTCGACAGCCAGTTGCGGCACTGCGACAGCGCCTGCTCCTTGCTGTAGACCCGGCGGATTTCCTGCTGCTCGCAGTTGGCCATCAGGCAGTGATGGATCCGCAGCCGGATCTCCGCGGCGATCTTGATTTGCGGCAGCCGCAGGAACATGTCCAGGGTGTCGGCGACGCGGCCGTCGGTCGAATTCTCCAGCGGCACCACGCCGTAATCGACCTGCCCGCGATTGACGTCCTCGAAGACCGCCGCGATGTTGCCCACCTTGATCAGATCGACCTTCTGACCGAAGCGCTCGACGGCGGCCAGGTAGCTGTAACTGTATTCGGGGCCGAGGTAAGCGACCTTGAGCACCTTCTGCAAGGCGCGCGAGCCGCTCATCAATTCGCGAAAGACGGCCCGCACCGTTTCGAAGTCGAGCGGCCCCTTCCCCTTCTCGTGGGCGTCCTGGATGTTTTTCAGGACTTCCTCTTCCCGCGCCGGCGAGAAGACCTCGGTACCGTGATCGGTCTTGACCCGGCCAATATCGGCCGCCAGCCCGGCGCGCTCGTTGATGAGCTTCAAGATTTGCAGGTCGAGCTTGTCGATCTGCGTGCGAAGGACCTTCAGGTTGGCCGCAGCGCGTGCGGGACTCAGGGCCGTGTTCGCGCCGTCGCTCTTACGCGTCGTCGTCATGGAGGAGCCTCGTCCCAGCGGATGGTGCGCGGTCCTTCGTAGTCTAGTGGCGTCGTAAATTGCTGTCAACCAACAAGACACCAACCACGGGGGACTTTCCAACCGGGAAAGGCGATTCCACCCTCCCCACGTGCCACGACTGCCATTCTGACGGGGCCAGTCACGCCGACTCAACCGCACCATGCCATTTTGACAGCCTGACGGATTGTTCTTGCTGATTTTCTGTATATAGGAACCTGGCGTCTTCTCCTCAAGTCTTTTTCCTCCTTATCTTTATTACCGAATCTCTACCGCGGCCCCGGGTGGCATGACAGTTGCTCTCCTTTGCTCGTGCAGTTCGAGGAATGGGCAGTTTGGGCACATTTCCCGTTCGGTGGCCCCTTTGAAGGCGGCGGCCGGGCGGTTGCGATAGAATATCCGACACGGCCCGACGCGGTTCGGGCCCCCTTCGCCCCTTCCGGGACGTGAAGAAAGGAGCACATCCGTGGCTGAGGAAAAAATCATCGGCATCGACCTGGGCACCACGAACTCCGTCGTCGCGGTCATGGAAGGGGGTGAAGTCAAGGTCATTCCCAACCAGGAGGGCAACCGCCTGACGCCCAGCGTCGTCGCCTTCACCGACAAGGGCGACCGCCTCGTCGGCGACCCGGCCAAGCGCCAGGCCATCACCAACCCGCGGCGCACCGTCTACTCCATCAAGCGCTTCATGGGCCGCCGTCACAACGAGGTCCAGGCCGAGGAGAAGCTCGTCCCGTACAAGATCGTCGGCGGGCCCAACGAGTTGGTCAAGGTCGAGATCGACGGCAAGACCTATACGCCGCCGGAAATCTCCGCGATGATCCTGCGCAAGCTCAAGGAGGCGGCCGAGGCCTACCTCGGCCACACGGTGCGCAAGGCGGTCGTCACGGTGCCGGCCTACTTCAACGACAGCCAGCGCCAGGCGACCATCGACGCCGCCCAGATCGCCGGCTTCGACACCGAATGGGAGATCGAGGATCCCAAAACAAAGAAGACCAGCAAGCAGCGCATGCGCATCATCAACGAGCCGACGGCGGCCTCGCTGGCCTACGGCTTGGACAAGAAGAAGAACGAGAAGATCGCCGTCTTCGACCTCGGCGGCGGCACCTTCGACATCAGCATCCTCGACGTGGCCGACGGCGTCTTCAAGGTCGAGGCGACCAACGGCGACACGCACCTCGGCGGCGACGACTGGGACCAGGTGCTGATCGACTACATCGCCGACGAGTTCAAGAAGCAGAACGGCATCGACCTGCGCAAGGACCAGATGGCGTTGCAGCGGCTCAAGGAAGCCGCCGAGCGCGCCAAGAAAGACCTGTCGCAGCAGACCACCACCGACATCAACCTGCCCTTTATCACTGCCGACCAGAGCGGCCCCAAGCACCTGCAGATGAGCCTGACGCGCGCCAAGTTCGAGCAGTTGTGCGAGCCGCTGTTCGAGCGCTGCCGCGGCCCGGTGTTGAAGGCCCTCCAGGACGCCAGCTACAAGCCCAGCGACGTCGACGAGGTCGTCATGGTCGGCGGCATGACGCGCGTGCCGCGGGTGCAGCAGATCGTCAAGGACATCTTCGGCAAGGAGGGTCACAAGGGCGTCAACCCCGACGAGGTGGTCGCCATCGGCGCCGCCATCCAGGGGGCGCAACTGCTCCTGGGGAGCAAGTCGGAGGTGCTGCTGCTGGACGTGACGCCGCTGTCGCTGGGCATCGAGACGCTCGGCGGCGTCATGACGAAGATCATCGAGCGCAACACGACGATCCCCAAGAAGGCGACGCAGACCTTCTCGACGGCGGCAGACAACCAGCCGGCCGTGACGGTGCGCGTCTTCCAGGGCGAGCGCGAATTGGCGGCCGACAACCGCCTGCTGGGCGAGTTCAACCTGGAGGACATCCCGCCGGCGCCGCGCGGCATGCCGCAGATCGAGGTCACCTTCGACATCGACGCCAACGGCATCCTCAACGTCTCCGCCAAGGACAAGGGGACGGGCAAGGAGAAGAAGATCCGCATCGAGTCGTCCAGCGGCCTGAGCCAGTCCGAGGTCGAGAAGATGCGCCGCGACGCCGACACGCACGCTTCCGAGGACAAGCACAAGCGCGAGCTGATCGAGGCGCGCAACGAAGCCGACAACCGCATTTACCAGATCGAGAAGCTGCTCAAGGAGCACGCCGCCAAGCTGTCCGACGGCGACCGGCGGCCGATCCAGGCGGCGGTGGAGCGCGTCAAGCAGGCCGCCAGCGGCGACGACGTCGCCGCCATCCGCACCGCCCTGGGAGAATTGGAGCAGGCGTCGCACGCCATGGCCCAGCACCTGTACCGCGAGCCGGGCGGGCCGGGCGGCGGGCCGCAGCAGGCGCCGGGGGACGGTCAGGCCGGCGGCAAGGGCAAGGACGACGTGATCGACGCCGAGTTCGAGGTCAAGAAGTAAGCCCACCAGCCCCGAACGCGGGCGGAGGGGTGAAATGGCTGTGTTCGAGCGCCGCGCGCCCTAAGCACCTGCTTTGGGCGCGCGGCGCGCTCGAAGAACAAGTTCGCGGATGGAGGAACACCTATGAAGCCGAACCACCTAGTTGTGCTTGCGGTCGGGGCGGTGTTAATCGTATGTTTCGTGGTGTGGTGGGCGCTTCGCTCACCAGAGGAATCGACTCCTGGTCCTCCAACCCCCAGCGTAGACGTGCGACCGGTTCGCGATCCACCGGGCCCCAGGCCCGGGGATGGTGACGATGACCTGATGAACGATCCGCTAATGAAGAGGCAACTGGACGAAGCCGACTCCGCCAAGCAAGCCGACATCTCGCGAATTACCAAGGCGATGATGTTCGGACAACTGTCGGCTGAGGAAGGCCGCAAGCAGTTGGACCAGGTGGAGGAGCGCAGCAAGGCAAAACAGAAGCAGCTGCGTCTGGACGCTGTTCGGCGCATGAATGAGGCACGACAGAAGCCGGGTGCGAAGTAGTTAGTGGGGAGTCGAAAAGGGGTCGGGAGCTATGCCGTTGCAGTTTTCCCGGGTTGGCGGACGGAACTACCTGTGTTCAAAGGAGTTATGCATCGTGGCGGCTTCTGCCACCCTCGCGAGTCGGGAATCGCGGTTTTCCCGAGGTTTCTGGCCCGTCCCGCCGAAACGGCCGGAAAAACGCAACGGCATAGCTCCCGACCCCTTTTCCCGAGGAGCATTTATGAATGGACGAACAAGAACATTTCGTCGCCCCGACACTGGAGAGACGAAAGATTTCACAGTAGACAGCTACCAGATCGACACGATAACTCACTTCAGTACCCAACGTGAAGTCGCGGAGGTCAATTTTTATCGTGCTGACGACGGAGACAGGATCGACCGACAGCCGGATGGTAGCTTTCAAGACAAATGGGGTGTCGTCTGGGTCTTGGTGTGAGGGGTCGAAAAGGGGTCGGGAGTCGTTTCCAGACAGGTAAAGGGCGGGAACGACTCCCGACCCCTTTTCGGCCCCTTGGCGTGCTGGATGCGACTCCGGGTTCCTGGTAAGATTCCTTTGGGCTGTCCGTCAGCAGATCCAAGGAGATTTCCCGTGGAAGCGAGCAACTTCGACAACACCCTCCTGGCGTTCCGGCGCCGGGTGCCCTTCCGACCGTTCACCGTCGTGCTGGTCAATGGGGACAGATTCGAGGTGGACCACCAGGAGGCGTTGGTGGTCCGGGACGGGGTGGCTGTGTTCGTTGGACCCGGCGGCGTGCCCGTGCTGTTCGATCACGAGGGTGTCGCACAAGTGGTTGGTGACCTGAAAGGTGAGCCGGTGGACTGAGGTGAACCGGAAGAAATAAGAAGAAATAAGGGATCGGGAGTCGAATTAAATTGACTCCCGATCCCTTATTCGTGCCCCGCGGTTGGTCACCCGAGGGTACTCGTGTCCACCAAGAACCCTGCTCCAGGCCAAGGCGCATTCGCGGCACCAGGAGACCCTGCGGCGCACGCAACGGATTTTGCCACGCGGAACGCTGACGCCTTTGAGCGGATCGTGCAGCAACGGATGCGAGACGTGGGGGTGCCTGACCACCTCATCGGCGACACCCCCTTTGGAGGGGGTGTCCGAAGGGCCTTCCATCCCGACGCAGACACAGGCGGCGGCGTCACGGTTGGAAGGGGGATCAACGTCGATAGCGGGGTTCTCAACCCGAACCTGCTTGGTGATCCCGCGGCCGGTGGAGCAGCCCGAACCTGGGCGCGAGCGAGGCTCAGGGACCGCATCGATGCGGTGATCGCCCACGAGCATGAGGAATGTCTTCGTGGGACAGACCAGGCGGCTCGTCAGCATGCGCCGACCACCGGGCTGCGAATCTCAGACGAGGCCAGGGCGATCCTCCGGCAGATGGCCGCGGGGAACCCGTAACAGAGTCAGACCATGATCCACAAGCTCACCATTGGTCACTTCGACGTCGAAGCCCTGAAACAAGGCAGGCTGGTCGTCCTTCGGCCTCTCGACATGACCGTTGTGGCACGCCTTCTGCAAGAGTTTGGGCAGGTGAACGAACAGGGCCAGGCATCCCTGGGCGGTCACGCTGTCGAAGCCAAGAATGGGTATCTTGTCTGTCCCTGGCTGATGGCGCAACGGGTTCTCGCCACAGAAGACTTTGCCAGGCGGCTCCATCAGGAAACCGGCTGTGTGATGTACGATGCAGGAAGGTGGGAACTCGTCACTCTGGAACAGATGGCAAGCTGGTAGACGAAGCCCACCCCGCCCAAATGGAAAAAAGGGGTCGGGAGTCGTTTCCAGACAGGTAAAGGGCGGAAACGACTCTCGACCCCTTTTCCCCACCGGATTCAGGAGACCGACACTTGACTATCCTGCGACGAGTGATCCTCAACGGCTTCAAGTCCATCAAGGCGATGGATCTTGAACTGCGCTCTCTGAACGTCCTGATCGGTGCGAACGGGGCAGGAAAGAGCAATTTTGTCTCATTCTTCAAGATGCTCAACCGAATGATGAGCAAGACGAACGCCGGCCTAGGTCAACTACAAAATTACATTGCCGAAACGGGTTATGCGCAGTCCCTGCTCTACTACGGCCCAAAAGAGACGCCTCAGATGGAGGCGACGCTAGAGTTTGAGACGGACGCGGGGCTGAATACCTACTATCAGCGGCTTTTTCACGTCGCTGGTGACACCCTTGCTTTTGCCGAAGAGACGCTGGACTTCAAGAGGCGGGATTGGCAAGGTCCACACGCACCGCCGTTGTCACTTGGTGGAGGACACAAAGAAACACGCATCGGCGAGGAAGCGGATCGGGGGAATCAGACGGCCAAGGTCTTCCGGCACTTGCTCACTCAATGCCGGGTGTTCCACTTCCATGATACCTCACCGACCGCGCGAATTCGCCAGTACTGCTACATCGGCGACAATCGTTGGCTAATGCCCGATGCGGGGAACTTGGCGGCGTTCCTGCTGCGCCTTCGAGATGAGAATGGCGGCGCGGCCTACCGCCGCATAGTGACGACCATCCGCCTTATTGCGCCATTCTTTATAGACTTCGTTCTTGAGCCAGCCGAAGCGAACAAGAAGAACATCACCCTCAACTGGCTTGAGGATTCCGGTCGATTGAACTCGGTTTCAGGTACGAGTGGTTCGGAGCAGGTGTTTGGACCGCACCAGCTTTCGGATGGTACGTTGCGAGCCATGTGTCTCGTGGCCTTGCTCCTGCAGCCCGAAAACGAACTGCCGGACCTCATCATCGTTGATGAGCCGGAACT
>Ga0116217_10001716_pt1 | contig 20751 bp, 19 predicted proteins | sample Sb_taG_6_FD_89697 | JGI IMG/M metagenome (GOLD analysis project Ga0116217, IMG submission 89697) | Peat soil microbial communities from Weissenstadt, Germany - Sb_50d_4_PS metaG | ecosystem: Environmental > Terrestrial > Soil > Wetlands > Peat | place: Germany: Weissenstadt | collected 2010-09-21 | reverse complement strand
GTTGCGGAACTTGTAGTTAGGGTCGGTGCTAGGGGTGGTGCGCCCGATCAGGGAAACCCGTACCGAGCGCACCAGGGTAAAGTTGTAAGCCATGTCGTTGGCGGTGTTGTTGGTGTAAGTGGAGGCGGCATAGTTGTAGCTGGTGGCATCCGTACCCGCGGTCGCGTTCCAGACGGCCGCTCCCACCTTGAAGCCGACCACCTGTTCCATCACCGTCACCGTGTTGCCGCTCTGGGTGCGGGTCAGCTTGGGATTGCTGGGGGTGGTGAGGTCGACCTGGTAGGTGATGGGCGCCAGCTTCAGGATCCAGTCGGTGCCACAAAACTGCTCACCCAGCTTGCTGCCCGGCTGGCCCTGGGCCGCGGTCGAGCAAGTACTGAGGCCGTCGCAGGCGGTGATGTCCAGCGGGTCGTGGGCCAGGGTGTTATAGCCTTTATAGTTGATGCTGCTGACCGTCTGATCCAGCGTCGCATTAAAGGTGAATTTGACGGCCGACCCGACCACGGTGGGAGCGGCGGTCAGCACCACCGAGGTGATGTAGTTGCCGGTGCTGGTGAGGAACAGCAGTTGGTCTCCGGAGCTGAACTTGGCCGCGGTCTGCGCCAAGGTTAATCCACTGGCCGCCTGGCCGTAGGCGATGCCGGTGTTGGTGTTGGAGCAATTGCCCACCCCCGCCGCCCCCGTGCTGTCGGTGGCATTGACGGGCGGATAGGTGGCGGGATTGGCGGCCGCGATGATGTTGACCTGGTCAAAGCAAGAGGCGCCGTAGGTGCTGCTGCCGCTGTTGTAGCAGGATGTTCCCGCCGTCACCACATTGTTGACGATGGTCACGCCCACCGGCCAACTGGGGACGTTCAACCCCTGAAAGTAGCCGCTGCCGGCGTTGGCGAGATCGATCTGCAGTTGGGTGGCGGCATTGCGCAGCGCGATGTTGAGCCCCACCTGTCCCTGCACTAACTCGGAGGCGAGTTCCTGCTTGCTAAACAGGGTGAAGGCCGTTCCTGCGATCAGCATAAACATCGCCGTTGCCACCAGCAGTTCGAGCAGGGAAAACCCCTGCGCTTTGGCTGCGCCGCCGGCCTGAGCCGTTGCTTTGATTTGTCTCTTCATGGCCGTACCAGACTCATCTGGAAGGTGGGGCTAAAGGGTGAAATGTTGGCGCTGGAGATCGTCACCAGGACGGTAATCCGCCGCACTCCGGTCACCGGGGAGTTAGCCTCGATGACCCAGCGCCGGTGAAACGTCATGTTGGGCGGGGCGGTGGCGGTGGTGGCGGTGGTCACGGTGCCGTCCGGGGAGTGATAGGTGGTGGTGTACTGGGTGGTGCCGGCGACTTGGCCGGCCACCGTCTCGGCGAAACAGCCTCCCAGCGAACTGACGCAGTCGGTGCTGCTGTTGGAGAAGTTGATGTTGACATCGTCATAGTAGGCCATGCTGGCCGTGGCCCCGAGGGGACAGGTGGTGGTCTGCAAAACGTCGGAGGTTAGACTGCCGGCCGAGGCGTTCCCGGTGGGCACGCAGACCTGCGGCTCCTTCGCTGACCAGTGGTTCAAGTCTTCCAGCTTCTCCGACGCCAGGGTGGCCTCCAGCGACAGGTACTTGGAACGGTTGCCGGTGGTCATCATGGTTCCCGCCAGCGCGGCCACGGAGACCACGCCCACCGTCAGGACGAAAATTGCTACCATCACCTCGAGTACAGTGAATCCGGCTTGGCTACGGGCTCGTGACTTTGACATTACCCACTCCTGAAACCGTAATCGTTCGGGTCGCACCCTGGGTATTGGAGAGCACAAAGGCGCACGGCATGGCGCAGTTGCTCCCTCCCTGGCTGGCGCTGACGATGCCGTTGGCTGTGAACGTAAACGTGGTGGAAGGGCTCACGCTGATGCCTCCGCCGGAGGTCCAGGGGACTGCCGATCCCGAGTTGGTATAGCTGCCGGCGCACACCGGAGGAGTGCCGGAGATGGCCTCGGTCTGCACCTGATAGGTGGTCGAGCCCGCGGTGAAGGCGATGGTGTAAGGGCAGCCGATCATCACCGACTGATAGCGGTTCTGCTGGATGGCCCCGCTCGCACTCGAGGCCGCCGCGCTCAGACGGTAAGCCAGGATCGTGTTCTGAATGCTGGGCAGGGAAATCTTGAGGATCAAACCGATGATCGCCACCACCACCAGGAGTTCCATCAGGGTCCATCCCCCGGCCGCCGAGCGACGGCTCCTGGCCACGGGTGGATCTCCGGGTGCCGCAGGCAATGCGCGCGGCCCGCAACCTCTGACAGGCTTGCTTGACATCTGTTGCGCCTCTTACGAATCGTAGTATGAAAGCAGGGGATCGAGATCGTTACGAGAGGACGAGTTGGGTTCTAACCAAGGTAATGAGGCCAGGCGTCTCGACGGACGATGCCTTGCCTGCTGCCCACGCCGGTTACCCTGGTAACCGAGTGGCGCCCGCTCCGCGCAGCGGTAACTTGCGCGATTATCTCCGCCCGAGTGTGCATCGGCACGCTTCTGGCTTTGCCTTAACCGAGTGGGTTAAGATCACTGCGGGCGGTGACCCTAGTCACTGCCGGGCGTGGCTGAACCGGACAAGAATCGGCAAGCATGAGCCTGGACGAGTGGTTGAAATCCGGCATTGAGTACGGCTGGGATTTGCTGTGCTCGGCGGTGGAAGGCGCGCGTTCCGCCGAGGAACAGATCCGCGAGGAGGAGTCTCCCGGTGCGGTGCTGCGGCGCTCCGCCCTGATCTCCCTGGCCCCCACCGTGGCCGCCGCGTCTCTCGGCCTGGCGGCCGGCTATCTGGTGAGCCGGCGCAAGTCCGGGCACCGCGCCGCCGCCGCTTTCGGCCTCGCCGGAGCGCTTCTCGGGTTCGCCGGCGGAATGGCGTGGAGCACGCGCCACATGACCGGAGACATGGCCCGCGGCGCAAAAAAAAGGGTCGATGCCACCCGCAACGCTCACTGGCTGAGCAAGCATCCCGTCGATTACGCGTAGCGGCGCATTGCAACCGAGTTTGCGGCGGTGGTAACCTTCCCTGTTGCCGTGAGCGGGAGTAGTTCAGCGGTAGAACGCCAGCTTCCCAAGCTGGATGTCGCGGGTTCGATCCCCGTCTCCCGCTCCACCTTTCCAATAACTTAGGGAAGTGTCCTTCGAGCGTGTGTGCGCAGTTGTGTGCACGAGCCGGTCACGGAACTGCAGCGATTGAATCAGCGTCCGGGCCTGCTCTTTCGGGAGCACCTGCTTGTCTGGCTCCGGCGTCTCCGGGTTTACCAGCTTGCGCGCCGGATTCTTTCCTATCAGCTCCGCGTCGGCCGCTTCCTCCATGATGGCCTTGAGCATGGTCCGGCAGTGATCCACCACGGTGAACGAAAACCCATCCTTCGCGACTTTGTTCAGAAAAACCTGGCACTTGAACTTGTCAAGGTCGGGAAGGGAAGTCTCGCCCAGCGCCGGCAGGATGTGCTTTTCAGTTCACGAACGAGCCGCCCTGATGTCTGAGCAGGTTTTTCTTTGGCGGCTGCTGGGTACTTTAGGAACCGGCGTTGAACGAGCTCTGGTGTCATGAAGTACGTGCGTTCGAATGCCGGACGTGATGGGGATTGTCACTTTGAGGACCTGGAGACGAAGTTGGCGCAGTGCTTCTGCCGTTGAGAGGGCGAGCGCGATCTTATTACGCATCGTCATTCCCGTGTGTGCCGATTCCCTCGGATGCGCCATTGCCGTCAGTCACATCGACAGGTGTGGGGGGAGGGACAATGATGGGCGTGGGTGAAGAAGTCAATGCCTTGGGTGCCGCCGCTCCACCTGTGGTGGAGGCCCCCTTGCCAGCGGTCAGCAATTTATCCAGAACCGGGATATTCACGCGTTGCGCTTCCACGAAGTCCACGCCCTCAACCGTTAGTGTGAAATCTGAGTTGTCCGCTCGGGTGATGTATCCCTTGTTTCGAAGATACCACGCTGTGAATTCCAAGTAATCGCGCGGAAACCCCATACGCCTTTCGATATCGAGCAATGCAACTTCCGGCGCGTAAGGGTTTGCGCGGCGCTGAAAATATAGCACCGCCAGCACCGCCAACCGCCGGTTCAACTCACCCTCTATGTTGTCCATAAAATCAACCCAAGTGGATAGGGGGACCGGGGGGGATACCTCGTTCTTGCGGGTCGCATCGTATTCGGCGCGGCGCTCTGGATTGGACAATACGTCATAGGCTTGCGTCAACAGGAAGAATTTTGGAGCATCGCCGGTGTCCGGGTTGTCCGGGTGAAGCCGGACCGCCAGAAATCGATAAACGCGGTGGATTGTGTCGGGGTCTGCATTGGGGCTGATTTGAAGGAACTCGTAGTAATCCGGAATCTCCATCATGACCTTTCCACAGGGACGCTTTTCTCTTGATGGTAAGATAGCGCGGATTCACTCGGACGTAAACCGCCCATTGCGCTCCCTATGCACGTCCGGGGGTGAGCCCATCACGCGTTAGCTAGGGGCGAGTGGATACAGTTGAACCTCGTGGGCTGGCGCCGGGTAGGGGGTTCCCGGCCGGGGTGGCTTCGTGCTTCGTCCCCTCCTGAAGCAGGGCCGAGGCTTCGGCGGCGCGTTCTGAACGCGTCAGGCCCCGGCTTCAAGCGGTGGTTGGCAGTCAGCAGTGCAGGAAGGCCCACGACAATGCAAAATACTTCGGAATTGGTCGGCAAGATCACAGAGGGCGTTCCGATCGGTTCTGAAATTTTTTTACTCTAATTGATTCCTCAACGGTTTGATCGGTTGACCCAAGACGTGCAGGAGATCTCCCGGTTCTCGTGTATGTTGTTTCTCAGCATGCTCGGGTTCTTAGACTACGCAGGACCGACAATCCGCGGTGAAAAGCCTTACCATCCACAACCCTAAACTCGGGTTCCTACGGGACCACTCGGACGTTGTACGCAGTAGATATTCCACCACCGAACGGGTCGGCGACGGGGCTACATACGTTGACAGTCACTGTACCCGGGGCAGAAACGTAAGCCTCCCAGACAAGATTAGGGTCGGCTGGGTTATTCGCCGGGCTGGCGGTGGCTACCATTGAAGCGGTGACACCTGGAACGGATACGGGGAGGCTGGCGACACAAGTGCCGGCGATGGCCTGCACGGGGGAAGTGGTTCCGCTGTACATGGTAACCGCAGCAATTGCAGTCTCGTTCATGGCGATTGCTGGAATCAATGCTGCAAAAGGAGTAAATGGATAGCTAACTTGCTCCTGAATGCAGCCGGCACATGGCGTCCCCGTGGTTTCCGTCACCGTTAAATTGGCCCCGGAATTTAAGTTAAATGCGTTTACGTTCATTCCGGTGCCCAAGGTGTTGGCGTATGTAGTCGCAGCGGCGCTACCGCCGCCGGGGCATTGACTGCCAGCGGCGGCCGCCCCGCCGAGCAAGTAGTTGGCACGGCATTGTGCAACCTGCTGGGCTATGTAACCCACGTTGCCATAGGTATTCCAGGCCATCAGCATGCACATGCCGCCAACTGCCAAAAGCAAGAAGACCGGCAGTATCAGGGCGAACTCGACCATCGCCGAACCGCGCTGCTTATTGCGTCTGATCATACATTTTCTCCTAACAAGTATTCCCGGCTGTCGGCCCAGCCGGGCCTTTCAGTAATGCGAGGCCCTGGACAATGCGAATCCCTCTCGCGATCGAACAAGATGAGCCCATGTCCGCGTCAGCTTCTTAGTCGGCGGCGCTTGGGGCCGGGACTCCAACCACCAGCGAGCGCGCCCGTAGCGCCACGGCCGAGCCCAAGTACAAACCCAGGGCGAGCACGATAAGCGACTTCATCCCGAACCAGAACGACAGCGATTCCAGCAGCCCTCCGACCAGTGCGCCGAAGAGGTTCGAACCCAAAGCGTCACTGGTGAACGCCGCCTGGGCAAAGCTACGGATGAAGATGATCCCGGCAAAAACCACCGAAAGGCAGAGCACGACGGCGGTGACGACGGCCTTCATCCACAGCGAGGCAAAGAACAATTTCTGCGGCGGGATCGCGTACGAGACAGCGCCGCAGAAGAAAAGTCCGCAGTAAGCGGCTTTGACCGGCAGCCGCGGGAATGCGCTCACCGTGAAATTCGCGAGTACGATCAGCAGCAGCAGTACGGAAACCACGATTGAATTCACCACCCAGGTGGTGCCGAACAAAAGCGCCGTTTGGCTCACGATCTGCGCCTCCAGCAACAGGAAGCCGGCCCCCAGAAAGAAGAAGTGCCATTGCACGGTGAGCGAGTTGTGGCTGGTGCGACGGGTCGCCCACGTCCACATCAGCAGCACGGCGCCGCAGATGGCGAGAACGCTCAGCGGCAGGCCGGGCTCGTGCTGATAGAAATACGGCCAGTCGTCGGTGGTCACCGGCGCCGTCTCGACGGAGAAATTTCCATGCGCTCGGATGTAGTCCTCGACCCCGGGAGCCTGCAGCGCGGCAGCGATCCTCGCCTGGGAACCGGAAATGAAGAACCGGCCGGAGGTGGTATAGCCTCCATCGGATTGCACCTGGACCGGCGCGCGCCCGAAAGTGTCTTCCATCAGCACCTGCAGGCGGCCGGCGATCCACGGGGTGTTGACCTGGAATTTCACGATGAACATGCCATCCGGGCGGAGCAAGCGCCGGGCGGCCCGCATCGCCTCCGCGGTGTAGACGAAATTGTCGATGCGGATGTTGGAGAAATGCGAGCTGGTGGTGTGCGAGTCCAGCAACGAGAAGACGATCAGGTCGAACTGCTCGGAGCTGTTCTGAATGTAGCTGCGGGCATCGTTGATCACCGTCTCCACCCGCGGCGACTGGTAGGGTTGCTCGAAGTGCAGGTCCTTTCCCAAGCGGACGATCAAGGGATCGATCTCGACCGCCACCACCCTCCCGGAGCCGTTGCGTAGCGCTGCGGCAACATCATTGCCCATGCCGGCTCCGAGCACTAGCACCGATCCGGGCTGCGGATAAAATCTGTACGGCAGGTTGTACGAGTTCCACTCGACCGGCTGATTGCGAAAAAGGTCAGGATGTCGAGAAACAAAGCCGGGCGCGAGATTGATCACGTGCTGGTACCAACTGTCGTTGGTATTCAACTCGTAAGAAACCACCTCGCTCCCCAGCCGTTGTGGACCCACCGTGAGCTTTTGGTACGGAGACCAGTAGGTCACGCGGCCAGAGCCTGGTCCGAGCAGGGTAACTGCAGCGCAGACAAGCCAGGCGAGACCGACGACTATCCGCACGTACTTCAGCGGCCACAACAGGGCGACCACCAATACGGTGCCTACGAAAAACCAGACCGGGGGCGGCTGGTACCAGAAGCACAGGCCGGTGTAGAGAGCGACCCCGGCGAGACTCGCCAGGACGTTGATGGTGTAAGCCTGGATGCCCTTGCGGGCGTTTTCCAGGTACCAGCCCACCATCTGTCCGAAAGGCAGGAAGAAAAGTGCGACCAGGGTAAACAGCGGAACGGTGAGCGCGACGCCGATCCCGAGCGCCGCGATCGAAGCCGCATCTTTCGGTAGCGCGGGGACGCCCCAGATGTTGACCTCCGAACTGGCGCCAAGCAGGGCGGGCAAGATCCGCACCATTTCCCGCAGTCCCGCCCACGGCGCCTTCACCAGCATCGCGATCAGCAGCGGAGGAACGATGAGGGACAGCGCGTTCCATCGTCGGCGAGACAAATAGCAACCCAGCCCGAAGCCCAGGAAGCACGCGATCAGCACGAAATTCTTGAAGTAGGCGAAGATCCGGATCTCGGACGATACCCACCGGATCATCATCATTTCCAGGAACAGACCTAGCCCACTGACCAGGACCAGGCGCGCATTGGAAAAGCCGCCCAGCGTACCCGGGGTGAAGTCCAGACGGGCAACCCATCGCCGGCCGAGCAACTGCACGCCACGCGGATAGGCCGCGTAAAGGCCGAACAGATAGTCAACCGCGAACAGCCCGGCCACCAGGGTCACACAAACGGCGGCAATGACCTGCCCATCCATGAATTCTCCTACCGCTGCTGGTCCGCACCCGCGAACGGGAAGGCAGGCAGGCACGCACGGGCGCGTGCCACGTCCCCTCTGCCAATCCAGGCAAGATCCGTGCCGGCGCGACCGGCGTCCGGCGTCACCGCAGCATTGAGCGCTGCTCCTTCGCCTTGCGCGCCTTGCGGCGCACGTAGATGATCGCTACCAGAACCGCGGCCACGACCCAGAGCCCTATGTCCAGGCTCGTGATCGCGCCGCTCAGTGCCACCAGGTTGTTAACCATATTGCCCTCCTATCGGGTAGTAATCCCGAAGCCCAAAATCACATCCACATCGATAGCCGCGTCCAGCTTGAACGCTGGCCGAAACAGCCACTGCCGCAGCGCCCTTAGCAACCGCGCCGAGAGCACAGGGTCCGGCGACTCCAGTACCCGCAAGTTCTGTAGCTTTCCGGTTTTTCCCATCACGCACTTGACCAGGACGTGGGCGTGTTTGATGTCGGGGCCCAGCTCCGTCCGCATCGGCTCCGGAGGAGTCAGATCGGTCTCGAATCCAGGATGGGAAGCGGGGTCGGAATACTGCAACACCGCGGTACCGATGCGCGTATCGATGTAGGTGGTATAAACCCGGCTGCCCTTCAGAGCCCCGTAGGCGTTCATCCCGCCGCCGGAGCGAGAACTGGCGATCACCACTATCGTCGGTGGTCGTCGCGGGTCGGTATGCGCGCCCGGTCCGCTGGGACCCCCCGGAGCGGAGGCAAAGCTGGGGATCGTGATCACGTTGCCCTGGATGGTCACACCGGGCACCAGCGCCAAGGTTCCGTTCACCTGCCCGGCGCCTCCCGGTCCCGGTAGAGGGGAGATGCCGACGGCCACATTGGCAGCGCCCGGTCCAGTGCCTGTCGTGCCGGAACCCGGACCCGCACCCGCTGCGCCACTTCCTGGACCCGAGCCATGCCCGATGCCGGCACCGCCGCCGGACCCTCCCAGCCCGCCGGTGTCGCTCCCCGTGGGCGACATGGCGAATGAGCCATCGGCACCACCGTCGGGAATTCCGAACTTGTCACCGGGATTCAAGGAAACGATTAGGCCTTGGGCGTTACCGCCGCCGACGCCATCGCCCTGGCCGGCAGAGGAAAAACCATGTCCCCCAGTACCACTGGCAGATTCCGACGCGGCCAGTGATCCAGGCTCTCCTCCGCCAGACCCGTTGCCGGCGCCTCCGGCAGATTTTGGCGGCGCCACGGCAGCAGCTGCGTTTGTCGCCCAGGAACCCGATACATCGGAAATGTTGCGCGCCACCAGTGGCGCCACCGGAGGAACCATTTGCCCGGCCGGCAACGCCAGTTGGGGGACGCGGGTGACCGCGTCGAGGCGCGGGGCCGCTACCACAGCCTCCGCCGGCCGGGAGAGCGAGTTGCGGATCTCCAGGGGCGGAGGCGCGGAGGGCAGAAACTGTGCCGCGGCGGACAAGGAGCGCAAAGGAGCCGGCACCGCAACATCGGGAGCCGGTGCCACCGGCGTGGGAGCAGAACCCGGCAGCACCGTCTGGCGCAGCGGCCGACTGACCGCATCCAACGGTGGCGCCGGCGCGGCGCCGGAAAAAGACAGCAAATTCGCGACACGGTCATGCGTCAGAGGAAGTTTCAGCTTGGGAGCATCGACGATGGTGTCCACCACTTTGAGACCGCGGGCGATGATGATGGTCTGCAATGGATGGTGGGCATGCCTGCCGCCAGACCGGCCTGCGGTTCCGCTGCGAGCGCCGCCCACGTCGCCGATCTCAGGAAGCGCCGCGGGGAAAAAGTAGATCGTCTCGCCCGCCATCCCAGGCGGCGGACTGATGGGGATGGACTCAGGCAGCAGCAGGAAGAACCAGGGTGAGAGGAAAAGCCACGCGAAGACCACCGCGCAGTGCACGAACAGCGAGGTAAAAGGAGTACGAAGCGGGATGCCGCTGGCCACAAACGACCCCCGTTCCCCGCCCGGAGAACGGGAAAGTACCACGCGGAGGGAGGTGACGAACCCGCCCCAGCGCCCGTCCCAGTCCACCAGCAGATGGGGAACCTCGCTCATGTCGCGATCTCTTCCCCCTTCTCAACTACGATCTCGATCTGGTCTCCCACCCTGGTGTCTGTGCTCCACACGGTGTGGCAGGGCACTTCGAGGACGGTAGCGGCATCCATGCGCAAGGGAGTAAATCGCCATGGCTTTACGCTCTCTTCCACATGGACCACCACTTTGGCGACATCCAGGTAGACCACATCGATGGCATAGCCCATGGCCAAGGTGTGCACCCCGTGGCAGGGGACGATCCAAAGCCCTCTGCCGGAATTGAAGTTGGCGGACCTGCGGCCGATCAATCCCTTCAAGCGGCTCCAATGGGTATCGGCCACTTCCAATTCGCTGGCGAGAAAAGCCTGGCGCGTCTGGTTGAAGGCGTACGCGCGCCATAGCGATTCCGGCATGGCCAATGCTCTAGCGCTTGTTGAGAGTTCGTGCTCTCCATCCATAGGCGACCAACCCGATCAGCAGGATGACAACCATAACCGTGAATCGAATCGTCGTGCTCATTTGCTCATCATCGGTATAACGTTGACCCATAACGACACCGCTACCGGTCCCAGGACCACGATTAAGACGGTGGGAAAAATAAACAAGGCCAATACCGGCGTCATCTTGATACCGGTCTTGGCCGCCATTTCCTCCGCGCGCTGCCGCCGTTCGGTGCGCAGAGACTCCGCGTGAGTGCGCAGGGCTTGCCCGATGCTGGTGCCGAAGCGGTCGGTCTGCACCAGCACCGCGGAGAGAGCGCGCACATCATCGACGCCGCTGCGGCCGGCCAGGTTGCGAAAGGCCTCGACGCGCGGTTTGCCCGCCCGCAGCTCCAGGTTCATCAGCCGCAGTTCGTCGCTCAGGTCGGGGTGCACCGGCTGCAGCTCGCTGGCCACGCGCACCATGGACTGATCGATGGACAGCCCGGCTTCCATGCAGATGACCGCCAGGTCGAGGGCATCCGGGAGGGCCAGCTTAATGGCGAGCTGGCGCAGGCTGATCATTCGTTTCAGCACGAAACGAGGCAACACATAGGCCACTCCGACGACCACCACAGCCCAAGCAGGAGCGCGGAACAAAACACCAGTTGCGGCCATCACGGCCACGCCTACGACCAGCATCAGTCCCCGAATGCCAAAGTACATGTGCGCGTGATGAGGCTCTCGGTATCCCGCCCGGGTCAGCGCCAGGCGGAGGTTGGAAAGTTCTTCCGGCGTCTTGGGCACGGCCTTGCTGATAGGTTCCAGCACTTGCTCCAGGCGTCCCTGGACGTCGGATTTCTTGCGTTCCGCCAGTGGCCGTCCCAGCAGGCTCTGAATCCGCATTCCCAACACGGAAGATGCCGGCCAGGCCGCCAGCCCGAAGCTGAACAGTCCCACCACGATGATCAGGAACAACCCGATGAATAGCGCTGAGTTCATAGTTTCAAACCCGAATGTTAATAATCTTGCGTATCAGCAAATAGCCGATGAGCTGCAAACCGACGGCGGCCGCGCTCAGCTTTTGGCCCAGCGGCTCCTTGTACAACGGCTGCAGGTATTCCGGGTGGGAGAGGGTCATCAGCACCACGAAGGCCACGGGCAAGCTCATGAGCATCATCATGGTTACCCGCGCGTGGGCGGTGTAGACGCGGACCTGTCGTATCAGCTTGAATCTTTCGCGAATCAAGTAAGACAGCTTGTCGAGAAGCTCCGTCAGGTTGCCGCCGGTCTCGTGCTGCAGCAGAAGCGAGGTTATGAAGAGCCTTACGTCCGCCAGAGGGATGCGCTCGCCGAAGTTGAGCAAGGCGTCGCGCAAGGGCATTCCGAACTTCTGCTCTTCGAAGACCTTGCGGAATTCTCCGGCCAGGGGTTCGGTAAGCTCGTTGGAAATCATTTCCAGGGCGCTGACCAGGGAATGGCCGGCACGCACCGCGCGGGCCAACAAATCGATGGCTTCCGGGAATCGGCTCTCAAATTTGGAAAGGCGCCACTTGCGGAGCTGCGACACAATGACGAAGGGAATGGCCAGACCCAGTGCTACCCCCACTGGTGGCAGCCACAACCCCACCTTCAGAAGCGAGGCAAAAAGCCCGATCGCGGCCCCCAGGCTGGCCGTTATCAGCAGGAACCTGCCCGGTCGCATCTGGATGTTGGCCTGAGCCAGAGCGGCCTGCAGGCGGGTAATGCGCACCGAACTCGCCAGCAGGCGGTCGAAGGCGGGAATGGCGCTCAGCAATTCGTCACGCAGCAGGGCCAGTTCCTCGCTGGGCGCGCGTTGCGTCGCCCGCGCCAGCGACATCAGGCGCTCGCGCATCACGCGGCCCTCGTCTTTCTGGAACCAGCCCGCGCCCAGGGTCAGCAATCCCACGAAGAGGGCGAGGAACAACAGCAGCACCAGCACTAGCGTCATGCTTTCCCCCCTCTACTCATTGCCGGGAGCCTCCTCGGCCTCGAAGAGCGACACCCGCACCGGGAATCCCGCCGCAGCCAGCCGGTTCGCGAAGCGGGACCGGATGCCGGTACTGCGGAAGCTGCCCCGCACCTTGCCGGTCTCCGTCAGCCCCTTGCGCTCGAAGCTAAAGATTTCCTGCATGACGATTACTCCCCCCTCGATTCCGGTGACCTCGGAAAAACTCATCACCCGGCGGGAGCCGTCGGCCAAGCGCGATATCTGGAGCACAACATGGATGGCGGAGGCAAGCTGCTGGCGGATGGCGCGCTCCGGGATACTCAGATTGGCCATCGAGACCATGTTCTCCACGCGCGACAGCGCGTCCCGCACCGAGTTGGCGTGCACAGTGGTCAGCGATCCTTCGTGGCCGGTATTCATGGCCTGCAGCATGTCAAAAGCTTCCTCGCCGCGCACCTCGCCGACGATGATGCGATCCGGACGCATGCGCAGGCTGTTAATGAGGAGTTGCCGCTGCCGTACCGCTCCCTGGCCTTCGACGTTAGGGGTGCGCGTCTCCAGGCGGACCACGTGTTCCTGTTTGAGCTGCAACTCGGCCGCATCTTCGATGGTGACTATCCGCTCGGTGGGGGGGATGTGAGTGGAGAGCACATTCAACAGGGTGGTCTTACCGGCGCCGGTGCCACCCGAGATCAGGATGTTGAGGCGACTTTTTACCATTGCTGCCAGCAATTCCGCCATGCCCGCGGTGAGCGTGTCGTTCTCGATCAGATCCTTTTCCGTGAGGGGGTCGCGCCCGAAACGGCGAATGGACAGGCAGGGGCCGTCCACCGCCAGGGGCGGAATGATGGCGTTCACACGCGAGCCGTCCGGCAAACGGGCATCCACCATGGGCGAGGACTCATCGATCCGCCGCCCCACTGCGGAAACGATGCGATCAATGATCTGGAGCAGGTGCTGGTCGTCGCGGAAGGAGAGGTTGGTGCGCTCCAGCTTGCCGAGCCGCTCAATATAGATGCGATCGAAGCGGTTGACCAGGATGTCGGAGATGGTGCCATCCTCCAGCAGGCGCTCCAGCGGGCCCAGCCCGAAGATCTCGTCCAGGAGCTCGCGCGACAGGCGTTCGCGTTCGGCGGCACTCAGCGGCACCCCGTGGGTGCTGATGGAGGTGCGGATCAGGGTCAGCACCTCTTCCCGCGCCATCTGGCCGCTGACGCGGCCCAGCTGTTCCAGATTCAGCTTATCCAGGATACGGCGGTGCAGTTCGGCCTTGATCTGCTGATACTGCGAGCGGTCCCAACTGGTCAGTGTGTCTGCCATGGTTTACCCCAACCCGAACAAGGATCCGACCCGCGGCTTGCGCTTCTCCGCGGCCTCCGCCTGGGTGAGCGTGCGTGCCAGGTTGGCGAAGGCGCGTGCGATCTCGGAATGGTTTTTGTTCACCACCGGGACGCCCTGATCGATGGCAGCAACCACGGTGGCGTACTGATCAGGAATCTTGCCTAGGATCTTGGTCCGGGTGGCGGATTCGATCTCCGAGTCGCTGAACCCGGGCAGCTTGCAAAAACGGTTCAGCACCAGGCCGATCTCGGCGCAACAGGCGGAGCCGTCCAGCAGGTAGTCCCGCACCTTGGACACGCTCCACAATGAGGGCACTTCCAGCAGGCCCACCAGCAGCACCGTCTGGGAGAGATCGCACACCTTGCGCAGGGTGCGGTCGAGGCGCGTGGATGCATCCACGATGACGTGCTGGTAGCGCATGATCAGCAGGTCTAAGATACGCGCGATGGCTTCCGTCGACGTCCCCTCGGAAAACGCCTCCTGCGCTCCCGCCAGCAAGTGCAGGCCGCCCACGCAGCGGGTCATGTATCCGTCCAGCAAGTCGGTGTCCAGACGCGGCGCATTGCGGATGGCATCCGCGATGGTAAATGCCGGCTTGACGTTCAGGTGCAGCGCGGTATGGCCCAGGCACGCCATGTCCACCAGCGCCACTCCGCCGGCCTGGCGTTGCAGACCCAGGGCAGTGTTGACCGCGATGGTGGTGGCCCCGCTTCCGCCCTTGGCGTTCACGAAGGTGAAGATTTTGCCGTTGGCTTCCGACCCTCTCGGCCCACGGCGCGTACTGTTAAGCCGCATGAAGGCTTCCAGCAGCGACGTGGTGGTGGTCGGCCGTTCCAGGAACTCGCGCGCGCCGGCGCGCATGGCGGCGATGATGGCCTGGGATTGGCTGGCGTCGCCCACGGCGAACACCGCCGCCCCGGGAATCTCGGCGTGCAACAACTCGATGGCATGGATGGCCGTAGGCGCGTCTTGCTGGGGGATGTCCACCAGAATCACCTCGACATTCGCCTCCTGCATGCGCCGCACAATGGAATCGGCAGCGCTTGCCGGAAAGGACGAGAACGCGCCCACGTTTTTACCGACGGCGGTCGAGTCCACCTGCATCTGCAGGATGGTCCTTTGATCGTTGTCCGGGGCTATGATGCCTATGCTGACTTCGGCCATAGACTCTTCCTTCGGGTAGTCAAAACAGCGAATCGCTCGGATCCTGGCATCCGGTGCCGCTCACAGCAGTAGGACTGGCTCATCCTTTACCTCCGGCCGATTTAGGTTCTCCCGGCAATTTTTCCAAGAACTTTTGAGGGAAAGCTGGCAGGGGCGACGGTTGGGCGCTGGGCGAAATGCGGTGGGCAGTAACCAGAACCATCAATTCGGTCTTCTCTCTCTGTAGGTTCTTGCTTTTAAACAGATTGCCCAATATGGGGATATCGCCGAGGCCGGGTATCTTGGACATCACACTCGTCAGAGTGTTATCCAGCAGGCCAGCAATCACGAAGCTCTGCCCGTCCTGCAGTTCGAATTCGGTTTCCGCTTTGCGTGTGCTGAGAGCGGGAATGACCGTGCCTTGGATGGTGAGGGCGTTGCTGAAATCCAGCGCGCTCACTTCCGGGCTCACCTTCAGATGAATGTTGCCGTTGGACATGAAGGTGGGGGTGAACTTCAGACGGATCCCGTACTCCTTGAACTGAATGGTGAGGGATTGGGCCCCGCCAACCCCGTTTACGATCGGAAACGGAAACTCGCCACCTGCCAGAAAGTTGGCTTCTTTGCCGTCAACTGCGATCAGATTCGGTTCAGCGAGGATTTGCAGGACGTTTTGTTGCTGCAGAGCCTCGATCATTACTCCCACGTTGATGTCCCTGCGGAACAGGAAGAGGTTGAGCAGGTTATTGGAGCCGAAAGCGCCGGCCGTACCATTGCCGGTGGCGCCGCCGATAACGGTGGAGCCCGGAGGCTGGCTTGTGCCGCCGACTGCAGCACCGGTGGTGCCACCGAACTGCCCGGTGCTGATGGCGCCGAAGGTGTTGGTTGCACCGGTAGATATGATATTGATTCCCAGTTGGGTTAACGCGGTCCGGTCGACCTCGGCGAACTTCACCTCCAGCAGGACTTCCTGCACCCCGGCGGGCCCAAAGGTGAGCACGTTGACCACGTTCTTGGAATAAGCGGTGGCGATCAGGGCCGCGCGCTCCGCATCTTCCTTGCTGTTCACATGCCCGGACAACACGATGGCGCTGCGCGAAGCGGAAATCGTGATGGCATCCTTGGGGAAGATAAACTTGATCTCCTCGGCGGCGGCACTAACATCGACGTCGACTCGCAGGTCGAAGCTGCGCGAGTGCTCCAGTTCGTCCCAGATGATGAGCGAGACTTCGCCCGGGGCGCGCCCGTGCACCAGGATCTGGTTAGGCGTAACCACGATCGCGTCGGCGACGGCAGGATCGGTGACCGAAACCCGCCGCAGGCGGTCGCTGGTGTTGATGAGCACCGACTTTCCCACCATGACCCGCAACGGGACTTCGTTCTGCAGCGTCTGTTCCGGGGTCGCCTGCGCGGGCGGCGCGGCGGATGGTGCCAGGGAAGCCGAGGCGTTGGCCACCTCCCCAGCTTTAGGAGCGACTGCGGCTACCGCGAGCGGCTCGGCGGGGTTCTGAGCCGATGCAGGTGAGCCCAAGATCGATGAACATAACAAGAGCAGAAGTAAGCCAAAGCTGGCAATTGCTTGTAAGCTGGCGCCCAATCTCATGAGAATCTCCCCATACCGAGCCCGAACCCGATTACGGCTAAAACTTGACCACCTCACGTTTGTCGCCTTTGATCGTCTCGACCGCATAAACCGCCGGTGCCCGCACCAGGACAGGCGACCGAGCCGTGGATCGGGGACCAGTCGCCACCGCGACCACCGGGGCCGGCTCCATGTGGTAGAGGGCAGCGCTCTTCACCGCTTTGGGATCTTCCTGATCGCTATCCGAAGGATTGCGGAGCGCGAGCTGGATGCGGCCTTCGGCGCTGGCCAGCGTCAGTCTCTGTGCCTCATCCGGTGTCACCAGCAGCGTAATCACGGTGACCGACTGCGGCTTGCCCCCCTCTGGGCTCGGGTGCCACTCCTGTCCAGCGGCCAAGACCTCGACGTTTTCCAGCACCGTCGTGGTCATCACGTCCTGAGCTCCTTGTATCGCCGGACGCCCGGTAAGGAGCACGTCGACGTGACTGCCGGGAACCACGAATCCGGCCACGGAGATCACTTCGTTGACCTGGACGGAGAGCGCACGCTTGCCGCCGGGAATAAGTGAAGGCAGCCCAGCTCCCCCCTTGGCCGAGGCCAATTTGCTGGCCAGCACCACTTCGTTCTTGTGGATGGGCACGATCACGCCCCGGCCCACCACTTCGGTCATGTTCTGGAAGGCGCCTTCCGGAAGATAGCTTACGGGATAGTTCGCCAGGCGCAGAGCAGCCGGCGCGATGCGGGCGCCGGGAGCCATGTCGGCATCGGCTATCACGACGCGCGTGAACGCGAGTTGGCTGGCGGTTCCGATCGTTCGCAGTTTGCGGCTGGCGACGACGGTGACAGCTCCAGCCAAGACCAGCGACACAACCCCAATCAACAGCAACCGTTTACGGTTCATTCTTCCCCCTAGTCTTCCGTGTCCTTCAACAAACTCGCTGCTGCCAGACGATCCGCAGCCAATCCCCGCTCACCTGAACAAAGCACAAAGAGTCCCTACTGCGGCGGCGACAGCGAAGGGAGAACGAACCAGGGCCGCATTGTGTACGTTGATAACGGGATGGGCCCTGAATCCGCTCGTGAGCCAAGCCCTGAGAATGGTCAGGACATTACGAAACGTCTGCACCATAACCCCGCGGCGGATGATCTGTACCAAGGCCATGGCCACTGCCGCCACGATGGCGATTTGCATGGCGAGCGCCCACGGGCCGAACCCCAGCATCGCGCCCAGGGCGGTAACCAGCTTCAGGTCCCCACCTCCGATGGCGCCCAGGGAGAACAGAGACAGACTGATGGCGAAGCCGAGCAAGGCGGTCCCGGCGGCGGACCAGAAATCTCCCCGAAACCAGTGCACCGCCAGACCGGTGACCAAGGCTGCGACAGTGAGCCAGCGGGGAATCTTGCGCCAGCGCACATCCGCTACAGCGGCGGTGACAACGAAAGCGGCGATGACACTGTTCCACATTTGGAGCTCATACTCTTAATATCCGCTTCGGCGTCGTCCGGCGCCGGGGAGGGCCGTAATGATGCCGCCGGTCCGGACGCACACGTCCGACATCGACCTGCGACAACCAGGGAATCACGGCAGGCCATCGGTTGACGCGCCCTGCCTGGCCATTTCGTACTACCCCGCGGTCATCGCAGAAGCGGCGGTCGAGAACACCTTGCTGACGTCGGTTCCTAGGGTTGTCAAGATAGTAATCGCAGCGACGCTGATGAGGAAAACGAGAAGCGCGTACTCCACTAAATCCTGCCCCTCATCATCCGACCACAGTCTACGGAAGGTTTGCATCATGGTCTTTCTCTCCTAAAAGCATTGAATTTTGGAAGGAACACACTCTGCAGAGGCAATTTTGGGCGCACTGTGCTATTGCTCGCGATTCGTGGTTTTCCTCTATGTTTTGTTACGTTTAGACTATCTCCGGCGGGGCGGTTCTAGGCGGAAAGCGTTGCATTCTTGCGACACCTGTCCGACCAACAGGAAGGTGTCCCACTCGCAATTGAGAAGTGGAGGGCGGCGGATCCGGTTTATCTTCCGCCGCCACTGTCCGGGTCAGAGCAGGCTTCGACACGGCGAGCACCGCCCTTAAAGCCCACGAGCATCGATAATCCATGATGCCACCGGAGCCTTCTGCGTGCGCCATTGTCATTCCGGGGATTACGTGCTTCAGTTGGGGGTTTACCGATGCTCTAGCCAAATTGAATCATTGGCAGCCACGCCGGCCTCTGCGGCGCACCCGCTACTGGGACCGGGCGGCGGAATGCTTCCATTGAGCTTTTTCTTGGGGCAACAGCGGTGCAGGTTCTTGGGCTTCGCTACCAAACGGAAAGAGTCTAGGGCCGAACATGCCCACACGCAATCGGTATTCCGCGTATTCCGGGAAGGTGTGCGCCAGCACGAGTTCCTCATAGCGGATGCGCACCAGGGTCAAGCCGAACCAAATCATAAGAGCAAGCGTAAGGGCAAGGCTGTGAAAGGCGAGCCAAAACCCGACATACTGCACGATATAGGCGGTATAGATGGGGTGCCGAGCCAGGCGGTAGGGGCCGGAGGTCACGATTTCCCTGGCTTGCGGGACCAGGCTGAAAGAGCCCCGCAGCCGCCATGTTGTCCACACCGAAAACAAGACCCCGGAGAGCCACAGCAGGTACCCGAGCAAAACCAGCAGCTTGCTGGGTGACGGGCGGAGCCAGCCCGGATACCAGGTAGCAGTGACGACGGCAAAGCTCAAGACGAAGAAAGTACCCGCATAAGCTGCAATACGCGGTCCCCATCCCTGTAATTCACCCCTTGCTGGCTGGCGCAAGAGAAAGCTGAAGGCCACCATCGTCTCATGGAGGAGGATAGGCATCAGCATAAAGCTGGCCATCACGGATCGGCGGAAAAAAAGCGCCGCGACACTCATGAAGAAAATAAACCCTACCCAATCACTCCAATGATGGCGTGTCTGTTCAACAGGCAGGAAGCGGGATTTTACCATAGACGCGGTTATCTCCCGGTGAAACCTCACAGCAGTCCACGTGCCATGGCACGAAATATGCTGGAAAAATGGATCAGGGGGCGATGTTGGCCTAAGTGATTCGAAGCACACCGGATTGGCGCGGGCGGCTGGTTTGGAGCCCGAGGCACTCGTTTTCAGCGCAGTCGAGGCTGTACCGCGGATACGTCAGGTGTCTCAACTCCGAGACAGTTGAAAGCAAGGCTGGTGCCCCGGCTCGGCACCTAAGTGATAGAAAAGCCTCCTCAGCAGAACCCACAGCTTGATTCTGATTCCGGAAGCCGCTCAAACACTGCCGCTTGACCTGCGGCAAACGGCGAGAGGACCAGGCTGTCTTTGCCATCGTTTCCGCATCGAGCGAGGGGCGCCTGGGCTTAAGCGTGCTGGCATACAACCTCGGGAATCTGGAATTAAGCCAGGGACAACGATGCGAAATTTTCTTTCGTTGGCATCCGTTTCCAAGTGCCTGAATTCGAGACGGGTGACGGCCCACGCCACCATCGCGGCAAGTGTCTCTTGGGGGCTGTACTTCCTAAATATTGCCACGCCGGGTTTCCTCGATCGTGCGGGGAATCTCAAGGGTACTGACTTTCTGCAGTTCTATACGGCAGGGGAATTCTTCAGAACGCGTCGCATGTCCGCGCTGTACGACGTGCAGCAATTCTGGGCGGCCTGCGAGCGCGCTGTCCCAGGTATCACGAATCGGCATTATTTTCCGGTTTATCCCCCCCAGGTGGCGCTCGTATTTTCGCCGTTATCGTCGTTACCCTATCTTTCGTCTTTGCTGTTGTGGGTCGTCATAAACGTGGTGCTTTATGCTGCGTGCAGTACTGCCCTTGCATTCATGTGCCCGACTGCCGCCGCTCGCCGGTCTGCGTTCGTGATGTCGGCGCTTGCATTTCCACCATTCTTAAGCGTAATCGCGCACGCTCAAGTCTCGATTGTCGCGCTAGCCTGCATTACGGGGGCGTTTGGGGCATATATCCGGCGAATGCCCATGATCGCAGGCATTGCGCTCGGCTGCACAGTTTTCAAACCGCAGGTCTTTGTTGCCTTCCTCGTCGCACTAGCCATTGTCCGCTCCTACAGAGTCATCGCGGGAATGTTTATAGCGGCTGCCGTGCAGACATTTCTGACGACAACGTTCACCGGAGCCGGCGCCCTAATGGCGTACGTTAGGCTTTCTGCTAAGCTCCCTCAATGGAACGCCTCCGTGCTCGCGGTCAAGCCGTTCCAGATGCATTCACTTCGTGCATTCTGGATGTTACTACCCG
>Ga0116217_10001710_pt1 | contig 20783 bp, 17 predicted proteins | sample Sb_taG_6_FD_89697 | JGI IMG/M metagenome (GOLD analysis project Ga0116217, IMG submission 89697) | Peat soil microbial communities from Weissenstadt, Germany - Sb_50d_4_PS metaG | ecosystem: Environmental > Terrestrial > Soil > Wetlands > Peat | place: Germany: Weissenstadt | collected 2010-09-21 | reverse complement strand
TCGAGCAGCTGCTGTGGGATACGCGCGGCCAGGGCGATTCGATCGGTGCACGTGTCACCGTCATCGCCGAGGGTGTGCCGCCAGGCCTGGGCGAGCCGGTGTTCGATAAGCTCGATGCCGACATCGCGCACGCGATGATGGGCATCAATGCGGTCAAGGCGGTGGAGATCGGCGATGGGGTTGGCGTGGCCGCGCAGCGCGGCAGTACGCATCGCGATGAGCTCACGCCGGAGGGCTTCGTCTCGAATCATGCCGGCGGTGTGCTCGGTGGGATATCCTCGGGGCAGCCGATCCTCGTACATTTGAGTTTTAAACCGACCTCGAGCATCCAGGTGCCCGGCCGCACGATCGACGTGATGGGCAACGCGGTCGAAGTGGTCACGACCGGAAGGCACGATCCGTGCGTGGGGTTGCGCGCGACGCCGATTGCCGAGGCAATGCTCGCCATCGTGCTGATGGATCATTATTTGCGCCAGCGCGCACAGAACAGCGATGTGCGCTGTGCGACGCCCGACATCACGCGCGGCGACCGCGAGTCGCGCTAGCGAGCCTGGCAGGCTATTGAACAGGAGTTCAGGCGGACGATGAGCAGGTCCTTTCGTGTAGCGGTGGTTGGAGCCACGGGGCTCGTCGGCGAGACGATGATCAAGGTGCTCGAGGAGCGCAAATTTCCGATCTCCGAGCTCATTGCGCTCGCCAGCAACCGCTCGCTCGGCAAGTCGGTCGAATACTGCGGGCGATCGCTGCCGGTAGAGGAACTCTCGAGCTTCGATTTTTCACGCGCCGATATCGGGCTGTTCTCCGCCGGCAGCGAGGTGTCGGCCCTGTATGCGCCGAAGGCTGCGCAGGCGGGCTGCATCGTCATCGACAACACGGCGCAGTTTCGCTACCAGGACGACATTCCGCTGGTAGTGCCGGAAGTCAACCGCCACGCCATTGCCGCTTACCGCGGCCGCGGCATCATCGCCAACCCCAATTGCTCGACCATCCAGATGCTCGTGGCGCTCAAGCCCATTCACGACGCGGTTCGGATCGAGCGCATCAACGTCGCGACCTACCAGTCGGTCTCGGGGGCTGGCAAGGAGGCCGTCGAGGAATTGGCCAGCCAGGCCGCGGCATTGCTCAGCGGCCGACCGATCGACCCGCCGCGGCAGGTGCCTAAGCAGATCGCCTTCAACTGTGTGCCGCACATCGATCAGTTCCAGGAGAACGGCTACACCAAAGAGGAAATGAAGCTGCTCTGGGAGACGCGCAAGATCCTCGAGGACCCCTCGATACGGGTCAATGCCACGGCGGTGCGCGTGCCGGTGTTCTACGGCCACTCCGAAGCGGTCCATATTGAGACGCAGCGCAAGATTTCGGCAGACGAGGCCCGGGCGCTGCTCGAGCGCGCGCCAGGCGTGACGGTGCTGGACCGTCGCAGTGCGGGCGGATATCCCACCGCGGTTACCGAAGCAGCGAACCACGACACGGTTTATGTGGGCCGTATTCGCGAAGATATGTCGCATGAGCACGGCCTGGATCTCTGGATCGTTTCGGACAACATCCGCAAGGGTGCTGCTACGAACAGCGTTCAAATTGCAGAGATTTTGGTCTCCGAGTATTTATAAGTTATATTGCAGCCCAAATCAGCGCAGGTCGTGGATGCCGCGCTAATTATATATTTTTTAAGGAATATTTAGCAGCCTGGTCCCCTGGGAGACACGATGTTGACGCGTAACTTTTGCCGGGTTCTGCTGCTCGTTCTGCTGTTGCCATCGGCCACGCTGGCGCTCGGTCTGGGGGAGATTCACCTCAAATCCTCCCTCAACTCACCGCTCGATGCCGATATCGACGTTGTCGGGGCCAACGCGGACGAGCTTTCGGGCCTTAAGGCCAACCTGGCTTCGCGCGATACCTTTGGACGTAATCGTCTGGAGTATCCGGCCTTTATGGCCGGAGTCACGCTGGAGCCACGCACGACCGCTGACGGCCGCACCGTACTGCATATGCATTCCGCGGACGCGGTCAACGAGCCGATCGCGACGCTGTTGGTCGAGGTCAATTGGGCCCGCGGCCATCTGGTGCGCGAATACACGGTGCTGCTCGACCCGCCGGTGTTCTCCGGCGATGCGGCCAGCTCAGCGAGCGTGACGGCGCCCGTGACGGGTGCTGCAGCGCGCAGCGGCAGCGTCGAACGGCGCGCGCCGAGCGCTGCCGCGAGCGATGCGGGTGCAGCCGCGCTCGCCGCCCCGACCAGCGCTCCGGCACCCCTCGGCGGATCTGCCACGAGCCGGTCCGCGGCGAGCGGATCTTCGGCAGCCGCATCGCCCGCGGGCACGTCCGCGTCTGCCAACGCGCGCGGCGCGGCCGGCGGCAGTTACACGGTGCGCAGCGGCGATACGCTCTCCTCGATCACGGCCCAGGCCTATGGTGCCGGGGATCGGGTGGCACGTCAGCGCGAACTCGTGGGCGTCTATCGCGCCAATCCGACGGCCTTCGACGGCAATATGAATATCATGCGCGCCGGCAGCCGCTTGGCCTTGCCGGGCGATGCCGAGCTGTCGGCGATCAGTCCTGGAGAGGCAGCGACGGAAGTGCATCGCCAGTTCTCAGCGTGGAATAGCAGCCATGGCGTGACCGCTGCAGCCGGCGCCCCCACCGCGGGGGCAGCCACCGGTGCCGGTCAGCTGCGCCTGGTGCCGCCGCGGGAATCGGCGCCGTCAGCGAGCAATGCCGCGGGCGCGGCCAGCAATGCCGGCGCCGCGCCGACCCCCACCGCGCCAGCCGCTGCGGCGGCGAGCACAGCGCTGCAGCAGCGCGTCACCCAACTCGAATCGCAGCTTGCCGAATCGCAGCGCCTGCTGCAGATGAAGAACGCTGAGCTCGCGGCCTTGCAGGCGAGGCCTGCGCAGAATGCCCCGGCGCCCGCGCCAGCAGCTGCGCCCGCGCCGACCGTCGCACCCGCCGCGCCGCCGGCCGCAACGACCCCGGCGCCGGTGCCTGCCGCAGCCCCCCCGAAGCCGACCGAGGCCCCCGCGGCTGCCCCTGCGCCGCCGGCGCCGACACCGCATGCGGCAGCGCCGCCCGTCGTGAGCCCGTCCGGCAACTCATTTCTGGACCTGCTCGAAGAGTACTGGTATCTGCCCGCGGGCCTGGTGGCGATACTCGTCGTATTGCTCGTGATGCGCGCCGTGCGCTCGCGCCAGGAGGATGCCTTTGACCGCTCGCTCGGCCGAATGGCGCAGCCGGGCTTCGAGGCAAAGCCGGTCGATCAGCCTCGCGTTACCGATACGGTACCGGTACGCGCTTTGCCTGCTTCGCGCGAAGAGCAGTCTTACCGCGTCGAAGAGTCCGGCGCGCACGAGCAGCCGGCGGGCGCGGCGGCCGCGGTCGACACCGCGGCCAGCGGCCGGCATGTCGCCATCGATGACAACGTACCGACCGAAGCGCCGGTGGCGCTCGATCAGGGCGATCCGCTCGCGGAAGCCGATTTCCATATGGCGTACGGTCTGTACGATCAGGCCGCGGACCTGGTGCAGATCGCCATCTCACGCGAGCCGGAGCGACGCGATCTGCGGCTCAAACTGCTCGAAGTATTCTTCGTCTGGGGTAATAAGGATCGCTTCCTCGCCACGGCGCGCGAGTTGGCTGCAACGCGCGACAAGGCCCTGCCCGGTGAGTGGGAAAAGATCGTCATCATGGGCCGCCAGATTGCCGCCGAGGACGCGTTGTTCTCGAGCTCCGGCGCGCTGCCCGGTGCCGCCAGCGGCGGCGTCGATCTGAACCTCGAAGGCGGTCAGAACCGGATCGACTTCGACCTCATGGGTGAACCGAGTGTCGGCGCGCCGGGCAAGCCCGCGGCCGTCGACCTGGATCTGGGTGCAGCCCTCGGTGATGCCGATACCACCGGCGAGGCCCGTCCCGTCAGCGAATCGGGCGTCGATTTTGTGTTCGACGATGCCGAGCGCGGCAACGAGCAGACCGGCTCGACCCGCGAGATGCCTGCCCGCGGCGGCGGAGCGGGCGCGACCGCGACCGTGCAGGTGGCCGGCACGCCCGGCTTGGACCCCGACGCCCCGACCGTCGAGCAACCTCAACTGCAAGCCGGTGATCATCCGACCATCCGGCAGAAGATCGATGCCGCCGCGCGTGGCGGGATTGTCTCGTCCGAGCAGACCGCGGAACTGGAACTGCACGACCTCGGGCTGGATCTCGGAACGATGGAATCGGTCGGTGACGAGGTCGATTTGACCGGTTCGAACGAGGCCCCCACGGTGCTGACGAGCGTGGACGATGAGACGCGTCAGCTGCTCTCGCATACCGACGCCGAGCACTCTCAAGCGCAGGCCGCGCAAGGCACGGGCGCGCAGCCTACGGATTCAGGCACCTGGCTGTTCACCGATACCGATTTCGTCGATGTAGCCGGCAGTCCCGCGGCCGGCAAGCTGGCGGCCGACGCTCCCACCGAGCTCATCACGCAGATCGCACCGCGGCCCGAGACTGCGATGCCGGCCGATAGCGGATCGACCGCACAGCTGGCGGTACTTGAATCGGAGGGTCTGGACCTGGACCTCGGCGATCTGAACAAGCCCAGCACCAGCCGTGATGGCAACGGTGTGGACCTCGATGTCGGCACGGCGTCCACCAGCGAGGGTACGTTCGTACAGACGCAGCGGATCATGGCAGAGAACGTTCCGCTGCCGGATCTCGAACCGGCGACCATGAGCGAGGTTGGCACCAAGCTCGACTTGGCCAGAGCCTACATGGACATGGGCGATCCCGAGGGTGCGCGCAGCATTCTGTCGGAGGTGCTCAGCGAAGGGTCCGTTTCGCAGAAGCAGGAAGCCCGGCGACTCATCGATACCCTGCCCGGCTGATAGTCGAGAGGCCATGCGCCGTCGCTTTGCCGTCGGCATCGAATACGAGGGCAGCGCCTACTGCGGTTGGCAGATTCAGAGTGCCGCCGCGAGCGTACAGGGGGCGCTGCAGGCGGCCCTGAGCCGCGTCGCCGATGAGCCCATCGGCCTGATCTGCGCAGGCCGCACCGATGCCGGCGTGCACGCGCGCGCACAGGTGGCGCATTTCGACACCGACGCCGTGCGCGCTACGCATGCCTGGCTGCTCGGCGCCAATACCTACCTGCCGGCCGATATCAGCCTGCGATGGGTGCGGGCTGTGGCCGATCACTTCCACGCCCGCTACAGCGCTCGCTCGCGGACATACCGCTATTTGATCCTTAATCGCTGCGCGCGCTCCGCACTCGCTGCGGGACGGGCGCTGCTGGTCCACCGCGCCTTGGACGTGGCCGCGATGCAGCAGGGTGCCCGCTGGTTGCTCGGTGAGCACGACTTCAGCGCATTCCGCTCCTCGGAGTGCCAGGCGCGCTCGCCGGTGCGGGAGCTGCGCACGGTGCAGCTCGAGCGCTCGGGCGACTGGGTCAGCATCGACCTCACGGCCAATGCATTCCTGCACCACATGGTCCGCAACATCGTCGGACTGCTGATTGCGATCGGACTGGGCTACGAGCCGCCGGAGCGCGCGCGGCAGCAGCTCGAGTCGCGTGCGCGCAGCCAGGGGGCGGCGACCGCCGCGGCGCAGGGTCTGTATCTCTGGCAGGTCGAGTATCCGCCGGAGTTCGGGTTGCCCGCGGATTCGGCTATGATCGCTGCCACTGCGGGCGGCGATGGCTCATCGGCCGCGATTTGAGGATGGGTCGATGTCATGGTTTGAGAAAATCGTCCCTTCGCGCATCAAGACCGAGCGGCGCTCACGCTCGGTTCCCGAGGGTCTGTGGATCAAGTGCCCGGCGTGCGACGCGGTGCTGTATCGGGCCGAGCTCGAGCGCAATCTGAATGTCTGTCCCAAGTGCAGCCACCACATGCGCATCGGCGCCCGCGAGCGTTTGCGCGCCTTTCTCGACCCGGAACCGATCAGCGAAATCGGGGAGCGCATACGGCCGGAAGATCCACTCAAGTTCAGGGATAGCAAGCGCTATCGAGATCGACTCGCGCAGGCGCAGAAAGTTACCCGCGAGCAGGATGCGCTGATTGCGCTGGCCGGGGCGCTGCATGGCGAGGCGGTCGTCGCCTGCGCTTTCGAATTTCAATTTCTGGGCGGCTCGATGGGCTCGGTGGTGGGCGAGCGCTTCAAGCGCTCGGTCGATCACTGCATCGATCACGGCTGCGGGCTCGTAAGTTTTGCGGCCACGGGCGGCGCGCGCATGCAGTAGGCGCTGCTGTCGCTGCTGCAGATGGCGAAAACCAGCGCCGCGCTCGGGCGTCTGGCGCGGGCGGGTCTGCCGTTCGTCTCGGTCATGACCGATCCCACGACGGGCGGCGTCTCGGCGAGTCTGGCCATGCTGGGCGATTTGAACATCGCCGAGCCACGCGCGCTGATCGGATTCGCCGGTCCCCGAGTGATTGCGCAGACGGTGCGCGAAACGCTGCCGGAGGGGTTTCAGCGCAGCGAATTTCTGCTCGAGCACGGCGTTCTGGATCTGATTCTCGACCGGCGCGAAATGCGCGACCGCATCTCGCAGTTGTTGCGTCTGCTGCAGAAACGCCCGCCGCTGCAAGCCGCTTGAGCCGTTACCACGGTACGCTGGCCGATGCGCTGGCGTATCAGCAGGGCGTGCACTCGACCACTATCGATCTCGGGCTCGAGCGCGTGCGCGAGGTGGCAAGCCGGCTCGGCCTGCTCGACCAGCGCTGTCTCAGCGCTATCGTCGGCGGTACCAATGGCAAGGGCTCGACTGCCTGCGGACTGTCGGCGATGCTGGCTAGCTGTGGTCATCGCGTCGGGCTATTCACCTCGCCGCATTTGGTGCGCTACAACGAACGGGTGCAGATCAACGGCGCGCCGGTGGACGATGCCGCGCTGCTGCGCGCCTTCGAGCGCATCGAGGCGGCGCGCGCGGCGATCACTCTGACGTTCTTCGAATACAACACGCTCGCCGCGCTGGATGTGTTTCGCGTCGAGGGCGTTACAGCCATGGTGCTCGAGGTGGGTTTAGGCGGACGGCTCGATGCCACCAATATAGTCGATGCCGATGTCGCGGTGCTTTGTTCGGTCGGCCTGGACCACCGCGACTGGCTGGGCCACACGCTCGAGAAGATCGGCGCGGAGAAGGCCGGCATTTTTCGCTCCAAGCAGCCGGTGGTGCTCGGCAGTCCGGATATGCCCGCGAGCGTCTGGCGGACAGCCGAGGCGCTGCGCTGCCGACTGCAGGTGGCGCAGCGGGATTTCCGCGTGCGCATCCAGGACAGTGAAGCGGCCGGCGCGTGCTGGGATTACCGGTCGGCCCATTGCGCGCTGGAGTCGTTGCCGCCTCCGGCGCTCCCCGGAAGCGTTCAATACGGCAATGCCGCCGCCGCACTGACCGCGCTCAACCTGCTCGGCGTACCCGGCGCATGTGAGAAGCAGACCGTGGCGCGGGCTCTGCGCTCGATGCGACTGCCCGGCCGCTTTCAAATAGTACCGGGCGAGGTTGAGTGGATTCTGGACGTGGCGCACAACGAACCAGCTGCCGCCGTGCTGGCACAGGCGCTGCGCTCGAGGCAGGCCGCAGGCAAGACCATTGCGGTCGCCGGCATGTTGGCCGACAAGGACGCTGCGGCGATTGCTCGCACACTCGATGGCGTGGTCGATCATTGGCTGCTCGCCGGCATCGGCGATGAGCCCCGCGGCTTGAGCGCAGCGGCGTTGCAGGCCCGCTTGCCGCCGCTGCGCGGTGCGCTGGAGTTGTTCGAAAACGTTCCGGCCGCCTGCGTGCGCGCGCGCGCGATCGCGCAAGCGCGCGATCGCGTGCTCGTGCTCGGCTCTTTCCATGTGGTGGGACCGGCGCTCGTATGGCTTGGGCTATACTGAAGCGACGACTATGGAGAACCGCCTCAAAGAGCGCTTGACCGGCGCGGCGATACTGGTGGCGCTGATCGTGTTGTTGGTGCCCGAGATGTTCCATGGTCAGCGCAGCGACGTCACGGTCAGTGCCGGCGGCAGCGGCGAAGGTCCGCCGCTGCGCTCCTACACCATCGACCTGAGCAACGGACCGACGCGTACGGCGCCGCTGCAATCCACGCCGCCGCCAGCGGCGAGCGCCGCACCGACCGAAGCTCCCGAGCCGGCGCCGCCGGCCGTGTCGCAGCCGATCAACCCAACGCCCAGCGTCGAGAGCAGCTCGGGCGATGCGCCAAAACCCGCGCCGCTGAGCGCGGTCGTGGCGAGGCCGGCGACCGGCCCGCGTGCGGCAGCCGGCCCCTGGAGTGTGCAACTCGGGCTGTTCGCTCAGCGCGACAACGCCGAGCGACTGCTACATGCGGCGCAGGCCAAAGGCTTTGCGGCCCGTGTGTCCGATCGCGATGGCAAGGGGCTGTATCACGTTCTCGTGGCCGGCCTGGCCGATCGCGCCGCGGCCCAGAGCCTGCAGCAGCGCCTGCGAGATCAAGGCATTCCCGCCGCCGTCGTGGCGCCCCAATCCGACGGTGTCAAGTCGCCACGGTAGCTTGCAACTGTGACCTGAGGCGCCGGATTCGCCGTCCGGCACCGCTAGAATCCGCTGGTCACTTTGGCACCGGCGACCATGAACTGGATCGATTATCTGCTGCTCGCGTTGACCGTCTGCTCCTGCGTCGCGGGGCTGATGCGTGGCCTGCTGCGCGAAGTAATCGCGCTTGTGACGTGGATCACAGCAGTTTGGGTCGCATGGAACTATGCGGCACTCATCGAACTGCACCTGGGCGGTGCCTTAGCGAACGATATCGTGCGTCCCTGGGTGGCACGCGCGTTGATCTTTTTCGTGGTGGTGATGGCCGGCACGACCATAGCTCTGATCGTGAGCCATTTCGTGCGCCTGTCGCTCTTCAGCGGCCTGGATCGCGCTTTCGGCGGCCTGTTCGGGCTGCTGCGCGGCTTCGTCATGGTCGGGCTGATTGTCATGCTCTGTCAGGCCATGCGCCTGGATGGGGAGTCGTGGTGGCGTCAGTCGCTGCTCGTGCCGTATGCCGAGCACGCAGCGAATGTGCTGCGGGAGATAGTCGGCGAGCGTAAAATGCTCGCCGGCAACTCCGTTAAGGCGGCGCGCTAATGGCGCGAAGGAATCAGGCCCAAATATGTGCGGTATCGTCGGCGTGGTCGGCACCGGGCCCGTCAATCAACGTCTGTACGATGCTCTGACGATTCTACAGCACCGCGGTCAGGACGCTGCCGGCATCATGACGGCCTTCGAAGGCCGGCTGTGCTCGCGCAAAGGCGCCGGGCTGGTGCGTGATGTGTTCGAGCAGCAGCACATGCTCGAGCTGGCCGGCCATGTGGGCATCGGCCATGTGCGCTATCCGACGGCCGGCTGTGACAGCGCCTCCGAGGCGCAGCCGTTCTACGTCAATGCGCCCTACGGCATTTGCCTTGCGCACAATGGCAATCTGACCAATGCCGCAGAACTTGCCGAGGTGCTGATCCGCGAGGATCGGCGCCATCTGAACACCGAATCCGATTCCGAAGTATTGCTGAATGTCTTTGCTTCCGAGCTGCAACGCGTGGGCACTCCGCGCGTTACGCCGGCGGACATCTTCGCTGCCGCGAGCGCGGTCTACCGCCGTTGCCGCGGCGGCTACGCCGTAGTCGCCATGGTGATCGGCCATGGTGTGCTTGGATTTCGCGATCCCAACGGCATTCGTCCGCTGGTGCTGGGTCAGCGCCGCACCCCCCGCGGTACGGAATACATGCTGGCGTCGGAGAACGTGGCGCTCGACATGCTGTCGTTCGAACTGCTGCGCGACGTGGCTCCCGGCGAGGCGGTATTCATCGACGAGCACGGGCGGCTGCATTGCCAGCAGTGTGTGGCGACCGTGCGGCACACGCCCTGCATTTTCGAGTACGTCTACTTCGCCCGGCCGGATTCGATCATCGACAACATTTCGGTGTATCGGGCGCGCATGCGCATGGGCGAGAAGCTCGCGGCTAAGATTCTGCGCGAGCACCCGGATCACGACATCGAGGTCGTCATTCCGATTCCTGATACCAGCCGCACGAGCGCGTTGCAGATGGCGCAGATCCTCGGCATCAAATATCGCGAAGGTTTCACCAAGAACCGCTACATCGGCCGCACCTTCATCATGCCGGGGCAGGAGCAGCGCGAGCGCCAGGTCAGGCGTAAGCTGAACTCCATCGAGCTGGAATTCCGCGGCAAGAATGTGCTGCTGGTCGATGATTCGATCGTGCGCGGCACCACCTCGGCGCAAATCATCGACCTGGCGCGGGAAGCCGGTGCCAAGAAGGTTTACTTCGCCTCGGCCGCACCGCCGGTGCGCTTCCCCAACGTCTATGGCATCGACATGCCGGCGAGCAGCGAGCTGGTGGCCGCAGGCCGCAGCGTCGAAGAGGTGCGCCAATTCATCGGTGCCGACTGGCTCGTCTACCAGGATCTCGAAGACCTGGTCACCGCCTGCCGGCATGACAATGCGAAGACCGAGGAGTTTGATACCTCCTGTTTTTCGGGTGAGTATGTGACCGGCGATGTGACGTTTGAATACCTCGATCGTCTGCAGCGAGCTCGATCCGAGGAGGCCAGAGCGCGGCGGCGGCTGGCGCGCACCGGCCTCAAGGCCGTCGGCGCGCCCTGATTCTCACCCCGCCAGTTCCACTTCGAGCATGCGACTGCTGCTGGTCGAGGAAGATCCGAAGGTCCGGGCGCTGCTGCGCCATCACCTGAGCTGCCGTTGGCCGGAGGTGCAGATCAGCGCGCATCCGCCATTGCAGCGCGGGCCGCTGCCTCCCGAATTTCTGGCGCAGGGCTATGATGCGGTGCTGCTGGCGGGCACGAGCGATGAGAGCGATGGCATCGCCGCACTGCATGACCTGCGATCGCGGCCCGGGTTCGCCCCGGTGATCTTCATGCTCTCGCGCGAGCGGCCATCGTTGCGCGAACGGGCGCTGGAGGCCGGCGCCTACGGAGTGATCGACAAGAGCCACATCGACCACGACCGCTTTCTGGCGATGCTCGAAGCGGCCGGTCGCGATCACCGGCGCCAGCTGGCCGACTGGCGCATCTCCGCCGACGCGATCGATTCGCGTCGCTTCGGCGAGGCACGTATTCCCGAGTACCGGCGCGCGCGGCTGCTCGCGCGTGGCTCGGTTTCGCAGCTCTACGTCGCCGAAAGCGAGAAGGCCGGAACGCTGGTGGTGCTCAAGGTCACGCCGTCGCGTCGCGATGAATCCGGCATCGATCAGGTATTCGCCCGCTTTCTGCAGGAGTACGAAATCGCGCAGCGCGTGCGCCACCCGAACATCGTACGGCTGTATGAACTCGGTGTCGCCGACGATCACGCCTATCTGGCGATGGAGTACTTTCCGCGTGGCGATCTGCGCCGTCGCATGCGCGGGGGCATCTCGCCGTCCGAGGCGCTCGGCTACGCCTCGCAGATCGCGCGTGCCCTGACCGCGCTGCACGCGGCGGGCATCCTGCATCGCGATCTCAAGCCCGGCAATGTCATGCTGCGCGTGGACGGCCAGGTGGCATTGATCGACTTCGGCCTGGCCAAGCACGAGGCCTTGGACTACGACATCACCGACACCGGCATGATTTTCGGCACGCCGCACTACATGAGTCCCGAGCAGGGCCACGGACAGGATCTCGACCCGCGCAGCGACCTCTACAGTCTAGGCGTGATGCTGTTCGAGATGCTGACCGGGCGCAAGCCGTACACGGCCGACAATCCGATGGCCATCATCTACATGCATCGCAATGCGCCGACTCCGCGGCTGCCCGAGGCGCTGGCCGATCTGCAACCGCTGCTCGATCGGCTGCTCGGCAAACAGGTCGATGAGCGCTTTAAGAATGCCGCTGAAGCCATGCGGGCCATCGACGCGGCGCGCGCCGCCTGGCTCACCAAGGGAGCCCTGGCTTGAGCATACCGGCCGCGCCGACCGGCGCTGCCTGGCTCGACGCGGCCGGTGCCCACTGGCCCCAAGCGCATCACGACAACGGACGGGTCGCTGCGCTTGCATTCCCGGCCGGTGCCCTCGGCCACGCTTCCAGCCTGAACGCATCGCGCTGCCACGCAAGGCAGCTGCCCTGATCGTGCCAGGCGCCGAGCACGATGCGCCGCGCCGGCATGCCGTCGAGCTCGAAGTCGTGCACGGCCGGACGATGGGTATGACCGTGAATCAGCAGCCGTACGCCGCAGGCGCGCATCGCCGCGGCCACGGCCGCAGGCTCGACGTCCATGATGTCTGCGTCGGCGCGCTGCGTATGCCGGCGGCTGCCGGCACGCGCCTGCTGCGCGAGTGCGCGCCGCACGCTCAAAGGCAAGCCCAGGAAACGCCGCTGCCAGCTCGGGCGCCGCACCACGCCGCGCAGCATCTGGTAGGAACGATCGCCCGTGCAGAGCGCATCTCCATGCGTGAGCAGTGCGCGCTCGCCGTACAGATCGACGAGCACCGGATCGCACAGCAGACGCGCGCCGCTGCGCTGCTCGAAGCCTCGCTGCAGCAGGAAGTCGCGGTTACCGTGCATGACATAGCAGGGCACGCCGCGCGCCGAGAGCTGGTGCAGCGCCTGGCAGATGCTGCCGGCATAAGCATCCTGCTCATCGTCGCCGATCCAGGACTCGAACAGATCGCCGAGAATGTAGAGCGCATCGGCAGTTGCGGCCCGCTCGCGCAGGAAATCGATGAACTGAGCCCCGGCCGCCGGTTCGAGCGCATCCAGATGCAGATCGGAGACGAACAGCGTGGTCAAGGCGTATCGCTCGGCTCGTAGGATTTAGGCTACATTGTACGGATGTCCACCAGCTTCGTCGTCACGCGGTTTGCGCCCAGCCCCTCAGGTGAGCTGCACTTGGGCAATGCGCGTACGGCGTTGTTCAATTTCCTGCTGGCGCGCGCCAACGGCGGCAGCTTCGTGCTGCGTATCGAGGACACCGACGCCGAGCGCACCCAGGAGCGCTACGTCGATGGGCTGCGCGCCGATCTGGATTGGTTGGGACTGCATTGGGACCAGGGTCCTTATCGGCAGTCACAGCGCGCAGAGTTGTATGTGCATTACTTCGAGCAGCTCGAGCGCGCGCAGCGCGTCTACCCGTGCTTCTGCACGCCGCGCGAGCTCGATCTGTCGCGTCGCAGCCAGCTTGCATCCGGCCGCCCGCCGCGCTACGCAGGCACGTGCCGGGACTTAAGCGCGGCACAGATGGCGGCGCGGCTCGCCGAGGCTCGCCGCCCGAGCCTGCGCTTCCGCGTGCCGCTCGGGCAGCGCCTGGATTTCGACGATCTGGTGCACGGTCCGCAGAGCTTTCTGTCCGACGATATCGGCGATTTCGTCGTGCGGCGCGAAGATGGCACGGCGGCGTTCTTCTTCAGCAACGCCATCGACGATGCGCTCATGCGGGTGAGCCACGTGCTGCGCGGCGAGGATCATCTGTCCAATACCCCGCGCCAGCGCCTGCTGCTGCAGGCCCTGGCGCTGCCAGTGCCGCGCTACGGCCACGTCTCGCTGCTCATTGGCGCCGACGGCGCGCCGCTGTCCAAGCGGCACGGGGCGATCAGCGTGCGCGAGTTGCGCGAAACCGGCTTTGCCGCCGGCGCGGTCTGCAATCATCTGTTCCGGCTCGGTCATTCCGCGGCGCGCAACGAACTGCTGAGCCTCGAACAGATGGCGCAGTGTTTCGAGCTCGCGCGCCTGCAGCGCGCGCCGGCGCATTTCGAGCTGACGCAGCTTCAGTATTGGCAGCGCGAATGGGTGCATGCGCTATCGCCGGAGCAGGCGCGCGAGTGGCTGGCACCGATGCTGCCGCAGGAACTGGATGCAACGCGAGCTCGGGCCTTCATCAGCGCGGTACTGCCGAACATCGTGTTCGCGGAGGATGCGCGGATCTGGCAGCAGATCATCTTCGGCGAGGCCTTGTCGTACGATGAGCCGGCGCTGCGCGCAGCTCAGGAGGCCGGTCCGGAGTTCTTCGCAGCGGCGGCCAGTGCCGTCCGGGAGCAGGCCGATCTCGGCGCGCTGCGCGGTGCCACCGGGCGCAAGGGAGCGGCGTTCTTCATGCCGCTGCGCGCGGCACTGACGGGGCGGCTGCACGGTCCGGAACTCGCACCACTCCTGGCTGCGATGCCAGCCGAGCGGGTGCGCGAGCGGCTGCTGCAGTTCGCGCGCGTTCGCTCCTGAGATCAGAGGCCTCGGCGACGTGCTTCAGATCCATAACAGTTGGAGCGGCCGCAAGGAGCCGTTCACGCCGATCCGCCCCGGCCAGGCCGGCCTGTATGTCTGCGGCGTGACGGTTTTTGATTACTGCCACGTGGGTCATGCGCGCTGCTACGTGGTCTTCGATGTGATCCGGCGCTGGCTGCGCCATCGCGGCTTTGCCGTCACCTACGTACGCAATATCACGGACATCGACGACAAGATCATCCGGCGCGCCGCCGAGAACGGCGAACCGGTCGATGCCCTGGCGGAACGCTTCATCGCCGCCATGCGCGAGGATTTCGCCGCGCTCGCCATCGAGCCGCCGGACCATGAGCCGCGCGCCACCGAGCATGTGCCCGGCATCATCGCCATGATCGAACGGCTCATCGCGCGCGGCTACGCCTACCTGAGCGCGCAGGGCGATGTGCTGTACGCGGTGGCGAAGTACCCCGAATACGGGCGCCTCTCGGGCAAACGACTGGCGGATCTGCGCGCCGGTGCGCGCGTCGAGATCGACCTGAGCAAGCGCGATCCGCTGGATTTCGTGCTTTGGAAGCAGGCCAAGCCGGGCGAGCCATCCTGGGGCTCGCCCTGGGGGCCGGGTCGACCCGGATGGCACATCGAGTGCTCCGCCATGTCGATGGCTATGCTCGGCACGCATTTTGACCTGCATGGCGGTGGCATGGACCTGAAGTTTCCGCATCATGAAAACGAGATCGCGCAGTCGTGCGCTGCCAACGACACCGCGTTCGTCAATCTCTGGATCCACAACGGCTTCGTGAACATCGATAACGAGAAAATGTCGAAGTCGCTCGGCAACTTCTTCACGATCCGCGAGCTGCTGCCACGACTGCGCCATCCGGAGGTGCTGCGCGCGTTTCTGCTCTCGAGCCACTACCGCGGTCCCATCCAATACAGCGAGGTGCAGCTCGAGCAGGCCGACGCTGCCTTGACCCGCCTCTATACGGCGCTGCGCGGCCTCGAGCTGACCTCCCCGGTGGCCCGACGCAGCGAGCACGGCGAGCGCTTCGAGGCAGCGCTCGACGATGACTTCAACACGCCGGAGGCCGTGGCCGTGCTGCAGGGCATGGCGCGCGAGCTCAATGCCGCGCGTGCGCACGGCGATACGGCGCTGATCGCGGCGCTCGCGCCCGAGCTCAAGGAGCTCTCAGCGCTGTTGGGGCTGCTCACGGTCGCGCCCGAGCAGTGGTTCAAACAGGGGGCGCAGCGCCCGTGGTCTGCGCAGCGGGCACAAGCGCTGCCCGAGGCGCTCGACGAGCAGGGGATCGACGCCCTGATTGCCGCGCGATTGGCGGCTCGCCAGCGCCGGGATTTCGCCGCGGCCGATCGCATTCGTGAGCAGCTCGCCCGGGGCGGGATTGTGCTTGAGGATCAGCCGGGCGGCCGGACGCTCTGGAAGCGCCTCTAGGAAACATCGGGGGCCTTAAGCGTGCAGCGCGCGGCCGCATCGGTTGCAGACACTCTCATAGGCCCGCAGCGTCTGCCTGGCCACGGCGTCGATATGGTAGGCGCTCAGGTCGAGGGCTCGGCGTGGGGTGCGCACGTGGTAGTGATGACGCAGTCGTGCCGCCAGCGCGTCGACGTCGCCGATCGGCAGCAGATCCCCGCCGTGGCGCGCGAGCAGTTCCGCCGGTCCATCGGTCGCGAACGCCACTACCGGGGTACCCGCATCGAGCGCCTCGAGCACCACACGCCCCAAGGGCTCACGGCGCGACGGGCACACGAACAGGTCGAACGCCTGGTAGTAGTCCTTCACGTCGGCGCGAAACCCGGGCAGACTGATGCGAGCATCGGCCATGCGTTCGAGCCGCCGGCGCTCACGCCCATCGCCCAATATCGCCAGATGCGCCTCGGGCAGCGCCGCTCGCTCAAAGGCGTCGATCAGCAGGTCGAAGCCTTTGCTGTGCGCCAGCCTTCCGACGGCGCCGACCAGGAACTGCGTCCCGGGCGCGCCGAGCTCGGCACGCCGCGCCGCGATTTCAGGCTCGCTCAGGCGGCGCGCCGGAATCATCGATTCGTTGATGCGAAATATCTGGCCGCGATAGTCGCGCGGGATGTCGCGTTGCTGCCAGTCGGCAATGCAGATGAGACCGTCCATGGCCGCGAAGTGGCGACCATTGACCGTCAGGTGCAGGGTGGCGATGGTGGCGGCATCGGGCCGGATGCGCGCTAGCAGGCGGGTCGAGCGCCGCAGGTGCGCGTGTACCACGCCGGGGGCGAACTGCGCGAGCGCAGCGCGCACCGCGCTTTGAGGCCACCATTTGCCGACTTCGGCCACCTGAACCGCCGGATCGAGCCGATCGAGGATGCTCGCAGCGCCCGCGCCGCGATGGTCGCGCCTGACGATCAGCAGCACCGCATGGTCGCGGCAATGGGCGTTGCACATCTCGGCCGTGGCGCGTTCGGTGCCGGCGAAACCACGCGAGAGGAGCATATGGGCAATGCGCATGCAACTATGATAGCGGCATTCGATGCGGTATTTTTCGAACGCGGCGCCCGCCTCTAAAGGAACTATTGGTGCTCATGAGCTTTCCAACGCAAAGCACGGCGGCTATCGGCCAGGCGCCATTGCGGGTGCGCTTGATCGGCAAGGCCAATGGAGTGGGTTTGTCGCGCGACTTCGATCTGCTGGCGGCGGCGTTGCGAGCCTGTGGGTGTGAGGTCACGCTGCATGCCTGTGAACGGCGCGATCGCAAGCGCCGAAGAGGGTTCTGGACGCGGCTTGCGGCACGCGCGCGCGTGCTGCGCACGCCCTCAACGGGGGTGCGTTCCCGCGCCCGCTACGACATCAATCTCATGCTCGAGCACGTCTGGCCGCAGTTCCTGCACGAGGCCGTCTGCAATGTACTGGTACCCAACCCGGAATGGTTCGACCGGCGCGACCTGGCCTTTCTCGGCGCTGCAACTCGGGTCTGGGCCAAGACCGCCATCGGCGAGCGGCTGTTCGCGCGGCGCGGTTGCCGTACGGTGCAGATCGGTTTCGACAGCTGCGATCGCTATCAGGCCGATATCACGCGCTCGCCGCAGTTCCTGCATCTGGCGGGCCGAAGTCCGCTCAAGGGCACTTCGCGTCTACTGTCGCTTTGGCAAAAGCATCCGCAGTGGCCGCCGCTCACGGTCGTGCAGGATAGCGCGGTGCAGCCCGGTGAGGCCGCCGCCACGGGTGCGAGCAATGTGGTATTGCATCGCGGCTACTTGAGTGACGAGGCATTGCGCCAGCTGCAGAACAGCCATCGCTTCCACCTCTGCACCTCGGAGGCTGAAGGCTGGGGTCACTACATCGCCGAGGCCATGAGCGTCGGTGCCGTCACGCTCACCTGCGATGCGCCACCGATGAACGAGCTGATCGACTCCGAGCGCGGCGTGCTCATCGCGGCCCGCAGCGGCGAGCGCCACAATCTCGCGACGCTGTGTCACTTCGAAGACAGCGCTTTGGCGAGCGCCATCGAGCGCGTGCTCGCCATGGAGCCGGCGCAATGGGATGCACTGGGCTCGGCGGCGCGAGGCTGGTTCCTGCACAACAAACACGGCTTCGCCGCCCGAGTGCAGCGCGCCTTGGACGAACTGGCGGTCGCGGCGCCGGCGCGGGCCAGACCATGAATGCCGGCAAGCCGCTGCCGATCAGTCTGCTGGTGCTGACCTACAACGAAGCGCCGAACATTGCCCGTTGCCTCGACAGCGTGGCCTTTGCGCAGGAAAAGCTGGTCATCGATTGCGGCAGTACCGACGCAACCGCCGAGATTGCACGCGCCCGTGGGGCGCGCGTGGTGCAGCAGCCGTGGCTCGGCTTCGGCTTGCAGCGGCGTGCGGCAAGTGCGCTCGCGAGCCATCCCTGGATCCTGTTTCTCGACGCCGATGAATGGCTATCGGGCGAGCTGCAGGCCGAATTCGCGCGACGCCTGCCGCAGCTGCTCGACTCCGGCTATGCCGGAGCGTACCTGCTACGTTCGGCATGGTTCATGGGAGCGCGCATGCAGTGGTATCGGCCGCTGGCGCGCGAGCGCATCGAACGGGTCTATCACCGCGAGCGCGCACAGTGGACCGAGAGTTCCGTGCACGAGGCACTGGTTTTCAATGGTCCGGCGATCGAGTTGCGCTCGCCGCTGCTGCACGCGTACACGCCGAGCCTCGTGCAACGGGGTCTGAAGGATCTCTATTACGCCGAATTGCGTGCGCGCGAGTGGAATCAGCGCGGCCGTCGCGGCCGGATCTGGCTGGCGCCGATCATCTTTCTGGTGACGTTTCTCAAGGATTACGTGCTGCGGCTGGCCGCTCTTGACGGCGCCCGCGGCTACGTTGCCGCACATCTGGCAGCCAGCTATGCGGTCTACAAGCGCCTGCGCTGCTACGAGATGGCGGTCCACCCCGAATCGATCGAGCTGGCGCGAGCGGCTCTCGTGCGCCATGGATTGGAGCGCAAACAGCCATGAGCGCGCCGAACGGCAACGGCTCAGCCTGCGATGTGCTGCTGATTCCCTGCTGGCGGCGACCGGAGTTTCTCTGGCACTGTCTCGATAACCTGACGCGCGCCGCAGGCATAGAGCAGTTGCATGTGATCTTCCGCGTGGATCGCGGCCATGACCCGGACGTCTACCGAGTGATTGGCGAGTTCGCCGGGCGTCTGCGCAGCCACGAAATCGACATTCCGGTCCGTTGCCCTTACCGCAAGAGCAAGCAGAGCGCCAACGTGCTCGGCGGCTACCTGCTCGCGGCGTCCAAAACGCGGCAGCTTGTGTTCATGGTCGAGGAAGACCTCATGGTGGCGCGCGATTTCTTCCGCTGGCACTACGCGGTGCACGCAGCCGAACCACAACTGTTCTGCTCGCTCACGACCCGCAATCACAACCGGCTGGTCGCAGCGAGCGAGGATCCGCGTGACTACTACCTCACGACGCTGGATTACTGCTCGCTCGGAGTCGGCATTGGGCGTGCGATCATTCAGCGGCTGATTGCCCCGCACGTCAGGCGCGAGTACTTCGAGGACCCAAACGCCTATTGCGCGCGTCATTTTGCCTCGAGCCAGGTGGGCGCTGCCTTCGTCGAACAGGACGGACTGATTCGGCGTATCCAGGAAGCGCAAGGGCAGCGCTGCCCGATCGCCTATCCTTACCGCCCGCGCGCCTTTCATGGCGGCTTCTTCGGTTATCATCGATCCGGTCGCCTCACGGGTACGCTGTCGCAGCGTATCCAGGAAGTCGGGCGCGTCATCTATGATTCCGAGAACATGCGGCAGGCCAACGATAAACCAGAGCATTTCGCTGACAGCGTTCCGGTGCCGCTCGACACACCGGCGTGGGAGTCGCTCTGGCGTCGGCCGTTGAATCCAGCGCCGGCGCCGATCGACGAGATTAGCGCGTGACGGGCCAAGGCTGCCGGCACCGAGCCGCTACGATCGCGGCGATTGCCGCGGGCATCGTCTTCTTGCTGTGCAGCGCTGCTGCGCTGCCGAGCGGCGCCAGTCCCTACCTGCCGCTGAACTTGTCGCCCGAAATCGAACGTCAGGTCGAGCGCGTACTGGTGCTCAGTGGCCACCCCGTGCTGACGCGGCCGATACCGATCGCAACGGTGCTCGAGGCGCTGCCCGCCGCCTGCACGCGCGATGCGGCGCTCTGCCGGCGGGTGCGGCACTATCTGGACCGCTATTTCGGTGTGGCCGGCGTGACCGAGGCGAGCGTCGAGGTCGCGGCTGCGACGCACTCGACGACCACGCTGCCGAACCAGCGCGGCGAGCGCATCGATTCGCCTTGGGATGCCTCGGCCGTGGCTTTCTATCGCCCCTATGATCATTTGCTGCTCACCGCGGGCGGTGTTGCCTATGGCGGCACCGACAGCCGCTTCAATCCGGATGGCAGCATGCTCAGCCTGGGCGATGAATACCTGCAAATTGACGCCGGCTGGCGCAGTCAGTGGCTTTCACCGATGACCGACAGCAGCATGCTCGTGAGCACCGAGGCCCCGACGATGCCGTCGCTGACCCTGTCCAACCAGCGGCCGATCGGCTCCCTGGGACTGCAATACGAATTGTTTCTGGCGCGCATGAGTTACTCCGACCATATCGTCTACAACAATGTCGATACCAATGCGGGCTATCCGAAGCTGGCGGGACTGCATCTGGGCATTGAACCCGTGCACGGCTGGGCCTTGTCGGGCAACAGCGTCTGGCAGTTCGGCGGCGGCGGACGGCCGAGCTCGATCAAGGATTTTTTCGACAACTTTTTCAAGTCGACCAATTTTGGCGGAAGTACCACACCGAACCTCAACAGCCGCTTCAGCAACCGTGCGGTGTCGATCACCAGCGCCTATACCTTCCCGACCCGCTCGCCGTTCGAGGCCTATGTGGAGTACGCCGGCAGGGACACTTTTCATGGCGAGTCCTATCGCTTCCGTGAAACCGATCTGTCCGCAGGACTGCACTTCCCGGAGTTTCTGAACCGCTTCGATCTGACGATCGAAGCCTCCGAGTGGCAGAACGCCTGGTACATCGACTACGTCTGGCTGGACGGCATGACCGTCGATGGCTACGTGAGCGGCAACTGGGGCGCAGACTGGCGCACATTCAAAGACGACGTCGGTGCACAGTCCGCCATGGTGTCGCTGGGCTGGCCAT